>JADEYI010000021.1_pt1 | contig 326003 bp, 477 predicted proteins | sample 8542331 | NCBI WGS metagenome assembly JADEYI01 (sample SAMN16510988, study PRJNA670497) | mine drainage metagenome | isolation source: biofilm near Copperflume 1 | place: Germany: Marsberg coppermine Kilianstollen | collected 2018-02
TGCAAAGGGTGGAGCAGCATGGCTCTGTCCTTGGCGCATTCACTATATTGAGTTGAAAATGGGAACGTTGTAAAAGCTGTAGGTTTTACAAGGTGTTATCAGTTCTTTTTTGCAAAGGGTGGAGCAGCATGGCTCTGTCCTTGGCGCATTCACTATATTGAGTTGGAAATGGGAACGTTGTAAAAGCTGTAGGTTTTTACAAGGTGTTGTCAGTCATTATGCCCTCTTTTGAGGCTGGCAGCTGAGAGGGTCATAGAGAGTATGTTTCACATTTTAGTTTGTGGCCAAGTACTCTTACCATTTTTTCAGGTGCAGCTCGTCCAGCACTTCTGCTGATGTTGGAACGGCGGACACTAAATTATTGGGGCAAAGACTCTGGCATATCGATTTTGGAAGAAAGGCTGGCGAGCTACCGGCACCATTGAGCGACGCAGAAAAACTGCAACAGTATAGTTTCAAGATAACACTGCCTGGTTAAGTGAGTGCTTTCCGTTCATGTTGCTATTAATGCGTTTGAGAACCTGGAGTATTGGTCACAAGAATACCAATCAGTATCAATGGTCAGCCAACATGAAGCTTGGGCACTGTCCTGTCTAAAAGCTGCGGATTTGTAGGTGTGGTGATTACTGGTAATTGTATTGCTGCATTTACACTAATTGCTGAACGGACGCAAGGAGTACTTGGGCTTTGTAACCAATTTATCAGTGACATCTGTGCCGCCCATTTCACGCACTGATACACTGCTCATAGCATGGGTATTCTCTCAGGCACACAGAGCCCCCACGTGTTTCACTTGACATGAGCAACTTGTGCTCAATTGTCTGAGAAATTGAACCTGAAAATAGCAGGGCTGTCCTGCACAGCCGCGCCCGGGCCTTTCTGGCAACTGTCAATCTTGGGCCGTTTGTTTGCCTCCTGATCACTTCCATCGGCACTGCCCTGAAAGAGCGATGCCAAACTCCTGACTTTTGACCTTTTCTGCTCCTCCTCCAAGCACGCCTCCAGAACCTGTGCCATCACCATACCATGCCGTCAGGAAAAGTCCACTCTCAGAACCAATATAGCGCTGGTGTATGCTTGATAAAATGACACTGTTTCTTTCATCATGCTAGCAGCAATGAACGCGCCACAAGCTTGCTGTGCCTGGGGCCTGCAGTAAGACACGTGAGCAGGAATCCATTAAGTTGCACGTGAAATATCTAAAATATGCAAACACAGACATGTACTGACCTGTGGCCGCTGCTCTCGAAGGGCCTCCACAAAGCGGTCATGCATGTCGGCGCGGTCGCCTTCGGCACAGCCGGACACCAGATCCGCATTCCCCGTCTTCAGGAAGGCCAGCACTGCGGATAGCCCTGCGCTGCTCACGTAATTTTGTGTCACCGCTATGCTCTCCTGCGCGCGTAGCACACACACAAGTCAATTCAACGCCATGCGATTCATCATTCAAGATGAATCTTTAGATGAATCTTTAGATGAATCTTTCTCTTTTAACGAGAGAAGATCAAAAATGCATCCTGCAGCAGTGCCAAACTCACAGATGCAGCTCTTCGACGCATGTATGAAGCCTGCGCAGTCCAGGTTACCTCCAGGAAACATTGCTCGCAGGAAAACCCGCACGGGACAACAAGACCACGCTTCTCAGGACAGTACAGAGATCCACCTTGCTCATGCAGCCAATATGGGTTAGGACAACAGCAATTCAAGGCACGTTGCCCACAATATAAGAATCGTTCAATGGGCCCAACTCCCAAAGAGCCTGACCGCGTTGAAAATTGCTGTCTGTGAGGCAGGAAAGAACCAGGGATGGAATATGACATGCTCAAAAGGGGGGCGAAACTGCAATTGTCAGACAGCTGTCAGACAATTGTTGTGCAATTGTCTGCAGGACGTACCTTTTCGTTTGGCAGGCAAAGCGTGTAAATATAACAATCATAAAGGGGGGCTAACAGGGTGGGCAGCGCACCTCCAGGTTGATGGCGAAGTGCCACCAGCCGCGGGGCACGAAGAGGACCTCGCCCGCGCACACGACGCCCTCCAGCGGCGGAACGCGCATTCGCTGGGACGCGTCGTAGAAGTTGAGCATCCACTCCACCAGCGACACCGGCGTCGCCACGTCAGCGCCATCCGCACTTGCATGCACGCCTGTACCCGTGTAAGTCATGACTGATGATGCTGTAAGAGACTGGTCGCTGCCCGGACAGGCTCAAGGAGCAAGCCCCAGGGAGGGTGCATACTGAATAAACCATTGTATTAGTTTCTGCTCTCTCCTTCTGAGCGCCCCAAGCATCTTATTTTGATAATAGATGTGCACTTCACGCGCCATCACTATGCCTTAACCTCTGTACTTCCCAGCATGTGCGCTCAATCCCATTTTAAGGGACTTCAAGCTTAATCATCCCTGGACAGCACCCCATGGCGCCTGGCAATTTTATAGAAATTCTGCGCACCTGGCGGGGTGACGTGTGGCGGGAAAAGGATCCACTTCTTGGACCCCTTGATGACGGCGTTCCAGGCTGAGGTGGCGTTGGGGTCCTTGTGGAAGGACGAGCCCGACCGGGCCGGCCCCATGATCAGCCACCGGTGGTGCGGCCGCGCATCCTCCCCCAGCACCCCAAACAGATCCTCCGCAAAATACTCCGGAACCTGCAACACAAGATATGATGGTCCTGTAATTGAAGTAGATGATCACATAATGGCCTTTCTAACAGGCTTTCAGCATTCTCTTATCGGCACATGGCAGCAGCTTTTGCCTGTTGTGGCTGCATGCCAGAGGCAGGATGCTTGAGATTTATTCACTCGATGCATGCACCGTCATCAGAATAACCATTTGCAGAGGCCAGTGCACAGGAGTAGGCCACCCGAACATGCTACAACTGATTTGGGCCATGGCACAAAGATAGACGCAAAGAATTATATCATCTGGGCAGAGGAATGCCGCCCACCTCATAGTCAGCGGCGAGCTTTGGCGCCTTGGCAGCAAATTGCCAGTCAAAGAGGTACAGCGGCATGTCATCCCTGGCCGCATCCGCATAGGCCAGGTAGTCATCAAAGGCCATGGAATAATCCCCCGCCATCACCTTTTGCCCCTTAAAGGCCTTCCTCAAATACTTCCGAGTCCACTTCTTCCGCGCCGGCCATTTCTTGGCCTGTCACACAAATCAGAACAGCTCAAAGCAAGGAACCGTCATTGCCTCTTCATATTTTTTGATGGTCATGCTATGCCATGCATGCTGGTACTCTATTGCTGACATGCTTGGTCACAGACACGTTTTGGGCACTTAATATGTTTGCTCACCTGGCATGTAAAATGAGGTCAAATTGAGTTGTATTTGACATGCAACGAGTTTCCCAAGAGCTATTAATGCAAGATACAAGCCACAAAGGGGAGCGCACAGCATCGGTCAGGACGACCGGGCAGTTGGGCAGCTCGTACTGCTGGCGGAACTCTTCGGCGCTGAGGCTGCTCCTGCGCTCCAGATTGTCCCTCTCCAGCCACTCCTCCCTGATGGGCGTGGTCGCGCAGAAACAGGGCTGGTACAGGATGTCCGAATAGAACCCCTGCACTTTGAGGGGGCTGCTGGAAGGCTCTGTTTTGGCGTCTCTCAAGCCTACTGCTGTCAGGTAGGTGTGCTGCCAGCTGCTGCGGTACTGGAAGCTGCCCTCAAACTCCTGCAATCCCATGCATGCTCAGTTAAGGCATAGAACGCGTCACAAGTTGAACAGTTTTTACTAGATCAGTCTCCATGACAGATGAGCCTTGACCGTGCCAGAAGAAACAAATCAAGATATTCAGAGATAGATGCATCATCAGACCTGCAGCGTGAGTGACCTCCAGAGTTCCTCATGGGTGCAGAAGCAGTACAGGGCCTTGCTGGTGGCTGAACAGGACAAGAGGACCTTGGCTGGAAGCAGTCCCAGCACAGAAAGCAGCAAGTCATCGCTGAGCACTCTCAATTGTCCCAATCCTGTTCATGCCAGCATCTGTGAATCACTAACCTTGCACATTCCTTGCAACGTCCAGCCGCAGCTTCAGCAAGTCACCAGCTCTCAAGACCTATCAATAAATTGTGGTACCGAAAAATCTTATTCACGCAAAGCAATGATGAGATCGCATGATCCAATCTGACAAGTAGCCTTACCAGCAGATCGAATTTCTGCGCCTCCGTTAAACAGGAAATTTCCCCATGGCTGCACGCCCTGAGGATGCTCCATCAAATGCTCTGAATGATTACAAAAACAATACGGTTTTATCTGCCTGAGGTTTCTGTCAGTATTGAGGGCGCAAATCTAGAGTGAAAGTGAAGTTGTACTAGCTAGGAGATGTTTGTGCCTATTGCTTGTTCAAGTCAGCAAGAGCTTTGAAAAAGCATAGAACTATTCCTCTGCATATTAGGGTATAATGCCAAGCTATAATAGAGTGCTAGCAATTCTATCAACTTGAGAAAAATTTGGATGGTGTACTTGCAACGTCAGTACCGTCGGCTATAATTCGCACGTGCTTCTATTCCGATACAAGGTTGAAAACTTAGTGATGTTACATTATTCTTGGAACAACATTGCAATGTTCTACTTCCAATTTGAAGCGACGGCCCCGAACGGCTCTTAGGATATTAGAACTCACTTGTCATGCTGGTGCCGGCATGAATGAAGATTCGTGAACGACTGGAATATATGGGTGCCGGCCGTTAGAGCATTACAGGTATCCCAACAATGTGCTGCCAGCATGCATGCTCAAGTTACAAGCGATGAATGCCGTGTTGGCCGGTGCTGCACCGTGCACCATCAGCGACCCAACAGAGATCAACTTATAACTTGCCGACCTCCAAACGCCATCAGCAATCCGCAAAGACCAGCCCTTACACATGAAGCGCTCCCTCATGGCACAGGAGCACCTGCTGATTCCCCAGCAACCCCTGCTGTGTTCTGCGGCCCGGGCCCCGATCCCCGCCCGCGCCTGCTGCGGCACCTGGGCTCCGAATGCCGCTGCTGCCGTTCCTGCTGTCCTGCCTGCAGCTGACCCTGCTGCAGCTGACCTTGCTGCATCTGCGGCTGCGACGGTGTCTGCTGCGGCTGTAGTGACTGCTGCGGCTGCTGGCGCCGTTGGCCGCCACGTCCCCTTCCCCTATCGCCTCTGTGACCCTCCCTCTGCTGTGCGCGCCCCTGAGGCACATGCTCCCCTCTGCCATTGCTGCCCTGCTCCTGGCCAGGCTGTCTGCTGGGAGTGTCCAAGCTGTGCACCTGGTCCAGCCCCATGTAGGCGTCCGACACCTGCATCCACAATCCTCCGTTACATTTACCATACCAGTCAGCACATCTCCAATACATATGTGTGGTTTGCACATTGGCAGTCTGTGCAGAGGATGTCCAACAGACCTTCCTGGAATGCCCAGATAGAAAGGGCCTCACCAGTGTATCTGGTCGACATTGTCTACACAGGTTCTCCACACTAACTCTTCTTCAATCATTCCAAGGAGAGCCTCACCAGGTACAGGTGCAGGTTGGAGAAGGGCGCAGCGCCGGAGGCAGCAGCGCCTGCAGTAAAGCTGAGTCGCGCATTGGCCCTGTCGGAGAAGGACACGCGCTTTATGGCATGCAGCTCTTGTGTGCCCGCATCCCCCAGCACCAGCCACCATCCTGCCTCCTTCACCTGTGCACCCAAAACAGAACTCACCAACAACAGAAAATGATCCTTCCATTATAGCATCTGAAAACGAAGCCTTACACAGGCTTCACGCATCAGCACCTCTGGAGCTTCATAGCTGCGCAATAAACAGAATTGAGTGAAGTAAATAGCACACTTGACTCTATTGTAGAATAAAGTACGAGACAATGACCATTTATATTTTTGGCAGACTGCCCACCTTGGGGAAGAGGGGGGCATAGGCCTTGCCGGCCGCTCCTCGAGGACCCCTCGCTGCTCGGACTGCCACTTCCAACACATAGCGCTGCCTGCCGGTCGCCCCACTCTGCCCTGAGCTGCTGGCCTCTGGTTGCTCTGCCACCCGCCTGTCTTCCTGCACCGGCCTGGGCGCCTGCCAGGACATCTCCACCAGAGGCAGCCGCTCGCACACCTGCCCAAATATGAATCCAAAATTTGAATTAGATCCAAATTTCAAACACGTCATGCATATGGTCACTGCCCCACGCTTGCCCGACCTCTTCTGTATGGTATATACTGGGTGTTTTAGTGGGGCGCGGTTGGTGCTCTGCTTGAGGTATGCGGGTGTTGGGAGTGTGACAAGAGGGAGTTTGTCACCGTCATGGCTTCCTCGGCTGCCCGTGAGCTGCCCAGGGCTTGCTCCAGGGCAGCCCGGGCCTGGGCAGGCTGCCGACGGCACTGTTCCAGAAGCTGCGGCAGCAACGCCAGCTTCCTGGAAGCCAGCAGCTGCACCCCGCTCGCCTCCATGCGCGGCAGCATCAGCAGCGCATTCTCGTCCCACCAGCGAGCCTGCATAAGACCTCTCTCCTCAGCTGTATTCTAGACTTCTACATTCGGATATTTTGGGCCTCACTGAGCCTCGATATGGGAACAAGACAGTCACCTGCTCACCACACACTCGGACAAGGGCCCTTCTCCACACAATTGAAGACGCTGTGTTCAGGGGCACACCATGGCTCTGTAAGCAACCCTCTGCCAGTTGATTTGTTCCCCACGGAATGCTCCCCCAGCATCCCTTGTGTGCATGCGCTAAGCCTCTGCCAACTAACCTATTCGCTGCAGACGGCTTTCCCAGCAGCCGCTCATTCCAAGGGATAGTCCAACATGCAAGCAAGAGACAAGTACCGGACCTGCATTACACGGGCTAGCCCAGGCAACGAGCAAGAGTGAGCACAAACCACGGACCTGCATGAGGCCTTGGATGAGGTGCATGGTGGAGAGGGCGGTGCCCAGCCATCCGGCGTCGGCTGCCAGGTCGGTGATGGCCTGCAGCACGCGCACGCTGTTGTCCAGCGCGCCCTTCGTGTCCCCCACGTAGTCGCTGATGGGCACCGCCACCCGCCCCATGTGCGCCTGCGTGCACACACTCACTCCACCTCAGACCACCACTATTGCACATTGGTTGCGCCTTCATGGTGTTCAGCAGCGCGGCGGATATTGGACCTTCCCTGCAGATCAGGGCATGCGAATGCAGCTGCAATGCACTGATCTATTCGCTGTTGTGGAGAGGTGGGAACACCAGCAAACATGCGCCTGTGCGATTGAGACATGCATGGGTGTGACGAGCCCTTGATTGGCAGATGCACAACCCCTTGGCTGGCAAAAGCATTGGACAAAGCTTGACACATGTAAGAGAAAATCTCTGCACCAAAGATGAGGATTTTGAAAAAGACTAGAAAAATTTGCGCGCCTGCAGCAGGAGGTTGGCTTTGGTGTGGGGGTCGTCGGCGGAGCGGGCGTCGATCGGGAAGCGCACTTCGGCCGACAGCGTCATGTTGAGCTTGTCCTCGTTGTGCCGCACCGGCAGCTCGTCATACTCTGCCGCCGCACACAGCGCGCCCAACAACTGCGCAAAGAATCACGGCAAGTACTCAACAAAATTGCTGCCTTGACCATCAAGTTTTGCTTGCTGAAGCACATGCATTACGCAGAGGAAATGTGCGTGCCTGCCCCCTGACTAGCGCTGAATTTCTGGACTGATCCTATATTGTCTTCCTACCACTACAATCCTCCTGTGCTCATTCAAACTCCAGTTTGAGCAATTCCAATTCCAGTAACATCATGCATCAAGCCAGGCATGTCCAGGATGGAAGGGAGAAGGGTGTATCAGGTGGGTGGACCACCTCGGGCACGGTCATGTCAGCGTGCAGGCCGGTGTGCAGGGTGGCCATGGTCTGGTACTTGAGGTAGTAGAAGCTCGCCACCCGCCCCATCGTCAGGGGCCCAATCGCCCCATCCTCCTCGATTGCCACGCAGCCAGCATCCTGCATGGCATTCCGAAAGGTCAGTTCATTACTCAGAGCTCTTCACTCCTCAATTTCCCAGCATGTGGCAGCAAGTCCCCGTGGTCTCGAAGAAATCTCCCTCAACCTAGAAATCTGCAGTGCTGATGACGATCTCGTGCCTTCACTGGATCTTGCTGTTGTGAATATTTACCCAGGAATTGGGTACTTACTGCCGCAACAGCTGGTCCCAGATGACACAAGACACCATCATTGCAACTGCCAGTTCCATGTGGAGAGCTCCGAGAGACTAAGCTCTGTGCACAATCCCTTGACACCATGGTATGACAACATATATGAGACCATATATGAGACCATGGTATGACACCATACACCTGCATATTCTGGCACACATGCATAAAAGCAGCGCTGCCCACCTGCAGGGTGGCCATGGTGGTTTCCACCATGTCGGACAGGAAGTCGCTGACGTCCTCCATCTCTGTGCTCTCCAGGTTGTAGTAGGACGGGTTCTGCAGCAGGCGCCGGTAGAAGAAGGTCCAGGTGAGGTAGTCTATCGCGTCCTGCTTGGAGCCTATTGTGCCCGCCACCACCTCAGCATTGAAGTGGTCCGCCACCTGTCACAACCACAGCAATCGCGGGCAGCTGAGACCGTTATTATCTGGACATATGGCCCCGGCTGGCGAGGGGCGGTATAAATACTGAGCACCGTGCCCACGGTGAATTGGGTCTTGCTTGGATCTGGCGAGTCCAACAAGTGGTAGGATTGTGACAGCCTTTAACTGCAGCTTGTCTGCAGGACGTACCTTGCCTTTTGGCAGGAAAAGCTTGTAATAATATTAATAATTGCCTTCTGCCTCTTGGGTTCAACAGAGCTCAAGAAAGCGAAGTCAGGCACAGGGCATTACCATGAGGTTGCAATGCACTTCGCTTGGACACCGCAACCTCATAGCACAAGCAAAAGCATAAACAAGACCTTTCTGTCTTCAGCTTTTTTTATCTGTTGAAGCAAAGGTTCAGGGAAAAAAACCCAGGCAGAGGATGTCAAAGAGGCTGCATGCATGCCAACTGCATGTCCCTTTCGTGACGTGCAAACTCTTGGCGCTCAACAGAATGCACCAATGGAACGCTGGGCTTCCAAGTTTATACATGTCGTAGTTATAGATGCTCGATTTTTTTCTAACTGCCCCATGGCACGCAAGCCAGACCTGTCTTTTTGCATCCTTTACAGTATATGTAACAGAGTGCCCCAAATAGAGGTGATCTGGTGCCTTAGGGTCCAAAGGTGTCAGACAGCACATGAGAAGGGAGGAAGGACCACACCTGGTCCTGCAGGCTGGACTCGACAGGGAAGGGCTCGTAGAGGAACTTCTTGTAGAAGGACTTTTTGGGCTCGTGCACCATGATTATGGCCACGCCATGCCGGTCATACTGCGGCCGCCCCGCTCGCCCCATCATCTGCAGCACGTCCGTTATGGGGAAGTCAACGTAGCGCCTGCACCACACACGCATGGCCATCATTGAGCTAAACACCCCATGCGTGCACAGCCATCATTACCTCATGGTTGTATATACACTTGACGCTGGGAAGTTCGTAGAGGAAATGATCAGGCAGCAAGCGATGTTGAGAGGTTGTGAAAGGGCGCCATTGATCGTGAGTTTGCACCTTCCCTCTTATTGGCATGGCACACGGTCAGGTGCAGCTGGCGGACCCGTTGGTCAAGCATAGGCTTGTTCAGGTCAGCCTCGATTGTTTGCGAGCAAGAGAGGAGGAGGACAACAGGCTGACCTGGTGGGAGCATCAAAGAACTCTGTGCCCTTGATGATGACCAGGTGTGCTGGTGTATTGACACCCCAGGCCAAAGTGCTCGTTGCCACCAAAACCTGCAGACAGATGCATGTGTTCAAACATGCTGATGAATCCTGCATGAGCACTACTTCCAATGAACTTGCCTTTCTTCATTGCACACAAGAAGAAATGGACACTGTAAAGGAACTTGTTGAATGGCAGGCTATTGAGAGCATTGATGATGCCTCACCTGGATCTTGCCGGCAACAAACAGATTCTCGACTACGGTGCGGTCGGTCTCGTTGAGGCCGGCATGGTGCAGCCCAATGCCAAACTGCAGCGTGTGGCGCAGGTTGCCATCCTGCAGCATCAAAAGGGACGTTTCCAGAAAAGCCAAGCCAAGTTCAGCAAGTCACACTGAAATTCCTGAACGCCCTACAGTACTACAGGTCGTCAAAGCCAAAGCCAGATGCCATAGGGGATAAACACGCAGGGCTTCTGCAGCAATTTTTGTGGGGCCTACAAAGGTCCGCAGTCAAGTATTGTTTTGCTTCTGAGTCACAATTTATCTCTTTTTTGGGTACGCAGAAGCAGAGGGATTGCTCGGATGCATGCCTTGATGGACACCAGCGCCTGCTCGAGCTCCTCTTCGGGGCAGTGCACATATTGGCGCGGCCGCTCATCGGCCGCCGCGTAGCCGATGAGGTCCAGCGCCGTCAGCCGCGTCTGGCGCCGCGAGCTCACAAACACCAGCACCGGCTTTATGGGCGAGTGCGCCTGTTCCAAGCACACAAAAAACAGCTCGCTCTTGGACATATATGTATCTTGTTGCGTGTTGATGAGACATTGCCAGAATCTCCAAACTATTCCCGTGTAATGTACTGATGAAAATTGAACAGCAGGGTAGATTGCGGACATCTGATTGAAAAATTCCAAGGCATCCGTGTGTCTGTGCTGACCTTCCTGGAAACCAGAGGATGGCGCTTTGTGAGTCAGAGCATGCATGACAATCGGAAACACACGGCAAGTCTCTGGCTGACAATCTTAAGGTGACACTGTTACTCGGGGCTTGCAGTGCGTCTCTTCAGGAGCAGATCTTCAGAGAACTGGACAGAGAGCCTCTGTGCCAGCAGGAGGCAATGGGTACGGAAAGATGCTGTACCTGGATGGCGGCATAGGCCGGCTTGTTCATGGTGGCCATGCGCGGGCAGTAGAACTTGCCGGGGAAGCCCTGGATGTGGCACTCCAGCGGCACAGGGCGCACGCTCGGCTTGAAGTTGAACAGACCCTGCAAAGTTACAATGAATGCAAATTACAATGAACCTTCAAGACATGTCAAAATTACACAGACGTCACATCACAACACCATGCTTGACAATTGGCATTCCGGATATTCATAATATCATCTTGGGGTGTAGACATACAAGGATGTAGCTGGAACATTGCACATGGCATCTGTGAAGCAGAGCCCTGGCCAGATGGACAACCTGAGGCAAGAGCAACCCCAAAATCTTCACATTGTCAAGCTATGCTGATAAGGGTCTCAATGATCTCTTTGAGACCCTTGAGATCAAGTTTTTTACCTTGGGGCCGATGCCGAGCCAGTCTGCCAGGTCAATGGCATTGGCCAGCGCAGTGGAGAGCCCCACAAAGCGGATCGGCTGGTCCATTGTAGCCGCAATGTAGCGCATCCGCGACACTATTACCTCCAGTATAGGACCCCTGCAAAACATTCCCACATTTGAACAAACCTTGTTGACCGATCAATAATACCTCATTGACCACAATAAAGCATCCCAGCCTGCACCTCTTGCACGCATGCATTCCCTGTTGCTTCATAACTCTGCATTCTTTCTGGCATGGGCAGAATTGCAGGTAACCACTTTTGACAGTATAGCTATTCTTGCATGGTTAGACACTCCTGAGTACAGAGGACCTTCCATCAACTTGGTTTAGAGTCCCCTCCTGAGTACATGCATACAGAGATGCATGCGGAGATGTATGAGTAGATGTATAGTTAAATTGTCAAGATCATGGCCCCAAAAAGGCATGCAGCAGGAGATTTGCTCACCTGTCGGCGCCCAGGAGGTGGATCTCGTCGATGATGAGCAGGCAGACTTGCTTGACGTAGGAGCGGGTGTGCCAGGCGCGGCTGATGCCGTCCCACTTCTCGGGCGTGCAGATGATGACGTCAGCGCCCATCAGCGCGCGCATGTCGGGGGTGTACTCCCCAGTCAGCTCCACCAGCTTCTTGCCCAGCTTCTTGCACAGCCCCTGGCCCCAGTCCTTTATCCGCTCCCGCACCAACGCCTGCGCTCACATGGTGCAAGCTTTTTCGAGAATCCATTCGCCAGAACATCATCTCTACAGCAGACAATTTGTGAGGCGTTTTGAATCACTACTGAGCATGGTAGCTACCCTCCTGCAGTGATAGGGCCACATCCGTAGCAAAGCCACGGAAGAAATTTTCACAGTGAGTGTCACATGCACTCTGCGAGATGTTTTGGCGCTGCATGCAACTCATGAGACGCCCGCAACAGGAGAACTGATGAGAACAAGAAGATTGCCAAATGGTGTGAATGTGGGGAAATGTTTGTGACAAGGGAATGATGCAGTGTGTCACCTTGAGGGGTGCGATGTAGATGATCTTCTTGCCCGGGTGGGCGTTGAACACGCGCAGCATGGTCAGCTCAGCGCTGATGGTCTTGCCCGACCCAGTGGGTGCACCCAGCAGCACGCTCTCATCCGTGTGGTACAGCGTGTGGAACGCCTGTGTTCAAAACAATTCCCTCAAACTTCAATAGTATTTCTTGCTGCTGAGCTGCTTGCGCCATGAACAGCAGGGATCATGAGCTTTTCTCCCCAGCAAGCAGCTTGATCAAAGTACAAAGAACCTGCATGGCCAGAGACAATGGCCAATCTGCTAAAGGAACTCACAGGCATTCGCCAAGAGGCACTCACAAACAACAGGCCTCGCAGCTCTGCTGTCAACGCCCCAAGGCAATTTATTCACCGGATGTGGCCGCTTTAATGATATTAACCCTTTTTTTCTTTCAGAATTAGGAAGCAAGCACCTGCGTCTGGATGGGGTTGAAGTGAGAGAACTTGTACTGGGCCTCGTAAAGGGGGTTGTCCAACGCAGAGACCGGTAGTGGGTCCAGGTCAAGGAGCTCGGTGTGGGGCGGGTGGCGCTCCGGCAGAATCAGGCCCTTGAATGACATGGGCAATGTTGCCTCTGCCTGCAGCCACGTGTCCGACACCACCCTGTGCCACAGCCCAGTTCCTTTATGACTAAAAAACGGGGGCACTGGCCGGTGACGCCATGAATTGAGAAAGGGAAGGTCTGTCGCTAGAAGAGTTGCTAGGTGTGTCTTGCAGAGGTGTAGAGGCACAAGCGTCTGACATGTACCCATCACAGCTTCTCAAGCTGGAATCTTTGAAGCACTGCAGCCAGGGAAAGAGCCAGGGACATTTGTTACATGACCTCAATGCAGGGAACAGGGTGCTACAATTTTGCAAAAATTCCTGTTTGTGGAAGGAATGCCTGCAAGGGGACAGCACCTTCGCCCCTGCATTGTGGTTTATAGAATCCCTTGACATGGCATATGATCGTGTCACGATGAGAAGAAATCCTGTGGGCTTTCAGGCAGAGATCGGCACATGTTCCAGTCCAAATAGCCACAAAATACCTCTTATACCTCTCATAAAATGGGAATATTCCCCATTTCCCATATCACAGGCTATTCCCCAGAGGCCAGGTATAAATGGAGGGCACGGTGCTCAGTATTTTTACCGCCCTCCGCCAGCCGGGGCCAATGGGGAAAGAGAAGTTTAAAAGTTGGAAGCACACCGGATGTAGTACTGGGAGGGCAGCGGCTCGAAAATGGGGATGGTGAAGGCCAGTCTGTGCTGCGGCTCGCGCATCATCTTCTTGGTGAGCATCCAGGTCTCGCTGTGGTACACGTGCTCGTTCTCGCTGTCCTCCACCCAGACGTGCCACTGCATGCTGTTGCCGTGCGACGCGTCCCGCCACTGGAACGTCGGCTGCACTGTTACCTGCACCCGCAGCACCGTCCTGCGCACAGCACCACACATACACACGGGTCAGGGCCATCTTTGCTGGATGTTACTGGGTGCCGTGTGCAGCAAAGCTTCTTTTCATAGGGATTTTTATGCCAGGATTTGGGCTGCTGGAGCAATACGCAGAATGGAATGCTGGAGCAGGGCTTGATTGTGGACTCTGGACTTTGAACATGGCCCCAGAATGCTTTTAGACGACGTAAGATTGCATAAAATTCCTAGCTGTTCCCAGATATCTGTTCCCAGAGATTCCCCGCACACAGTACTATGACAGTGCTTCGGCCACTTCAGCCCAGAGGAGCAAGAGCAGGTGTCAGGGGCACCTGGTGATGGGCTGCAGCACGGCGTCCAGCTGGAGCGCGGGGAACGCCTCGAGGCAGGCGGCGATGGATTTGCCAGCGGCCGGGTGGCGCAGCAGCGCCCCGATGTCGGCGGCCTCCAAGTCCCACAGCCGGTCCAGGTCCAGGCCCCGGTCCTCCAGCTTCATCAGCAGCTCCGGCGCCAGCGCGTGCTCAAACTGGCGTAACGCATGCGCGTGCGGCCACAGCCGCCGCTCAAACGCCTGTAATATCATTATTGTTATTGTTACAGGCCCGCAAAACGCCTGCATGGAGGGTCCAAAACCAGCTGAAACCGCTCTCGTTTGAGCAGCCATGAACATGGACCGCTTGTATTCTTCAAGCTGTACCTAAACCGTACTTGGCCTTTGGCCGACTTGAAAAGATGACGAGCCCAGAGCTTCAATAAGCATGTGCGTTTGCAGACAAGTACCCTCAGAGATGCCCAAGAGAGAGCTTCAGGAAGATGATGCATGAAGGCCTTTTGAGATTTTGTAATGTGCCGACAAGAAGAGTAAAGACTGGGAGTGCACCTTGCAGAGGGTAAATGCTCACCATGTGTGCATGCGCACATTACCCTCAAACATGAACAACAGATATCTTTAAGGAGATGTCAAGCAAGGCATGTTAAAAATTTTATTACTTTGCAGGCAAGAAGGGCATGCGTTGGGAGTGCACCTTGCAGAGGGTGAGTGCCAGCTCGGCAGCGGTGGACCAGCTGCGGCGCAAGCAGATCTCAAACAGCGCTCGGCAGATGCGCGGCGCATTCTGGCTCACGTACATCATGTCCGCTGTCAGCGAGAAGCTCTCCATGCGCACCCGGGAGATGTACGCCTGTCAGCAATCAGTCACTATTAGGCTTGGTTGCCAGGCTCGACTGGATTACCAGAATGCATGCCTGCTGTCATCCATTATGCTCAGGATGCTTGACTGGAATGCACATCAAAATGTGTGCCCCCTGCTATCGTGGAAAGATGAAAGCAAGGAGGCATCGTTGAGATGTGCAGGATGGTCGATTGAATTGCGTATCGAATGGCATGCCAGCTGCCATTAATTGCACATTTAAGAAAAATTAAAGAGGCACCCATGATACACTGCAGATGCCTGCTTTGACATTTGTGGAAGAAGAGTGGTGAAGAAAAGAGATTGTGTTGTCATGCACGGCGTCACGTTGAAAGCTTGCTGGGCAGGGATTAATTGAAGTAAGTTGGAGTTTGAAGACAAGCAGTGGGTGGCTAGGCACACCTCCTCTGCGGTCATGTAATATTCAACACCCTTTTTATAGACCCGCACCCCCCACCAGGCTTTGCTTGTGGGGACAACCCTCCCGGGTGGCGTTTGGGACACATAGGCCTAGGCAGACCATACCCAAATGAGAGGGGATTGCAACGCATGCAAGAAAATTTGTAATTACCCGCTTTCAACTACATGGGTCTGCTTTCTGACTGACAAAGTTGGCAGAAAGACAGACCTGTGCCTTTGAAAGTGGATAATTGCAAGTTTCTCAACTTCAATATCAATATTTGAAGGCATGGAGGTGTGCACTGGTGGGCTCAAGGGACTGGCCAAGTGGATGCTCCAAAAGCTTAGGGACGCCAAAAGCATGGAGCAGTTGATGCAGAATTGCGAGGAAGCAACTAAAAGCGGGAGCAGAGCAGGAAGCTCACCTGGAGCAGGATGTTGATCTTGCCGTGCTTGTTCTCTGGGCCGCCCTTGACATCAAAGGGGCACGCACTGCGCACAAGAGCGTCCAGCTCTGGCAGCTCATCCTCTCGCACCGCCATGTTTTCAAACTCGCTGCTCTGCGCCACCATGGCCAGAAACTGCGCATGCACACCCCCCAGATTTTTCATCCTTCTGAGTTCGTCACCCTCTTCTGTGAATTCCCCTCCTTCAGACTTGTTACATTGCAGCTTTGCAGATCGAGCGCCTGCTTCTACACAAGGCATACATGTATTGCCTTTGCGTTCCATTACCTTGGCATGTGCATGGACAGTTTGGAATGCTCTAGTGGTTGAGCAGGTAAATGCAGGACATAGGAGGGTGCACGCGCACCTCAGACTCGGTCATGTGGGGCTTCAGGAGCTCGTTGAAGGCAACGATGGACTTGTGGCGGATGTAAAAGTGCGATGCCACCCGGCCCAGCTCTGTCACATACAGCTGCCCGCTCCGCTCGTCAAAGCGTGCCATCTTGCACCTGCAAGAAAATTCTCCACATTGGACACCATCCAACATCAATGTGTCACAAAGCCAAATGGTAATCATGGGACCATGATACAAACTCAATCCAACACCATATCCTCATCACATGTATGAGCCCCTGGGGCACGCAAGCTGTGCACCGAGCTGCAGGATCTGACAAGACAAAGGTTGACGACAGCAACATGGCCCTAGGCCGCATCATCCTCGTCTGCAGTGGCGACAGGCAAATGGTGAGTGGCCGCACTTCTCCAGCTTGCGCGCTGCGTCGGTGATGAGCTGCTTGCGCCGGCCGTCCAGGCGCTGGTCGGCTGCCAGCTCCTCCCAGGGAATGCCGTAGGACAGCGGGTTCTTCAGCATGCGCACAAACAGGTACGTGTACGACAGCCACGCGCACGCCTCCTTCACATTTGTCACCGTGCCTGCACGATGCATATAACGAGGGGAGTTGAGCCTCTTTGGCTCCTCTTCAGAGCCCTGATAGCATAACATGGCCCGTGCCCCAATCCATCACAAAGCCTCCTTTTGGGGCAGGTGCAGTGTGATGTCATCCGTTGCACAGGCCATGTTCTGTTGCCATGCCTGGCTCTTTGAGCTGATCAAGTGTATGATCCTGCGGTGTGACTGCGTCATGAATGAATGAAGCACACGATAGACCCTAAAAACTCGATTATCAGTAAGGGAAATTAAGGTCACACTCTTCAGACAGCACAAGCCAAACAGAAAAGATGACGGCGCACCCAGCACAATCTCAGCGTTGAGGTTGTCCTCCAGGTTGCTGACAAACTGGGACTCGATGGGCAGCTGGTGAGTCAGCATGCCCAGGTAGTGGGCCAGCTGCGCGTGCTGTGTCAGAATGATGCCCAGCCCGGTGTCCTCATATTGCGGCCGCCCCGCCCGCCCAAAAATCTGCTGCACATCCAGCATGCCTGCGGAAATACAGCAAATTAGCGTGCGGTCAAGAGCAGGGGGCAAGCCTGTTGAAATGAGGCGCACACATGATGTGACTGCGCAGATCAGATGCACAGTAGAACCACAATCAAGGGAGCACTTTGGAAGACCACGCAGGCCCACCAAACACGGCAGCCATTCATTCATTGCCGCAGCAAATCTGCCTAAGAAAAGATGCAAATACTCTTCGAGCAGTCGTAAAGATCGCCTACCCGGTCTGACTTCCTGAAGGAAGCAGTCGGGATAGAGAAGGAAAGAAGGACCTCCAAGCAATAGCCTCCATGGGACAAAGTGTGCGCTTTATTGATGCAGAATGTAGTTTTATGAAGGTGCGGCAAGAGAAGGGTCCTGGCGCGTACCCAGATTCTTAAATTGGCCCTTCTGCGCGTCGTACAGCTGCGTGCCCTTGATGATGACGGTGTGCGCCGGCAGGTTGACACCCCATGCCAGCGTGGCAGTTGTGCACAGGACCTGATATAACAAATGAGATCAGAGGAGTGTCAAGTATTCAAAAGTTGCTTCCTCTATCCCAGTGCATCCCTTAGCTGGTCAAGGGTGAGCAGGATCCTCAATCGCTGAGAGGAACATCCATAAGTAATTTCCAGTAGTCTTCAAACATCAAGCAGAGTGGTTGCAGGAAAAGGAGGTGCATTGAAAACCCCGACAGTGGGCTCGAATCACATACCTTCAGCATGCCGTCAGCAAACGCTTTCTCCATGAGGTTGCGGTCTGAGCGCAGCATGCCGGCATGGTGCATGCCTATGCCCCCTGGGAAGAGATCTTGCAATTCCCTGCACAACAGCAAAATACTCTATTCTGCATACATTCTTCTCCCTGCTGTGTATGACTAGGCAGAGATGAACACAGCAAGTCTTGCTAGTCCCTCACGGGACAGGCCCTCCATGCTGGACAGCACGCTTCACTGAAAAGGATAAGAGCCATGCCTGTTGCGTGAGCGCTTGATTTCCTTGAGGGTGAAAGGGTACTGGTCCTCCTGGGAGCAGTCAAAGACATCCGTCTCGCCAGCGTTCTGCGCTTTGGTGATCAGCGTGCGCGCAGTCTTGCCCGTGTCCTTGCGCGAGTGCACAAACACCATCGCCTGATGCCCCTTTCGCAGTGAATCCACCACCTACATGTGAGTCACATCTCAGATATCGGCATCACATTTGGAGCAGTGCATCAGCATAGATAAAGTTCACATCCTCGCATGGAGAGCATGCGCACAATCAGAGAGGCTAAGATCGTAAGCACATGAGAGTCTCATGATGTTGATATAAAGGCAAAATGAAGCTTACAAGGCAAGGCACTCCTGTGAGATACCGAAAATATGGCATGCGGCACAAATTGAGAAAGGAAGCAGCGCACCTTCTCATAGCAAATTTCGTCCATGACGTTTTTGGCGTCCAGCACTCTCTTCTCGGTGACGCCCACGAACTGCATCTCCAGGGGAACAGGCCGATAGGAGGCATCAAAGTAGAACAGGCCTGTGTCGACATTGACGCCCAGAAAGAGGCCCACGTCCTTGTAGTTGGGCAGCGTCGCGCTCAGGCCCACAATGCGGATCATGCTCTGGCTCGCCTCCACCTGTAGAAAGGAGTGGAAGGTGGTCAGCAACTTTTTTGTCAGCCATTTGCAAAGCAGCTGTCAAATTTTGCAGTGTTGCACATGAACTCAGTGTTGGTCTCCATGCAACCGCAGAAGGCAGGGCTATTGTGCCATTTCAAGAAATAAGAAATATCAGGGAACTACATCAGAAAAATATTTGGATGCACTGGATTGCGTGGTGCTGCGAGCATACCAACAGCATCCCAGAACCCTCAAGACTCTCCCTGCTGTTCACCGCTGAATACCCTAGAAAGCTACAGACACCTCTGCTGCACACCCCAGCAAACCAGGAAGAGTCACAGAGGAACAATCAGACCAGATCAAGGCAGCACGAGGTGAGGTCATGCCCAGCACCTGGCGCTGCGTGCGCGCGATGAGGGTCTCGATGACGGGCCCGCGCTCGTCGTTGAGCAGGTGCACCTCGTCGATGATGAGCAGGCGGACAGTCTGGGCCACCGCCACGTCACCGCCCTTGCGCGTGATCACATCCCATTTCTCGGGCGTCGTCACGATCATCTGCGTCTCCGTCAGCTCGCGCTTGCTCAGCTGCATGTCGCCCGTGAGCTCCCGCACCACGATGCCTGCACCGCAGCAGACACTCCTAATCTTAAACATTGTACTGTTGCACTGTTTGTGGTTGCAGAAGAAGAACAGGCTACCTCTTGAGGAAGGTGAATAGCCATCAAGGGCAACATGGAAACCATGCAAAGCAGTGGGTGCCCTTCAAGGCCCTGCTGCTCTACAGTTGCCATTACAACACCTTGAGGAATCCACCGAGAATTTTCGTGGGATAAGGAATCTGGCCTTCAACCGAGTTTCTCAGCACCAATAAGATTCTCAGTAAGAACAACCAGGCGCCATTATGGCAATAGGTAGGTCAGGCAGCAGCCATAAAATCAAGCATTCACCAGTCACCAGCTCGACCCCAGAATTGCATCAGGAAGACACATTCAAAGACCTCTAATCTCAAATAAAACTCAACATGCAGAGTGACAGAATATGGCGTTGGCAGCAAGAGATGTAGAGAGGTCAAGCACAGTACCGAGGTCTTACAGAAATCATGATCAGATGCAGAGCAATAAAAATGAATTCGGATGCCATGAGATGTGGAGGAGGGGTCAAGGGCAGCACCCAGGTCTTATAAACATCACGATCAGAGGCAGAGCAGTATGAAAAGATTTGAGCAAAAGATAGCAAAAGATATCTCTAGGGGTCAAGGGCAGTACCAAGGGCTGAGAGGCGCTTGGAGAAGGTGGCGGTGACCTCAGCGGCCAGGGCTTTCATGGGCGCCACGTAGACGATCTTGAAGTCCTGCTTCTGGATGACGCCCTGCCGCATGTTGGCGCCAATCTCGCGCAGCACCGCAATCATCGCAATGTTGGTCTTGCCAGCCCCCGTGGGCGCACACACCAGCAGGTTCTCATTGCTGCCGAAGGCGGTCGGGTAGATGCGGCTCTGGATGCGGTTCAGCTTCCTGCGCATGCCCAGAAGCACAACTTGAAGCGGTTCCAAAAGCAGTTTTCAAATGTAATTCCATTGTCCTCTGAAGTGCATGCTCTTCAATGGACTTCAATGACAATGCCAGCAGCAGGCTCACTGCAGAAGATTCTTATGCAACTCGTCTACTACTTGACGTCATTCAGAGTTGTCAGGGTATTGATGTGCAAGTGAATGTCAGCATGCACAGCTAAGCCGAATCTTGCAAGATGGGGGGGCTTTTCTTAATTGCTAGCATTGAGTGACCGTCTCTGGGGCCATAGAAGCAGAATATTACTAGGATAGGTGTGGGCTCACTTGTAGCCGCTGAAGGCCAGCTGGGCCCACTCCTCCATCTCCTCAATCAGAACCACCCTCTCCCCCGGCTCTGGAGTGCTCTTCTTCGCGGCTGGCACCTTGACCTCCTCGTACCCTTTGTAGTGCCTACAACACGCTGGTATGGTCTTGCCATGCTTACAAATTACAGTCATCCCAAGGTGTTGTGGCAGGGTCACACGACAACCTGAACAATTTGAGAAGAGGAGCTCACTGTCGAGTGGTGCCCTTTGGCAGGGCGCCCTTCGTCACCAGGCTCATCTCCTCCCCTCCTATTTTGAATTCCAGGTCGCCCACCACGAGACCCTGTTGTCACAGACCAAAAGCAAAATTACATTGTGCAAAAAAAAAACGGGGAGATTTGTCTGCTGTCTGCTGTGACTGGCACGGCGGGAATCTGCGCAAGTATAACAAGTCATGGAAGATACGAATCCTAAATACACAACCTTCCACTCTGGACTAAAAGAATACTCAAAAGTTGCTCGTGTACGGAAGTCATCCATGCATGTGAAGGCTTCCCACCTCAGTCTTTGAGTCGCGCATGATCTCAGCTTCTACCAGGGCATTGAAACCCTGGACCCCATTGATGGAGAGCCAGTCCAGCTCAGCGTCTGCGCCGGCCCTGCCCTTGGCCATGCGCCGTTTGTCCTTGCGCTCTAACTTCCCCAGCAGCTTCTGGGACTCCGACGTGATGCTGCGGCGATACAACGCATCTTCAAAAATTGTCATTCGATTTTTCGTCTGCATTAGCACTTGCGGGGGGCAATATAAAAACTGAGCACAGCGCCCACGTTTGATTGGGTCTTGCTTGGATCTGGCAAGTCCAACAAGGAGTAGGATTGTGGCAGCCTTTAACCGCAGCTTGTCTGCAGGACGTACCTTGCATTTGGCAGGAAGAGCGTGCAATGATAATAAAGAATAGTAAGCACTTGCTGGTGCAGAATCTGGTATGGGCATTGTTTTTGGATCACTTATGAACTCTGTGGCTATACTCCTGGTGGCTGCTCTCCAGTCATGGTTTTGCAGCTTTCAAATCTGTGGCTGAGGAGATATCAAGTGAACACACCTGACAGAGCTGCCATAGGTGGGCATCTTTGGCTTCTCAGCCGCTTCTAACTCCATCTGGGCAGCCACCTGAAGCCTCAAATTTGCCGCCAGCGTCCGCCTGAACAAGCCAGGCAAACATTTATCACAGCACTAGCACTCTTAAGAGAATCCAATGTCCTCAGAGCGACATGCATGACATGTTGCCAGAGAGATCTGTGAGGCCCTCTTAGGATCAGTTGGTACACACCTGATGCTCAGGATCTCTGGAATAGACTCAATCCCCCCGGTGCCCAGAAGATCATACAGCTGGGTCCCAGCCTCGTGGTCCCCCTTGGCAGACATGATCATCTGGGCGACGGCCAGCGCCACACTGCCGTCTGCTTGGGCCCCATCCTCCCCGGCTGCCTTGGCGCACCAATTTCGCAGCCACACAGCACCAGTCTGCACACCACCAAACATCTCACAAATCACCCACCATCTTTTTCATGTACACAGTACAGGTGCCAGGCTGCTCACCACCGAGCATCTGACATATCACCCACCCACTTATAATGCACCAAAGCACCGGTGCCCGTCTTTTCTACCTTTGGAACAAAGTACAACAGCACGGATCTTGTAGGATTTTCTACATACTGCCTGTGCCAAATTTCTATACACCTGGAACGGCGTAGAATAGCATGAACAAGGAGTGTGGAGTGTGCCCTACGCTTATTTTTGTTAGAGCGAGGGGCTGGGCTTGTGGCTGACCTTGGCCTGGGGAGCCTTAGGGGCGAACTCATCTGTGTCATCGTGGTCTTCCACATAGGGCTTTCCGGGCTCGCTGGGCCCGATGTTGGCTGTGAACATGTCTCGCAAACTCTGTGGCGTTGCTGGCCTGTACCAGCAGCAGCAGACACTTGAGACACAAGCGAAGGAATGATCTAGCAACAATTGGATGACTCAGAGCCTCAGATCTTCAACCTGAAGTAATGCACGATGTGCACATCAGAAAGCCCGCCCTCTGTGTTACATCAAGCAAAACACAGAATGACGGTAATACATGGGAAAGTTGAGATGAAAAAGTTATAGGTGCGCACGTGCTTCCAAGGGCGCCAGTCTGGCCGTGGTCAACGAGGCTATCCAGTTCTGCTTCATCAGGCCTAGCCTGCAGCCGAGGGAAGTGAAACTCCAGGTCTGCACCAAACTCCTTGCGCAGTGGCTGGGCAGCAGCCGCAGACTTGCTCTTTGCCACAGCAGTGGAGGCCTCATTTCCAGAGCTCCCAAGAGACTTCTGCCAGACCTGCAATCTCAGAACTCTGCCATGAGTGCTGCAAGGCCTGAGAGGGGACAAGTGCGTGCTTGGTAAAAACATAGCAGCAAAGACCAGACCTCTTGATCACCATGTTATTTCGCCCAGATACAGATTGATATATATATTTCTCACCTGCAACTTGGCTACTGCCTTCAGGAGGTTTTGCAGCTCCTTGTCCCCGAGCTCGCCCACGACCCCCTTGACCGCATTCCTGTAGCAGCATGACGGACTAATTCAATTGCAGCAGTGGCAAAGCAGCGCATCTCCTCAATGCAAATCCAATGAACATTGTAAGCAGTCCTTGCAAGTGGTGTGAGTCACACAGAGGACAGCGGCAATGTACCTGTATGGCATGAGCTTCTTTGCCGTGGTGACACGCACTGTGTTGCTGTCATCTGGGTTGGGGAGTTTCGACAATTTCTCCCACACGTCCTGAGCGCTTGCCTGCAGGTCATGTGAGTTTTTACAGCGTCAAATGTGTGCTAAGAAATGTGGATCTCTACCATTTGGGTTGTGCAGCAGAGCAATTACATGGCAGTAATTTCTGGGATCGTAAAGGCACTGTGGCACTGTGACAGCGAAACTGACCTGCAGCGCTTCTGGGGTGTCTTCACCACCCAGCAAAGATGACACCATCTTCATGTAATGCTCGTAGTCATCGCGCGCCGCCTTTGGCGCCTTGGACCAGGAACCCAGCAGCTTCTGTGCCAGAGGGGATGTCCCAATGGTAGCAGCCTGCACATATGTCCAAGAAATTACATAACGCAATGTACTGACTGTCTAACAAAGCTATTGTACATAGGCTTCGGCTTGAGAGAGCATGAGCCAAGCACACCTTCTTGCCAGTCAACTGCTGGCGCTTGGCTTCAAGAGCCTGTGAGCGCTGCAGGTACAATGCTCCCACATTCAGGGACCCAGAGTCCGTGGCAAATGCACGTAGCATGGCCGTGAGCCGAGGGACCTGTCAGCCACAGTGAGGGCCTGTTTAGTTGAGAAAAAAACCTTGGGTAAGTACCAAGGAGAAAATGAGTTTCAGAATCTAAAACACCAGATCATATCTGATCTGACATCATGACATAGTACATGTGTAAGCAGGGCAAAGAGCCATCGTTATGTGGCTCACCTGAGCATCCTGGCCTTGTGGAGAGGTAAGTGCTCCACCAGCTCCCATTTGAACCTTGAGAAATCAATTAGTGTAATCCTCTGTTCGATTTCTAACGTCCGATATCAAGTTGAACTATATGATCCTGATCGATCTGCAGAAAAAGTCATCGGTGTGATACCAGCTGTTTCAGTATTAAAGGTACTGGTCGAGAGCCGATACTAAGATATTTTTCAAACAAACATACTAGCTATTATATCGCTTGATTACTTTGGCAATGCAGTCCTTTTGCTTGTATTTGTTTGCTACGCATGCCTGAGCATGCAAGGAGCATGCCGTCCAAGTTTGGCATCATGCTGCCATGCAAGACAATCTCCAAGATCTTGGTTGAAAAGGTGTCCATAATTCGAGGTAAAACAATCTTGTGCACGCGGCAAATAGTATACTCGCGAGCATTTGCTCTCGATACATCTTTCTGCGTGCCTGCCCTGCAGGCATTGGGTCTTGCTTGGATCTGGCGAGTCCGACAAGGGGTAGGAGTGTGGCAGCCTTTAATTGCAGCTTGTCTGCAGAACGCACCTTGCCTGTTGGCAGGAAAAGCGTGTTATAATAATACTTATAATAATGCTGGTCAGCGCATCAGTTTTTGAAATTCAGGACCATACGAGGCTGAAGAATTGCTTCTTCAGATGTTCCCTGCTGCAATTCAAGCTTACATCAGATTGGCACGGGCTTGCTGCTTGCCATCATCAGGCATCAACGCCGCAAACACATCAGAGATGATGTCATTGGAAACCAGGAACCCATCAGGGTCTGCCAGCCTGACCACCTCCCTTGCTCCAATCCCTTCACTCTTCCCTACTTTCCCTTCCTTCCCTTCCTCAGAGCTTCTCACCACCAGAGCCGCCTCCTCATGGGGCTCTAGCGCCTTGTTCACTGCCCTGACTGCACCAGAACCAAACTGCTCTCCATATTGTGTCAAATCCAAGCCGTCGGCAGTGCGCAGACGCATCATGACTATGTCCAGCATCTCGTCCTCCTTCCCCTGGTCATCCGCCGCGCTTCCTGCAATGCAAACGAGTGGGATTAATCACCTCCTCTTACTTATCTCCTCATTTAGGGGATAAGTGGTTGCCGCTCGCACTACTGCCTTGCTGGATTTGCGGTCAGCACAACCTTCTCTTGCTCATGGTAGAAGCTTCTCTTGCCCATGGCATGCTTGGAATGCCAACTCTGCACTTTCATCCTGCTAGGAGAAGCATACTTTAGCAGCAGAGAGGAGCTCGTGCTTGCTCATTACCTTATTCAGTATAAGCTGATCAATTAAAGTGGTCCGCACGTAGGCACTTGCTTGAAAAATTCCTAGTCTCTACTCTTCATCTATCTGTAGATTTGCTGTTGTTTTGAGCTCCCCAGCCCCTGTTTTTGCAGCTCGATTTGCATTTGGGCAGGCCATAACAAAGATGGCCCCAAATTCTCAGGTGCTCCTCTAGATTGGGCGGACCAAAGCGTACAAATTAGTCACCTGGGAAGCCAGCGCCAGAGCTGGCAAATTGTGACACCCACTTGCGGTAGGCCACCATCTGGCGCGGCCGGCTGAAGCGGCGAGATTGCAGGTAAGATGCTGCGCCCAGCCCGAAGGCATAGTAGGGCTCATCTCCCCTCCAGTACACCTCGTTGTGCTTGCACCTGCGCCCGGCAGCAACTACCCCTTGCGATCATATCCAGTGTGTTACCAGCAATTGACATTGCCAGTGCATGCACCCCTGCTTGAGCAGCTGTGTCATGATGGGAGGATGCGTTGCTCTGCATTCTCAAGAAATGTGTCATGGCTGCAGGGCACCGTGCACAGAGTACTACTTGAGTATTTCGCCATTGCAGATATTGATGTGAAGACACAAATATCATTCAACAGTAAGTGCCTGTTCAAAGCCTCAGAGCATAGGCAGAGATACAAAGAGATTAAGCCCGCACCTGTGACCTGGGCGCGCATAGTTGCTGACTTCGTAGTGTTCATAGCCAGCGCTGCGCAGCACAGAGGAGGCAGCCTTGTACATCTCGGCCCCATCCTCTGAGGAGGGCAGCGGCTTGACATCAATCGTGTACTTCTTTGCAAAGGGCGTCTTGTCCTCAACCTGAATGCCATGTATGCCTCTCAGCAGCTACCCTGCAAAGCATCTGAAGCCTTCACCTCAAAGTACATGCTATCACTGCAAAGAACCTTGGACGTCCAAGCATAATCACCCCATGGCAGAGCTCCTTACTGCATACAATTATACTCGGCAAATACAACCTTTGGGCTGAGTCCTGGACATATCTCCTTGCCAAAGTAGCCACAAAGAGAACCTCTGGACAGCTATATTATTAGCAGGGTCCCCCGGCTCATTGCAGGTCATGTAATAGGGCTGCAGAGGCTCGATTGAGAGGCAGTCCCTCGAGTGGTGATGATGGTGTTTGTGACACAGACTGCAAAAAGATCTGGACACAGACGGCAAGAAGATCTCAACACAGCATTGAGCAGCACCTGCAGGTCGTAGACGGAGATGTGGGGCGGTTCGGCATCCAGTGCGCAACTAAGGGACTGGTGCCAGGTGTCCTCAGTCAGATGGGGCAGGCCAGAAATGAGGTCCAGGCTCCAGGAAGGCGGAGCAGCTGCATGCACCGCATCCAGCGCCTTGTACACATCGTACAGCGAGTGCGAGCGCCCGCACACCTCTAACAGCTCCTGCCCACATCAAAAGAACAGAGCTAAATAATTGACTTATGCACCATGGTTTCGTATCCTAGAATAGCACAGAGAGCATGTCTGCAGTCAGGCGAGGCAAAGGTACAGAGATTCTTGAGAGAGGCAGAGGCAAGAGCAATAAGCTAGCCTTCATGCATATCTCCAACTGCGTCTTGGAGTAACAGACAGAATTGCTTCTGGGAAGCAAAGGAAGTGTGCATTATGGTCAGGTGCTCAGAGCATGTATGCCTGCATGGACAACAAACAAGGGATCTAATTAGATGGTGCAAGTCTGCTGGGGCGTGCCTCCTGGAAGGCCTGCACGCCGATGCTGAAGCGCGAGAGGCCCAGGTCCATGTACTCGCGCAGCCGCTCTGCATCAAAGGTCCCGGGATCTGCCTCCATCGAAATCTCTGCCCCGGCCGCTATGCCAAACCGCTTGTCCAGCGCGCTGATAATCTGCACGCTAAAATATACCCTGGTCATGTGGTAAGTACTGCAACTGCTCGTCATCTTTTGGCATGTCTAGCACACAATATAATATGCAGGAGCAGCAACAGCAGCAGCTCATGAGCAGGTGTGATATATAGAGGCTGCCAACAGGGAGGCTCACCTGGTCCAACTGCTTCGGTGGTATGAGGGAGGGCGTTCCGCCGCCAAAGAATACCGTCTGCAGCGGCTGGTCGGTCAGCGGCGTGCTCGCCTTGATCTCCTGGATCACAGTGTCCACATATGCCTGCCATGACAGCCAAGGAATTGCTTGAATATCTGCCATGATCAAACAATCTTTGCTGCTTTGAGCCTAACAGCTTCCATGTTGAAAACTGAGGGCTGAGAATGCCAAACCTTCATGCTATCCTGTATTTCAGGAGAGTTCAGGCGCGAGCCAGTGGCGACAACAGGGAAGTCGCAGTACAGGCATTTGCGCTTGCAAAAGGGCAGGTGCACATAAGCAGCCCGAGGCTCCTTGTCATAGGAGGTCGATGCCTCTTTGGAGCTGGCCCTACGTTCAGCAAGGGCTGCGTTTGCGATCATGCACCTCCCTTGCTGTCGTGAGGAGGCATGTTGGCCCCTGGGCATCGCAGGATATGTATTAGGGCTGCTGAAAAACTTGAAAACTTCAAAACATCGTCACATGTCTACCAAAGTTACCTTTGCGGGGATATCAACGACAGGATCGCGAGACAGTGCTGCCTTGATGGCTGCCTGTGCCCATTCGCAAAATACCCCAAGGAAAGGAGTCGGCGCTGTGCAATCATAAAAGTTCTCATTTACAAGATATCTAATATTTATAATTCAATAATCCTCCATCTATCAGAACCAACAGTGAGATTCAAGTGCAAGCTGGTGGCTAAAGAAATTTTGTTCTAATATGCAAGGGATACAATCAAAATTCTTCAGAGTGACAAAGTCGAGATTCCATATGACAACTATATGATTGGATTGCGTATGCGAATACTGCGAGTCTTGCTGTGGGAGCCGAAGATAGGTCACCAGCTTCCTCTGTCTTGGAAGCTGACGTCACAGCGGGTGTGTCCTCAAGGAGGACGCGAGCAAACAGCCAGTTTCGAGCACGGATCTATCTTAAATTATCTCAAGATGGCAGAGGTGGCTCACGACGAGAGGTGGGAGGCATCGTCCGACCGTCAAGGTACGTGACGTTGTTCTTTGATCGTATCGGAGTCAGCTTCCGTCTCTGCCTTGATGCTTAAAATACGGCAGCGGGACACTCATTCGCCTTCTCCCATCTTTTCAAAGCTAGGATATGCCCCCATTTGTGCTGTACGCTTCGATTCCCATGTGGATTCATGCGCACTTGAGAATGTGTCCTGGATCGGACCTTCTCACCCGGCCGGATCGACACACAATTGTTGCAAGGCTCAATCTTGTATTCGATAGGGAATCACATGAACTACCTCATGTATTCATAATGCCAAGTATTTATTGCTTTGGCGTTAATGCGGCAATGCAGGAGCTCGCAAGACCGTATGATAGTGTGCAAGTAGAGGTGCCAGTGCTCTGCACCCCTGTCTTTAACAATGATGGCTTGCTTGCTTTGCAGGCGGAAAGAGTAACGACCCCAGGGATCACCATGATGACAACAGGTCTCAGCAAAATGGACACGGTTCTGAGAGCGAGTTCAGGACAACTTCCAAGGCCCAGGAGCAGCGCAGGGTGTTTGATGAGCCCGAGAACCGCAGAAGAAACGATGACACGTCCAGCATTGCCTCGTTCGAGTAAGCCTTGCCACCTAATTGCAGCTTCTTGCCATGCATCTCTATAATTTGTTTGCAGCACTGCATCCATCAGTTGGAAGCCTCAATCCACGCTGGCGATATCTGAGCACTGCAGTCAGATTTATGCCAGCCATGCATCGGCTTGCTAAATGATCCATTGCAGACAAAGAAAGCCAAAAAACATGATCACGATGCAGAAAAGTGACTCTAAGCAGAGATTGAGACTGCTGTGATTTCTTGTGCAGGCAGGGGCACGCCGCGCCCTCCAGCGCGGGGCCGACAGTGACGCAGGACGATGATCCGACGACGCACGAGGTGCGCTACACGGCGGATGTGGGCCGGGACATTGAGGGCGCCGGCGGCAAGAGCCTGCTGATGGCAGCTTCCCCGCAGCTGGCGCAGGACGTGCGCGCGGCGTTCGCAGGCGTTCCCCGCGTGAAGCCCCAGTGGAACGACCGCCACCTCAAGATCCTCATTGTGGGCGAGAGCGGCCTCGGTGAGCTCTTGTCATGACAAGATTGAATCTTGACGCAGCCACTTGTTGTTTTGATCTGTTTTGCAGGCTCTGCCAGAGTGTGTGTACCTGCCAAGGTTGAAGATCTTTTGGCAAGCTCAGCAGACCAGGGACGCGGCATGCATGATGACATCGTCGTTGAAAGTGCTGACTTTCATGCCAGCTTTGACGTCACATTCCATCCTGTGCCCCAGCTATGTAGCTGATGTGGCCGGCCAAAGTTTCCTGACAGTCTGGTGAGCACCACTTAATGCTGCGTGTGTTCGCATGGCGTGTGCAGGCAAGACCACGTTCATCAAGAACCTGCTGGCGCCGTACGCTCAGGACCCGGACGTGAAGGTCAACAATGTGGCGGGGCACGAGGCGCTCAAGACTTTCATCGAGACACCTGAGAAGCTGTCCACCACAGTCCTGGTCAACGACCACAACTCCCTCACCTCCTTCCACTACCGCGTGCAAGAAACGCCGGGTGAGCTTTTTCTGTCCATGCTGTTGAACTGTGCGAGTTCTGTTTCTACTTGTACTGTTGCATGCTCTCATTCTGATATTTTTCAAGCCATGCAAGTGTCAGGTATTGTGCTTTTAGTGAAGCTCTGAACATTGTGCGTGATATTTGCGGGTGTGCAGCTGTATGTGCATTTGTCACTTACAGAGGCCCAGTATTTTAATGAAGGCACGTGATTTCTAATCCCGGCAAGCCGCATGCGCGGACATCCTGTGCACAGTGGGTTACTCGTACAGAACGGAACCCTCCCCACATGTGGTAACAGCATAGCCAATAAAAGGGATCTCACTGTTACTTCCTGTTGTAAGCAACTGCTCTTGCAGGCTACAACACGCTGGAGGAGTGCCGGGAGCCCATCCTGGAGTACATCAAACGCCAGAACAGCGAGCACATCGACCGCGAGCAGGACGCCAAGCGTGCCAACCCGCTCACCAAGTTCACCGACTCGCGCGTTGATGTGGCCCTGTTCTTCATCGCCCCCCACCGGCTGCGCCCCATCGACATCGATTTCATGGCCCAGCTGGCCGATCTTGTGCCTGTGGTAAGCGCGCTGTTCCCTCTAGCAATATCCCTTTCAATCTTATTCCCCTCCAGATTATGAGGGTGTGAGGGGCGCGACGTATAATGCCATGCCTCCCTGCAAAATAGAACCTGCCTTACCAAGGGGGTACTGCTTCGCCTTCCATTGCTCGCATGCTTGTTCGTCTCAATACATCTAGAACTCTGCTTAAGAGGCAGTCTGTTGGGACACACCAGGTTGCGTCGGCGGAAGTAGACTTGTGCACTTAACTCAAAAATATGAGGGTTTTATGGTGACTGCGCACGCTGTGTGGTGGATTGTTTGCATGTCTTAGGAGCTTCTTTCTGCACTGCAGGTGCCGGTGTTGGCCAAGGCTGACAGCATGACTGTGGAGGAACTGCGCGACTTCAGGCGCCATGTCCAAGAGCAGCTGGCACATGTAAGCTACCCTTTTGTGCTACACCCATTCCTGACACATGTGAAAGGAACATGATGTCTCAAGATGATATGTGGCTGGCAGCTGTTTAGTATGCCCAATCTGGAGGAGCACCTGAGCATTTGGGACCACCATTGTTATGGCCTGCCCAATATCCAAACCGAGCTGCAAAAATTGGGGCTGGGGAGCTCAAAACAACGGCAGATTCACACACAGAGATGAACAGCAGAGACCAGAAGTTTTTCCAGCAAGTGGCTACGTGCGGACCCTTCTATGATTGCACAGAAATGCCTGGAATGCAAAAGAATGAAAGAAATTGAGAGCTGCAGCACGTGCTGAGTGGGGAGGTGTGTGCTGAGCAGGCTGGGAAGAAGCACAAGAAGGATCTGTTACACGCGTTCTCTGAGGAGGCCCTGGACGCTGCCGGCGCCCGCCGCGATGCGCCGCCCTTCGCCATTGTGTCCTCCACCACTATGGACCTGTCAATCGGCCGGTGAGAGATCATTCTTTGTCACCGTTGCTCTTGTCACACAATGCCATAATGGTTCTGCTGTCAAAATGCAGGACAGATGCATTGTATTGGGACATTGCCTACTTCTTGTGGGTCTAGTGATGACATATTTTCGTGCCCAGTTGCTTTCCTTGGGAATGATAAAGCCATGCGGTACGGAACACAACACATAAGGGGTTTCTCTACAGTGCTCTCTCACACACTGTGATGAGGCTAATCAGGGTAAACTGAAGGAAGGGTGGCTGATGTAATCATGCATTTCTTGGCAGGTTCTGGCCGGTGAGGAAGTATCCGTGGGGCACGTGCGAGGCGCTGTCGAGCGTGCACTCGGACGTGGGCGCCCTCAAGCGGCTGCTCTTCGAGGAGGGCTATGAGGAGCTGAAGGCGGCCACAGAGGATCGCTACTACCACTACCGCTCCCAGCAACTGCTCAACCTGGACGATCCTTCCCTGTGAGCAACTCTGAATATTCTTTTGCCATGTTTTATATTGATCTGCTTTCTTGCCGATGATCACAAGCGCGGTAGATGGATCAGGGCCTTGACACAAACTGTGGTGCCCCAGCATCGCTGGATGCCGGATATGTGCAAAATTCGTGGTTGTCCTGCAAGCTTTCTGTTTTTGAACACAATCTGAATGACTGCCTGTAGATCCTCCACAAATTCAGCTCAAAGCAGGCATTGCGTATAGATGCGCTGTGATTGTGTGTCGCCAGGGGAATCTACACAACAGTCCTAGAATTTGCTATAAACCCCCTTGCAAGTGTGGCCCCAACTTGCTGGCAGGCAGAGTATTCAAGGCCTTGGAATACTCATGTGTTTCTTGCATTGTAGGCCGGTGCGGCGCGGTACGCTGGCGGAGCACCTGTACCGGGCGGTGGCTAAGCCCAAGAGCGGCGAGCAGCAGCGCATCCGCAAGGCCATCGGCAAGGGGCTCAAGTACGCCGTCGGCGGTGCCGTGTTCTACTTCGGAGTTGCGCTTGTTCTCGGCGGCAAGGCGCGCGTGCGCGAGGACCTTGAGAAGCTGCAGGTGTGTCGACGTTCCCTCCCGCACTGCAGTACCCTTGCGCCTTCCTTTACAGCATGAAATGCCTTGCATTCCTTATACTGTGGTGGAATGAGGACAGTGCACATGTTTGCCGGGTACCCTGCTGCACCCAGCAGCGCCGCTTTTGTGGACCTGAGGGGGAACTTCTGCCTGTTGATGTGGATTCTAGCTCCCTGCAGGATAAGAAGATGTTTACGATGATCAGATTGAAGAACAGAATGAAGCCATCCTGGCAAAGAAGGCTAGGCAGGTTTCTTGCCTTCATCCTGACCACCGTAAATATGGAAACAAAGTAGTGGGTTGCAAGCCATCTCGCTTCAAGCTGCCATTGCATATCTGTTGGGCAGCGCAAAAACTTCTTTGCTTTGAGGCAAATCTTGCTTCCTGAGTTTGTTGCAAGCCACACAAATATGATTTTGCATGATATTATGGTGAGTATCACCGGCAGAATTCACAACGGAAGCATCAAGGAAATGTCACGTGCCGCCAACAGGAGAAGGGCGGGGAGGCCGCGCAGTGGACGGCAAACAGGGCCGGCGAGGCGGGCGGCGTGATTGCTGACAAGGCGGGCGATGTCGGCGGTGTCATTGCTGACAAGGCTGATTACGTGGCGGAGGTCACAAAGGACAAGGTGGTTGATGCGAGCGTCACTGCCAAGGACTTCACTGTGCGCAAGGGCAAGGAGGTCGGCAGCGCTGCGGCTGAGAAGGCTGGCCAGGTCTGTGCTGCCCTGATTCTGGGAGGGGCACAACGAGTTGCTTGTGGTGGAGCACAATGTGTCTAGTATTTACTCCCGGGAAATTTCTTGTTGAAAGAAGCATGCCCTGGAGTGGACCTTTGGAATTCCAGTTCAGGAATCTTGAAGCGTCAGCAAGGACACCAGCAGACGGTTTGCAGCTAAGCTGCACACGTGCGAGTGATCAGCAAATGCTCTTAATTCAGATGGCCTGCAGATGGCCTGAGGGTTTCCCCCCATAAAGGATTTTTCTGGAAGGCAATACATCAATGTTTCCTGGTTATATGGGAGGGCTTGGGCAGTAATATGTTAGTCCATGTTGTGCCTGAAAAAGATAGGGGTATTTACAGTATTATTAGTACCCCTTTGAGATATTTGGTGCATGTGCAGGTGAAGGAGGCAGTGCAGGAGAAGCTGATGAGCGAGGAAGAGCTGGAGGCCAAGCGCAGGGAAGAAGCCAAGAAGAAGCGCTGGGGACCTTTTGGAATCTTCCCAGGTGGCAAATAGGGCACTGTAAGAGATATCGAGAGGTGTTGTGCTACTGTTCATATCGAAGAAAATCACGCCAGAGTCAAGTTTGAGCAGCTGCCATTCAGAAAGTGTGGTAAAGAAGTTTGAGGGGAGTGAAATTATCAATGGCTTTTGAGAGATAGTCAGGATATCCTGTGAATTTTGCAGCCAGGAGATGCTGATTTCCTTTGTTGATACCATCATCAGCCTGAAGAGTGGGTTCACTACCAATTGGGGCACGATGGCATTATTGTTTACTTTTCTTATTTGCAGATGCGTAGTTATATGGCCAATCTATAGCACAGACCATGGCCTAGAATCATGTTACAGTCAGTGGACTGACTGGCAGTACTGGTGGACACTAGTGGACTTAGCAAACCCACCAGCCAAACCTCTTCCTTTGCTCTGGACAGATGCCAGTTCTGCAGCATTGGAACCCTTGACACAAAGTTCCAGTTCACAAAGTGCTGACACGCTAGTGCTTCAAGGGTGCCGGGTGCCCTGCATGAAAATAATCTCTAATCCTCTCGTACCAATCTCCGCCGTGTGTCACAAAGGTTCTCCGATCCTTGTTGTACAGCGCATAGCGCAGGGTCTGCAGTACACAGCGAACTGTTACTAAGCAGAACTTCTGGAGCCTGCTAACATTAAGGACATCTGTTCATGCAGCTGGCTCAGAAGATGATCAAGAGGCTGCAGGCATGTCCTACAAAGCGCACTTGTATGTGTTTCGTTTTCAAATGAAAAAATAACACTGAAGTGCTGCACAAGGCACGTGCATGTGCATGTGCTATCTTTTACAGTGAGTGCACCTCTATCAAAGGCGACAAGCCGGATTTGGTCGTGCCGATAAAATAGTCAGTGTGCGCCAGGAGCTCCAGGTCAAAGAGCAGATTTCGCGTCAGCAGGCAGTGCGCCTGTGGGCTGCCATGGGACACACTTGCAGGGTCCCCCGCCTGTGGAAATTCCCACAAACCATGAAAGCCAGAAAAGTTGATGAGTCAGCCAACAAATGCGCAGAGTAACTGCCTGCCACAGTAGCATGCTCTGGATGCTCTACAGAGGTCCTTAGTCAGCACAGCAACCCAACAGAGTCAGAGGAGATATTGAATTAGCCAACAGACGCACAAAGTGATTGTCTGCCCCAACAGCATGCAATGGATGTTCTAAAGGGATCTGTTGTGCAACAAGCCTGACGCTGCACAGACCCACAGAATACCAGCAAGATGGTGATCCGGTCCACAGATGCCCAAAGAACGTGTGTGTCACTGCAGCGTACAAGGAATGCTGCAGTGCTCGATGGCTTTTCAGTGGTGTGGCCAGGACTTGCCTGGTGATGCACGGCAGTCCTGTTGAAAGTTTTGCAGCCGATTTGTTGGGCAGCCAGGGCTGCTGTCTCGGCATTCATTGCCTCGTCCCCTCCAGCAATGATGCATGTGCCATTCTGCGGAGCAAGCTCTGCACTTCAGAGGCGCTGCAGGTCATCTGAAGCAGGGTGATCTGCTGGTGAGGGGCAAGTCAGAAGCCAATTTTGGTAACCAGCAAGGCGACCCACCTTCACATGGGGAAATGTTTTCACAAACAAGGTGACATACTCCTGCGCCGAAAGAGCCAAATGCTTCTGCACAGCAAGAAAACCATCAGTGACACTTCATTTGATGCTCTGAAGAAGGCCCAAGAGAGCTGGTCAGGCAGTATTGGCATCACAGTAGGCATTCAAACTTTTCCAGGCACCTGAACAGGCGTGTTGCCATGGGCCTTGACATGTATAGCAATGGTCGGCTTGTCTGCCGCCTCCAGGCTGCGCAATACATGCAGCAGCTGCGTCTTCATGCGCGGCTGATACTTCCATATCTGACAGCACACACACACACTTGTCAACATAGCAATCTTGATGCTTGATCTTGCTGCACATCCAGGTGTGCCCGTTCTGCACCTGGATGTGTGCGCTGTTGGCATCGACATTGTCCAATGGCTCAAAACGACATTGCAAAACATCCCTGCTGAGTGTGCAAGGTGATATTCCAGGCGTTCTAGATGTGAGATGGACTGCAAACCCACCCGCTTGAGGCTGATCTCCAGCAGCTCGGTCCATCCCAGACCAGCTTCGAGCACCACTGCATCTATATTCCCCAAGAAGTACTTCGCGCAAGCCTCGCCCTCAGCTGCCTCCTTCTCGGCAGACCACGGCACTGCATTGGACAGAAGCATTCACGTGGAAGTAAGTATCGCAGAAAGCAATATCCAATATCGAAACAGGGTGAAGTCTGTTTGTACTCACCTGCATGAGAGCCCAAGTCAAAGAAGTCCTGCCACCCGCCATCAGCATGGCATTTGTGAGTGGAGGCGGTGAAGTCGAGAAACACGGTGCCATTAGCGCCTTCGAAGATTGGCAGCGCGTGCATCAGACGCACAGCATTGGCTGAGAATGAATGGTTGGTGAACTGCAGGACCGTACAGCACTGTGCGAACGCCAGCGACGCCACGGCCACCAGCAATGTCAGCAATTGCTTCGAGAAGCCCTTCATTACTGTGCTGGTTGATCATGCCCAGGTAATTAGATCATTTCACTGCAAAGCAAGAGCAAGGTGTCCGTCTAAGTTTCCATTAAACGAGTGGACCCCAGGAAGATGGCTGGGTGCAACGATGGATCTTTAGTACGGACTAAAATACGAGAATAATTGAATAAGAATACTTAGACTGGTGCCAAATCCAACACTTGGGCTTCAACCTGTACTAGAAACCGAAGAGCGATCACGTGTTCTGCAGGAAAATGTCCAATGGTTTTCACGATCGCGACAGCACTCGATTTCTATCTTCACGGTTTGGTCAAAGGATCAATTTCTTTATCGGTGAGCAATCAAGCACACAGGTTCCGAAACAACTCAGCGAAGTTACGGAACGATCAAAAGGGTCGATTCACTCGGCTGCAGCACACCCCTTCTGCACGTTCCCCAAAAAGATGATCAGGGACGGGTCATGCAACCAACGTGAAAGCCCTCTGAGCAACACAACACGTGATAACACTGTTGATCCTTTTAGCAGAACTCCTGGTGCATAACGAGGAGGTACTGCAACTTTTCTATAATAGGCGCCCCATTCTGATCTGGACTTGCTGTTGGGTCTGTCGTGCCAACAAAAAATTGGGAGAGCATCTCGCTCTTGGGTATCATCTGTGGCATAAGAACGTTCGTTGCGGCACATCAACATAGACTTTCAGGAAGAAGCAGTAAAAGTTGCCCTAAGGCTTTTAGTGCCCAACGAGCACGTCATCGTTGCGTGTTGCCGTATCTCGAGGTCGAGGCGGGCATATGAGTGGTCTCGGCCCTGATATAGCCTTGCCAGCTTTTGCACTATATAGCTGCTGAATACAGCCACAGGTTGCACTTCTTGACGAGGGTACAATATGGCAAACATCCTCAAGAAGGTGCTGCATAACACCAGCAGCAAGTCCCCCCAGGATATGGTGCTGAGGGCAGCGCAGACAACTGAGAAGTTGACGGACACAGCAACTGAGAGACAGCAGGAGGAGCTCGCCAGATACCTCTCACAGATGAAGGTGCTTGGCTTACCTCGGTCTCTGTGTCCTCTGTGTAGTGCGTACCACTGTTTGCTCGCAAATTTCGAGATCCGTAAGCAAGCTGTTGGGCAATTCCGACAGACCGGTGAATGTGGTCTCAGTCGCAGCAAATACTGTTTTAGAGCAAGGCACTGTGCATATGAGGATTCGTGCAATAACAGGCGGCCATGTATGGGGACGGGGAGATTGAGCCTTCAAAGGAGACTGCGGTGCTGCTTTGCTGGGAGGCCTGTAAGGTTGGGCTGCCATTGGTGCTGGCCCAGAAGCTGTCTCTGCTGGACTTTGAGACCCGCAAGGATGCTGCCCAGGCATGTACTCTACCTACTGTCATGTTGTCCACGCCTCTTGCATATGGTGGACAAACACTCGTCCTGCAAATGCTGCTCATTGCTTTGTCATCAAATTGTTGTCCCCTGAATTTTTGTCCCTTGAATTGTTGTCACCGCCACATATGCATTTTGGGCCTTGAATGACTGGTGATGGCTGCATGCATGGTGCAGGTGTGTGGGTGCATCTTCCGCATGGACAGCAATGCTGATGGCCCAGGAGTGAGATTTGTGCATGAGCACCCTCACATCCTGGACATCCTGTTTCAGGGGTGCGCCACTGACTGAGACAATGCTTCTTTTTCTTTTCCTGTAGGAGCTGCTCTGATGACATTCCTGAAGCCGTACGTAATCTTCTGAGTGTTTGCAGAGATCATGTGCATGCATTACTGACATACTGTGTGTTTGTTTCTTGTGCAGCTATGACAATCCTTCCATCGCCCTGAACTGCGGCAGCATGCTGAGGGACTGTGTACGAGATGAGAGCCTGGCAAGGTGAGAATTCTTTGGAAGTATTACCCAGCAGACTTTTGGCTGCCACATCAGCTACTGGCCTGATAAATTTTCGTTCACACCACATGGTACCTGCCTTTCTCAGAGTGACTTCTTGTGAGGGCGGATGCGCGCTTCATGCTGGGCTCTGTCATTGGCAGGATGGTATTGGAGGGTCCGCTTTTCCAGGAGTACTTCAAGAAGGTGGAGGTGTCCAATTTCGAGGTGGCCTCAGATGCATTCCAGACCTTTAAAGACCTGCTCACTCGCCATGAGCCCCTGGTGGCCAGCTACCTGCAGGGCCACTACCAGGAGGTGGGTTTGGTCTTCATTCACGTATTGGAATAATGAGGCCGAGGCTGTCATGGTCGGGGTTTAGTTCAAGAGCTTGCTGCTAATCTTGGTGCTCCTCTGTGTTGATCTCATGCTGCTGCATTTCTCCAAAAATTCATTGCTTACTTGGGGGTTTCTGCTGTGCAGTTCTTTGGCGCCTATGTGAACCTCCTCCAGTCTTCAAACTATGTCACACGGCGGCAGTCCCTCAAGGTGTGCACATGTTTTCTGGCCTTTTTATGATGCTTGTGTATGTATGTATCACTTGAAACATCCGTGCTATAATTCAGCCCTGTCTTCAAGCCTTGTCATGTCAGTGCCACAGCTTGCAGAGGCCATCATTGTCCACATGAAGACACGACATAGAGTGGGACACTGCCTGAGTGGCAGTTCAGCACTGACAATTTAAGACAACAATCTGTGTGCTGCAGCTGCTGGGAGAGCTGCTGCTGAACAGGGCGAATGTGAAGGTGATGATGCGCTATGTCAGCGACGTCAACAACCTGAAGCTCATGATGATCCTGCTGAAGGACAACTCCCGGTCCATCCAGTTCGAGGCGTTCCATGTCTTCAAGGTATAAATTGCAATGATCTGCAATTATGCCGTGCATATGGGGACAACTTGTTGCAGCATGCAAACTATGGCAAGTGCGGCGTTTCATCCTTCTCCTCTGTGGTTGCTGAAAGTCAGGGCTTTGCTGTAGGTGTTTGTGGCCAACCCCAACAAGACAGAGGAGATTGTCGAGGTGCTGTCCACCAACAAGGAAAAGCTGCTCAAATACCTCGGCGACTTCCACACAGACAAAGGTAGGCCCCTGAGCAGGATGTCACTTCTGTAGCTGCAATCACTCCTGTAGCTGCACAACTGCCATCTGATATGTGCAGCGAGGAAGCTTCTTCTCCGAATGGCAGGGATGGCTCGTCAAAAAGCAGGATCCCGGTGCCAGCATGCAGAATGAAAACTGTGCGAGTATCGAATGTTGCCGCAAGACTCTGATCAGGCAGAGACCAAAGCGTGTATCTTGTTGTGGCGCAGAGGATGAGCAGTTCAAAGAGGAGAAGGCGGTCATCATCAAGGAGATATCCATGCTGCAGAGTCAGCAGGATCTGGACCAGGAGGCAGGCGATGAGCCAATGTAGCTAGCCACTGAGGTTCAGGATCCTATTGACATGGACCTGGTACTGGGCCCTCTTGTGTGCATGGACCCTCTGCTTTATTGAGGGTGCACTTGGTCTAAGTTGGTAAAGCTGCAAACACCTTGTCTGTAGGTAGGAGTGTCTTTAAAGTTACTCACAGGTAGTGTTGCACCCGTCAGGCTCAGGACCCCTGATGGTATCTCTCTGCCCTTGGGATGTGTTTGTACATGTTGCTCAGGCAGGTGTTGCTCAGGCAGATTGTGTCTTTTCTAGAGCTGGGCATGCCAAGGCAGTTTTGAGATAGTCAGCAAGTTGCAATAAGTTGCGCTTGTGAGCGGAGTTGTGCAGATTGAGCAACCAAGGCTTCTTGGCACGATTGGCCCATAACAACCGCTGTATTTCTGGATTGGAAACGTTGAGGGAATGAATTCTTTCATGATGCATCAATCATATTTGTAGCGTTCTAATTTGATGCGTCCGCCTGGAGGTGTATACCAAAGCCCCAGTTTGTAACACCCTGGGGCAAAGACGCTGCGCACAACTGCTTTGATCAAAGTCATGCTGCAGTCAGAGTGACTGGCCAGTAAACCGGGCCCCATTTCATGTCGCACCAGCTGCGGCAGCACCAGGACCTGGTCTGGCCCCGGAATGCAACTTAAATAAATCCTCCTAACGGACCACTGAATCTCAAAGTAGAAACAGGGAATTACTTGGAGCCGACCAAGACACCCGAGGCTTGGCACCTTGCACGTGCAAGCAACGTATCTTGCACGTGTGCTACGATCTTAAATTTTGCCTTGATTCTTGCAGCGAAGAACGCAACATCAAAGTAACCTCATTATTGTCAAGCTATGCAGACTCTAAAACGCCTTGGATCGTTTGGTAGAGCTTCAGCCCGTTTGGAATTCCGAGCTGAGTTGGGTAGCACAAGACAACTTTCCTCGTCCCTTGTAAACGATCATCGAACGGATCAAGAAACCTTGTACGACATTCTTGGAGTTCCGCGCACATCGAGCATCTTGAGTATCAAGGCGGCTTTCCGAAAGGTTAGATTGATCACGTCAGTCAACTTGCCAACTCGCTATTGCTTTGATATCGATGCTGTCTCTCTGGTGCAATGATATTGTAGAAGGGATCGATGATTATTCTTCATCGCAACGTCGACTTGTGCGTGCTCCTGATGCACAGATTTCAATATAATGCATGCAGAAAGCCAAAGAGCTGCACCCGGACCTTCAGGACCCAAATATCATAGACGATGACAAGTCTGCATTCTTACGCATTCTGACAGCTTACAAGGCGAGTTCATCATGCGTCTGTCCAGATAAGCTTGCCATCTGCGTTTTTATTTTCTCAGTGTCTATTTTTGGTACAGACTTTATTAGACACACATTCCATGTCACAGGTACTGTCAGATGAACGGGAAAGGCACATGTACGATCTGTCTCTGAACTCGAGGGCCAGTCGTATACTCAAGGAAGCAACCAGAGGCTCCGATACTATCAGGTAGGCTTGTGCACAATTTTCTCGCCTAAAAGTGAGGGTAATCATTTAAGAAGCATCCATCGAGTGATAAAGACTGCATCAGGAGCGAGGAGGAAGGGGAGTGGGTGCAAGGAGGCGGCTGGAGAGCATGGGTAGCCAGAACGGTGCGCGCCGAAGACATAGCAAACCCCAGAAATGAGGTTGACAGGCTTCGCGCCGAGCTCCGTGGAGACTTCAGATCAGCGCTGCGCCACGCTTATCTCGGCCCCAAGTGAGCCTTTCCCCTCAGAACGTAATCGCAGTAAAGATAGTCCTTACAATGCTTGCATCTTGTGCTTAATAGAAGTACTTGCAATACCGCCATATATAACGCTGTAGGCCCCGGTTGGCGAGGGCCGGTATAAATACTGAGCACCGTGTCCATGCTTGCTTGGGTCTTGCTTGGATCTGGCGAGTCCAATAAGGGGTAGAATTTTGGCAGCCTTTATGTGCAGGTCGTCTGCACACGCACCTTGCCTCTTGGCAGGGAACAGCGTGCATTAGTAATATTAATGATGATGTTGGCTGCATGGCCACTGTGAACACCGCGTGATGGAGTGTGTGGGTGTGGTCAGGTTGAGCCTTGGCAGAGGGGAACTGCCAGAGGCGTTTGAGGCAGAAGAGCGCACAGTTCCCGGCCTGGGAGATCTGCTGCACCTCGTCAGCGGCCGCACGCTGATTGGCGTTGTGCGGGAGCGCAGCACCGACCGCCTCTATGACAGCGCCAGCAGCGTGCATGCGCACCTGCAAGCCGCGCAGGAACAGCGGCTCAGAGCGATCGCCAACGCAGCTTCATCCCTGCCAGGACAGCACAGCAGTAGCATCGTCAGTAGAGGCGGCGGTGGCGGCGACGGTGGCAGCAGCAGCAGCATAGGCTGCGGCAGTTCTGATGGAAAGTATGGGTCCTCTGAGAAGGCAGGCTGGGGGAGCTTGGCATCAGATGCGTCAGGTGCTGGGTACTGCGAGGATGACAGGAAGGGGCGGTTTGCAGAAGAGGATGGCCAGTCTGGCAACGACAGCTATGATGCAGGCATGGATGTCAGGTGGCAGGACAGTGTGCAGGGGGAACAAAGGGACGGGCCTGCACCGCAGATACTGGATCTCATAGTGCAGGACGAGCTCGTTGCTGTTGCAGTCAGGCAGCGAGGATCAAGTGCATGCAGCATGTCAAGCAGTCAGCAAGCAGCAGACATGAAAAGGAAATCAGGTCAGTACACAGAGAAAGGCAAGATTGCCGAAGAGAATATCAGCATGTATACTGCGGAAGGGCAGCTGCTGTGCACGCTGGATGCTTGGCAGCTGCGCGGCGGCTGCCTGGATGCCAGGGTGAACTTCAGAGTCATCCGCTCTGCCACTCCGTTAGTCCGCCACTTGCACTTCGTGGCCGAGACAGGTGTGGCTTGATGCTTGATACTTTCGCGCATTCTCAGTGAACACATCATTGATGGGCATGCTGACTGGATGTGAAATGGCGCCAAATCATTGTTGTGCTGGCAGGAGGGAAAAGGACGGTGGTGTGCCGCTGCAAGAGGGCATGGATGCCTCCGGCGGCCACATGGCTGTTCCCTCCCAGGTCCCCTCTGCACGCGACTGGCGGCTACTATTTTGAATGGCCCGGACACCACTCGAAGCACATGCAGAATCCCATGTACGTTTAGCCGCTTTCTTTTGACAATGGCGCGATAATAAAGTAACTCTGTTTTTTAAAATTATTTATGGTAACAGATCCTGTATTCCTTGTTGTACAGCACCATAACAGCGCCTAATGATTCACTGACGGGTGCTCTTCTCATGCAACAGGTGGCTGCACCCTGCCATATTTGTCCTGGCAGCTGCTTTCGACAGCCTGGAGCACGAAGCATCCAGGCAGGGCAGCAATATTGGAGCAGCACCACAACATGAAGAGCGGATCCAATGGAGCGATGTCCAGCAAGAATCACACCCGGGTTTGCGGGGTGCAAAGTCTTGGGCGAGGAATTTTCTCAGGTTCCATGGGTGGGCTCGGAAATGAACAGGACTTCAACATGATATTATTCGAAGGACAAAAGAAAGAAAGTATAGCTGTAGACATCTTTAAATCAGGGAGAATGCAGGTACTTGAGCGTGTTTGCATGCATTTTTTGCATGCCAGGCATTGGGCTTAGATTGGCTCCAATGATCTCCACACTGCTCAAGCACTGCGCTAATTGGCAAAAGAAAATGAATTGCAATTGCTGCTGGGATTCTAATCATCTTGTGAGAGTACGGAAATTTTATTATACGATTCAACTTGGCAGAACAAGCTTAAGTTGTTCAATGTAAAGACATCGATCCTGAGCAGCCGTCCTCACAACATGTCTCAGCACACTTCACATTGACATTTACCACAAATAGATCGAGCAGTATAACATGGAGATCGAGCAAGGCCTCCGAGCAGTGGAATTCTACAGTGGCATAGGAGGTCTGCAATACTGTTGTTGAAGTTGATGATCAGAGAAATGTGAACTAGCAACTTTATTTGTATTCGTCAACAACGTTGAGATAATTTGCTCGTAGACTACGTTTTTGGCCACCAATGATAAAGTACCCGATCGTTCTGCAGGCATGCACTATGGGCTCCAGCAGGCATGCCCCACAGCGCAGGTCGTGGCAGCTTTCGACCTTAATGGGGTTGCCAATGACGTCTACGAGCACAACTTTGGCTGGCGCCCCTGGCAAGGCAACTTGGAAGGGGTCTCAGCAAGTGTCCTGGACGGTTTTAATGCCCAGCTCTGGTTGATGGCACCACCCTGCCAACCCTTCACCAGAAGAGGGCTGCAGCAGGACGTTTCTGATCCGCGATCAGCCTCCTTCTTGAAGTTGATCAGCATATTGCCCAGCTTGCGGGTACGCTCGACTACATGATCCACTGCATGATCCTATGAGTCCTGATGTGCAAAGAGACCCGGATTGATGCAGTCTTTTGCTGGGAAATGTTCTTTTCCCGCAGATGCTGAACACTTCTGTGTGCTGGTGCAGCGCAGCATCCCCCACAATACGTGATCGTGGAGAATGTCGTAGGCTTTGAGGCATCCAGCATGCGCAAGCAGCTGGCAGCAGGTCTCAGTGCTGCAGGATTGGATATGCAGGTGAGCAGTGATGCCCGACTTTGGCAGGCGACTCACTTGCTGGCAGGCGATCTCATCCCTTGGACTGCTGCTGCACATTTATGCATGCAATCGTGCGTGATAGATACTAATACTGTAACACTGCTTTGGGACTCCAGGAGTTTCTGCTGAGCCCTCTGCAGCTGGGCATTCCCTATTCAAGGCCCCGGTACTATGCATTGGCGCGCCAAAGGACTCCCAGTGGCGCTTGCCCCTTTCCAGCAGCCCCCTTGCCCGACGCCCAGCCGTTCTGCTGCCCAGCCACCTCAATGCTGCCACGTGCAAGTCAAAGTGTGCCACCAGCAGCCAGTGCTGAATGCAGCAGCACACAGAACAATGGAAACTGCTCGGCTGGAGAAAGCTCCTTGGGCGGACATTTGATACCGCAAAGTGCCACGCACAACAGCAGCGCAGAGGTCAGCAAGGCATTGTTGCCGATAGCAGCGTTCCTGGTAGAGCGGCCCAGCCCTGTGGACGGCGCCAGTTCACAACAAGCAGGCAGCAACGCAGGTGATGCTGGGGACGGGGCGCTGGAATCTGAGGCAGGTGGGCCGGTCAGCAATGCTGCTGCAGAGGAACCTGAGGCACCGGAGGACTTCTTCTGGGTCCCTGACAACGTGATAGAGCAGTGGGGAGAGGTGCTGGACATTGTGGTGCCCTCCTCGCAGCGATGCAACTGCTTCACGAAGACTTACACCCGCTACACAAAGGTGTGTGCTTTAAGACATCGCCATAATTCACATAAATGCCCTTGTGGCCTTTCTTGGCCTCTGCCTTCCGGAGAATCAGTCCACATATACAGAGGCTATTGAAGTTTTGCTGTTCCTTCCAGTACCTCTGACAGTGCTGTGTATTATTGTGGTGCCCCAAGGCATGTGTTTGCTGGGTCCGCAGGGTTCCGGGTCACAATTGGCAACAAGGAGCTTGGATCTGGTGCGGCCGCGCCCGGGGCTCCACCCCGGCGACCTGACGTTGAGACCCGATGCAGACGCGGTTCACTTGGCGCGGCAGCGCATGGCTCACTCAGCGCACCAGGCGCCCCTTGACTCTCCTTCTCCTCCCACCAATGCCGATGGAGGTGTTAGCTCGGGTGAGTCCTGAAATACACCACAGCATCGAGATGAGTTTTGCTTGGAATGTCAGGGATTGATGTCGCAGAGATTACATCACCATGGATCATAATCATCATGATGAGAATGTTGAGGCAGTCAACCACACCTCCTCGATCTTCCACTGGGAAGGTGTGAAGCAAGGGCACAGGATGAGGCAAACAAAAGAATTAACTGGCCCTGCCATGCTGTGCAGGTGACGAGGCGCCAGCTGGCAGCCACGTTACGCGCTCCGGCCGGACGTCGACGCGGCCGCGCGAGTTTGACGGGCTGAGCCGGGAGCAGCTGCGCGCCATGCGGCTGCGCTACTTCACTCCGCGGGAGATCGCCAACCTGCACTCCTTCCCGGCCGGCTTCTCCTTCCCCGCGCATGTCACCCTGCGCCAGCGCTACGCCCTGCTGGGCAACAGCCTCAGCGCGCTCGTCGTGGCGGACCTGCTGCGTTACCTCCTGCACTGACTGGACTAGTTGTCAGCAAGCTTTGAGCTGTGCATTATAGGCAAAGGATAGGACTTTTCAATCGGTAACGATTGTTCAGCCAGGCAGGCTGCACTCGGGGTCAGAGCGATCTGCTGTGTGTGGGGCTAATCTTGCATGAATGTCCGTGTTGTCTTGACAAGACAAATTTCACGCATTCTGTGCTTTCCTCAAGGAGGAAAGAGGGACTGCTACAACTGCCTTGAAGTGGCTGCTATGCATGCAAACGAGCCTGAATAGGCCATGGAAGGTCTCCAAGAAGACATGACCGCACAAGACGCAAGAGAATCGAGATGAAATTAGCCGGTTCACTTGTCTAGAATCGCATATCCTCTCCTATCACAATATAAGTCCTGTTACAAACGCCTTGAAGCTGTGAGTAATATCAGCATTCTCTCTGAGTAGCACTCCTGAAGTGTGAGTTATTCTCGTACTTGGGAGTTCAAATGACGAAAGTTGGCAATTTCAACACTCTTGAAATACATATTAATGCTCAGAACGTCGCCACTCTCGAGCTTTCCCGTGGTGCCAAGTCTAATGCAGTCAACTCAGAGATGTGGGATGAACTTCCTCCGGTCTGTCCCATCCTGTCACGATCGTGTTCAGAAACCCCCCAATTATACAGCATATGCTGAGATGTATCACATTTCTCTCATCTCCCCCTTACTGACGCTTGAGCAGGCCCTGGAGCTCTTGGATAGAAGAAATGATCTGAGAGTGGTAAAGCAGCTGTTGGGATATTTGTTTTCGATCTACTGCGCAGTGTACTACCTCGAAACAAAAACACAGTTTCTCCAAGGTGTTTGGAGGATCAGAAGTATCTGACAGGTTGTCTTCTACCCTCACAGGTCGTCTTGAAAGGCCATGGCAGGAACTTCTGTGCAGGCATCGACTTTTCTGCTCTGAAGGGGCTCTCTGCATCAGTAGATCTATCGTGTCCTGGAAGATCAAGGGAAGCCTTGAGGCGCAGCATTCTCAGATGGCAGGTTGTGCGCCACTTTTCTATGCTGCATGAACGCCGCACTGCTCATATCAGACACTCCCATAAGTGATTGCATGGCTCGGTGTAATTTTAAGTATCTTTTAGCTGCGGATGCCGTGGCACAGGATTCCTTAACATCATTGGAAAAGTGCCGATGGCCGGTCATTGCAGCAGTCCAAGGTGCTCTCTCTGCCTGCAATATACATGCAAAACAGATCATGTGGCCAATGTAATCAGATCCCAGGGCTTCATGTTGTTCGATTGTTTCTGCTGTTGGGCAGGGGCATGTGTGGGAGCTGGCGTTGACATGATCACTGCAGCAGACATCCGGTACTGCTCGGCGGATGCCACATTTTGCGTGAAGGAGGTGGACCTGGCCATCGTTGCTGACATGGGCACGCTGCAGCGCTTGCCTGGCATTGTTGGCGAAGGTCAGCCTCGTGCCAAGAATTCCCCAGCTCTCCTGCTGAACGGCATGTGTGAATGTTGCACATGCTTGATGTGAAGAGCACAGGAACTGGGCAGAGATCAGCCTGAAAGCAAGGAGTCTCTCACTATCTCAACACGCACTCCAGAGCAGCATGCCTGGGTTGACGCAGAGAACACAGGAGCACTGTTAGAACTGGAATAGGACTGCTTCATTGGGCACATGTTGAGCCGGCTCTTAGCAAAGTTTCCTGCACGGCACAGGCGTTGCAAGGGAGCTGGCATTGACGGCAAGGATCATAGGCGCTGAGGAGGCGAAGAGAATAGGGCTTGTAACGGAGGTGTTTCCTGATGTGGCAGCCCTGTATGCTGCAGTGGACCGGATTGCTGCCACCATGGCTGCCAAGTCGCCCCTGGCCATCACTGGCACCAAGCGCGTCATGCTGCACAGCAGGTCGGTGTTTGAAATGACTATACATCACGCTGTAGCATTAGCATGTTAATGGAGGTCCCAACATCCTTGCAATGTGTTATAACCACTTGGTCTGTGACCGCTGCGTAGCCTAAGATGCAGATGCCATACCTGCCTGTTCCATGATATATCTGCATGTCTGTTGAATGGCACAAAGTGCACCGATCATCAAGGGATTAGGTCCAGATTTTTTTTATAAAAACATACACAAATTAACCAGCATTACTAAGGGCCTGTTTGCAATGGCGGCGCAGGGATATGACGGTAAGCAATGGTCTGGATTATGTGGCGACTTGGAACAGCGCGCAAATGCTCTCAGAGGACATTCAGACAGTCATTGAGTCGCTGGCAAGAAAGTCCAAGCAGCTTCCACACTTCTCGAAACTTTGAGGGGACTGTACAACATGTATGTATTAGGGATGCGGTTGCAAGGTAAAGGGTACGGAGTCTGTACAAGAGGCCTCATGCCAATGCATATGAATGCTGTTACAAAAGGGTGCAGACATTTGCCATGTACAGTAGGGCGCTTATTTTGCGCCCGCATCAAATGGGAAGCATGACATCATGCTCTCAATGTAAATTTCACGTTTCGTCAATTGCATAAATGGCTACACACACAAAATTTGGATGTCATTCCTGCTCACCTCTTGGCTAGGACGTCAAAAAGATCATGGCAAATATTTTGGAAGCAGTCGGACAAGACCACCTCCGTACATCTATATCCTCCGTACATCTATAAGCACCTTGTCATTGGTCTTATAGTAACCTCGCCATATCAGAAGCCCACTTCACTTGACAGCTCTGTCACTCTCTCCCATCACTGTCTCAATATCTCTCATCATGCCTGGCTGAGCACCCACTCCTCACTCCATTCTTACTTGTTCCTGCTCTAATCTTGGCTGCGCATGGCTGGCGCCTCCTGCCCTCTGGACTCCTCATTTGTTCCCTGACCCGCATGTGTCTTGAAAGGGGAAGGCTGCGCCGCCCTAACGCTGCATGTTGCATCCACCACAATTGCCAGCGCAAAACTGTTCTCGCTCGGCTGCACCACTCCCACAAACTTCTTTCCGGCACCCTGCAATTGCATGCACCTGTTGTCAAAGGCTGCCTAGTCCTGCGCTGTCCTTGATGGTACACTCTTGCGTGGAATGCCAAAGTGTTTTGCGTACGGAGCTCACCGTATAGTGCTGCCTTTGTGCCTGAGCGGAAGCTGGCGTGGCACTTTCCCTGCAGAGCCACACAGCAAACACCATCAGCAAACTCCCATCCACCCACCGCATGCTGCAAGGTGTCCAAAGAACGCGCCAGAAGACAGCGGGGGTGCTGTGTCTGACTGACCTGTGCTCGCCCTGGCCAGCAATGCCTTCGGCAGCAAGCATCATCTCTGCGCTGCTGGCTGTGGCCCAGTCCATGAATTGCGCCCAGTTGACCCACAGCGTCACAACCACCCCAATCACAATCTGCACAGTCACCCCATCCCTGAAACAATCTATTGCACCATGCACACCCTTTTTCTCAAGGATTACCTTCTTGAACATCTACGCAGCTCAGAGTGAAGCTCTGCCTCACTCCAGGAAGTTAAAGCAAAGAGTCCTGCAATGGAGCTGACATGAAGTGACATCGCACCTCGAGTATGAGGATGCAGCCTGCCAAGATGACGGTGATGCAACCAGAGAAGGGCGCAGTTGCGCAGTTGGCCCTCTGAGTGCAGAGGATCAGATTGATCACCGCCAGGAACACTTGCACTGCGGAGGTCTGCAGAAACACAGCAGGACATTAGCCTCCTGAGAAACTCGCATGCCCTGTGATGTTACTAAGGAACTGGCGCAAAAGATAGCTACATAATGGTTAGGGGCAAAGTTGCGGAACTGATCATAGCAGCAGAGTCGATCGGTGGTGTGAAACCATACCGTAATGGAGATGAAATGGTTTTTGAAAAGAAGTGCCACGATCTCAATGAAGCGGTTCAGTACGAGGGGGAGCATAGGCCATATGGGTGAGTTCCATGCAGGGCCACGCCACTGCTGCACGCTGAAAGCGCCCACTGCGATCACAGTCACCTGAAACACCAACAGCCTCTTCTTGAGCACTCTGACCTTTGCTACCTGCACAGGTGACAAAATTCTTTGGTGTGTACTCACAGCAGTCAAACCTGACAGGGTGGGATGTTAGCTGACGATGGACCGAATTGGACTTCAACTCGATATTTGGATTAGAATACACTAACGGTCACTGCCCCCCCCAAACATATATTGGAGCTGTGCTTGAAGTTGGAGGTGAAGGTGGAGACTGGTGATTTATCGTCCCCAACTCAATGTTATGATGTAAACGTGATCAGGTGTATTGAAAGAAATCAGTGGGGAAGTGTGTGAAAAGGGCACTGGGATCTACAGATTTCACTCATTCAACAGCTTAAAGAAGCCAGTGCCCCACCAGGTCGACGGCACACAGGGTGAGAAAGGCTCGTCGCAATCGTACACCCCGTGCTGCGAATATAGGCACGTCATTGTGACTAGCGCTGGCCTCCCTCTGAGCGCGCTGCCGTTCCTGATCGCTGAACGCTTCGACATCTCTTCCCTCATCGAGCCTAGAGTTCATCGTGAGAATCTCTATGTTATCACCTGGACGTCTTTGTGAGTGCTTCTTAGGAAGCGTTGACAGGTGATAGTTTTTTATTGGAAGGAAGCTCGGCGAATGCCTCGCCCTCAGAAGGGAAGAGGGAAGGTGATCAGAACCTTTTCCTGGCAATTTGAAAACCGAGATCGTCCTAATTAGGGGCTTGATAGGACAGCATCTACTCGATGAAGACCCTTCCATGTCATTGGTGCAAGCTACCATTCGTTATGCCAACCAGGGATCACAAAAAAGCAGACATCAAAGGTGCCAGTGGGTTCCTGAGCGGCCTGCGTGCAGATGAAATATGCTAACTTAGGTTTGAAACCTACTAGGTACATGCGGTCAAAGTACCTCCCCGCACGCATCCCTCCCCGAGTTCCACCCACAACTCAGTGACTGTCAATGTACTGTACATGTACAGTGGCGTTACGCGTACTCAGTACTGTGACAGGCTGTCTGATGACAAGTGCATTGCATGATAGAACTTCAAATACGACACTTCATGACTCGTATGAGTCACAGACATCACACCAGGCGGTGGACCAGCTCCCTCCCCTCTCGTCTTCTCACAATGTTCTCGACCAGCAGGGCAGCATACGCGTCAATGACATCATGCGTGCACACGCCGGTGTGCGGCGTGGCTTGTACATTGGGATGCTGGTACAGCGGATCAGCGGGATCAGCGGGCTCCTCCCAGTGCACGTCCAGCCCTGCCCCTCCCAGCTTGCCACTCTCCAAGGCATCCAGCAGCGCCTGTGCCCATGAAAACACATTAAGACACCTCACTTCAAATGTTGTTTGGACGTTGAGGTTTGCATGACTCTTATTTTCCTTCCTCAATATCCCAATCAAAACCTTCCAGAGTTTACGTCTCTTCGAGAAGAAGCGAGTGCTTGAGCCCACCCAGAAGCAGTCTTGGACTAGGTCAGTCCCTGCCAGCAGACAGGGCGCCATGCAAGCCGCTTACAGGAATCATCAAACTGCATGCCTCACGCAGGGTTCGACAGGGCCTGAACAAAGATCCTGGGCTCCAGACAGCAGTTTCTGATGTCTCTGGGCAATGTCAGGGATATGAGACCCGCCAAGCAGCTATGGCAGTCAATCTTGCATGGAAACTCTCTGGGCAGACCACAACCCCGTTTCAGAATCTAGAAGCATGGGCCCCATCCCAGAGGGATCCCCCTGCAATGTCATATTCTGGCCTCGCGCCATGCAAGGGATACTAATCAGTTGTCCGGAGAGCACCTGCTTGTCGATGACCTCCCCGCGCGCATAGTTGATGACCATCGCCCCCGGCCGCATCAGCGCGATTTCAGTGCGGCCCAGCAGCCCCCGCGTCTTGGGCGTGAGCGGGCAGTGCAGCGACACAAAGTGTGCGCGTTGTAGCATTGCCTCAAACTCGCTCCTCGAGCTCTGCGAGCCGATGCCAATCACCTCCATGTCCAGCGCTGACGCCGCCCGCGCCAAACGAGTGCCTGCACGTGAAATTACTGTTGACGTGCAGGTAATTTGTTATTGTTATTTTTTGTGGATTGGCGAGCCCAAGCAAGTCATGCGAGCCAAGGCAAGTTCACGTTAGATCACTGCAGATTATCCGGTCTACAGTAAGGCAAGATCAGGAGCCGGGAAGACATTCAGCATCCTCACCTATGGCGCCCATGCCAACAATACCCAGTGCCTTTCCGGCCAGCTGCATGCCCAGAGGCCGCCCCAGGCCGCGCTGCTGGAAGGTGATGTGCTGCTCACGCACCCGCTTGGCCAGCATCAGCAGAGTCATCAGCGCTGACTCAGCCACACTGGCTGCATTCACGCCTGCACCCAAGTCATGCCTTTTGTCAGTTGCATTTTGTCCACCTCACCGATCTTGCACATGACTACCGTCCAGCAAAATGCCTTCAGTGCATGCATGCGGTAGCCAGGTAGTACACGGCCTAGATCTGGGCAGCAGCGCCTACCTGGTGCTGTGCAGACTGGGATGCCCAAGGATGCAGCGGTGTCCACAGCGATATTGTCATGCCCCGCTGCTGGTTGGACAATTAACTTCAGCTTTGGGGCACTTCTGACAGTGTTCTCATCAACAAGGCCTGTGGTAGGAATGAACACATCTGCGTTGGAGACCTGTGCACAGGCGCCCCCGTCAACAGACAGGAAGGGTTGTGAAGGCAGGAAGAGGTGAACAGCAAGAGTGAGGCACCTGTTCGTGGAGGGGCTCAAAAGCATTCACTCTCTTCAAGGTGCACCATTCCGGGAGTTTCGATTTCAAACTGCACACCTTGCTACAGTCTCTCAGAGTGAGTCTTACTGATCTGTATATCAATGCGTTGTTCCAACACAGCACAAAATCAGAATGGGGTGCAAATGCACCTGTCGTATAGGATATCCCAATTATCATAGCACCAGAAAACCTCCCAGCGCTCCTGATCAATCATCTCGACTGTTCTGAAGCTGGAGGAAGGTGGTTGGCAAAATGATCAGATCGCCCAGATGAAATAAATTTTCTGGGACTTAATGCCGAGATTTCGACGACTCCTTAACAACACGCCTTAATTAAAGGAGCCAGATGGAATGAAATGGATACTACAATGGATGCTTGCAGATCTCGTCAGGTTTCGGAGGAAAGTGACGAATCAACCGGCTCCCACAGGGAGCCAAACTTGGCTGCAAGGCAGGCAACAAACATCAGCGCTTTGGCATTCATGAGCCGCGATCCAACGAGGATTTGGCAGAGAATCGTCGCGGATTGAAGTGTTGGCATCGTCCAAATCCCGGTGCAACGGTTGGGGCTTTACACCACCTACAAGAAATCTTGTAGAGGAGCTTGTTGCGTACCGGCTGGACACCCGGCCCGGCATCCCTGTTCTGAAACACTTGTTTGTGAGTACCCCAAGGTACTCGCCCAAGGCGGACGCTTCACTTTTCTGCGGCCCTTAATTGCACCCAGGCTAGACAAGTTGACTACATTATGGCAAGCCGGCCGTCCAAATGGAGGATCCTTGCTGTCTTTGGCGGGCTTGACCTGGATGCAATTGAGGACAACACAGAGCCTTCATGTGGGGCAATGGCGGAGTTCACCGATCTAGCCGGATCATCAGCAGAGGTGTGCACATATTTTCCCAATGTCAGTGTAAGTTGTGCAATAAGTGACTATGGCGCACAGATGCTCTACTGGCTTGATCGTGGCAACTGCTGTATTTTGTCCGTCAGTAAGAGGTATTCGCATCAGTAAATAGCTTTGCTGAGGCATTGTTGACATTTTCAATTACTTTACTGCGGATGATGCCCTTTCGGGCAAAGGTTCCCCTGAGGCAATTAGACCCCCTCACATCTCTCTGGATTTCACGCTCGCCAGATGATTTTTCTAATTTCAGATTAACTAGACTCTGTCTTAGATGCTTTCTGTAAATACATCAGCTGTATACTAGCTACGCCGAGGAGCCTTAGCATTAACAAGCATTTGGCATTGCTTGAGGTGCTCAACTAATTTTCTGGTTGCTATGCGCTTTCTGCTCTTTATTGAGGGTGTGCTGGTTCAGTTGCTGATGCTGCGGGACAAGACTCTGGAGGATGTGGCCAAGCAGCTGACCGTGTGGCGGCCAAACTTGGTGTACTTCAGCAGCGGTGCATCACCTGTCACTGAAGCTGGGCACAGAACACTCATGCATCTTTCCTTCAAGGCCGCAGACGGTGAGCAGGCTTGTACCGAACGCAATAGATTGCACAGAATTATTAGATTCTTTCATAACGGTGTTTGTAGCCATGTGCAACCATAAGCATGTGCATGCGTGGCAGGCATGGACGTTCCTGTGGAACCTCAAGATCTGGCAGCCATCCTTGATGGACAGGAGATTGATGCAGTCTACTTTGATGGCTTTGCGAGTGCAGCACACGGTGAGTAAACCAATTTCTGTGCTAATGAGGTTGTCCCAATCCCAGCATGCATGCTGGCCGCACGCAAGCCCCGGCATGCTTTGAGAAGCCTGAAAAGCTCTTGGGAGCTGACTATGTTCTGCAATGATCTTTCTCTGAGCACTCATGTGACCTGCAGCGGAGGCTCTGAGGGAGCAAGGCGTTGCCCATGTCGTGTACTGGGACAAGAAACTGACGCCCAGCCCAAAGGCTCTGCACGTCACACAGTTCAGCCATGCCTTCTTTGCCACACTGAGAAACAGGAGCGCAACCATTCCAGAGGTAAGTGAGACCACTTCACTTATCCAGGCATAGTTCAGCACTCGTTGTTGGAGGGCACATTTAAGTACAATTCCCGCGGCGTTCTCAACATGCTGCATCTTCTGATTGCCTTGAATGCTTCGCAGGCCTTTGCCGTAGCCCTGCACTCTGGGCACGCTCACTGCGGATCCAACCCAGGGCCCATGCTGCGGCCCTCTTGGCTGCCGGAGCTGGTGTCTGACTTCGAGCCTCTGCTGCCCAGCATCGACTCAGTGCCCCTTCCAGGTGCGCTATTGTCTGCAACTACTCCACCGCCCTTGGAGATCTCTCCCAAAAAAAGCGCGCAATTGCTATAATTCGTGCCGAGTGTCTGAAAGGCATGTCTGCTGTTGCAGTGGTGAGAGGAGCAGACTTCAAGAACGGCGTGGCGGCAGCCGTGCCTGGCTGGGAGAATGTGCGCCTCCTCGCGCCCCACGCTGAGCTCAGGCTCCTGGTGTGCGGCCAATCCACAATCATTGACGCTCACCGCCTCAGGTGCATGCCCAAATACAATCTCTCTTTGCTTTTCTCATTGTACCTCATGATTGCCAATGGCTCCAGGAAATGTTCAGGAGACCTGTGAATGATTTAAAGGCCCTTGCGGTATTCGTTGTGCTTCAAAAAGTAGTCATGACTCCGTAGATGCTGGCAGTGGTACCTTGAAATTGTCTCATTGAAGTTGCTCCACACTTCCTGAGGGATGTAAAATCAAAACGTCAAGGATTTTATGTGCTGCGCAGCTATCTGGGCGAGGCCCTGAGGGCGCTGCTGGTGTTGGAAGTGCGCCAGCTCGTGCTTGCAAGCCACAACCCCTGCGAGCGCACGCCCGCCCACCTGCCCGCCAACGCTACTGCCACCCGCTGCTCCATGCGCTCGGCCTCCAACGCGCACGCCACTGTCGTCCTGGGCGGACCCCCGCAAGGTTTGCCGCTGCTCTCTTGTTCATGATTGCCCTTACACTCCTTGTCCTATTCCAGTGGTGCTGTCTCCTCACTGTATGGGCCCCTGTCAGCGCGACTGAGTCGTCGCGGATAGGCTCACTTAAGATTGCCCCCTTGTTCCACTAGATTCCCTCAGCAACGATGAGTCACAGTTGGTGCTGTGACAGCTCAAAAGTGTTTCTGTGGACGATGGTAGTCTTTTCATCTATTCCACAGGAGGGCATAGTCCACCTGCGGGCATGTTTCACAAGCAGCCTGAGGAAGCCTTCCTGCAGCAGCGAGTAAAGTGACCTATGGCGGCCAGTGTCGAGTGTGTCGGGTGTTCGGTCTCGCATGAACGTCCGCTGGATATGAAGCGCCCTGTGTGTTTGACAGTGCTGGGCCATGACAGCCTGGTAGAGTACGCGCTGCGGCAGACGCTGGTGGCAGACGCTCTCTCCCTGCAGTTCCGCCTGCCGCCCGCCGGCATCCCGGCCCCCGTCGCGCGCCGATCAGCGGCCATCGCCAACAACACCGCCGTCGTCGACGCTCTGGTCGTCACCTCCGTGTGGGCGGTCCACCTGCTCCGCACGCTGAGCCAGGTGCCATTCCTGATGATCTCTTGCAAATATCAATGCTTAAGGCTGCCATCGGCTTTGGGGCTGCGCATGCAAATGTTCATTCTTGCAAGGCATGCAAGCCTCCCCTTAACATGATTGCACAATTAAATTTCCATCCTTACAAGGCTTGCATCCATAGATAGCCTGCAGGTCATTTGGCTGTGCATGACTTTGATTGTATGCTTGGCATGTATCCGTGTTGACAGCTTGCTGGTCAGTTGAGTGTGCCTGACTGTGTTTGCCCTTGTCATTCAGTACACAAGCTTCAGGGGCCTCGTCGCCCTGGGCTTCGGCGGCGTGGGCTCTGCCAGGGTGGCCGGCTTCAACTCCACGGATGCCGCCAGATACTCGGCCCTTTCAGATGCCTACGACACCCCTGAGGCTCTGCAGGTGTGCGCACCTTTCCACGATGGCATCCCACACTTCATCTGCTCACAACATGCTTCTGCTGTCTGTGCTATTTGGCATGCAAAGGAAAACTTATGAACTGCAGCTGGACCTATTGTGCATTGCTTCGATGCAATGGTTGAGGCTGAGAGATATTTACATTTTAGCGGCCCTACTGCATTCCTTTCGTGGCACTGTTCAGGCAGCCGGCGCTCTCCCTGCGGGGCTGCCTGGAGGCCAGCCCGGCGCCGGCCCTTCGGCGCCATCGGGGCCTGCCTCCTACCCGACCATGCTCGCGCCCAAGCACCCCGACGCGCAGAAAGATGCGGACGCCCAGCCAGGCGGCAGCAGCTCTCAAGCCCAGCCCGCCAATGGGCACGCCAAGGAGGTGCGCGCAGCTCACTTGCCCTTCTCGCGGCCATAAATTTTCTTCTCTGGTTGGGTTTTTTTTCCAGTGTTGCAGGTCAACATGTTGGCACTTGTACCAGTATAGGGCTCTGGTGAAAGGTGTGATGCCCTGGACCTGCTCCGTGCCTACCTTGGGGAGCCTTTACAGAGGTAATGAGGCATACTCTTCTAATGCACCTAGCCAGTGGCCAGAAACAACTTTTCCATACACAATTAGAATATTCTCTGTTGGTTACAGGAGGCGGATGAGGACGAGGGAGCGGGAGCGGGAGCAGCAAAGAGGAGGAAGCTGACGGAGGCGGCGGCGGCGGTGCCGGTGTGGGTGTCGAAGCGGCCGCGCATGTGGGAGTGCAGCGAGGCGCAGTTCTTGGAGGACCTGTGCGCCTTCCACTGCGAGCGCAACGGCAAGAACGTGACGCCCGAGACCTTCCCGGACGCCATCCTCAATGGAAGCCGCCTCGACCTCTACAACCTCTACAAGGAGGTCACCAGCCGCGGCGGCATCAAGTGCGCTGCCTCCTCCCTTCTCGGCGCCTGATCTGCTGCGGGATGTCAGCTCTAAATATGCAATGCAACAGGGACATGGCCCCCGGGACGAAAGATCCTATGGCCAAGAGAACGGCTGTTTGTCGAAGAATTTGTAAATGCTTTTTGCGTCTGCTGTTATAACGTTGTCAACTTGTGGCTTGGACAAGCCTAAGGGCCCGGAAGGACCTTTGTCCTCATATGGTTGCCTGAGAAGCAAGTGTGGGGTGTGGCAGAAGATTGCCACTCCAGCATGCGCCATTGAAAGTGCAAGTAGGGCGCTGACAGCAGGGGATGTGTGGTGCAGGGTTGGCAACGGCATCAACTGGAAGGGGCAGGTGTTTCCCAAGATGAACAACTTCACCGCCCACAATCGCATGACCGGCGTGGGCAACGCCCTCAAGCGCCACTACACCATGTACCTCCTGGAGTACGAGCAGGTGCAGCGCAATTTCCCTTACATGCTCCCTCCGATTGCGCCCTCAATGAACAGCAGGCGATTGAGGCTGTCTTTTAAAGCTGGCAGCACATGCATTGCTGGCCAGGTCTCGCTGGTTTCTCTGGATCTGTGGCCTTGCGAGGAGGAATGGCTCTGCTGAGCTGAAGAGTGTCTCGATCACTATGTGGTGCTGGTGAGCGCTGTCAGGATTCTCTAGACCTTAGGGGGGTCTCAGAGAACGAGTCATCAGTAATAAGCGCGGTGACGTGATCACGCATTATCACTGCGCGCAGGCTCACCCGGAGGATGTGATCAGGGACACGTGCGCGATCTGCGGCGGCAGCGACGAGGCGGCGACGGACTGGATCTCCTGCGATAGCTGCAACAACTGGGTGCACTTCTCCTGCGACGGCCGCACCAACCTGGGCACCTTCAAGGACTACGCCAAGGGCAACGGCGCCACCTACAACTGCATCAAATGCGCCAACGCCAAGCGTGCCTGATCATCTACAGGAAACAGCCGCAGACAGAGACGGCAGCGCGATCTTCTGCATTTCAATTTGTGCATTCCCGGCCCTCAAAAGTGGGAACAGGTGCAGACAAGAGAGGCAGCGCAATCTTTTGGAGATGGATCCTGCGTGCTTGAATGGCTGCGTCTGGATGCACCGGCTGGAGTGGCTGGGGGCCACATTGAGCAACAGGATGCAGGGGCCTGTGGCCAAGAATTTTGCAGGTTTTGCTGTCCATAGTCTGCTATCTTCAGTATCTACTGTAAAGAGAAAGCCTGCAAAGCTGCCAATTGCAGAGCATGGCTCCTGCAGCATACATTGAGGCAAATGCTCACAAGGGATACCCCAATGAAAGCAAATGTTGGACAGTTGGCTGTGGGGAAGTGGGGGGATCAGTCTGCTTTCAGGGAGACTATGGGGCAGCGTGGTTTCCTATGACTTCTACATACCTCCCCAATGGATGAGTCTTTGTTGATAGGTTGTAATGACTATCATGCGGGCAGAAGGAAGAACAGATCTGTTGTGAGGAAATCTTGAGATGCTGTGTGATATACTGTATGCCCACCCTAGCGCTACATGTCGCACACCCCGTACCAATTTAATCACTGCTTTGGTACACCAAATGGTGCAGAATGCATGGAACTCGTTGTAAACAGGCAGCCTGCTATTATCGTCCTCGGTCTCATGTTCAATTTTGTCTACACATGCATGCCATTTGTTTGACACTTCCTTACCGTAGCGCGAATAAGCAAGGTATTAGGCGGACAACATCTAGCATGTACAGTCATGGAGGCACGCAAGCGCTTCTGACCAAAGCAGGCGGTTAGTATTGCTAGCGCTCACCTTTGTGTCGAGTGCATCCGATGCACTCGACACTTGAGTCAACCTCCTTCTTCATCGTGCTTGCGCAGGATCTCGTCACACTGCTAGCTAGCTATGGATAAAGGTGCACATTTAGGCCAGGCCTAAGGATGGCCTACATGGCCTATTGGAAGGAATTGGTGGCCTTTAAATTGAAAATTGGCCTTAGAACCCGTCTAAAAGCAGGCGTTTATTCATGTTGGCTCCATTGTCAGATGCTCGATATATTCCCTGTGCTCTGGAAGGTAGTAGATATCTCTCCCATCCACATTGCTCTGCATATTAAACAGCTGAGTACGATCACTATATTTATGCTGCCTTGGCTGCCTTGAGGGGTTTGGTTGATGTGATATTGACTGGCATAAGTTGTCCAGCAAAATGACTCGGCATCATTGCACAATGATACCTTGATCATGCGGGCCCGCAATGCTGCGGCACTCTCCCCATATATCCTTGGGGGTCCCAGCAGGCACGCGTTGTTTGTCATGCCGCTCTGCACATCTTGTAGATGTTTCGCCCACTCGCTTTGCCCTGCAGACCGGACCATGATGGTGCTGTTCAAGCATTAGCTTGCTGGCAAGAATGGTCCCTGGGAATTTTTCGTACCTTTGATGAATTGTGAGTTATCTGCTGCACCTTCATCCTCGAGTCTGCCCTCATCCGGTGGCTTTGCAGCTTGCAATGCGGCGTCAGGCACCTGCGCAGGCATCGCGTTTGTGAAGGATCGGGGTCAAAGATTTGCTGTGCCATGGTGCGGTTGTTTTGACAGATATTAAGTAATTTGACTTGACAAGAACACGTTGCCCGTCTCTGCTGCCGTGATGCGATGTTTAGCTGTCGTCTGAGAAATTGAAAGATCAGGCACTATCTCTTGAACGGTTAGCATTAGAGAAGCATGAAAAGATCATGCACCGCTACTGAATCTACAGGGCCTGCAAGCCGTTGCCGTGTGCCAGACGCTCCTCCGTTTTCCACAGTATGGATCTGTCCTGTCCTCTCTTACAACTTCCGCCCAGGACCTGACATGCGTGCCGGTCGCCAACTCCACCGTAACTAACTGAGATCTTTCAATGGAGCAAGCTTGTGAACCTCGTCTGCCCGTCCATGAGATCAGATCCAAGGCTTGTCAGGCAGAAATGGGGACCCCCCGCTGCTGACGGTGGCGCCCTTCCCGGCAGCTACGGCGTCCCCGGCTGAGGTGGCGGCAACAATCTTTAACATGAGCGGCTCAGAATGTCAGTCCCGGTACACAAAAGTAGGTCAAACCTCTTGAGCTCATGGACCTCCCCTGACGTGCCGTGCATCGCATTGGCAGGCTCTGAGATCGTCTCCTGCGCAACAGCTGAGGGGCTTCTGCTGTGACCACGAGCTTCACTTCTCCAAGATAGGATTGTACTGCCGCCTTGTAGATGGGCGCCATGATAGAGCTCAGGCCCTCCGCCGAGCTTAGCGAAGGAGAGCTTCTGTTCGGCCTCGACAGCCGAGCCGAGTCTGACGCGGTCAGCGCCGTCACCTCGGCGCTGTCTGCCGCCCTGCGTGCCAACAGGGAGGACGGAACCCCAGAGGAAGCAGCAGCGCTTCCATCCGGCATACTTCAGCAACCAAGCTTTCAGACTGTCGGGTGAGAACTTGGCAGGGCTACGATGGTCTTTTTTGTCAGTCTCACTTTGCGCGGCAAGCGTTGTTGGCGTTGTGTTGGATGGCGCACAAGGCAGAAAGCTCCTGGTGACCCGCTCCACTTATGAGGAAGGATGTGTTGGCTAATGTAGACACCAGATCTGGTATACGACATGGCTTCTGCCTCAGTGTCAAGGTGTTCTGGGCCACTTTATACTGGGAGCTGATCGAACCACGATGTCGCTCTTGCAGGGCCACCAAGAAGAGGGACAGGCCAGCATCGCTTGTCAAGACCCCACGGCTCATGACTATAGTGCTGCCTGACCACTTAGACAGGATGCCGCAGCTAAAGAAGCCACAGACGCGCTTGGCCATTCAGAGCAAGGGCTTTGTGCCTCCCCACGAGCTGGTGTCGCAGCAGGACATCCTGGCCAGCAGCCTGCCTGTAGATCCCACAGGCTTGGGTGTCAGCGTCCGCAGCACCTTCCGCCCAGTGAGTTTTCAGCACTCTTTACCATGCCTTGTATTGAGCGCCATGGCAAGTAGATAGCAAAACGAGGGTGCTCATCTGGAAATGTGGGGTTGATTAAATTTATATAGAGCAAGACATTTCTCTGACTTTCAGTGGTCCGTAAGGATCTGAAAATTGGATTGACAATAGTCATCACCTGCAGGGATCTGTCATGGAGGGCAAGGGGCGCAAGCTGGCAGGCCTGGAAGCCGTGAGGTTCAGGAACGCAATCATGCGGCAGACGGGGTTCATCGAGCCAGACTGCGCAGATTTCTCCATCAGCTATGCGACAGGGAGCTGAAGTGTACAGCATTGGTATCCCACCTAGACAGACGAAGGCATGAGTGAGAGAGAGCGAGAGGCAGGAACAGACGACACGGGTCGCGAATGTCAAATTGTTATTTGTGGCTTCCATGCCGCGTTGCAAGGCATGCGAGCAAAGGTTTGCGGGGCAGAGGTTGCCCGTCACCCTTGAGCAAGAAGTGGCCGCATTGCTCTTCCTTCTGCACTGGCATTGGGTATCGCCTACAATTTTGTAGAAAGATTACGACTGATGTTTCGAAGGGCAAAGCTTCGAGCAGTCTGTTGTGCGTGTATGTGGACACGGATTTTGGAGCAGATTCTACATCGGTGGCCACAAATTGTTGGCGCTGAAAGCTTCCGAAATTGTGCATTGGCAAAGTGTAGCACTTGAGCCGCACCTCCCCTTCCAATTTTGAATGTGCCCCTTGGAAGGGGAGTGAAGTGGGGTCGTGTGCAGCCCATTGTTCACCTCCTATGGTGATGTTCAGCACTGCACATCAATGGTGAGGACGTACGGTGTGCTGATTTGCTTGTGTTGTATGTGATTTCTAGCCCGGCATACCCCAGACATCTCTCCTGAACATCTATGTCAGGCATGATGAATGCCCTGGGTGTGTCGGTACACATTTAGACGCAGGCTGCTAAATTGAGTGTGAGAGAAATAAATATTTGCACAGTGTCATCGGATCCAGTGATGTTTGACTGGAAGAGATTTGCCATCGTGCTTGACGTGGCATAGTATCCAAGTGTGTCTGCCTTTGGACAATTAAACTAAATTATCAACATCTTTTGGCATGCAGACATCTGGCTGTGATGATTCGGGATGGGTCATATCAAAAGGTGTAAATACACTTTGAGCAAAATACCATATTCTTCTGAATCTTTGAACTAGCTATAGTACGTACTGAACAGCGGTGTACCTGTAGGCATCACTGCTTTCAATCAGTGCATGCCATTAAACCAAGGTAGCGCAAAGCACCGATAACAACGTTGCATTCGGCATAGATCATCCAAACAAAGACGCACTGGCTACAATGTGCTGATGGAGGTGACCAGATGGGACAGCCTTATTGCTGGACAGGAGGCATGGACAACTGTCAGCTGCACGATTGTTACTCTCCCATGCTTTATCACTTCGTTAGAGCGTCAGCACAGGGGACTCCTAAGCATTGACAGAACTGTGCTTTTGACAGGAACTCGACTGTTCAACAATTCACTCCCTGAAATCCCTGGTCAGCAGCACTCCGGTAATTTGTCTATCATCAGAACGTTTGCTTGCATGTCTTTTTCACAACTTTGATAGTACAGTGTCCTGCACATTGCCAATTGCCAATGCAGTGCGCTTTGCATGGTACCGCAGGCAGACTCTTAGTGCCTCTCCAAGAGTCTACTGTCCAACTGCGTGGACATGGCTTTGTTCCCATCAGCTTTGCACAGAGTACTATGCCATCAAGTGAGGAGAAGCCAGCCTCAAGGTGCAAGCAATGTCATTCCCGCTCAGTCGAGGTAGAGAACGCCCTTGGAGACAATCACGGCCGCCCCGGCGACGTCGACGCGCCCCGGCTCGGCCTCCGGCGTCACTGTTATGTCACCGCCCCGGGGGGAGCACTGCCGCGCGCGCAGCCGCCGCCTGTTCAGGCGCTGCGCCCAGAACGGTCCTGCCACGGCGTAGGCTGAGCCCGTTACGGGGTCCTCATCGATGCCGGCCATCGGCGCGAAAAAGCGCAGCAGCAGATCGTGCTCCCCGCTCGGGTCTGCACAGCAGCAGCGGCGCCATAAGCACATGCACGGGGCAAGCTACTCTTTGGGCATTATGTGTAAAGAGAGGGAGACAGCCAAAATGCAAGGCAGTGGGAGCGCCAAGTGGGTAGGATGGGCTGCCGTTGTTCAAAGAGGCGTGCATCGACAATATAAACACTCCCCCGCCCATCTTTGTAACATCGGTATGGACGCAGCAGAAGACAGACATGCGCGCATAGGCAACCTGCCTTCCTGATCACAAGGATGCAGGCGCGTACCGACGAGCAGGACATACACCAGGACATACACTGTCTTACATGTTGATGTAAAATATGTGATCTATCTACCTGTCCAGAGGCTGCACTTCTTCCGTCCATGAGTTCAGGACTTACAAGATCACCGGATGGCCAGATATTTGTCTGACAGGCCAGGGCACAAAGCATCACACATGGCCCACCTGCAGCCGTGACCATGATGGCAAAGACTCCGCTGCACTGGCACGCCTCTTTAAGGGACCTGAAATCGGGCGCCAGGGACTGCAGCTGCTCGCGTGTGGTGCCATCCCGGCACACGGCCATTAAGTAGCGCAGCTTGCTGCTGTAATGCAGGCTGGCCGCCATGTCCACATTGCCGGCTCCAAACACCGCCTGCGCAACAACGCTCGCTGTGGCCTGCTCTCTTCACCTGTGCTGATGCACTATTACTTTCATTGTTACACGATGTTCCTGCCAGAGGCAAGGTGCGTATGCAGCAAGCTGCAGGTGAACGCTGCCAAAATCTTCCCCTTGTTGGACTCGCCACACCCAATCAACCATGGGCACGTGCTAGTATTTGTACCGGGTCCCGCCAGCCGGGGCTAACACGAAGTGCCATTGTGAAGGCCTCTTGATGAACTGGCAATTGTGGCACTGAAGCTGATCTCATGGCATTCTGAGGGTCCGCATGCAGAGGGTGTTGTCACAGCAGCAGAAGCGCTGACGCAGAAATTGTCATCTGTTTCATTGCGACCTCTCTTATAATATCAGATCTGCACTTTGCAACATGCAAAAAGTGGTGACAAGCAGCTTGCCTGAAGAATGGCATTTCTGTGTTCGGGGGAGCCTGGGAAGTCGTCTGCCGGCGGGTAACTGGGCACGCTCAAGTGGTACTGCCCATCTTCGCGGTACCTCACTGTGAGCGTGCCGCTCCTTGTCTCAAATTGCAGCCTGTCCGCTTGCAGCCCCTCACCTGACCACAGCAACTCTCACCGTTGACAATGACAAGCAATCCTTATAGTCACATGCCCCACAACGACGAGGAAAAAGTATCTCTGAGTTTGGAGCCTTCTGGGTTCCTTTTCTGGCAGGCTTGTCGCAGCAGGAGGGGCAAGAATGTGTCTTTTACGCTGCAAGGTGAATGAGCATGGCTACACGGTGGATGCATTCTCTGCTTAGGCGCGCACCTTGGATCAGGGCGGCTGCAGTGGCGACAGTGGCATGGCCGCACAAATCCACCTCAACACTGGGTGTGAACCATCTGAGCTTGAAGCGCCTGCGCAGTGTCCAAGCTGCTTCTGACATAGCCAATATGCAAGCTCGTGGAGGCAGTTCCCAGGACGGTTATGACCCATTTGTTGCCGTTTGGAGAGAGCCTCACCCCTTTTCTCCAGAAGCTGAGGGCTCCAAGAACGCTGTCTCAGATAAGTTCATCTCGTTGGCTATCTTGGCCATGGTCGCATCATCCACAAATGCATTTGATGGATCCGTCAGGATGCATACAGCAGCCGAATTTCCATGAAACCGATCTTGACTGAAGGCATCGACCTGTGGGCGTGTGAAATTCTGTCAGATACCAACTACCCTTCTTGCTCATCAAGCGCGTGAGTTATATTGTTGCATAACATCTGAATATCCCAGATCACGGCATCACGGGGTATTTACCTGGTACAGAGGAATCGAGTTGGCCATGAGGAGTGGGACTTGGCGATTTGCCCAGTGCCCAAGCTCAATAACTTCCCAGGAAGCTGTCTTCCGTGTACTGTACCGATTATGCAAGGCCAATTCATGCGATGATGGCATCACCACCCATTCCAGCCCTTCGCGTAACATACGGAAGCTGCGCGCAGTTGAGGGTTCCGGCCGACCCTACGTGAAAGGGTCGCGGAATTTCCCTAACCAGCCAGCTGTTCAACGCACAAGTGCGGAACAATATTCGAGAAGCTAAATTGCTGTGTAGCGTGCCTAGACTCCAGAAACAAGCAAGACAAAGTCTGCACACAACATCGAGACTAGGGGTCCCGCTGCACCACACAAAGTCTTACCACAGATCAGGATTTAGGTCTTTGCCTGAGTCGTTGCCTACTTTTACTGCGTCCAGGTAAGACTGATATGAACTACATGTCTGGCAGAGCTACGATGTATTTATATGTACCAGATGGAAGTTCAATTAGTCTAGATCCAAGCATCGCGAGAATTAAAGCGTCGTGTGGTGATCGTTTACAGTCAGCCCGACGCTCTCTATCCGAGACTGTGCGTGTACGAATACTCACTCTGATAGGGATGCTGATTGCAGATTGGGCTGCGAAACTTTGGTGGGTTCGCAATCACAGGCGAAGGGGCTGTGCAAAGACGGTGCAAGGTTGCGGTTGTAGAACTTCCCATGCGATTTACTGGCAAGATCAGTTGTTGACGCTAAGTCACGTCGACTCGTCCTGAGTGAGGTATTTTCACCAAAATCTAAGCTTTATAACACTCGTGCCTTCCGTTCACTGCATAGATCTTGCTTCTACTCAGTGGTGCGACTGTTCAGCGTTGCAGTCTGCCATCTCAATGCTGCCAGATAAAGTTGCCATGACAGGCATGATCTTGCACTTTGCGCATATCAACAATGTCAAAGAAGATCTAGAAATCCTTTGCCCCTCTGGTTTGCAGACCTAGTGGAGGGAGGTCGGTCAGCACAAGATGGTTCCAGTTCTGCGGATGTTTGAGGTGGTAGTTGCTACTGCCTTCTACTCAGGGCTGTGTTACATGGTCTTCGAGGGCACGGGTGAGACCTTCTACGATCTCTACATGACTGCAGCCTTCTCAAGCGACCAGACACGTTTTGCATGCGTGCCGCCTGACCTACGAAGCATCGGTTCCTCTCAAGTTGCTGTGGGAAGCTCTGAGTGCCATGTCTGACAGCATTCAATTTTGCCTGCAGCGCGGCAACTTGGGAAGTTTGGTCTGGGATCAAGCATGTTCACCTCTCAGAAAGCGGCGGACATGCTCATAATCACAGCCATCCACAGCAAGTCCTGCATCTACCCACAAGGGGACCACCTCAACTTCATGTCAGTTGTCAACAAACAGGTTGGACTCTCATGCCTCGGCCACCCTTTGTCAGTCCTTCTTGCTTAAGGAGATGGCTACCATGCCTGCAACCTGGCGACACAATTCCTTGCCAATGCAGCAGAGTGCAGCAGGAAATGGGAGTGATGGATCTGCTTGTGTCTGGCAAGATGAGCTGTGCACACCACCTCTCAAACCATCCGCTCAATAATCAGTCCATCCGCAATTGTACTTGAACTGTCTCAATTGTGCAGGACTATGGAAGGCTGCACAATTACAAAGTGATTGCGGCCACGAATCTGGCCGACCCTTCGCTGGACAACATGTGGAACAAAGTGGGCTGGCTCCTCAAGGCCTACCATGTGAGCCCCTCTCGACACCCTGCCATTTTGATGGTGCAATTATCTAGTCCCTTTGCAGTTTGATATGCGGCTACATTGTCCCCTATTCCATGGATAGAGAAATTATACAAGGAGGTGGCATGCTTTGATTTGCTGGTGCAATGTCATCAGAGCTCTAGGTTGATAACCCTGCTTGATAGGGAGGATAAAACCTCACAGGCAGCCCAGTGCTAGATGCGATGTGAGTGGCTGGCGCTACAGGAACACCCGGAGACGGAGTGGTTCATGTGGATTGACAGTGACACCATGATCATCAACCCCACCTTCCAGCTGCCCCTCAACAAATTCGCCGGCAAGGACCTCGTCATCTGGGGCAACGAGACCGCGCTGCTGGCAGGGGACGGGAAGTCAGGTGTGTACTCATTTTTGCGGGCCTGCAGACTTGTATGCTGCTCACTAGCCATCTTATCCCTCATGCCACCAGGCACTTGTACTATGCTCAAGATGTCATGCTGGAAGCAGCTCAGCTGGTGATGGGTAAGGGCGGGGAAAGATTATCTGCTCATCTCAAGGGCGCACAATTCTGTCCATCTTGATGCATTTGTCACACGTGCAAGTGCTTCTCTTTGGCGCCTCTGCAATGGAAGCAGATACAAAGCTGAAGCGGCGCTGACTCATCCGCTGATGCTGGCAGCGCTGACTGTGCCGCCTAATTTGGACATTCCAAGCTAATTGTTGGGCCGCTGTGCGCAGGCATGAACTCTGGGGTGATGCTGTTCCGGAGGACTCCCTGGATGGAGGAGTTTTTGGAGCAGGTGGCTACTCTTGGCAGGATACCTGAGCCAGAGCTGGGCGAGGTGCGAAAAATTCATGTCCTGCATAAAACACACGACATGAGGGCCCAATAGGGCTTATACAACCCTCCCGGACATCTAAATGAGCATGAGCAAACACTTGTGCTCACCTGTCCCTCTTCCATCATTGGACAGAGTTATGTATGGTGAGACATCTTGAAGAATCAGCAACTGGGCTCCTGGCTACCAGAGGGTAGCAAAATTCGTTAGCTTTAGTTCTTTGTCAGCGCATAGCAGACATGCAGAAGAGTTCATTTGAATGAAGCAGTAAAATAGGAGGGACTTGCGACTGTGGTTCAGCAGATCTGGGGGGTGAGGCTGTGTGCAATTGTGCAGATCCTGAAGAAGGAGCTGACGGCACCAGGGTATGCCTACGACAGCGGGCTGAGGGATCAGAATGCGTTTGTGTACGTCATGAAGACGGCCTGGAAGCAGCACAGCTCGCACGTGATGCTGGTGAACAAGCAGTACTGCCTCAACTGCTACTGGAAGGACCTGCTGCAGTCCGGCGACCTCTCTTCAGATGACAAGAAGGTGAGTCACCTGTGCCGCCCTGCCAATGACAGCAAGAAGGCATGCGGCAAGAAGGATGGACCACACAAAAGCATAGGTGCATTGCAGCCTGCACATTACCATCTCTTGTCTGTAATGCAAGGAATAAAGACTATAAAGACTCGAGACTCAGCAAATGGCCACCTGCGATGCAAGGGGACACACGTGCAGGCATTCTGGGTTACAATGTGAGCTGGTTTGCACAATGCAGTGGAGTTTAGAGGCACTGCCTGAGCAGAACAGTGCACTCTCACATCAGCATTGGACAAGCGTTGACATGCTTCTCCGATCCAATCATGGTAAGTTCTGCAAACATTGCTAGTATTCCGTGAGAGCGATTTGTATTGCGCGCAGGTGAACTTCATCAACCACTTCAGCGGCTGCCAGCTGTGCACGAGGCAGAACAAGGAGGGTAATTACAAGGAGTGCGAGGCCGAGTTTGTGAAGAGCTTCGAGTATGCCAACGCCATCTTTGGCAAGCTGCTCAAGCGCATGCCTCCCCATGACATCGCCCACCAAGTCCAGCTGGCATCTACCCCCTACTGCAAGGTGAGCGCTCTGCCCCATTACTTTATCTCGAGGTGTCTTTCTATGTCACTAGCACTGTATGTACACTGCCTGGCAGCCATTCCTCCTACAAGGTGCCTGCACTGTTTTGTATGTCTTGCGTCTATCTCCTCCTAATCTATTCCGGGCTCCTTCGCGCCCTCTCAAGCTTGAGATTGAAGATTTTGTGTGCTCCCTGTGCCAATCTGCAAGAGGCCGACTTGCAAAAGTGGGTGTGCTGATTGACAGTGTGCATGGTGAGCCTCACATAGATTGCCTTATCATGCTTTCCTCGCAAGTCACGGTCAGCAAGTGAAGTCCACATCCGTGTCATCTGCAGGAGAACGAGCGCCACAAGGAGTGCCGGGTGGCAGTCACAGCAGTGGCGGCCTACAAGGAGCGCAAGGCCGAGGAGCTGCGCGCGCGACTGGACTCCGACGACGACCTCCCGGTTGCGCGCCGCCAGCTCAAGGCCTGAGCCAGCGCCGCCACCTGTCGCCGCCAGCCAAGTGTGTGACTAAAGATGACATTATCACGGTCGTTGTTGGCAGCCGGGGCCGTGACTAAGCATGATGGCATCCACGGCCGCCGCTGCCATGCGACGCCAGCCGGGCACATGACTAAGCATGACGGCATCCACGGCATGCAATAACGGTGTGATTGGGTGTCTGGGGGCTCGCGGCCTGCAGGCTTGTCAGGGGTGATGAGTGTGGGGCGAAGGGAGCCGATGTGCTGTCAGGGAGACACCCTTTTTGAACGTCTCATGCATGAAGGCCATTGCCGGTGCTGAGACTAGTAGCTGATTGCTGCTGCAAATGGGACTCTGGAGTACGGAACGCCCAGCAATGGGCCAGCCGTGGTCGCTGCAAGGCATGAGTCTCCCTCTGTCGCGGCTTCTGAGGCAGCAGCCCCACTGGGTCAGCAAGGCCGTGGGATTGTGAAGGGTGTTTATCAGGGGTTGACTGTTCAAATGGCCTGAACCTTCATGTTGTGCTCACAGCAAGTCAACGCATTGCGTCTACACAAAACCAAGTTTTCTTGATCTTTGCTGCTCAGAGCTTGCTTTGTTTGTGGTGCGTGCGTTGAGGTAGGACGGAGGGCTCACAGAGCATAATCGGCTGTCTCAGCAGCCCTAAGCTTGAAGCCTGGAAGTGATAAAAGTTCGTGAAGTAGAAGTCTGACATTTCTGAGAATTGATCATCCTGCTGTCTTCCTGTCTGATGCTGCAGCAGCACACTGGGTTTGTAGCAGTTGGATTGAGCCAAAAAGGAGCCAAAAAAGGAAGCTAGACGCCGTCACTGCTGTGCCATGCACAGCGGCTGAAATGCTTGTGACTAAGAAGGCTTTTGTGAGAGCCTTTTTTTTGCATGGGACAGCAGGCAGTTCAGGACCCCATTAGTAGAAGGAAGTGGAAGAGGTCATGAGAGTGTTTTTCACTGGTAGATGTATTGCCAGGAGGTATTCTGGGGCGATTTTCCCCATCAGATAACACGGTTGTGTGTCAAAAACGCAGTATGCAGATATGAGAGCTCCTACATGACATTTTGAAAGCAGGACATGACATTTTTTCCTGAACACATTCATCTTTCGGCTTGTGAAAGATGCTGTTGAGGAATTGCGCCTGCAAACAGCTTTCTACTGGAGTATTGCAAGGCCTGTGTGCTTATTTTGGAATTTAGATTGCCAGACATGTGCACTGTTTGGTCATTCCATGTGATTCTGCAGGGTGTTTGAGTTCAGGCGGTGTTGGCTAGCCTTGACCTTGCCTCTTTATTGGACCCTTCTTTTTCTTTGGTGCCTTAGTGTTCTGCCTGCCTAGGGTGTGCCTGCCTTGGCGAACCATGATTTGTGATCAATTTCTTATTTCATTCAAATTTGTAATGCTTATCTGCACCGCAGCGGCATGCTCCGACGTGTCGCAGTCAATTGCTCCGCTAGCGCTGTCTTCATGACAGATGCATGACATCATGATCAAATGTTTGTTCAATCTTTGCTGAGCAGGTGGATGCCGATCAGGTTGGTCTCATCGCCACAGATAACTCTGAGACCGGGGCACCCACTGGGCAAAAGTTGTCTTTCTTTGTCTCGAGATAAGGAGCTCCTTATTCAAAGATGAAAACCTATCATGCCCAGGCCCGGGCCTTTTGAATAAGCACTGGCCGTCAGGCAAGCTCAACGCTGCACGTTGTTTTCGATTCATGATGCTGATCAGCGAACGTTTGACTCAACTTCTCGGAGACGTCTGCATGCAATTCAACCTGCGGGTCAACATGATACACTATATAAGAGAATGTGAATTTATAATGCAAGACATGCGCTCGATAGTGGGTGAAAACCTAAACCAGGAGCCTCTTGTCCATCAGAGAGGTACCCATGGCTTCTTCCTCTGCATGTGAAGAGGGGAACAGGAGTAGCCACCCTCCTTCCCTGGGAAGCTGCCGGTGATAATACCACACCTTCTACCCCGCTTCTCACCGATCTGGCTGTGGATTCCTTGGACAGTCCCTGCAAGTTCAATCCAATCTCTTTGCTCAGAATTCAAAAGCTTATCAAACTTTTCTATCGAAAGCTAACGACAGCACAACTCGCCAAACCAATTTAAAATGGTGAGTTGCACATACTTCGCGACAAACACTGTTGCTCAGTGACACAAGTACCAGCAGAACGTGCAAGACTCCTTTGGTTCCTCTTTGGCGTCCATGCCTATGATATAAAACCTTACGAATTGAAATGCTGGGCACGCTGCCCCTTGCCTGGTGGGCGAACGGTCTGCCGAGTATCGTCTTTGACTGTCAGTATATTTTTAAATTGAGAAGCAGAGCAATCTCGTGCTCGGAAAAAGGTCGTGATTATTCGCAGGGTTTCTGCAACGACCTCGTCTGCTGTCCCTGCCGGGCTCTTCAGCTGGTATGTACGATTCTGGGTAGCTGCCAGCAGCTGGCACCAGTGCTTCTGAAAACTGTTCTTCTCCTGTACATTTGCATTTTTTGATTCATCTGAAGTGATTCTGTTACGCGCAGGTTGTGGATGCCCTTGTGGTGGTCCTGTGCTGCCCATGCAGGTGAGACTTCTGAGTCTTCCTTTACATTGATGCTCTTTCCTGCCAGATACTCTTGCCCCTAAGCACAGCAGCTGCGTGCTTCAGGACATCAGTGCTGTGGACATCAGCAACTGATGGTTCTGTGATATTCTCAGGTGTATGTGCGGCTGCCCTGCCACAGCAACGGAGGGTGCAGGGCCGGTTGTGCGCTAAGGCACCATGCGGCACCCTTGAAGGTGACTTTCATTTCTGTAGGAAGTGTTTTATTGTGTCACATGTTCCTCTAACACTGCAAGGCAGCCTTTCCTCCTTAATTTTGGCGCTGCTTTGATGTCAGCATACCGTTTCCTGTAATATCTGTGTGGGTATCACACTCGGAGAGGCAGATGCCTTCCTGCCAGTGCGCTGCACGCTTGTGCAAAGTGATGCCGAACGACACATATTTGTGTAATTGCTCTGGCATGCGGCATCAGTAAGGCATCTCATTGGATGCTGCAGGTTGTGAAATCCCAAAGAACAATGCTCGGGAGCATATTCACAAGGAGCAGGAACAAGTTTGTGCAGCATGTCCGCAGGCCTGTGCAGTTTTGCTGGACATCCAATTTCATGCAACGTTAGCGTCAGTGGCGCGTGCTGCCATGCCTGCCTGAAAGGCGCTTGCAAGCCTTTGATGAATGATCTTGCCAAAATGCTGAAGGCTTTTGTTACATCGAGTTGTGTCATGTCTTTCGAATGTTGGAGTTGGTTTGTCTATGGTCAGCATACATGTTTGGTTCTCTAAGAGGTCTGTCCCAGTGTGGGATAGCAGTTGGTAGGGCAGGGCAGTAGGGTGTCTGAATGGGTGCCTTGTGTTCATGATGTCAAGATTATTAAGCCAGCTGGCATTGCAATCCAGAGTCTCAATTTGTTCAGGGTGACTAGCCATCATTGATCAGTGTGTCCCCAAGAATTAACAGCAATTTAACATACAACCTGACGTCAACAGATGAGATCCTGTCCCTGTTAGCTTTCAGTATTCTTGATGGGTAGTGTAAACACCTGACTTGCAGAGAAACCCAAGACTTGCAGAAAAACCCAAGAAGTTATCTGGCAACCACCCAAACGTTCTATGTCAATGGGACACGTGAAGGGTCCTTTGCACAATATTGAGTGTTAATCACACTGGATGAGGGAAAGTTTTACAACAAACAGTCCCAATGGCCAGATTCACCGATCTGACGACCAGAGTCAAGGAAAGCTCAGCATTTGTCTCGGGGATTGCAGAAGAAGTTCACATAAATACAAAAGGTATGTTTATGTCTCTCAATTCAGATTCACGCAACGCGCCTACAAGGAAGGTGTCTAACACATGCATGCTTGTAGAGGCATGGAATGCAGCATACGCGATTAGTACCGAACAACTCGAGCAATTGATTTCTCCGAGGGCCTTCAACTCAGGTAAGATGATTGCTGACATACACCGTGGAGTGTTTTGACTCTCTCAATTCCTTTGTTCTGAGCTGATCATCACCTGCAGATCTGCACTACATCGACAAAGGACCCCTGACTATCTTATACCTGCTCTGCGTGGATGCGATCAATTGCTGTTTCTGGCCTCAGCCTGGGCTTGAATACGAGCATCTGGCGAGAGGTCTGAAGGTGTGCATTTGTTGCACGCACCACACAGTGCACAGTGGCGCCTCATTCTGGCTAACTTTGTTCTTGACCAGGCCATGGTGAATTGCAGGAGGCCCTATTGCGTGACAAGGAAGCTTTGGATACTGGCAGGCTGGCATGCATCACTGGCAGCCAACTGCAGGAGCTTCTCTCACTGACAAAACCCATGCCGGCACAAGACACACGGGCAGGCCTCCTGAGAGAGGTGGTTCTGAGCTGCAATTATTCTTCATGTCAGCAAACGTTGCGAGGTTATTACATGGATCTTCAGTGCCGGTGCATAAGAGGCGCTCGTGAGTGGATGCAGGTGGGTCAGCAGTTGCTGGCTTGCTTTGATGGACGGCCGGAGCGGCTCATTGCCCAAGCTCAAGGGTCTGCGGCACGGCTTGTTGACATTGTCACAGAAACCTTCCCAGGCTTTCGGGACTGCACAGTGTACAAGTGAGTCAACAGCATTTGAAAATTTACTCGCTGGCCCAAGAAAGAGTACTTGCGTCATGGGTGTTTCTGGCACAGATTGAACCTTTCTCAGCTGCCAACAGCATGGAGTGTCAACGCAGTGGCCGCGAGGTGTGGTTTCTCAAGAGGGCTCAGATATTTGTTGGGGATGTATGGGGAGCCTTCCAAGTCCGTCCCACCCATCTGCTGCTCAACTTTCATGCATCACATGTCTGTGGGGCCACAGTTCTTGCATACCGCATGTCATAATTTGTTGCCTGGTTGCAAGCATGGAATGAGCAGTTGAATATCATGAGGGCCACCTTTTAGCATGTTGCATGCTAGCAATCTCGGTCTCATTCAAAGTCGCATGCAGGGCCAGGGCCTGGGGAGGTTTGAGGACATATCACAGCTGACAATGTTTGCAGACTACCGGGTGCCAGTCGTGCTGCGCCAGATGGGCATCCTGGTCTACTCGGACCAGCTCGCCCACAAAGTACGCCCACCAAATTTGCCGTTGTGATGCTGTAATGAGACAAAAGGACCCAGACTGTCGGTTTAGAATTGTGCATGGGTAATAGACATGCCAAGGGTGGCATTCACATTCAAGACTGCCAAGAAAGGTCTTAACAGCTGTGACGTAATATGTCAGACTTGGAACAGAGCCTTCCATGTGCCGGATTGCGTGCAGATGATCTCACATGCAGATGGCAATCTTCGCAACATGGATTTTTTGTTGTTTATCTGTCTATAGCATTTATCTTCCTTGTGTGTTGATGTCACCAGGTGGAAGGTGGTGAGGAGTTGGCAGCTGGCAGTAAGGAGGAGGTAGAAATCAGGGCGTGCACCATCGAGGCAGTGGAGGTGCTGAAGCGCGCTCTGCAGGAGAGGTCAAGCAAGGATGGCTGTGTTGTGCCCCACAGCGTGCAGCTGGACTGGTTTCTGTGGGAGACAGGGGAAAAGGGGAGGGACACAGCACCCCCACATCACCGCACGCAGACCACCTTCTACTGACGGATTGCTGTCAATGATTGGTTTGTATGGAGATAATTGTGTAACATGATGGTGCCACCATGGCAGCAAGATGCACCGATATGTACACTGTTGTAAATACTGTGTTGGCAGCTGTACGCTGCAGAAAGGCCTGTACAATAATGGTTTTTTTGGTTGCTTTGTGTGTCTTCGTGCTGTTCTCGTGTTACTCTGTACTGGGTACAAGTGCCACTAGTGCCTGCTCTGGAGATCTCTGGAGATGCGCATTTTGTTCAGGTGAATGCCAGTGTAAGACATTGCTTACGCTCTGCTCGCAACATCGAGGTGATTGGGATTAAATCGGGTGGTCTGTACATTCAAGTTGTCGCTTTACTTGTTAACGGGTTTGATAAGCCAGCACTTCCTTACTACTGTACACAGCAGGCTCTGTTTGCACCGCAGGTGACTGTCACACTGAGCAAAAATAATTACTCAACAGTTATTTCCTATCTATAAGCCGCTGTCCGGACATCTACATCCCCGTCGGTGGTGTCAAGGCGAAACAGTCCACCAGGCAGGGCCTGAAAAGCTCAACTAGGCAACAAGTTGGCAATCCAACTCAATGAGTCATACATTTGCCAACAGCTCAGACTGCGGATTCGGCAGCACTACAGCTCCCCGTGCTTTCCCGGGCGGATCCCAAAGCGCTCCAGAGTCTGCTGCAGCCTCACATCCAGCCCCAAGGCCCACACAGCCGCCAGCGCCGCCAACAGCAATACTAATAGCAGCAGGATTAGGGTTACAAGGGAGATGCCGCGGCCCCGGGGAGCTATGGGGGTGAGGTGTGCGCTGGCATCGGCTGAGACAGACAGCAGAGCGCTGTCACCCCTGTCAAAGGCGACCGCCGTGGCGAACACCATATGCGCCGCCCTCGTCCTGCTCACTGGCGCCAGCGTGGCGCTGTTGAAAACGCCTGCGTCACCTGCCAAACAAAGACGGGCGAAATCTCACTGAAATTTCCCTGAAGCCCGACTGCTGACAGACTCCTGTTCATGCTGCATGCAGCGCCCTATAATTAAACACCCACTACGGCCATGCATACGCATGAGCTCGGCAATGCATAAGCACCGGCTTTCGTGCAGCTTGCTGTGCATGTTTGGCCGCAGCAACTTCTCTTCCTGTTGGAGCTTTAGATCTCACTGTGGCCTGCAAAGTTGACTTAAGTAGCTGTGGCGGTCAACCTTCTGAGGTTGCAGATCCAAGATAAGCTCCTGATGGGCTGATGTCAAAGGAGGTTGAGGCGCCAGCGTGCGCCTTGGCCTGCCTCTCCAATAGCAACTCCCCTTCCTCGTTCTGCATCAACATACTGCATCTCACGCTGAGACAGCGATCAGCACCAAGGAGGTAGCGCCACACAGAATGTCTCATTTTAATGGATCCTGGTACTGTGCATGAAGGAGAGAACCTGCTCCCAGCGCAGGAGATGTCCCTCTCCCCTCTGGTTGACTGTGACAAAGAGCGCATTACTGCCGTCTCGCGCAAATCTACACCTGTTGAAGGCGCCTCCTTTCTCAAGCCCTGCAAGAATAGTAGAAACCCCTGCTCAAGCTTGCGCTTGCCAAAAATGCTCACACCAACCCTGATGTACCAATGGCTGGCAACAATAAAACTTCCAAAATTTTTGTGGCCCCAAGTGGAGAAGGTATCATGCTTGCATGTGACAGGACAAATGGGCCATGTTGAGGGCCAACCTTGAGGCAGGTCGAGGGAGGCTATCTGCAGCTGCTTCTCCCATGCCCACAGGGTGCAGCTGCCATCCTCGCACGTGGCTGCCAACACCTTGTCTTTGTGGGCCGGGCTGAAGTCCACGTCTCTGACTGCGTCCCTCAGGCCAGTTTCATCCCTGCGATGATCATTCATTGTAAATACAGGCGCCTCCTGTACTCACTTAGACAGAGACAAATGCCTGACCGGACAAAGGCTTTTGCTGTGCACTTTGTAAGGAACACTCGTACATAGCTTCAGGGGGACAGAGAATCTTACCTTAGGTCAGCTAGCACTCGCAGCGTCAGGTAGTCCAGCACAGTGATCGAGCCATCCTCTCCTCCCATTGCCAGCAGGCGGCCGTCACTGCTGAATGCCAGGCACTTCACCGATGCAAACCCCGCCAATCTTTCTCTCTCCTTGCCTGTGCGCACAAGATGCAACACACTTTCATTGCACCCTTCTAAGCTTCTCCTTCTCCATTCACTCAGATCGAAGAACACTGTTGATGGGTTGTTTCTTGTGTGGCATGCCGTCTGTCAATATGGCCTTTCTATGAAAAGGAGACGAGGCACGGGTGCTTGGCTTGACTACGAGTTGATATTGGCTAGTGCTGCACCTGCAGCCGGGTGAAGCACTGGTGGAGCCTCCGGCCTAATCTCCACATCGAAGCGCTCTAGCGTCCCATTGCCAAGTGCCAGCACCAGCGAGGTCCCCTGCACATTCCACAAATGCCATGCAAATGACCACCCACCACTTGCACTGTTGCCTTCCCACTGCATTTTTAAATTCAAGGACAGAAAAATTTGTGCTTAGGAATGACCTGTGGATGCAGCGCCATGCGCAGAGGTGCCTCCTTTGTCGCCACAGAATCAACCTCAGCGCCTAGCTTGCCCTGCGAGACCTGGACAATAGCTATCCTGCAGAATGGCGAGAGGCTTCGTCATGTTGGCATCGGCCTCATTTGTTAGATGCTCATATAGCCTGGGAAAACGTTTGCACTGTATAAGGACCGGAAGTTAAATAATAGGGCAAAATGACATGGCGGACTTTCTGATGTGCTTATAAAGGGACACGTACTTGTTTGGAATTCCGCTACTCTTCTTTCCACCGCCACCAGCAACCAAGACGTAGCCTCCTGGAGGCCATGCTGCACAATAGAGAGGTGCTCCATACTTCGACGACTGTGCCTTCTTCTTCCCCATCTGCTCTAGTATCAACAGGTATGGCAGCGAACTCTTAACATGAAGTTGTGCTAGGGAAAGCACAATGATTCTCTTATTTTCCTTACAGTCGATTCATTGCAGGATGTGGCATACGCGTCTTCTGACAAGACAAATTAGCTGGCGATGCAATGTATCCCGAGTACTCAGACGAATAATCTATTTCTGCCAAAGCTTTTCCCAAGGATCCAAGCAGGGCGTGGAGCGATCAAAGCTTGCAAAAGGCACGTGATTACAGCATGCTGGCACCTGCCGAGAAACGATTTCGAACTGGTTCCTGGCCAGCTAGAGTGCTAAATTCATCGGTGCGAGCCTTATAACATCGCTTATGAGATCATAGCGAAACTTTCTTCAAATCTGGGTGTCCTGGGTGTTGTGTTCTCTATGCTCAGCTTTCGACACACTGATCACCTTTGAAGACTGTCATAGCCTGTCAATACGGTGGTCTCTATGGGAATGATGAAGTGAATTCTATTTTTCCTTCACCAATGGAAAATTCAGAAACGATAACATATAAAGCCCTGATGATCCACAACTGATAGCAGCTCCATGCTGATAAGGACTTGGGCCCTCATATGCACGCAAGCATCGAGAAATGAGGCAGGAACTTTTGGTACTTATTGCTGCTATTGCTACCGCTACTGCTACCGCAATAGCAGCACCGATCTCGGCAAGGGATCATGCTGGCATCAGGCTGGCAAGCAAAGGTGGTCACCAAGATGCCCAGAAGAAGGGAAGCGATATGCTCACTGTCTTCATGACTGGTTGTAGCACTGCAGCAGACTGGCAGAGCCTTGGCCTGTACTACAGCTTCATCAGGTAGTTGCTGCAAGATGATCCAACAGAGCAGCGCCAATCTTGTATGCGTAATGCTGATAGTTAACCGTCACCGCGTCCTGAGGGTGTGATGTGCCGTAGATCAGGGCAGCCAGGGCGCATGATGCGCATAGCTGCCTGTCGGGCAGAGGATCCTTCCGAGACCCCGCCTTCAGATCTCACACCCAATTGGGTGACTGAAGGGATTTGGAAAGTGGAAAATGTGGTCTACCCTCTCTTCAACAAAGCCTGGGCCATCAAACAGGTGCCTTCCATCCCTTGTACTAATTTGGTCTGATCCCAAGTCTGCCATGGAAGTCTGTTGCCACTTGCAGCACCTTGTGGGTGCTGTCTTATCTGAATATGGTGCCACATTGTCGAGAAATGCAGAGCAGGGGCACTGCATGCACCTATGCTGTGTTCTGGCAATTCAAGCCAAAGGTGTGTAACTGTGCAGTTCATGGAGATGGCAAGGCCTCCAGAGGAGTACATCCTTGTCCTTGACTCAGACATGCTCATTCACAAGCCCTTCTTGCCCTCGAATTTTGAGGTGGCCAAGGGCACGGCAGCGTCGGAAAACATGTGAGCACCCTCTCATCTGCTCTGCATCTCGCGTCAATGCATAACACCTGGCGCAAACACCCACTTTTTAGACTTGATGCCAAGAGCAGGCCGTCAATAAGTCCTTGATTATCGCGTGCAGTTGGTACTTGGAAGACTTGAACACATTTTTGGCACCGGAGCTCTTGCCACACCTCCCACCTCGGGCCGACTGGGATGCTTACCCAGGGGTGGGCAGGCTGGCGGATCAAGTGGGCGAATTCTACTTTCTGCACAGGCGCGCCTCACGAGCAGCTCTTCCCAGACTTGGCTGTGGCAAATTTGCACACAATGCCCAGTGCAAAGTAATACCTGGAGTCCGTTTACTGGCACGTGCAGGGATGATCTGGAACGCATTGCGCCGCTCTGGTTCGGCTACACACTGCCAGTCCTGCAAAGCATACAGAGGAATGGACAGATCGTTGAGGTGGGTTCCTTTTTCTGCTTGTCTCCACACGCAACAGCTCCATTTATCTGAAACTGAGCAAATATTGGTGCAGGATGCACCTTCTTTTAAGGACTGAACCTTCTTGTGCTGCCTTGCAGACGAAGCAGTCACTGCAGCGCAGGGTCTGGTATGCAGAAATGCATGCATACACCCTGGGTGCAGCAAAAGAGGGCGTCCATCACATAGCATCAAATTCATCTGTCTTCCACCTGGGTTATTACCATCCCCATGGTATGGCCATCTTCCGTATTTCCACGTCAGCACCTCTGCAGCTATGAATGCCACGGCCAAACTATTTTAAACCGCCTTGCTTAGAAGTGCACAAGTGCTTTAGCCTAGGTATTCCATCTGGCGAGTCCAATAAGGGGTAGGTATTTGGTAGCCTTCATCTGCAGCTTGTCTGCAGACGCAAGTTGCCTCTGGCAGAAATAGCATAAACTAAAAATGATACCAATCTTATTTCAGGGATGCCAAATGCGCTGCACTATGCCTGGGAGGCAACAGTGCCCGGCTCTGACTGGGCATTCGATAAGCACAAGCACAGGGACTTTGTGGCAGAGAAGTGCCCTCCCTGGGACCTGGAGGGCGGCCAGGAGGGCCTCTTCCCGCACCCACCTTTACCTTCCAAGCTTACCAGCAAGGTATCCTTCAAGATCGGCCCCTGTATGAATCAAAGGTTGCGGTGATCTACATCAAACGAGGAGAGAATCAGACGGTGAAAATTGAGAGCATCAGATGGTGAAAATCTTATGCGCTGCTAGGTCTCAAAAGCCGGTGTAGAGTTGACTTATGTACTGTATGCGCTGCTGGCGCTACAGGGAGGGGAGCGGATCAGAAATCTGCTGAACATTGAGGTGGTGGCCACCTTGAACATGGCCTTCTGTGAGCTGCACCACAACAAGCTCTGCGGCGAGCATGAACAGGCTAAGCAGGAGTGTGCAAAGGTGCGCCACAATTGTGCCGATCTGACGTGACCCTCAAATTTGCATTATTATGCCTCGGCCAAATATATAAGATGCGCTTTTCCTGCCAGAGGCAAGGTGCGTCTGCAGACAAGGTGCCACCCCGCCAGCCCCGTCTTGGGAAATTCTTATACGGATTGAGGTCTACATAAACGCAGCACGTGATGTTCTGCAGGCATCGAGGCTGGTGGATGAGCTCCAGGAGGCATGGGAAGAGATTAGGGTAGATACCGGCCTGACATGCATTGATGTCCTGGTGAGCGGCCTACCCTTTGCTCTTCAACCCTTGCTCTTGGCCTTGCAGTGCTGCAGCGGCACCTGCAGGGTAGCATGCTCATTGCTGCTTTAATTGCCATCTGCTTTTGGCGGTGCTAGGGGCGGTAAAAACTTGTGCCCAACTTTGATTGGGTCTTGCTTGGTTCTGGCAGATCCATAAAGGCCCTAGGGTGGGATTTGTGGCAGTCTTCATCTGCAGCTTGTCTGCAGACGCACCTTGCCACCTGGCAGGAGTAGCATGTTCCAATGATACTATTCATGATTGTGTCTCCATCACCATTTAAGGCAATCGCATGTCACTGCAGCCGGAGGGGGAGTGCAGCGACACCTCGAGGTGCTCAGAGAACATCATGAACTTCCGCATGCGGAGAGAGTTCTGCAGAAAAAGCTGTAATCTCTGCTGATGTATTCTAGATGTTCTCTGTCGGGAAATTTCACCCAACAGTGTCCTAATTGTATTGCTGGTTGAATGCATTAGCTGCAGCACCTGATTTGGCTTCACCTGTAACTGCTGCTGACATCAGCAAGCTGTAACTGTCCAGTGATTGGACTCCAAACTGAGTCAATTTCCAGAATTGCAATTGCTCAACGATACCACTGCTTGGAAGAAGCCCTAAAACCACTTTCAGTACCACCAGAGTCTGCACTGAGAGCCAACGTCTCATGTAATTTGCTAAGTCTTTTAATCCATGGCAGCCAAAGAAAACATTTCAATTATTTCAACGATTGTGCAGCTTTTCAGCGATCTATTCTACATAATCTATTCCGTCATAAGATGTACCTTGTTCTTTGCAACACTGCCCATCACCCAGAGACTCTGTAGCAGGTGCACAGGTTGCATTGGCAGTTTCATCATCGTCTATTGCTTCCCAATTTTGTTCAGCTTCGCGAAGTCTTCTATATAATGTTATGATCGATTGTAAAAGAATTTAGAGCAATATCTATGTGTTGCACCTGTGCAGACAGCCCAATCCGCCCACTCTCTTAGCAAGGGATGCGAGATACAACAAGGTAGGGGAAACTGCATTGCTGCCTCTTATCAATGAGAATTTTCCTGTAGACCCTACAGGTGTTCTTAAACACAAATTGCTATCACCTGCAGGTTGATGTCAAAGTCTTTCCCAAACTATCATCTCATTTCAATGTGGAGTCGTATGAGATCCAGACACGCACGCTTATGCCCGAGAACAGTCCATGGAAGCCAGCTGGGTACGCACTGCATGTTTCCCGATTCCCTATCTTTGGAATGAAAACACAATGATCCCATGACAGGCGCCATGCATGATGGAAACTGACGCTTGAGATTTTGACAGCTACAGCAGGGGATCAAGCACGGATGTGGATGTGGGGAGCCTTCAGGAGTACACAGAGCATGAAATCAGAGGACGCGCTCAAAACAACAGAGGGGCGAGCGAGTGGTCCAAGCCAATCCGTGTTCTGACAAGGCGGAAAGCCGTCGACGGCGGCTGTGACAGTGGGCTCTACAAGTGGACACAGACAAGGGGAGAAGTGATGTTTCAGCTGGCGGTGGGCTCTTCTTGCAGCCTCCCATGTGCTGACATACAGATGCTTGCATGTGAGCGCAGGAAATTTTGGTCTGAATGCATGCTAAGCACTCACCCATTCAGCGGCAGGCAAACAGGGCAAGTACTCCTTTGTGCTGCAGGTGCCCATGGCTGTGAAGGGGAGGGATATCAAGGTGAGCTTGAGGGAGCAGAGGTATCTGGACATACAAGTCAGCCTAGGGGCTAGAGACAGCAGGAGAGTGGAGGGCCTCTTGCGCAAGGCTGTGAAGAGCTTTGGCAATGGGTCTACCTGGGAGCTCATCACTGAGGGAACTTGCAAGGCGAGCATGCAATCCCTCTCTGCTGTGCATGCAGCCCTTCCACTGTCATGTCAATATTCAGGTCCTGGACCCCAAATAGACATTGAGCTGAAACAAGGTCTTCCCAGTGCATTCTGCTGCGTTGATGCTGGGTGTCGTGTGTGACGCAGGTGGTCATAGTGACATTGGAAAAGGAGATGATTGGGCTGTGGTGGACATCTGCCTTGAAGGGGCATGCTGAGATTGACCTGCACACAGTGCCTGGCTATGATCCGCCACCGTTTGATCCAAGCGTTTACAGGATGTAGCTTGTTCTGAGGCTCCAAAATACCAGTGGGGCTTGGCCTCAACCATTTCAACGACTCATCATCTGTGCTGACTCCTCAAGCAAACATGCCCGCACTGTTTTATGCTCGCTGCGAATCTCAAGACTCATCAGCAATATAAGCTTTGACGAACTCTTGAAGCTCTCCACAAGTTGTGATGTCTTGGTTTTGTGTCGACCAGTACTTTTCTGAACACAAGCACTGCCTCCAGCTGTATCTCTATATGATATGGTATAACAAAACAACATTCTGTGTACATCGGCCACAGAATCAGAAGGCACTGCCCTGATCCACACATCACATAAACACGAGGAATAACACTTTGACTGCTTAAACTAACATGCATAGCTGGGCGTCCACGTGGCCAGCTAAGAAAAGAGCCCAGAACGTGCGTTCGATGCCTCAGGGCACTGACAAAGCACTCAGGCACCACATGCGAAAAGCATGCAGACTGAAATATCCATGCCCCTGTTAAACTGTATGATACACCCTCTCCTTCAAAATGAAACGTCGCACTCAGAACCATCCTGACTGACCAAAATCTACACCACAATATCCAGAAAAAAAACCTAGCATATGTTGAGACAAGCTTGACAAGACAAGCACAAGACAATAGTTCATATGCAAAGTTTCCCAGTGGCTTTGGGGTAGAGCGCATTTGCCACTCCTAAATGTCTCGACATACATCAGAACACGAGATGAGCCTGTACCGGGCTCTGTAGAAACCCTGACCTAAATCTAAGAACCTCAGGAGGGCCTAAGAGAAGCATTCACTTGGACAGAGGCAACACAAATTACTATTCATTTGACTGCAACAAGTGGCGCCCGCAGCGGCTGCATGGCCAATCAACTCAATTGAATCCCTCAGGTTGTCTTGCAATCTCAATTGATCTCCTACTCTCGCTTACTACTGCACCTTAGAATGTGGCTGGGCCTTTCGCAATCATTATTATCGAACCCCAAGTCCCATGGAATTATGAGAGATAAGCCAAGCCAAGTGCTCGCTATGGCAGACCGACCTGAGGTCGACAGGCCAGCAAGTCTCAGGACTTGCTGTTGTTTAGCCGGTGCATGGCATCCTGCAGCTGCTGCTGCTGCTCCCTGCTGGCGGGCAGCAGCGGTGGGCGCACAGTGGCTGAGAAGCCCTCAATGGTGTTTGCCAGTGCCACCTTGGCAGCAGGGATGTCCAGAACCCCCATGCCCTCCCTCTGATCGTGCCTGGAACAACACAGCACCACATTCAATTCAACAGTCTCTCTTGCATACACACACTTTCTCGCATGCACACACAGCGTGTAACAATCACGCAGCGCTTGTTTACTTGCATTCACCCCAATCATTCGCAATTCCCCCAGTGAGCGGCAAGGGGCCACGATAAGTGCCAGGATCCAATGCACTTCCAAGTGGCATCTGATGTCACTTGAGTAAGCACATTTCTTTTCGTTTGTCTAAGCGCCAAAAACGACAGTCCAGAGCTCACCAGGAGGCGACAGATGCAAAGGCAGACTCAGCGGATTTGTCATCGCCCTTCACGGCCGCGTCAACCGTCGCCAGCATGGCGGAGACAATGGCGCTGCCACCCCCTGATGACACATTGCCATCCAGGCCGGCCTCCGCCGCCTCGAGCGCCATTTTGTCCGAGCCGATGAACACCTGCACAGACATGCGGACCCCTCAGCTCCTTGCATGCAACAAATCAGGGGACTCTAATTTGTTTCACCGGAAGTTGGTCTAGAGTCCCCTGAAAAAGATTCTGCCGCAAGACATACATTGGCCATCACAGGAAGCCTCAGGGTGAAATTCGCAACATGCGAAGGTTCCAAAGGCTTCATTCAAAAATCGTCTCAGCGCTGCTTAACACCAGATTGCAACCGCTTTGCCACTAAGATGGTCCTTACTGAGGAATCCTAAGTCATCGCTGATGAGGTACAAGGAGGCCGGCATGTGAGGGATTTTCACTCATGACTGCAAATGCTCTGATTCCATGCGTTCTATGAGGAGTCAGGAGCAGCACCTGGCGGTCTGGCATTGCATACTTAAACTGCTGCGCCATGGCGACGTCGTCAAATGTATTCTTGATGCCGCGCAGCAGCGGGAAATCGTGCGCCAGCCGTGCGTACAGCCCCGGCCCGATCATGTTGCCTGCCAAGTCCATAGTATGACATTTATACTTTATTGCTTACCAACAGCACAGGCAGGGGGTGCAAAAGACTACCAGACTGAGGAGTCTTTAGTGCTCCTTGGCACAGGCAGCACGGGGGGGTGCGCATTCACATTACTGCCATTCCTACTGGACACAGTGGGGTAGGCATGCATGCACATGGATCACTTCCTCCCGTACTATTCGTTGGCGTGCCCGCTCGTTAGGTGAAGCAAGCTGCCGATTTGGCACAAAAAGGTACAGAGGATCTGGAAACAGCTGGAAAGAGCTTGGCTCGGAGTCCGAGGTATTTCAGCATGCCTGTGTGTGCGGGGAAGTTGTAGAGGAAGACCGGCTGGTGCGCCTCCTCCAGCACATGGCGCAGCCACCGCTCCAGGCCCTCCTCAGGCGCAGCAGAGAAGTAGTAGGGCGGAAGCAGCAGCGCCGCGTCCACCTTTGCCTACACATGTGCCATTCTCAGCCAAATAAACAGATCACATTGCTTCCAGCAAACTTTGGGATGACCCACTTTGGGACAACCTCCGCAAAGAAAAAATTGTAGCCATATTATATCATTCTGGCGGGTCACAGTGTGTGCTGATGCCCTGTACCTTTCAAAAAGAGGTTGCCTGTCTTGGGTGCTTCTTGCTGGCCATGCGCACTCTCTTCCTAATTGCGATAAATTGGCCATGCTCAGCACAATTCCTACTTGATTGCATTTATCTGTGTTGAAGCTTCGGTTATTGCAGTAGTGGAGGACACAAGGGGCACCTCTGCGCCGGCAATGGGCTGCTGGCTGTGCTCCAGTAGAGCCAGGGCATCCTGGTAGGACGCAGCGCTAACGTTGTTGACCATGATTCCAGGCCAGTGGGCCCTTGCAAGCTCGGTGATATGCATGCGCTCCTCCATAGTCATGGATGTGAACTCGCCTGTTGTCCTATCACATGCAAATCACATGTCAACAATGTCATCACATATCAACCGTTTCCCTTGGCATCTTTGCAGATTAATCTTGAGATCCTCTTCAAGACATCTTAAGACTTGAAATTGTTCGGCAGTGTCCTCGTTGAGAGCGCACCCGTTCACGATGATGCTCCTCACTCCAGCGTCCCAAAGATACTGCAGACCAGACAGACCTCATTGTAATCATGAATGTGAGTATGTACGATTGATTAAGCTCAAGTGCGAAGGAGAAATCAAGGCTGACCTGGAGGTACTTGACAAAGCTGTCCTCATCCACTCGGAGGTTGCAGGGCTGGAAGGGGGTGACAATCGCGACCACCAGGCCCTCGAGCTTGAAATGCTGCTTTCCCGACATGGTTCTGGATAGAGTACGGAAGATCTCCCGTTCTTGTGATGGTTCAGCAAGGGCAGTCTTTGCACCTAGGGCAATAACAGATTCGAGTCAGAAGATACGTTATAGTCAGTCGTATGTCTTCAGCAGATAATCATTCTTGCATACACGGTAATATAGCGTAGAAAGCTGTTGTTGGATGGAAAGATGTCCGTCTGTCAGGGCAATGCATTGTAGGGTGGAAATGCGGCATTGGTCTATATTGTGAAGCTGAAAGCAAGAATGAGATACCTGACTGAATCCTGTCACCCCTCACAGTCAAAGTCCTTCTTGGTATGATCCTGTGATCAAACCTCCCATCACTGGTCGTCCCAAATCTCCAAGGAAGTGCCCGAGTAACCCACTGAACTCTGGGCCCTCCGAGAGGAGGCTTACTGGTGAACGAGTAGCTTTGCGCAAATCCCAGCATGGTTTTCTTTGGGATAATGGCAGCGGCACCGGGATCTGCGAGATTGTGCTGAAAATAGCAAGGGCCCCCCCGCTGCTGTCGTGGACTGGGGGGACCGACTGCTGAGATCAGATAAAGCAGTCTGCTTTCAGGACAATTTTGACTGCCCTGCGTATTTGCTTTCCAATTGATTGAACTTTGTGGTAATAGACAGGCCTTGCAGGCTCTCGTACACCGCTGTTTTCTCAAATTGGTACACCAAACAGTTTCTTGGCGATGGAGAGCTTGCGAGCTGCAAGCCAAGGACAGATGCCCATAATTTGCAGATGCATAACGCAACCTACATATCGCTTCATAGTATCAGGTATGTAAGGGGCGCTAGTACTAATCTAACTTTTTATTTTAGCGATCAAAGGGTTCTACAGTGGATCTTTGTGCTCCAGGATGCCCAAGCAGGATAGCAGGAGGAAAAGGGCGCTCGTTGGATCTATCCTCAGCTCGGACTTCCTTGAAATCTAGCCGCCAGGCGGGCAGCCAGCAAAGAAGGGACAGCAGGATGCATGTCGTTGCAGCAAGCGCTGGGTCCTGCTCACCTGCAAGCTTCCCCCAGCAACCAGAGAGGCATCCTGCCGCAGCATTACTCGGAGTTATGGCCGCAATGTGGCACGCACTCACATCTGCCTTGAAGAAAGCAGCTCAGAAGGCGTGTCTCTCAGACAGCTCCCTTGCTGCAGCAGCTAATCTCCCATCCGTTGGCAGGGGTGCCCCAAACAAGGTTCAATGATGAGGCACGCTAGCATTGACTGCTATTTTGTGAACATGCAGGTGCAGGAGAGGGATCCTGCAGTCATCAATTCGGGCATCAAGCAGTCAGTGAGGCACTTCCACATGCTGGGTGTGATCGCTCCCTTTGCAGCTGCCTCTAGCGGCGCCAACACCTTCCTGCTGCTCACCAAGGCCATGGCCAAGTTCCTGAAGGTGAGTTGGAGCTGCGGCTCCACTTTCCGCTGTATTACAATGGCTGGTTTCTGCAATTTTGCTATATGGTCTGGCTTGGATGAGCACGGTTCCTTGATAGAATGCTGTACTGTTGTCCATTATGCAGCTCTTTTAGGAAACATGGTATTGATTTGTCAAAAAATGTATCGTCCACTTCTGAAAAACTGGTTGCCTGTGCAGATCTACTTGCTGCTTCTGTTCCTGCGCGTGCTGCTGTCTTGGTTCCCTGCCTTCAATTGGGAGAGGCAGCCCTGGCTCGCCCTGCGGCAGGTGCAGCGTCTCATGCAAAACTCACACTAAGCTATCACCACAGACTCGTAATTGCTTTTGAACTCTGCATTTCCCTCTTGCTATGCAACCTTGGGAATTAAATCCCTCAATGATCAAGGCTGAAGTCTAAACAGTCATCATGACTTGCTCTTGGGGTGGTTGCAGATGACGGATCCTTACCTGAACCTGTACAGAGGCCTGGTTCCGCCGCTGCTTGGAACAATTGACTTCACGCCTCTGCTGGGCTTCTTCATTCTGCAGTACCTGTCCGGTGTGCTGGAGTCTGGGGCATCTGAGGATGAGTTGGATGAGTGGTGGTGAGCGCAGCAGGGCGATTCAGGAATTTCTGGGTTGGTGTCAGCTGAGCTCTGATCAATGATCTTGTGAGCATGCTGTGTGTGGACCAGATGCCTTCAAGGGACTTCCTGTTTGCAGTGACTGTCTGAGTACTCTGCTATGCAATATTGCATTGTCTGCATTTCAATGCCATGAATGTAATAAGCTTTTTCTGCGCATTTTGAGGTACTTTTGGAAGCCTGAACGTTAGGCCCTAAGACATAATGCAGCACGAGTAGTTACATTCATGCACAGAAATAATTCGAGTCCCCATAACCTTGCAAGCACTTGGTCTGCTGCTTATCAGATTTGACACTGATGACATTAGCTGCCAGCTCATGAGTAAAACGACATTTGCACAACAAGTGCATGGTCTGTAGCATGGCAAAAACACTGCAGCATCGCAGGTGACATGTTACTTATCACATTACACTTGCACATGAGGTGAAGCTAATGCATAATTATGTGGCTTATCCAGAATAAATTGACTCTATTTCCGCACGTTTCAATAGGGCGACCTTATCATCCGTAAAAGTATAATCAATATCTGCATCACACACCATTTTCCTTCTTGGAGCATACAAGACAGGTCCACTCAATGCTACACTTGGCAGGCAGACAGATACATGCACAAGGCCAGCCGCTCAGGCCGTGGCCTGAGCCTCTTCCAGCTGATCCTCTTGCAGCGGCTCCTGCTGCTCTGGCTGCTGCTCTTCCTGCTGTGCCGGCAGCTCCGGGTCCCCCTGGTCCTGCAGCTGCGGCTCTTCAGGCGGCAGGTGCGGCTGCAGCATGACCGGCTGCAGCTGCTGCGGCGGCGGCTGCATGTGCTGCTGCAGGAGCGCCTGCTGCTGCAGCTGCTGGAGCTGCATCAAGTGCTGCTGCTGCTGCGGGTCCGGCTGCACTGCCATGGGCACGCCAATCTGCGGGGCCATCATGTGCGCCCACGCCGCCTGCTGCAGCCCCACGCTTGCTGCCTGCTCCGCATCCAGCGCTCCTGCCCACGCCGCCATCGGCTGCACGCACACCCACAAGGAAAAGTTAAGCACCTCCGCACTTCAGCACTTTTTTTGAAACCCAACTCTATAACAAGGGTTGAGCTTGCCGTACCGGCGCCATCTAGGGTGCTGGAACTTCTCTTGCCCATGTCTTGCAAGACTTGAATTCGATTAGATGCTGCTGCTTTTTCTAGAACCAAGCCAGGCGTCTCTTCTAAAACCTCCTCTTGACAGCAAGCCACAGGGATATAGGGTGCATCAGGATGCTAAAGTCCACAAATATCACTCTGGACTGGCAGGGACGGCCTCACCTGCCCGGGAACGCCGTCCTGTGATGCCATGCCGGGGCCGGCGGTCCCCAGAGAGGCCTCCACTGCGGCCACCGCCTCGGCCCTCTGGATCGCTGCACTCGCCGCCGCATCCATGTCCTCATCGTGAATCTGCACCACCGAAAAGGAGATTCTTGTTAGAGCAATTGGCGCTCAGTGCTTACCCTTATCAGCACCCTCGTTGCCTTTCTACAAGGGAATCCTGAACCAAAATTTACCTGTCCAGACTCCCCTGTATCTACAGCTTGATGGCTGTTTCCCATTCCTATCCTAATGACAGAATACACACCGCTTCTGAACTGCAGTCAGGACTCTGCACCACAGAATCGGTATGGCACAACTGCACTCAAAGTTGCAACAGCGCGAGAAGGGTAGAAAGCAGAGTGGGGATTTGCGCTGCGTGCATTTGAGGGCCGCTCACTCGCATTGCATGTTTGCGACAGGTGGTCGGTTAGGCTTCATGTGGCGCAAATTTGTACGGGCATGGGGTCCATTGCAGAAAGGATGTGCAGAGCAGAAGATACCTGCTCGGGAATGGGTGAGCCGCCGCCGCGATTTGAAGCGGCCTTGCAGGGCCTGCAGTAGCTGTGCAGGCCGTCACTGCTGGAAGCCCGCGCCGGGAACTCCGAGGCCGCCTTGTCCTCCCCGCACCGCCCACACACCTGCACGATCAAAAGACTCTTCAAGAGCCATTTCTGTGTGTCAATACCGCCGTTTCGCCTGCCCTCAGTTGATCCTGCTCAGCATCTGCAGCTTCCTCATAACCAGTAGATGGCACGTGCTCTCTACACTGCTTTGAAGCTCCATTCGCCTGCCCTCAGTTGTTTGAGAAGCGCTAGAGATCAAGGAATTCACCTTTTAGAACTGGTAAGAAATTTGTGGAGGCTTGCATGCGCACACCTTGCTGACAAAATTGGGAGAGGCGCCAGCCTTGTCCTTGACAATTGAAAGTGCCAGGTGGTATGGAGGGATGCATGCGCGCACCGTTGCTGATGACGTTAGGAGAGACCGACCCCTTACTCTTGCAGACTTGAGGTTTGGAAGAGGCAGATGGTGTGGAAGATTCAAAAGATGAGGAAGTTGAGCTTCAAGTTTTGCAATTTCACCCTCTTCAATGTAGCATGCGCACACCTTGCTGACAACGTTAGGAGCTATGGGCCCCTTGCGCTGCACGCGCAGGGCGGTGGCTGCGCAGTTGCAGACCTTGCAGTAGCTGTCCAGCCCGTCCGAGCGCTCCTTCTTGCGCGGGAAATCCTCCGCTGCACACCACAGCACACCTCCGCCATGTCAGCACCCACTTGACACAGCGCCAGCTGGACATCCAGAGCACACAGCTTTATTTTCACACCCGTCCTCCACACACCCTTTACAAGATACTGTTCTTTACATGCCCGTCATACAAGGAGAGGTCCAACTGTCTGACAGAAAGACAACTAGGGAATGCTCTCCGCTGAGGATTTAGTTGCTGGTGTCATGAAAAGCCTCGTAGCTGAGGAGTTTACCCTCAAAGACTGGGCACCATGTACGAGATGCACGATTGACGCCAAACAATCCTTGCCTCTGGCAGGAACAGCGTTGCACATACTCTGCACATACTCTGATGATAGTTTGAGCGGGAGCAATGGAGGGGGCCCGCACCGGACTTCTCGACGTTGCAGCGGCGGCAGACCTTGGACTCGACGGTGGGCTCCAGGGTCTTGTGGCGCGAATGGCGGCGCACCTGGCCGGCGGCGGCCTCGCACGCGCGGCAGCGGCCGCGGAGGCCGTCCGGCTTGTTGCAGTCGCGGTGGAACTCCGCCGCCGGCTTCTCCTCGCGGCACTTGGAGCATTGCTGCAGCCAGACAGAGACCCAGTCAGCGGTCCATACTGTCCTTCATAACAATCTTATCCAATTGCAAACCACACGGATACTAGGCCACAACGCCATAATATCCCTCTTTTCAAATGCTCATTGCCATGAACAGGGGTGAAGTGCTGCACTTGAGCAGGCTCTGCAGATAACCTTAGCATCAACTGCCATCAAATCATGATGACCCAGGAAACAGATGACTGCGTCTCAGTGTACACCATATTTCGCACTGTACCAAGGTGGGCTCCCTTCCAAAACCAGCTAAGCAACCTTGTGAACTGGCCAAGACAAGGGTTATGCAGTGCGGGCCCAGGGACTGCTCTATTTGCTTCCATGCCTGGGCTAACTTTCAAAGGCATCCAATCTGGCGGAACAATTTGGAAAGACCACGGCATGGTCACCCTTGGCTTGGATCTAGAGACATACAACACAGTGGCAGGGGTTAGATGCAGCTGCGGACCTTGGACTCGACGGTGGGCTGTTTGACGGGTCCGCGGGCGGCCACGCGGGCGGCGGTGGCGCGGGCGTGGCAGGCCTTGCAGTAGTCGTCGCGACCGTCCGGGTGTGACCTCTTCTGTGGAAAGTCCTCTGCCGGCTTTGTCTCGTTGCACTTGCGACACCCCTGCCGCCACCCCAGACTTAATATGTCACATTGTGTTGTGTAAAACGTCATTTGCGTGAACGGTGAAGTTGGGAAATGACAGCTTGTGTGGCAGTGTGAGACCCAGATCATGGCCAAAGTGTCAAAGTGAAGCATGAGACAATGAGACCCACAGCAAAGGCGAGGATATCTGCTGCACAAACACCACAGCGACCCAGACGGCCTACCGCCCTTCAGTAAATAGAAAATGGAATGAAAAAGGGAATACGCATGCACACATAGCGTTTTCACAATTCATGTGCACGGACTGACATCATCTTGGTAGGAAGCTTCATCCAATTGATCCCTGCAGCCATGTCTCGTCCGCATTGATCAACACGGGTTGAACTGTCCAGCAACCTTGCACCCATAGGCAAGACGTCCGTTGGAGCACCCAGGGTTATTATTGCGCGCACCTTGTGTGTGAGGGGGAGGAGGGCGGCGGCGCGCGGCGGCCGGCCGGGGCGGCGGGGGATTACGTTAGCCGCGGCGGCGGTGCCGGAGAGGCAGCACTCGCGGCAGTAGTTCATGAGGCCGTCCTTGCTGCGGCGGTCCGGCATGAAGTGCGGCGCCTGCTTCTCCAGTGCGCACCCGTGGCACACCTTCTGCGGCACCACCTGCAGCCCATGAAATTCACCCCTGTGAGATTGCTAACTTGCAAGCTTGATAACTGTAGTCAGCACCAGAATTCCGGCACACCTCAAGGTTATTTCCATTTTTCCGAAAGGCCTTCCTGCGGTTTCCTCGTAGTTGTGCAGGCGGTGTGACAAGGGTCATCACGCAGTTGCAAGGTTGTGGATTTGCCTCAACTCCACGACTAGACTAAAATGATGGCAGTGTGAGTGCACCAGGAAATTGCACGATTTATGGTGGTGTACAGCAGGTGAGACTGGCAGAGTTCCCAGAGTCATGGCAAAAAAATCAAGGAAAGAGGACCACCTGCAGAGGCTCACTCAGTGAGGGGTCCACGAGAAGGGCAGTCAGCGACGCATCCGGCTCGCCTTGCGCTGCCGATACAGCTGTGCCCATTGCGGCGGACGCATTGCGGGGCGCTGCCTGCTGCATCTGCGCATCGCCGTAACCGCCTGCATCTGGAACCTGCAGAAGAAGCAGGACGTTAGCCGCACACCTTCTGCCAACCGGTAAGAAGCGCTTGACAGACATATTTCAGGTGCGCCCTATACATGCCAACTGCTCTGCCGGGTGCCAGATACAAGAAGGTGAGGCTGAAAGGAGCTCTCTTAAAGTCCCTCGCCTGAACGCCCTGTCTGTGCAACCCCTGCTCGGCCGTATGCCAGGATGGTGAGAAAGAGGCTGCAAGAACCCGCATGGGCAGCAACTCACCGGCAGTTGGTATGATTCAGGCAAGCCCGGGTGCTCCGAGGGAGGCAGCCCAGAGGATGCCGCCAGCGCAGCTGCGTACTGCTGGGGATCGGCTCCGTCCATGACTGGTGCACCCTGCAGCAAGCCGCAGCAAGTCATGAGATTTACACCGCGCCAGACACGCACTCAGCCTCGTGCATGAGCACGGCATATGTGCATGACACCAGCATACTAAACACGATATTAGCAAGTACAGCGACGGAGCAGAGGGACTGAAATCACCTCGTGGATGGCCTGCTGCTGCTCGTCGAGCTGCTGTTGGCTGTAGGCGGCGAGCGCGGTGCGGCAGGGGATGCAGCGCAGGACGCCGGGCACGGCGGGGTCCTCGCTCATGCTCTCGATGGGGTGATACTGCTTGCAGCTGTCGCACAGCAGCAACTGCGGCATCGGCATCTCCTCCGGACCGCCCCTGCCGCGGGCCCCCTCCTCCGGCCCTGTCTCGGGGAGAACCTGGCCCCGTGGAGTGTATCCGTGGCCGTCCTGGCGCTTGCGCTTCTCGCGGCTGATTGTGTCCAGCGCCAGCTTGCACTTCCTGTCCGCCAATGGCTGAGTGGCTGAAAACGCGCATTCAGAGTGCGGCTGAGAGCATGCAGACCCCACATCTTGAGTGACATGCAAACACTTCTTCAGGATGCACCGCTATACTGAAGCATGGAGCTTGCTCTCTTCCCTTCTCGCTTGCAGGGCCGTTGCTGACCCGGAGGCAGCATGCGCTGGCTTAATGATGCGCCTTGAAAGGGGTTGTTGCAGGGATCTTGTAAACAAGCGGAAGGTGAGGGGAATGTCAGGACAGAACTTTAAAGAGGCTCCAAGGCTTGGTAAGACGCACTTGCAGTAGCTGTGCAGGCCGTCACTCGTGAGCTTGTTACGAGGAAAGTCCTCGGCCGGCTTCTCCACCTGGCACTTTTTGCAGGTCTTCTGGCTCACATTGGGCACCATCTGCACACCCAAAACGTGGAAGTTTGGGAAATTGCAATGTTATGGGTAGGATGGGACTTGCTAAGATGGCACAAGGTTTGGAGGGAAGTGCATATTCAGGTGAACATGAGAAGCAGAGGTCACCGAGGCGCGCATGGCCCTGCGACTGGCATCTCGCTGGGCCTTGCAGGGCCTGCAGACATCCTCCAGCTCGTCTGCCTTGGAGTGGTTCTTGTGGAAGTCTGTGCGGGGCTTCTTTTCGCCGCAGTTCCTGCATGTCTTCAGGTTGGGCAGGGGAGGCTCTTCCACTGTTGGCAATCCCACTGTTGGCTCTACCACTGGAAGATCTTCCACTGTTGGTGGAGGGAGACTGGCATCTGGCTCCGGCACTGGCTCTTGCGGGGATTGGGTTGTTGGAAGTTCTGGTTCGTCTACACCTTCCTCTTGCAAGCCTTGCTCCACTGGCAACCCCATTGCCACCTCCATGTTAAACAAAGAGCCTCTGAAAGGAGTCTATGGGTGCCTGCATGCAAGTGCAAAATGTCAGCTGATATTTGGAAGAGATCTCCTCAGCCTCCCTTCAGTTTGCAAGTCCAGGGGTTGCGTGAGGTATTGATGCTAGAGAGATACCAAAAGCAGTTTCTCAAATGTTCATATTGGAGTGTAAACTCGTCGTTCGTCCTGGGTAAAGGTGGAGCGTCCTGGCGGTTGGGATCAGAGGTGCTTAAAAGCCCTTTCCAGTAACTGCAGTCCTCAACAAGGAAATATGCTGCTGCACGAACATGCGGCATGGAGAGAAAAGGAGAGATAATCTTATCGACAGCTCAGAGTGAGAGTTCGAAATGTCACCTCGATTTTGGAAGAAAAAGACACGCACAGCAAGCGTGTCTTTTTTTGGGCTTCCCCTTGAAAATCAAATCCCAAAGCGCCTCGTGTGTGACAATTTCCACCACACCGAGATAGTCAAAATTTTATCTGTACTGCTTCTCTTAACATCTACAAGAAGTTCTTGTGGCCCTGTGCTGTTGGCCAAAATCTGTCCTTTTGCTGAGAGCCAAATTAGGCACAGCTTGGCCCCAACAACAAGAAATGCGATTGCACAACGCGTAAGCAGCAACAAATTGGCTAAGCGCATGTAGAGAAACTACAGTGAGTTCACAGCTCAACAAGGGCACGCGATCAGGATTTGAAACGCGTTTTCTGCGACTTCGTCTGTGATGACCAATCCTATTACTAGATACGCTGTCGCTCGAGAGAATGGTTTCTTCAAAATAGAGCAGGTATATTGTAAGCTAACATTACATTTAAGAGCAGCCCCTTTTCGAAAATGACGCATAATCTGGTGCCTGCAGCCAATATTCAGCTTCAGTTTGTGATGAGGAAATATAGCTACACTTTTGCAGCACTTGATACGTAGGCTGTTTTTTAAGTGATTTAATTGTATTTTGTCAGATTCATGTGCCCTGTACCGATGGAATGGTCACTGATCCCCTACTTGCCAGAAGTTGGCTTCCCAGCTGTCCTGGCTCGGCTTATCTGATGCTCTTCGGCACTTTCTGGCTCACAGAATCTGACACGCTGAACAGGAAGCCGATATTCAAAGGCATAGGCAGCGCTTGATCAACCAGGGGCATATAGAGGACATAGCAGCTGGAGCGTTTGGCCCGCGCCGGCAGCAGACACTGGAGCAGAGCGCTCAGACATTCGAGGTACTTATCACGAATTATATGACTCACTGAGCATTGTGACTTGTCTGCATGGTGCCATGTGCTGCATAAAATTTTGTGCGAAAGTTGCAGGAAGCTGCTCTGGTCCACTAATCTATGCTTCTTCACTCAGGTTTCCTCATAATGCAGGTGCTAGCAGAGGTCCTGCAGCAGCAGGCCCGTCTTGATGACCCAACAGCTGCAGCCAGACAAGAGTATGAGCGGTACGTGCATGCGTTCAGCTTTGTCCGAATGCGGTCTGTCACGTGCACAGTTGTGGTCGATAATCACAATTCTTTTGCCACTCTGATAAGTTTTGGCAGAATAGGAGCCTTTCTAGGCGATTGAGAGCATTATGGAAACATCGTGGCAGCGGTGATTAGTTGTGTCTCTCTATTCATACTCCGTGCGCTGCAGGAAGGTGCGGGGGCAGTTGCCAGCGCTGACAGAGGCAGAGATGCAGCGGTACCGATCTGCTCTGTACGGCGTTGCAGCGGCAGTAGGGCATGCACCTAAGATGTCGCTAGCAGGTAATTACACTCACCTTGTTTCCTGAGATCGGTCACCTGTTTCGTCCCTGTTGAGAGAAGGAAAATGCGGACTGTGGGCTTGTGGCATGCTTAAACGTCTTACCCAGGAGGCCACACCTGATTTGTTACTACTGGGAGAAGTAAGTATGGGACGTGGGTGTTGCAGCATGATGAGAATGTGGCGAATGGAACAATATCTTGCAGCTCATTGTGTGCATGTCTTATTGAACTCCTAAGGTCTTTTTGGTGGTAATTCACAGGGAGGCATCGATATGGGGCACTCTATGCAGCCTCAGGCGCCAGTCCTCCGACGACAGTAGACACACCAACACCCCAGGCGCGAGAGGCAGCCAGGCGAGCTTTCACAGCAGGTGCGCGCTCGGCCTGCTGCTTCCTTTTGCTGCATGGCCGATCACATTGCACTTCTGACTGTTGCTGTGCATGCTATTCTCTGGCGCGTCTCCATTGTGCTGAGCTGCACTTTGTAGCCGGTCATGGGCAGATCCCAGTGATCTGCGCTGCAAACAGGCCAACATGCTGCTGATCAACATGCCCCATTGCAAGATGCAGCATGGTCTTGACCTGGTCGTAATTCTGTGATGAGGATCTGGCTCATATCTTGTGCTCCTTTGTTGTGCTGCAGGGGCTCGCTCGTTGCTGTACGGCTCTGCGCTGGGCATCGGGGGCGTTGTCCTGCTGAGCAGCCTGGCATTGCGAGCCATGGATGTGCGCAGCCCTGCGGACTTCAAACTGCGAGCGCAGGAAGCTGCCAATCCCCTCGCACACTCCCTCAAGTCCAGCCTGCAGCCCTTGAAGGCCCGCATGCAGGTTTGGCCCCTGCACTAACCCTTCCTTTTTTTTGAAATATTCCAGCTTTCCAAAGCTTTACATACAGCATGCTTATGCTGTTGCTTGCACCTGTTGCTCAGCATGCTCATGTCTGTGTCTCATGGGGGTGTAGCACAGTGGGCTTGCACCATTTGTGATGCTGAGAGGATGGACTGGGATGCAGGCAGCGGCCGCGTCATGGTTTGGGCTGGAAGTTGTTCAGGAAGGGGAGGGCTCGGGGCAGGTGGAGACAGAGTTTACCCGCTCACTGAGCAGGCGGCTGCACAGGCGGATGGGCAGCCACCTCAGCGCGCAGCCAGAACAGCCGAACAGCCGAGAATAGCTTCAAGTCTATGTGGCATTCAGTCAGCTAGATGTACATCAGTCAGACATTAGTATATCTGTACCAAGAGTGTGACTAGCATGCTCTATAGTGTATTTCTTATGTTTTTTTGCTGCCTTTGCGCATGCATTGATGCCCACATGGTGCATTGAACGGTCTAAGTTAGTGGTTAGGCTGTTGTTTAATTACTCTGCAGTATGTACAAGTGAACACCACTCCTTCAAATCTTTTCAATCTGGAAACGGTCCTGGTGCACCCTGATTGGTTGCTTAGTGGAGGGCTTCACAGCATGACCATTTCAAAGGCAAATTGCCAGTGGTGCATGTCTGAACTGAAGTCAAGGATAAGTGTCTGAACTCAAAACTATTGTTAGAAGGATGGCTATAATAAGGTTTATAGTTGATAATTAGACACCAAAGATATCGTTCATACTGGATACATTCCATGCTGGCAAGTGACGATCTGTCAGCCTGAATAAATTCAGGGTCTCTTCTGCATTCTGAAAGGTGCACAACGAGAGCTTGCTGCAACTGAACGATGTGGCTGAGCGATGAACTGCCATGCACTTGGACCGCTTTTACCGCTGAATTTCACTCATGCACCTGCCTCAAGCTAGCAAATATATTTAAGGGCGTCCTGTCACCACTAGTCGGAAGTTGGGGGGCCATGGTGCTACAGAATACAAATTTCCTCAAGTCACCGGCTGCCTTTACTTTTCAAAGTTTCTCTTGGGAGACTGGTCCGTCAGGGCCTTATCAACAATAGTGTTGCGAATCTTGTTGGGGCTGCCTCTGCTCTCTCCCTCCGTTCCAGAAACCTGCACATTCCAGCGCTGCCATCACTGCTGCATACTGAGCAGGGCATCTTTGTTTTTGGCCTAGGGTCAACTTGAATGCAAGCTCGCAAACCAGCTTTTTCTGATCACACGTGTCACAGTCGCTGAATGGCCTTAAGGCCTTCCTGTGCCCCAGCTGCAGTAATATGATGCTCACCCGATCTGAGACATTGAAGCCTGAATTTTTGCCTGGCAGTACAGTCTTCAAAGGATCTGGCACTTCCATCCGGGTGACCCCCTCCTTCAATGCCTGACCAACGTCTGATGGAGGGGAGGACTCCATGGTGGACCCAGCAACCTTAGCCATCTGTCACACATGCACGCACATTTCCGATGTCAGGGAGGCTTTGGAAGGCTTGAGGCAGGAATATGAGACTTTATCAGCTTAGGAAAGCTGCTAAACTCACCGACTCGACAGCATCCCCGATCTTTGGAGGGCTGACAGTGGTTATGCTGGGATCAAGTTCCTTCACAGCGTCTGCACTTGTCCCAGCAATTGCAACTCCTGAATGACACACTTCGATATTACCAATAGAAGTGTTCAAGCAAAATATAGTTTCTACTAGCCTCTCAGACTGTGCAATATTTAGGAGGTTTTTTTGACACTTCAACATTGAAGAAGCCTGCAAATTTACCTGGAAGGATCAAAGAAATGGGCAACCCAAGAAGCATTGCTCCATTCACAGTCCTTCTACTTGGGTGTATCGTATCCTGCTCATGCAAGGCGTAGGTCACCAACATGCATGCCATTGATTTAATTAGCCCCAACAACCTGGCCAACGTGACACAAGCGAAACCAGAAGCAGCTTCTGTGGAGCATAAGAACAAAAGCAATTCAATATATGACGTGCACTTTATTGTCACTTCGAGTTTTGGCTGCCTTGGCCGATCCTTGTCACTAGCTGATCAACAGAACTTCTCAAGTTAGGGAATGCCTGTACGACTCAGGGAGATTCTAATTACCCTGTCTGGTGTTGATCCTTCTTCCGATGCAATAGTCTTAGACGCTGACGTCCTCATGTATCTGCTGAAAGGTCGAACACTTGGACGAGCGCGCTTTAGATCCTTTTGCCAAGTTGGCCTTACCGGACAAAACGCTGTCAAAGTCTGCATTCTTACAGATCGTTCTTCACTGTATAGATGAAACTGCAAATTGGCGTGTGATATGTTCAGATTGGATCGGAGCAATTCTAGCGGAGGAGTTCCAAGAATAGCCACGTCCCACCGCCCAGCATGCACTTCATGGATGGGCTTCATCAAGACTGGGCCAGTCTCAAAATTCGTTGCTGGTGGCCCTTCAAATGAACCAAAGGATTATGCACGTTGAAAGGGGTGGCATGCCTCAAGAGATAGCGCGTTCAATTTGGAGCTGTTGAGTGTGGCTCTAACGTTGATCTGGCCACAATGCGCACTTTAGATACTTCGTGCAATCCATCATCACTGAAATTTGGAAATTTAAAATGCTTTGGTAGCATCAGAAGTCTTGAGAAAAGAAGCAGCGGGCCTCATGACCATAGCAGAACTCGTTGTACAACTCCCACTGCGATCTTCAAACTCTGGTGAAAATCTCACTGTCTCCAAGCTTTTTGGCTCTCAATGCATTAATTACACCTTTAGACATGACAATCTCTTCTGAGTATGCTCATTTGTGTAGGGACCCCAGGCCTAGTAAAGAAAGGCGCCTTGGGCCTTTGAAGGCTCCCCAAATGGGGCTTGGCACATGGGCCTGGGGTAATCAATTCCTCTGGTACGCTCCTGTCAAAGCTTACGGTTGCCTGCCAGGTTCTATTACTTGAAACAGCTCACGCACTCTTTAGGTTCTGCTCAGGGGATATGAAGAAAAGATGGATGGGGAGCTGCAGGAGCTGTTTAATTATGCACTCAGCAAGGATGTCAATCTGTTTGACACTGCAGACAGCTATGTTGAGTCAGCCATCCGTTTGTTCCTGCACGCTGTCAAAGCACTTGACGATGTACCTTTTATGAGCCACTGGCAGGAGTGCTGGACTTCCTGGCATGCACGGCACATCCGATCCTGTGCATGGGTATTGGTGCAGGCACGGGGCGCTTGAATGGGCGCAGTGAGCAGCTCTTGGGCAGATTCATAGCGGAGAGCCCCACAAAAAGAAGGGATGATGTGCTCATCGCCACCAAACTTGCAGCTTACCCATGGCGTGTCACACCTGGGCAGTACGTCAGCGCATGCAGGTTTGTATGGCTAAATCCTCCCCGCGGTACCAGCCTGAGTATGGCTGGTTCAAGGTAGCACCTGCCGTATCTGGTAGTCCAGTATTTAAGAGGAAAAGGCAAAAGGTGCAGGCCTGAGTAAGCCTTGATTCAAGGTAGCGATTGCCGTATCCAATAGTCCAGTTTTTTTAGAGAGAAAGGCAGAAGGTGCAAGCACTTGCATGCACAGGGGCTCTTTGAGGCGGCTGGGGCTTGATCAGCTGGCATTGGGGCAGCTGCATTGGAGCGTGGCCAAGTATGCTCCTCCACTTGAGCGGGCTCTCTGGGACGGCTTGGCAGCCATCTATGATGAGGTGCGTTGCTTGTGTGGTTTCGGTCTCAATATAGGCAATTTAATTACAAAAGCCAATGCGCGGTGCATGCACATGCACCGTGCATTCGTCAACTCTGATTCCACGCACTTGAATGTGAAAGGGGTGCTGCAGAAATTTGATCCAAGTGCCCCTAGTGCCATCTGCTGGCTTTGGGCACATTGGCCACGGCCAGAATCTGTCCTAAAGATATACAGCGTGTGTCGCTGCAGGGTTTGGTGAAGGCAGTGGGTGTATCAAATTATGGCCCTAGGCAGCTGGAGAAGATTCACACATATTTGACAGACAGGGGCGTGCCACTTGCTTCTGCTCAGGTAGGAGGGCTCCTGAATTGAAATGGAACACCGCACCTACACAGGTTGAGGCAGTTGATCAGTCATATTTGTTGCCTTGAATTATTCTCATTATGACTGGCAGGTACAATTTTCGTTGCTCAGCAAGGGGCCGCAGCAACAAGATATCAAGGACGTCTGCCAAGCCCTTGGAATCCAGCTCATTGCGTACTCTCCCCTGGTATGGCCCAAGCCTTCATCACCACGCAATCACTGCATTCTATAATTGCTTTTCTTTGTTCGATTGTGAAGCTCGCATTGATGGGCTTCTGAAGTCATAAAAGTGTGTCACTGCAGTGATGCATTGACTTTCAGCCTTGACAATGCAGGGATTGGGGATGCTGACTGGCAAGTACAGTGCCACAGGCAGATTGCCAAAGGGGCCCAGAGGCCTTTTGTTCAGGCAGATTCTGCCCGGCATTCAGCCCTTGTTGAACACCATGCAGGCCATTGCGGATGAGCGGAACAAGTCGGTCTCTCAGGTAAGACTTCTCATCTGGCCCCCTTCTCCAAGCAGACCTTCCCGACTGCAGATGACTCATAGCTGGGTGTTTGTTCAACAAAAGTCTTCAAGCGCATGTGCGGAGCTCTCATGATCAGTTTGCATGATCCCCCATGCGCATGCAATACTTTTCATGAGGTAGACTTATATTGACCTTCTCTTGTGCAATGCAGGTTGCTGTAAATTGGTGCATTGTCCAAGGGACGATACCGATTCCTGGCGCTAAGACTCTGAAGCATGCCAAGGACAACATAGGCTCGCTCGGCTGGTCCCTGAAGCAGGCTGAGGTGGATGAACTGAACAGCTTAGCTGACAGTGTACCTCAAGCCATGGTCCAGAATGTGTTTCAGACAAAATGATGCCTATGCTGCCCCAAATCATGAGGCACTGCCCAGGTTGCCTACATAGGATAGCTCCTGCATGCTGTTCACGTGATCCAACTAGGCAAGGCAATCCTCGAGGACACCGCTGCTGATGGACATTGTACGTTTCTCGATAGTAATTGTGAATTATCATGGGACAATAGAGGTCTATGGCCGATACAAGGCCCCGATTTTGTGGTGATACACTTGATTAACCTCTCATGGTGGGTTTGTGAGACTGGGTAACCAGGTGATGCATTAATTGGACAGTTTCCGACGTCTTAAATTCATCCCCAATAATTCCAAGCATTATCAATCGAATACGGAAATAGCCCGGAAACTCTGATTGGTACTGTTATAGTCCTAGTAGTGGTGCTGATCAGTCCACGTAATCCAAGAGTTTACAAGCCCACACTATGGCTCGCAAGTTGATGATAGTTACTATCCTTGTTTTCTTGTATGGTGTTTCTGTGAATGCGAGACTTCCCCAGCTGCAGTACCCTAGCCAAGGAAAGGCCTTGGAATTCGATGGGCAGGTTGTTGCAGAGTACGACAGCACTCTATCGCGAGATCCAGGCGTTGATAGGAGCAAAAGAAATTTTCCAGACCTGTCTGGGTATGGAGAATCTGGTAAAGAGGTCATCCCATCCGTGATAGCAGAAGTGCAGCCCTTGTTCTTCCAGCGGGCATCTCTGGTCATGGTTCAGCTGGTCCGTGATCACCTTTCCAAGACGTTCCTGGGAAGCCTCGAGACTTATGCAGATGGTATGATCACGCCTCCATAGTGCTGTACATGTAGAAACACCCTGGCAGGAGCGAAGAGACCGCCTTTGCCTGGGATGATAGTTTGCAAATTCCTAGCAGCGGGCTGAAGCTTTCTGCTGTGTTCATGCAGTGCCGGTACTTGGCCAGTTCCGTGTCAATCTGGATGAGATTCAATTGGAGAGCCTGGATCTATCAGAAGCCAACACAGGTGCCCATTCTTCCTCATTCTGCGCACAGAACAAATCTCAGTCCCGCATTGCATTCCTGCGCCTGGCATATGCATCCCTTCAGAGGGGTGCTTCAATCAAAATGGGTGCTTGTGCTGCCAGGTTTGTCGCTGGGCCCAGATGGAGCATTCCTGCTGACAGTCGACAACCTACGGACCAATGTGAACGCGAAGTTTGCTTACCAGCGCATGGCCTTCCCCCAGTTTGGCGGCAACGGCCGCGCGCAAGTGGTCGCTGTGGGCGGCTTTGCGCGCCTGCAGATCCGTGTCGCCAATGATGGCGCCGGCCGCCCAATGGTAAATGTCATTGCCTGCTTTACAGTTGATCACTGTTCTGCAATGCAGTGCAATTCATAATATGTTTCATATCACTCTGTCCTGTTTTGAGAAAGACACTATTTTGCTCCAAGCAGGCTGAGAGACCCATGGACGTACAAATTACCAGTAAAGCCTTTGGCCTTGGAGGATGCATGCTGAGATTTTTTGCTTCTTGAGTTTTGGGGCAGGACATATTTAAGAAGCTCACGCTGCATGTTTCTCTCCCCGTTAGCCATTCCATCAATGATGCTTCATTGGGGTTGCCCTTCAGCAATTGAGACCATTGCACCATTATGTGTGGTTGAGCAGGTGACTGCGGTGGATGCTGCGGAGCTGTGGTTTGTGGGGGTGCGAGTGACGGTGTCTGACACGGATCTGGCCTGGCTCTACAACCTGATCACCAACCTGGCAGCAGGGCCAATCCAGGACGCCATCACCCGAGAAGTCGCATCCCAGGTGGGATACGCTTCACCAGTCAAGCAATTGTGAGGAAAACCAAAGAGCTGCCAGATACTGCCACTCCATGATGACCATCCCTTGTGCACAAATAATGCATAATGGATGGCTATAATGAAATGGCAGCTTCTGCAATATTGATACTACTAGCTGCATTACTGGAGGCATGGGTCCAGCTGACTTCTCATGTGCATGTTGCAGCTGCCGTGCCACCTGACATCTGCAAACTGCTCTACTTGCGGCCACGCATTGATGCAACATGTGTATGTGTCCTCAGGTGACGCAGAAGGTGCCACAGCTGGCAAATGGCTTCCTGGCCGGGATACCAAAGACAATTGATGTGAAGGGCCTGGAGCTAAACATCTCCTTGGCCGGAGATCCTCTGGTCACTCCAGAAGCGCTCATCGTGCGCGACTGGGGCCGCTTCCAGAATCCAAATGGGGAGAGCTCAGGTGGACCACCTAAATCTGTAGCTACTGATGAGTACAGAGATACCACTCCGACAATTATTGCACCATCACACAGATTGTTGTTCCAAATGGCTTCCTGTACATTTGACGGATGCACTGGGCACTTAATTTAAGTATATTATTTCAATTATGGACCTTGTCCAAGCTGGTGGCATATTGCTGCAGGGTCACGGGAGGAGTGTCCATACAAGAGGACGGCATCAAGCAGCAGTTTGTCTGCTGATGGCTTGAGCAATACTACCAATCCCATGATCATCGGACTTGTTGACCAGTCCATTGCCAATTGGTGATTCTTCATTCGTCCATTATCTTGCAACACTGCCATAATACAGCCTGGCACTGTCTCTGCTTCACTTGTTTTCCTGCTGCTCGGATTTTGCTCGGTGTTGTGTTGAAAGGGGGCCTGTCATGTGCAGTTTCACATGGGTGTTGTACAAGCGGGGGGAGCTGGAGAGGTATTTTGAGGGAGATGATGTGCCCGGCTATGCGTTGTACACCGCCACGTGGGGCCTCATTGTGCCACACCTGGCAGAGGCATACCCAGGCAACCGCAAGATGGGGGTGCAGGTACGTGACAGCCAACTTGGAGTCTTCATCTTTCTGATAAGCTACTGTGCTCCACACTCTACCTCGACTGAGTAATGGCTTCTTTTGTCTTGAATGACTATAATTACATATCACCGCAATCTACATGCTGTCAAGAACAGACGGGAAGAGCGCTGTGTCCGGATACCACGCGATGAAGCACACAAAGGGTTGTCCACCAGTTTGAGATCTCTCTCCTGTGGCTCAACCATGCGGGTGCACGTGCAGGTGAGCATTGCAGCGGCGCCCAACACAAGCATTGACTCGAGCAGAGGCGTGGTGACATTTGGCAACCTGACCCTGGCCTTCCACCTGGCGCCCGATGACGTTAACATAGGCACTGACATCAGCGCTGACAGATCTTGGGCGCCGGAGGTCCTGGCGAGCCGCGGGCTGACGCCGGACGAGGCGGCCGCCGAGCAGCTGCTGGCAGCTGCCTCGGCAGCCGCTGCGCAGCTGCACGCACCGGGTACAATCCTGTGAATTTCACTTTGAGAAAAGAATTACAACCTGCTACTGTGCCTCAATCCTTCTAGAGAGTGCAGTGCTGGCTGGACGGCGCACTGTTGATGTAGGACAAGGTGAAGCTTGTGCTTACAAATAAACGCTTCTTGTCATGAAGGGAAACAGGAGGAGAATGCCACTCAAAATATCCAAAAGAGTGTCCGTCCCAATGTCTCTTGATATGTGGTCTCAGGGAGGCAGGGACACAGCGTGGCGCGGCGGCTGGCGGAGGGGGATGCAGGGGAGGGAAGGGACGCGCACCTATTCACGGTGGGCATCAGCGGGGAGATAGTGGCGTCGCGGCTGCAGCTGGAGCCGGATGTGCCGGACCGGCCGGCCAGCTACCGCTTGGGGATCACCATGGAGCTCGATCTGGACAGCCTTCGCACGCAGGTGGCCTCCTGCACCCTCCTCAGCACACGAGTTGTGTTCAAAGTCAATCACCAATCAAAAGCAAAATGCAGTTTGGGCCCCACGTGCTTGTGCCCAGGCTGAGTGACAGGTCAGGGAACCACTGCCGCTGCACTGTCCTTTTTCTCAAAGCAGACATTGTCGATGTTGATTATTCCTGGCAATTGGGGAAGGTAGTTGAACGTGCGTTGCTTATGTCCAGGTGCTGGCGTCGGATGTTGGGGAGGTGAACCAGGCGAGGCTGCAGCTGCTGTTCTCGCTGGTGGGCTTTCTGGTGCAGCAGGAGATCAACGACTCTGTGCTGAAGGACGGCTTTCCTCTGCCGGACATCCCGCATGTGCAGTTCGTCGATCCAGACCTGACCTTTGTCCAGCATGCAGTCAAGCTGGCTGCCAATGTGAAGTATCAGCCGTAGCACAATGACTGCGTGAGGTGTATGTTTTTGTATGTTTCCCAATTGGAGACTGATCTGTATCATGGAATGTACCATACTATGTCAGTAACCACCTCGGCACGCCTGCAGAATACAACTGCACTCAGTCTGTTTAATATTAATGCGTCGGCCGCACACTGAACATGTCATTGTGCAGCTTATCTGTGTTGCATGCCTAGTGGTGGATTGTCGTGGTAGAGCTACTAGCCTGAGGGACTTGAATGAAAGAATTGGCGAGTTTGCAATGTTAGTAGCACTGTCAACTTGAAGACGTCGACTCTGACTGCTGGCAGTGCCTCAAACACTGTGATAGTTTGATAATGGAATGTGTAACCTCCAAAGTTGTGTCCTGTCCGCGGTCCTTTTCACACACGCTTTCCACGATGAAATTCTATCACCCATTTTCTCTGTTTTTTTTGCATGCTTCCAGCATTTATTAATTATGCACTGCCCAACCTTGAATTGGCACCTTGGAGATGCCCTCTCCATTCCCCGGTCTTCTTCCACTTGAATAAGCATACTTCACCTGTGTAAAAGAGCTTGTATGGTTATCGAGCTGGTGAACGCGACCGAGACCATTTAGAAGTGATCAAAACAACTGCAGAAAGCTATTTTTCGCATTGTCTCGCCTGCTAGTCTCGAGCTTTTCGAGGCCGTGATCGGGGCGTACACTTGATTTTAACATTCTTGAAGAGAGAAGAGTTGAGCAGGTTGAGCTCTGAAATTCAGCAGAAACTGAGACTTTGCACAGATCGATCTAGACATGGTCAGTGGGGACGTAAGAGCGAGCCCTTATTGCAAGGGAGTTTGGTTCGTGAACGATCAAGAATGGATGGTGAGACTCATAAAAATTGAAAATGCTACACCGTCATGCTGTAAACAAGCTATGATGTACTCTTTGAGGAGGACATCAAGAAAAATATTGGCAAAGTGCATCCTCCGTCGAGCGCGACAAATTCTGCTCGAAAACTGTTGAGATCCCCTATACATAATTTTAGATATTATTGCATGCATCTGAAACTTTCTTAGGTCTGTCATCTCTTCCAGAGTGCAACAGGGGGCAACTCTGGGTTGAAGGAACTCAAGCAAGGCTTGGGTTCAGTGCTGCCACTGGATCATTGGAAGTAAGTGTTCTGTATCTACAGGTTGGTGAGCGATACCAGCTGATCAAGCTGCTGGGTCATGGGTCCTTCTCCAGTGTCTGTCTGGCCACTGACACCTTCACAGCCGAAAAGGTCAGCCTTGTATCCCAACACACCCCAAACTCCAGTCATGCCGTAGCGTCAACCGATTGTGTCAAGCACAGGAGGGAGATGCTGGCAGCAGTCCCATCCTGACATCCATGAAGTTCCTTTCCTGGTGCTCGTAGCAAGTTCTGGTGTGGTGTTGCTGACATCATGCCGGGTGTCCAGGTGGCCCTCAAGCGCATTCCGGATGTGCTCAGCAGCCCAGATCAGGCCAAGAGGGTGCTGCGCGAGGTGTGCATCCTGCGCAGACTGCACCACCCATTCCTCATAAACCTGCGAGATGCCTTCACGCGGCCGTCTTCTTGCGGTGCGCACCAGCTCATACACCTGCGCTTGCAACTTGTGCTTAAAGTTGCTATGGAATACTCTTGGATATCTGGTTGGATTTAGTGTAGTGCTGAGAGGCTGAGGCTGGTGCTACAGGCCCTCAAACGCTCATCAATGGCAGGTTGCAGCCGGCCTCCTTGGATGTCTACATCGCCATGGAATTTGGCTCCGATGGGGACCTTTTCAACCTCAGGTGCGTGCCCCGAAGTTGTGCAGGGACCATTGCCAGCCTGTCCATTGCTGGAAGATGCAAGAAAGCTAATGCTGAAAGAGCCAAGAAGCTGGTGGGATATGCAAAATGGTTCAAGTGCTTGAGAAAGCTATCAACAAAATGTGCAGAGATGACACATGTCCCCTGTGCGCAGGGGACAGATGACAGAGGAGGAGGTTTGCCTCATCATGTGGCAGCTGCTGCATGCCTTAAAGTTTCTGCACTCCAACAATGTCTGGCACCGGTGAGCCACATGCTGAGGGCGCTACTCTGCGCGAACTCCTTGCTGTATGGCGTCAATCTAATTTCTTTCCAGAAAAGCAGTGGTAGATTCTGCATGACGTCCTCATCCATTGCTGGCTTTTGCAGGGATATCAAGTCCTCGAATATCATGCTCACACGAGCAAAGGGACACCGCATTGTGAAGGTAAAATCAATTCACTCTTCACTCTTCACTCTTTCTCTCTGCCTGGTTAATGCTATCAACTCATCCATGTGTCAAAAAGTACTCATCAAGACCATGTGCATGTGCCAGGTGGCGGACTTTGGATCTGCGCGCTCAGCAATCAGTGAAGGTTATCACTGGGCGGAGCAAGACCCACCTACCTCCCTGAACCCTTTCATCAGGCAGAGGCCTCAGGTACAAGTCTACCTTTCTGAGTGCCATGCCTCCTGCATGCCAGTCTGTTCCATCTGAAACATCGAGGAGTGAAGCTTGGTGCTTTCAAGCTCCTGCCAGCGGGCGTGAGAGAAGACGGGCAGAGGTGTCATGCTTGTCTGATGCAGGATTCGACGGGGCCCTTGCAGCCTGTGATGATGCACTCAGACTCCATAGGCTATCTGCCAGGGAACGAGCAGAATGTGAATCCAAAGGACCTGCACGTGCAATTGGGTGCGCCTTCATCCGGCTCACTGACTTCTTTGCTGTTTGGTGCCAGTACCCTTGCAACATTGTTGCCCAGTCACAGACTGCAACAATGGATGCACGGCAGCAAACTCTTTGATGCAATTGTGCTGATGCATAAGCGGTGTCTGGCAGGTTCCAGCCCAAGATCTCCCACACGGGGCCGCGGCTGCGGCGTGGGCTTTTCATCGCCGCTGACACGCATGGTGGCTACCCCCTGCTACAGAGCCCCTGAGGTGTGGCATCTTGATCTTCTGCACTGCACTCTGTGAGCTCTCCTCTAGGCTGCATGTGTAATGTGTAAAGGCGCCATGTGTGGCAATACTCTGCCATGGTCCAAATGCCTCTTAAGATTACAGTGGGTACTGGGCCATTGTCATGGAGTGCACGGTGCTCACAGGATGCTCGCGTCAATGTGAGATGCTGAGGGGTTACAGATCTGTAGCTGAGGTGCAGTACGAGATCCCCTGGGTAGCCTGTAGGTACGCCAGCATAGACATGGCTACATGCACTCCCAGCATGCTCTTAGAGATCCTCAGAGACAAATATCTCTCCAGGTGCACTGATATGTACCAGAGTGACAACGGTTGCAAGCAAGGCAGCTCAAGCAAGGCAGCAAAATTACCATATTCATACCCAGAGGGGCTCTGTACAAAAAAATAGAAGCGCGCTTCTGTGAGTTCCTCTTGGCAGTTGGGTGCACCAGGAGTCCTTCTTTTGCATAAAGGGGAGACTGCCTTGGAGAATTATATTCATCCTTGAGTCATGCCACAGCCAAGGGTGCATATATCAGGGCAAGGGCTGCACTGTGTCCTTGCATATTCATTCGCAGATCCAGTGCTCTTGATTCCTGCTGCTGCTGTTTGCCGCAGGTGGTGATGTCTCGCGGTGGGTACACCGCGGCCATCGATATGTGGTCGCTGGGCTGCATTTTTGGGGAGCTCCTGCAGCGGGTGGCGCGCGTGGGCTCTGCCACGACACCACACCTGCAGGTGGCGCCGCTGTTCGCAGTGCATGGCGGCATCCCCAAAACACCCTCTGCCGGGTGAGTCACCATCCCTCACATCCTTTGCTGCATCACCAAGAGTTTGTCTCCGCAGAAACCTTCTTTCGATATGGTCTTTGCTGAATGAAAGAATGCTCACCTGAGCTAACCTGCATGACAACTCCCAAAAATTGTCAATCCGCCACAAGCATGCCATTTTGGCGAGCCTAAAATGGAGGTGGTCGTGTGGTGTGCAGTCAAAATGCACGGTGCGCGATGATCATGTGCTGAGTGATCTGGGTTATCGGATGCGCAGGGATCGCTTTGTGGCGGGCCCATCAAACTCAGTTACGCGCAAGGAATTGGGCGCGCTGTTTGATGTGATTGGGACGCCCTCGTGGGCGGATGTGGACCGGGTGCAGTCAGCATCGTGGCGGAATTACCTGCAGAAGCTTCCCGGCCGCGCACCCACCCTCTTCCGCCGTCTCGGCTTTGCCGGTGTGCACTCTACCTACCCCTCATGAGGTCCTCAGCCTGGCCGTGACCATTGCAACATCGTCATTGACTGACTAAAGCTCAGTCATGATATCCCCCTATGTGAGCTGGGTGGGCGCAGCCTGTTAATCTTTGAGAGGGCAGGGGAGGAATTTCATCTGCACAACGTGTTTGATCTTTCAAAAATGTTCTTGTCAGTCCAAAGACACTTAGCAGCGGCTATATAGCTTAGCATGACTAGAGCGTGACTGCTTAGAGGGCTGCTGACGTGTCAGGGGAGCCTGCGGTACACCTGCTGGAGCGCATGCTGGCATTCGACCCCGACCGCCGCCTCAGCGCAGAGGAGGCGCTCACCCACGAATACTTCACCTCCCTTGAGAACTCCGCCATTGACGAACTCGGTACATCCCTCACTTCCCCAAGCGTCGCCGTGCTGAAATCATACTGTGATGGCAGCTCTTCTTACCCACACAGGTCAATAGCTTGGGGAATATATAATGGTCAATCTTGCCTTGATGCACCATCTCTCTTACAGGGCGAGGCAGCAGATGCAAAGCAGCTGTAGCTCAGCAGCAAAGACACTTCCACTCTTTTCTTGACATTCTCTTTTTTTGCTTGCGCGCCCGCAGATGGCTCCATATTTGCCATCAGCCTGGAGGAGAGCATGGACCGGATGGATGCTGACGGCTTGGCAGAGGAACGCAGCAAGCGCTCCCGGGCCGCGGCGGCCGGCGCGGCCGTCTCGGACCTGCGCTCGGCCGTCGACGCTGCTATGGAAATGCAACAGACCGCGAAGAAGGCTCGCTCGGCGTCCGGCAGCCTCTCAAGCTCCCTAGCCGCGATGGGTCTTGATCGAGGTGCCGCAGCCGTGCAGCCGCGCTATTTTACTCTGTTTTGATCTTCTCTATGCTGTTCAACGTTGTTGTTGTTGCTTCAGTGGGTGCCTGACGATGCATCCCATCCCTCCTGGAGGGCTCTGTCGAGAGGCTGCAAGCATGGCAGTGCAAAGCTCAAATGACAGAGCTTCAAGAACATCCACCATGAGACACCTTCAATTGCCTCCGCATGCTTGCCCGTCCAGCCGTTGGCAGCAAAATGAAGCCAACCGAGATACAATCCTCTTGAGAAACGGTGTCTCATCCTGCACAGATCAGTGGCGCCGTGCATGTGAGACAAAGGTTGTCGATGCGGTGTGCAGGGGAGTCGCCGCGCGTGCGCAGCCTCCGGAACGCGTCGCCGCTGCTGAGGCGCCATTACTACGAGGAGGCAGACCCCGACCGCGCGCTGGCGATGCTCGAAGAAGAGATGTCGGCCGCCGTGCCGCACAACGACGGCGCATCGGACGCCTCCAGCCGCCATTCTGCCGGCCTCGATACCCTGCGCACCCTGCTGGAGCGCGAGTGCGAGGCGCAGGTGGCCTTCTGTGTCCTGCTTCTGCAAAAGTGGTATTTAGATGGGCACCGTGTAGGGGCTCACATTTCAGTTCATCGGCATTGCAAGGGGCGTCAATTGTTTCATTTGGGCACCACACCGCTATGCAGCGGAAGCCAAGCTGCTCAACATCCAGGGCAGGGCACATAACGTGCAGTATCTATGACATGGCACGTTCTTCCAGCTGCTCTTGCTGTGCTACGTGCGCCGTGCTTTGCGCCCGGCTGGCCGTAGCGGCAAGTGCAGAATGTGGTCACGGCCTTTCAGCCATGAGTCTTTCCGGCTATGAAGCTGCTCAGGCTCTAGAAAGCGGCGCTGCAGCCGTGTTGGCATCAGGAACTTCTCTGTCATGTGTCACAGTGTCAGTAAAGGTTAGTGACCAGCGTCCCACTTTGTCCTGTGTGCAGGCGTTGGCGGGCGCAGCTCAGGTGCAGGCGCTGAAGCAGCAACGGATGCGCATGGCTGCGGATGCCAGCGCCAGCGATGCTCCGGCAGATGACGGCGACAATGTACTCATCCACTGGGTCCGCAGCGCTTCCGACATGCGCCTGAAGGTGTGTGGGCAGATGCTCCCAATCGCCTCTTCTATTTGCCACCCAGCCCAGTGCTCATCCATGTGGAGAAAGCGATGCATGTTTTTGGAGACGAGGGATATCCTGCAGCGGATGCCTGGCCTTTTGCACAAGTTCAAGAGTGCCCCAGTAGAGGTCATATCAGCCCTCAGGCCTCCCATTCTTATTGTGGCACCTTCACAGTGCTGCACCGAGAGCACAGTCCTCAATCCTTCCTGGCGGTAGTAGGAGCCATTGTAGACTCATTCTTCGGGGTGCATGAGCACAAGAAAAGTCCAGGCCGCATGAGCACAAGAAAAGTCCAGGCCCGACCTGCATTCTGATCATGAGCAATCCATGGCTGTGCAGGAGGACATACACGCAAAGCTGCAGACGGGGGAAGACTACGGCGCAGAGCGGCTGGCGTTTGTGGCAGACACGTGGATGGGGCGATTAGATCCTGCCGAACACCTCAACCCCGGCCGCCATGGGGAGTGGACGACTGCCTCTGGGCAGGGACCCCCCGCTGGCCCCACCTGGGGGGTCACCTCCATTCCCCCCGGCGTAGATGCCAACGACCCACAAGTGCGCAACATCATGCGCCAGCAGCAGCTGCGCTGACATTTGCTGCTTGCACGCGCCTGTGTCTGGGCGCTCGCATGCAGTATGTCTGGACTTTGGAAGTCCAGACATACCTTGACATAGACAAGGTATCTACCAACGGGGCTGTCTTGGTCGGGGCAGCCTTGCCTGGCTGGCGGTCAGCATCCATCAGATCAAAGCTGTGACCAATGAGATGCTGCGCCTGTTCTGACGTGGTCCCAAGTGAAGAGTTTGTGAAGCAGTTTGACGGCAAAATTAATCTGCTGGATGGTCCTGCATCAACTTAGATGCAGCTATTACGCACGACTTCATCGATGCTGCAAGATGATGCCTTGTTTGTGTAAACAGATACGTAACAGAGGAATCAAATTCTTGTGTACAGTGTACATTACGCAGAGGTGTGCCCTTTCTTGACTACATGAAGTACGCAGACTGTGCTTCCAGTGGTGCAGCAAGATGATGGCGTCTTTTGGGCCATCTTTGCAGAGCAGCATTCCGGCTTAATATTAATGTCCATGAATCACTCGAAGTCCATATGGTCCACATGCACATCGAGATGCAAAAATGTAGTTGCATGCATGTCGGTGCTACAAGCAAATATGCGGTTGCGCTGTAGCTCGAGTCTCCACCAGTAAGGAAAGATATTTCATTAATTTCTCAGAGCTCAGAGCTCCGGGTACTAACGGAGCTAGCTTAGTAAGTCTCTGCCTTCCGCTACAGCCTGGCGACCTTTGCCCACGCTTCGCCTTTGCTTTGAGCACGTTCAAACTCGTGCAATAGTGATACCACATCGTGGACTTCACCTCCTATCTCCTAAAAACTAGAATAGGAGAAATCCAATTTTACAAATGCTTTGGCTGGAAGCTGAAGGAAGCTTCTGCCGCCAGTGGGGAAGCCGCCCCCGGAGTCCCCCCCCTTGGGAGGAGGGAGGTCCAATTTCTTGCCTCATCAACCTCGGACTCAGACAAGAAAGAAGCTCGCACTAAGCCACGCAAAAACCGCTTCATAACATTGGCAAAAATGGCTACCAAGAAACTTGCGAGATCTTATGCAGACGCGTTGAAGGGCGGTGCTATGGGCAGTGCTACCCAACAGGAAGGGTCTGGAGCAAACGATGGTCAGGACGCTGTAGGTCCTGTACGAAAGGATGTGGCACAAACTGAGGTAATCTTATACCTGAAAATTAACAATGTGCTACTTTGCAGGCATCAATATGTTGTTGAGGATGGAGTGACGCCACCTGCTCTGATCAGCTCACGACGACAAGCCTGCTCTGTTGCTCAATATGCCTACGGGCATGTATTGTTGCTCTGTAGGATCTGGGAGCGGAGGGCAGGGTTGGCGGTCACATATCTTCGAACGCTTGGAGTAAGCGATCTCACTTGATGACGTCAGAAGCAAGCTTGGTGACCAACATGTCTCCATTCATGAACGTTTGCTCCAGAGACTAAAGAAATTATGTGTCCGTGCCACAGTGACTCCAATTTCATCTCGAACGGTGCCCCAACCTGAAACCGCCACAAGTTCCCTGGACAAGGTATGATGCACTGTTGAGTCTTTCTGATGGATATGAATGTTCCACTGCACAAGGACGTTGCAAGTGCGTCCACGCCAGGTAAGGGTGAGATTAGGGGAACGGCAGGAGAGAGGAATCCACAGCATTGACGATCACATGCATGAAGCCCACTGCTTTACAACCTTCACCTGCCTGTTGTGTAGCCGCAGCTGGCGCGAATCAAGTAGTCCAGTTGTGATCTGACGCTATGAAAAGGATGAACCTTGGATCAAGAGCTCCTGCATCGTTTGCCTGCAGGTTGCGGACCCTTTGACTGCCGTTAGAGCGCTAAAGAAGGGCAGTCTCAAGGCTACACTGGCAGCTGAGGAGGGACGCCTGATCAGGGTAATTTGGATTATGATGCTCTTGCTGGGCAATCTCTGGAACTCCTTTACTTTGTTACATCCATGACACAGGGAGCGACACACATACTGCAATATTCAACACAATGTCATCAAGGAAGCTTCTCTGGGGTGCAGGAGAATGTCGGGGGGAGGCAGATTGCATACATGCCCGAGGACATGGCATATGTGAATACCCTGAGCATCAAAGAATGCGAAGAACTCATCCGCACGAACGAGAATAAAATGAAGGAGCGCAGGCAAGCAAGGCAGAAGGTAGGAGCCAGTGACCACAGCTGCCAGCAGGCTTTGGAAGCCTGCAATCTTACATACTCCTCTGTTGCTCCACCTAGCTGAATGCTCCTCCAATGTTTGATCGTCAAGTGGCTGTGAGCAGATGCTGCGACCGCTGGCGCGCATGCCAGCCAGCAGAAAGGGGAATGAAGGAATGGTTGCATCAGCGGAGGAGAAAGTGATCACGGTACATGCAGATGACTTTGGCAAATGAAAGAAGGAATCTTTTGCTTGTTAACATTGCCTTTGACACTCAGCTCAATTGCTCTTTCATGTGTCAGTTGTGGTGTGCAGGAAGTGGTGAATGGGAAAGAATGCTCATACACGTTGCAAGACATGGAGTATGTCAACAGCTTGACAATTGAGGAGTGCGAAGCCTTGATAGAGAAGAACAAGCAGAAGCTGAAAAGGCGCGAAGACCTGAAACTGAGGGTGCGCACCAGGACTTACAGCTGCCTGCTAGCCATAAAGGCAGTAGTGTACTCTCTTGTAGGCCTTCTTTGTTGTCTGGCAATCCAGACCGCCGAAACCTCTTGACTCTGAGCTGCTGTCTGCAGACGCTCCGTGGAATGCCAATGATGCTGGCTCGCATGAGGGGTGATCCAGGAGCAGATCAGTTACATGGGAGCAGTGCCCTGCGTGAAGAATAGCAAGTCTGCACAGTAGCAATCCCATTGCCTAATGCGCTTAGACATGAAGGAGCATCAGCAAATTGAATTCCTCCCACTACATGATACACAAAGATCACATGCTGTGCTCCAAATGGAATGGAGTGCATGGCGGCGCTGTCAATAGAAGCATTATTGTTATTTGGCGTGGAATGGTATCCTCCAGCTGAGCAGATTCAAGTTTTGCAGTTTGAGTAGGAAACGCCGTCATATTCCAATCTGGGTATCAGGAACAAAGGCTTGAGGTTTGCTGTCAAGCTTGCTTAGTGGCTTTACAACAATTGAACTAAGAAGGGAATCCCAGAACCGTTTGTATAGGGCTGAGCATCTTAAGACACAGGAATACTGCTCGATTGCAGGAGAATATGACCAATTGTAAGAATTGGCCATATGTAACAATGCCGAATACTGAGACTGGCATGATGCACAGCATGCTTGACAAAGATGGCTAGAAAATACGCTTGTAATCGCTCTTTTATCTCTGCCTTCCGCTACAGCGCTGGCAACCTTCGCCCACGCTTCGCCTTTGCTTTGAGCACGTTCAAACTCGTGCAATAGTGTATCACATCGTGGACTTTACCTCCTATCTCCTAAAAACTAGAAATAGGGGAATCCACTTTTACAAATGCTTTCACTGGAAGCTGAAGGAAGCTTCTGACTCCAGTGGGGAAGCCGCCCCCGGAGTCCCCCCCTCGGGAGGAGGGAGGTCCAATTTCTTGCCTCATCAACCTCGGACTCAGACAAGAAAGAAGCTCGCACTGAGCTACGCAAAAAGCGCTTCATAACATTGGCAAAAATGGCTACCAAGAAACTTGCGAGATCATATGCTGACGCGGTGAAGGGCGGTGCTGTGAGCAGTGCTGGCCAACAGGAAGGGTCTGGGGCAACCAAATATCCGGACGCTGTAGGTCCTGTACGAAAGGATGTGGCACAAATTGAGGTAATCCTATACCTGAAGCTCAACAATGTGCTACTTTGCAGGCATCAATATGATATCAACGATGAAGTGACGCCGCCTGCTCTGATCAGCTCACTACGACAAGCCTGCTCCGTTGCGCAATTTGTCTACGGGCATGTATTGTTGCTCTGTAGGATCTGGGAGCGGAGAAAAGGGCTGGTGGTCACATATCTTCGAACGCTTGGAGTAAGCGATCTCAGTTGTTGACATCAGAAGCAAGTTTGATGACCAACACGTCTCCATTTATGAAACTTTGCTCTAGAGACTAAAGAAATCATGTGTCCGTGCCACAGTGACTCCAATTTCATCTCGGACGGTTCCCCAACCCGAAACCCCCACAAGTACCCTGGACAAGGTACGATGCACTGTTGAGCTTCTTCGTTACCAAACTGTCCGCTTGGCATATGAACAATTGAGGATGGAAACGATTTGCAGTATCTGTCATGAGCTTATGGTACGCTTATGCTGCGGCAATATTACAGTAGTTGGAAAGTCTGATCGTGCTGTGCTGAGACAGCCGGAATCTGGTTCCTCGGACAAGCATTCCTCCACTTCAAGCCCCAGTGCAGCTACACCACAGAGCAAAATCAGAGTCCCAGCAATCAAGGCGAGTGGTCTTGCTTACCTGCACACCTGCATATGGTTTTAGCACATGGTCCTGTTTATAAGTGTGTGCATCAAGCCTTTCTGTGCTACGTGTTGCAGAGTCCAGAGTCCAGAGTCCAGAGCCGCGGAGTAGCAACTTTTGCTGCAACCAGAACGCCCTCCCCAAAAGACACCGCCATCGCAGGGCCTCCTCCGCGCCAGGTGACGCTGCTTCCTCGCATGGTTTCATCTTTTCCTTGCGTGCGCCTTTCAGGGTTGTTGTGATCGGCCCTTTGAGATGGCAGACCCCTGATTGTCAAGCTGCGTACCACTAGACTGTCCAGAGAAGCATTCTTTAGCATCATTCGCTTGCAGGGGGTCAGCACAACCAATCCCAGCTCGTCAGAGGGCGCCATCAATGCGGGGTCTGTGGAGAAGGAGCTGGATGCCGACAGCGTGGTGAGCAATACTCCCTTGCATCACCAATACAGTGTTTGCAAATATGTGGGGTTTGAATGGAACAGGCTGAGAACCCTGACGCAGCAGTTGAACAAGCAGCTGAAGGGCAAGGCAGCACACCAGAAAAGAGGCAGGCAAGGGCAACGGCAACGTGCAGCTTCCAATGTTCATTGTCCATCTGCAATTTTTTGCTAGCTTGCTGGATGGCTCTATTTGGATCCCTGATGAATGCTTTCACGCTGTAGCAAGAGGGTGCGGCTGCTTGTTGCAGGATTCAGAAGCAGAGACCAGAGTATCAAAGAGGAATCTTGCGTCAGAAACTGATGAAGAGGGAGTGATGTGGTTCTCAGCGTCCGCGGCGGCCACAGAGCGCATTTCAAGCCTGCACCCCTCCCATGACCAGGTATCATCTTTTCCTTGCGTGCGCCTTTCAGGGTTGCTGTGATCGGCCCTTTGAGATGGCAGACCCTGATTGTCAAGCTGCGTACTACCAGGCTGTCCAGAGAAGCATTCCTGAGCATCATTCGCTTGCAGGGGGTCAGCACAACCGCTCCCAGCTCGTCAGAGGGCGCCATCAATGCGGGGTCTGTGGAGAAGGAGCTGGATGCCGACAGCGTGGTGAGCAATATTCCCTTGCCAATGCCGTGTGCCCTGTAATTGCGCATTTCGTGGTCACAGCTGTGGACAATAGAAGTTTTCTCTGCACAGTTTGGCTGTCATCAGAGAGTTGACCAGCGACTGAGCATCTTTCTTTGATGCGCAGAATCTGGACGATCCACCAGATATCATATATTTGGGATGGGAGGGTGCATGGGACAATGATACTGCACCATATCGATTACCACCGGAGGAGCCACGCATGGTCCAGGTATGCTGGACTTTGGAGCAGATTGACTTGCTGAGCCATCTGTAGCTGTTGCGTATGAGCCAACATTCTGCTTGGAACCTGTGTTGTTTCAGCACAAGAAGACAGCATCAAAGTTTATTATAGTGTGTACCATGAGGGGGTGTGTGGCGTGTGTGCAGATAAAAGTCGGCGGACTGGAATACACTTTATATGAAGAAGACTGGAAGATTGCTGAGAAAATGTCTGAGGAGGAGTGCCTCGAGTTTTTGGGACGCGACCAAGTGAGCAGGGGCACTGATGATGTGGTGCGCCCTCCGCTGCCCCTCGCATCAGGTCCACAAGATGTTGTAGGTTGCGGTGCACCTGCCAGTGGCTCACAGCTGCCAATCTCTGCACTTTCCTGCTGCAACATCTTGAGTGTCTATTGGTTGTCAGCGCAGATGGTGAACCAGTTGCTAGGTGAGCACGCGCGCATCAAAGACGAAGAGACAGACAGACAGGAAGAGCCACAAACATTGACGGTGAGTTGACCAGAGTGCGTGGCACGAGCTTCCCTGTTCTGTGGGAGGGTCTGGAGGCTCGCGTTTGCACTGAGAATACTGGAGCGTGGGTGTTTAAAATTTTCGTGGTGAACAGATGACAGTGGACGGGGTGGAGTATACCTTCTACGAGGATGACTGGAACATTGCTAAAGAGATGAGTAAAGAGCAATGCATAACTTTCCTGGAGGAATTTAACAGGGATATATTGGAGAGCGTTGAAATGCGCTGGAAGGTGAGCAGGCTTTACCGTGGCTGCTTCCTTGCGCCATGAGTACACAGTCGTTGTTGGCACAGTCTACATCCCTGGTCTCTTACAATTGTCCTTCGATGCCATTATGCCTTGAGAATTAGATGTGCGGGTGCAGATGCTTATTGCCCTGTCGAAATGGAATGTATAAGCCTCCTGTAGGGACCTGGCCAAGGAGGGCGTGCCAAGGAAGTCCAAAGCAAAGCACAAGAAAACAGAAGCAACTGGATCGCAAGCGCAAGTGTCTCCTCACATGCATGTAATTGTCCCAAAGCTATTAGGCGTTTCAGGGATTTTCTGCTGATTGATTGCCTTGCAAAAGCTCCAGCAGTAACATTGGCTGATCCTGCTGGCACAATAACCCTCCAGCCAAGCTTGAGCTGCATGTTGTATATACATACTTTGGGATATATATATATATATATATATACGTTGTCCTGGTGAATAGGATCATAAGCAGGTGCTCTTGACATGTAAAAGCGCATATCAAAAGGTCCTGGGAGTTACTATGATGCATCCTGGTTGGTTGCAACACCAAAAAGCCACAACATGCAGACTCCTGGTGGCTGCAGACTGTTCTACGTGCCACTAGATTTTCTTTGGGGGTGCTACCATCCTGTGCATGTGTCACTTCAACATCTCTGTTCCGCTCTTCCCCACGTTCAGAGCATTATTCCAGTCATCAGATTGTGCATGCATGGGCGCGAACCTATCTTGTGCAAGAGCTAGAGTACCTTTGGTCACTTGTTTGAAGGCACCAATATCTAATTCCATCTAAACCGTATTCAATTCCATTTTCATCCTCTCAGACACAGTTGTGCGGATGACTCACTGCCGCTAGTGGCACCAACATATAGAATATCTGAGCTGAAAGCAAGATTTCTGTGGGAATCTTATGGTGCGCTTGCTGGTCTGGACCAGACTTGGAGCCTCTGACGCATTTCAGGTGCCCCAGTTGCCATTGGCATTGTTGAGACTTTGAAGGCCCAGGTGCCGCTGGCCGCTGCCGCAAGAGATATGTGTCCAGTATGTTTGTTGCAGCTGTTGGGGGGCCCATAGGACATCCACGTCTAGGCCAGTGCACTGCTACCTCCGCAAATGGCGCTGGGATCCCGGACCATGTCCTCTGGGTGCGCCTGCACATGACCACAGCCTGTCAGTGGCATGCTTACTAAGTAGTAGTAGTACTCTCAGCACAAAGCTGGCAGGGAGTCTTGACAGCAGCACGCAATACTCAATGGCGTCCCCAGTATGCTAGTCAACCCAGAGCCACATTATGGACAGGGATTGTGTGGACAGGAATTGTGTGTTGAAGTTGCAGGCCTGCCCTCACCTTCTCTCAAGCAAACAGGAATATGGCGCCGTGTGTCATGCCTGACAGAGATGCCCACGCCAAATTTGCGGATTTAGGCAGATATAAGGGGAATAAGTAGCTCCATTGCCCACCCTGCATTGCAGCCCCTGCTCTTGGCGCCCTGCTCATTCTTTCTTGGTAGCATCAACAAGACGAATCTTCGTCAAAGCTATGAGACCTGGGAGGAGGAGGCAGCGCACTTTGAAGCCGCCGCGGCTGGTGACCTCCTTGTAGAGGTTGTAGAGGTCGAGGCGACTGCCGCTGAGGATGGCGTCCGGGAAGGTCTCGGGCGTCAGATTCTTGCCGTTGCGTTCGCGGTGAAAGGCGCACAGGTCCTCCATGAACTGCGTCTCGCTGCACTCCCACATGCGCGGTTGCTTCGACACCCACACAGGCACCGCCGCCGGACCCCCTGGCCAGCCATGGGCCCAATCATCCCATTCTCCTCACCTGAACCCCTACATTAGGAAGCTTCTGAGCCCTTACATTTCTGGCAGTCATGGTCTCAGCAGCCTTAGTGGCAATCATTGGAGGCTGGTCTGAGCGGAATTTGCACAGGCAGCTTCTAGCAGTATTGATGTTCTGAGTGTAGAGCTGCTCACCATCAGCGCACGCCAATGCGCAGCTGCATTGCAACCTTATCTAGTTGCACTGGGGTCCTTGCAGCGGCTGACTCCTGTTTTGATTATATATTTCCTTCCGTTCACCCTGCCAATAGTTGAGCAACAGATTCTCTAGATGTCTGGCAGACAATACATATGCTGGCTGAGTCCAAGGGGCTCTGCATTTCCTTTCAAGACAGTCTTGAAAGACTGATTTAAATGGGGTGAATTGTGGATGGGACAACAGGCAGTCGTGCCTGTAGTGGAGGGGCGTTCCGGTATTGCTCTTGGACGGCGCAACGACGTGCAGATCTTGCATAAGGCAAATTCAAATGCCATGCGATTGAACTCTGATCGTGTTGTTCGGGATTTTTTGCTGCTACAAATCTGACCTGGTCGTATTGACGATCGGTTCACGAAGCATTTATGTATGCCTTTCAGCAGTCCTTTTCGGTGCCGTTGATTGGGACTGATCGCGCAGAAGAAGCCAAGGCAGCTTCAGGATCCCTGTCAGAGGCAGACGTGGGGATGGCGTCCGCGAATCCCTTGACTGCACGTCAGCCAAAGGTACAGGATCTCGTGATACCTTACCAATTCGCTCGTTGAAGTATAAGGGAACCAAAAGAATCAAGAAAATAAGAATTGTCTCCAAGTGAGGCGTTTTGATGCCAAGCTAAGAATCCTCCCCAAACGGGAGTGTTGATCAGCCCTGCCAGGCAAGCTACTAGCCTAGTAGTACTAGGCTTTGAGGATTCCTAAACGGTGGGAAATGCCAAGGATGCTCCTCAAAAGCAGACTCAAAGGTGCCTGCTACGATGAGCCAGTCTGGATTGAAGGCAGCCTGACACCCCCCTTTCAGCTTCTGTGGGGTCATGGGCCTTTTCCATAGTGGTGGCCTTTCAAGCAGCTGGATAGTATACCACCTTGAGGATTGGCGTTAGCATTCTGTATCATCAAAACACTCAGAACGCCTGGGATGCATGCAGGGACCCGTCAAGATCACTGCAATAGTCCTCGGAAAATGTCATCCAAGAGGGTCAGCAATGCTGGACGGGAGGCTGATCCCCACGGGTAGTGATTTGGCGGACCCTGTCATTAGTGAGAGCTCAGCTGGAGGCTCCTATGAGAGCCCATAAGTCCCAGATATTGCCACAAAGGGTCCATGTGCAGGCCTAGTCCCGTCCATGCATGCTCCCCTATGCAAGAGCAGTGCTCCACAGTGTTTGGCAACGCCAGACTTTATATCCTTGCATGGCATGTCTGCACTGCAGGTGGAAAGATTGATTGTTACCTTGAGACCAGTGCCGGACGCACTCTGATTGGCAGCGGCACCATCCAGCTGTTGAAGGACAAGCCAAGAAGCATCAGCTCGTTTTCGGTCCCTATCACAATCACACTCGTTGTTTCACCTGGCGTCCCGGTGAAGCCCTGCTAATTCATCCTTCATCACCCTCAATATGCTTGGTCTAGGAAGCTGTCCTGCCTTACAGCTGATGCAGTGCTCTGCTTCCTTTGTGTTTGCCCATAGTGCCTTGGAGGGCATCTTCCAATATAGAGGCGTACCTGGGTGCCAATCCATTATGTAATACAGAGCGCTTCAATAATGCCTGGTGTTTGCACGGGTGCAGCGCCTCAATGTTGTCTTCAGTGGCAATGATGAGTACCTTACAGCGAGTGTCGGAGTGGCGTCTGGGCCAGAGATGAAAGTGGTAATTCTCTTCCAGGAGGTTCCTTATGAGACATGCATGGGAGTAAATCTGCAGATGGTAAATGTTTGCAAATTCTGACCTTGCATGAATGTTTGTGCAACTATTTGCAAACATGGTCCAGCAAGCCCTGCAGGTCATTTACATGCTTGCCCAACTGACACGGGTGTTGTCTCAATTCAGGTGATGCCTTCAACAAAGGAGGGAACCAGATCTTACAGGGCAGCCACGGCTGCAGCAAAGCCAGGCGGCACCCCTGGCGACCTACAGCTGGTATGTCGCAGACGATTGCCGATGAGACTGGAGTGGAATGCTCGCTTTGCTCAAGTACAGAGGCTTGGTCACCCGGCAAGGATGAAGGAAGACAGGTTGCCATAACAGAGGTTGTTTGGGTCCAAAGAAGGATCTGGGAGAAAAGGCAGGCCTGTCAAATCCTGGAATGACCTGGACTCTGGAAATTGGATCCATAGGATTGACATGCCATTGGTGGAGAAAGTGCCAAGACAGGGAAGGTTGGAGACATATCTTCGAGACATTGCTGCAAGGCACCTGACCTTGAGGGCTTCAACACGGTTGTAAAATTGCCAATGCATTGGGCGTGACCTTGCAGGGGGGGCTGTTGATGCTGCCACAGAATGTAAAATCACTTGCAAAAGGATTTGCAGCGGACGTTCCATGCCGAGATCTTTTCGAGGGGTCACTCCCTCCACCGAATGAATCACATGACTTTGGATGCTGACTTAGTGCACTCACCCTCTTGATTCAGGGGCTGCTTTCGAGTGCGGAGGACAGCGGCGGCTCGCTGCAGCAGCATGCTGAAACTGGTCTCCAAGGAGGCCTATTCCAAGTGCGAGGATCTCAAGCGCTGACATTTGGCGGAGGAACAGCAGTAAGTTCTTGATTGAGGCTATATGCCACAGAACTCTGGAAGTCTTCTTCATTGTTGTAGCGAACATTATGTGTTCTGATTTCCCAGCTTGCCCCTTTAAAGCAAGGAGTCCCAGATGATCATTGCTTCATCATGAGCGATAAGGGGCTGTTGCAACTCAGGAGCTTAATTATGGAGAAGACGGTGTTCCTGCGGCAGAAGCAATCGATATACAGGGTGATGACGTGCTGGTGAGTGAGCGACAGTTGTTGAGTGCTATGGCCCTGATATTGCAGCCAATGCCGGTGGAGGCAGTCAAAAATTTGCACAAATACCTGCAGGGCTGCTTATAAGCTTGCAGCAAAATGCACTGCTGGGACCTTTGCATAAGGCAGTTTCCTCGCAACCTTGGAAATAGCAGCGTATCCATCAGGCCGCTACAAGGTGGCTTTGGAAGCAAGCTCTGTTCATTCAGCCGGATGATGTCATTTTTTCAGGTCATGCTCGCTGGAGAGAAGAATGCGACGGCGCTCCACGTGAGGCAGCACTTTGCCGCTTGAGGCTGCCGGGAGATTACCAATGGATTCTGCCTGGAAGTCTGCCAGCAATCAAATAATGTTGAACTCTTGGTCAGGTATTTCGGCTTAGTGCCCCGTTTTTTTGCCAGGCACTTGAGCCAATTCCACTAAAACTGCGCCCAAATAGTCCAGCGCCCTCCAGTGGCTCTGTTGCAGAACGTTTGTTCGAACGGGATATCCCTCAGCTTTGGATTGGTCCTGTAACTCTGAGGCAATTGCCACGTTGATTGCCTCACACCAGGAAGAAAACTGTAGCGCTGAGGCGCAGTAAGCGCAATATTACATCTTATTTGAAGTTTGCTCTCTGTTTGTTCAAGTGATGGAGCCTTGACAGGCATCGAGACTTGAGTGAAAGCGACTACCCTGATTGGTCAGGGGGTGGAGTGATGGGTCTAGCTGTCCGGCCAACTTTTGGGGAGAAATTATTCACCCCCTAGGGGATGAATTGTGGCGAAATCTCGCTCAATTTTTAAGTTAAAAAATTGAATTTTGAGGGTGGCCCGCCACCTTGCCACCACAGTAAACATTCAATGCCAGCTTGCTAACCCTAAGGCCTTGAGCAGTCTGTGAAGCATTGGGCAGAATTGGGTAGCTGTGGGCAGGGTGCAGCATGCCTGGGCAGTCTGGGCAGCCCTGCGCAGCTCAACAGGTGAGTAGACAAATGCACGTGATCTGGCACGTGCCCTTTAAGAGCCTAGAAAGGCAACATGGGGGATGATGTTTGGTTGTGTCGAGGTGGCCTCCCTCTAACTCTGGGGTCGATATTCCCCGAATCTCAATTTCTGCCCCACCTTGCTTGGCAGTGCTTTCATGCATGCCTGTTCTGACAGCAGGGTCAGGGAGTAAAAGGCGCGCCACCAGGGTTTGACAACCCTGCAGGGTCCCTGAAGGGATTGGCCTATCCGGTCAGAGTTAGGGGCAAGGTTTCAGGGCGGCCCCGGGAAATTTTGAGATTTGGGAAAGTGACGTCAGGGCGTTGCCCAGATGCCAATTTGCCATGATCTCAGGGCAGCCCTGAGTTTTTTTGTGGTGTGCTGGGCCTACTTACGGGTTGCTCCAAACAACTCAGGCGTGTCGCACACATGTTTCGATACAGAACAGATCAAGATTGCGGCTGTATGGTGCCAAAGCTGGGCTTGCTCTCATGGTAGACGAGTCAGATGCCATAAAAAAAGTGCATTTCCGTTGTTGTGAAGGATTTTGATCTCGGCTCGGGGCTGCCCTGACATATTTGCGGAATCGGCGAGAATATAGGCTCCGCCCCTGCCTGTTCGAGCTTTGGTTCAGGGTCACCCTGTGATTTCGGTGACCCCGTGTCAAACCCTGCGCGCCACCATGCGAGCTAGTGGGTCCGCGGGGGAGGGTGTGCAAACAGTGGTGGCCGCCACCCTGGGCACATGAGCTCCGGCAGCAGCTACTTCGTGACAAGGAGGTAAGCAATCATGTTCCTGGCGTCTCATGGATAGCTGCCATAAGAGAATGCCTATTCGAATGCTGGCATGGGCTGCACTTGTAGCACGCGCACATGCATGGTGCTTGTTATTGCGTGGGCTGGCTGGGGGCGAAGGTTGCACAGTTGGCAAGTCGCGGAGTTGGTTTGGAAGCCTCCCTCAACGGGAGGGTTTGACAGCCCTCAAGGAATTCTAGGTGATTTGCTTTTATGTTCAGGGCTTGCAACTGGATCATTGTGCCCTGAGAAAAGCAACTCGGGCGTCAGGCCAAAGCTCATTTGACGATAAATATATCAAGGGAAACCTGTTGGTGTCTCGTCAAAGATCATGTGCATCTAGATCTTAGGGATGCCCTAAACTTCTATTCAGTACTATGGCACGCAAACGGGGGCAAATTAGGCCTAGGGGCTGCCCTGAACTAGGACCCTTGTCAAAGCCTACTTGACGTCATAGTTTGAGCTGGTCACTCAAGACTTGTGTGGTTTGCATGCAGGCCTTTGCTGGAACCTGTGAAATGGCCGCTGCCATCACAGTAGACGACCCTTGCCAGATCTTGCTCAAGGGCAGCTTCAATGGACGGGCAACCAACATGACACTCTTTAGGAGGCAGTGAGTTGGTGCGGGGACTTCGGCCAATTTTACCTTGCTGAAGGACTTGGCCGCACGCTTACCGCAAGTCTTAGGAGGCAGCACCTTCCTCAACAACTATGATAGCATTCCTAAAGCGAAATGGTATGACGTACCGTTTTGCTTGACGATTGCTATCATATAGTTGTCGAGGAAGGTGGTGACTCCTCTGACTTGCGGGAAGCGTGCGGCCCAATCCTTTAGCAAGGTGTAGTTGGCCGAAGTCTCTGCACCAGCCCACTGCCTCCTAAAGAGTGTCATGTTGGTTGCTCGTCCATTGAAGCTGCCCTTGAGCAATATTTGGCACGGGTCGTCTATTGTGATGGCAGCGGCCATTTCACAGATTCCAACGAAGGCCTGCATGCAAACCACAGAAGTCCTGAGTGACCAGCTCCAACTACGACGTCAAGCAGGGTTTGACAGGGGTCCTAGTTTAGGTCAGCCCCTAGGCCTAATTTGCCCCCGTTTGCGTGCCAAGATCACGCCTAAGTAAACAGGTCAGAGGCCCTCAGCCTTTCTGAAATCGCCAACATCAGAAATCCAATCTTTGTGTCACTTTCAAGGAAATGCAATACTTTAGGGATGCGCTTGCTGTGTTCACCGTGTGATGCACATGCACGCTAGAGCCAAAGAGGTTAAGCAATGCTTTGGAAGAAACATAGCAATGCTCGTGAAGTTCATGAAGAGGACATTGCTGTCTGCTTGAGAATGGTGTGCTCTGTCTGCTGTTTGCATTTGGGTTTGTGGACCACCGAGTCCCTGAAGAAGAATTGCATGCATTGCTGTTGCAGGGAACACCAGCATGCCTGAATCCGCATGAGACGCGCGAGCTTGAGATCATGGGGAGAGGAGACCTGGGCTGGCCACGACCGCAGAACGGTGGCAGCTGCAAGAAAGGACTATCACAACAGCGTCGCCATGTGTGCTTTACCTTGTAGCATAGGGTTAGGGTTTATTCAAATGAAGTGGTGTGCAACAACACAGAGACAGCCGGCGTAAGTGTATGCAGAGTGACATAGTACCCGAGTTTAAAAGCACTAGACAGACTGCTTTTGTGATGAAAAGGAAAGAGTGACCTGACATGCATATGCTATCATCATAGGATCATCACAGGATGGAACAAGACCACCGTATGGACCAGCAGCCATGCACCACAGATTTTGCTGTAATTGCATAGCTACCTCAGTCTTGACCAGTCGCCCTGAGAGGTTTGAGTACCCTCTTCAGACACACAGAGCAACAATGCTAGACTTCATTGATGAGACATCTGCTGAGATGATATCGTGCAAAGAGGACAATCCCTTACGCTTAGCTGCATGCGGCTTAGACAAAAAAAAAAGCTGATTAGTTCTAAGACCCCAGGAGAAGTCCAGCCGGCTGGCGCTCTATGCTACAATGCCAATTTTGAAAGAAAGCACTTCACTCAAAAACCTCACCGCACTCTGAAGAATTGAAGCACATTATCTCTCAAAACCAAGATGCGCTGACTTCAAGCAACGCTCTGCATTGTGGTACGAGACATGAGATCAAGGCGCCAGCAAAAATCCAAATCTTCTTGCCCACACTTCCTGCCTTATCTGTTGTCGATGCCATTTTGGCAGTGGAACAGTCAGAAATGTCCTTGCTATACACTAAAGGGTGCTGGATGTACCCAAGCATTATAGAGAGAGGATATGCCTAGAGGCAGCATTCCTCTGCAACCTTTTGCCTTGCTGTTGCAGCACACCCTGTTTCCGCCTGGGTTCCATTCACATTTCTCTAGTACTTCATGACTTCGCTTTCCTTGAGCCCTTGACCGGCAGCTTCAGACGAGGCATGTGCTGCAAGCCCTCCTTCACATTGATCCGGCTCCACTTCTGCACAACAGTATTGAAACATTCTCAAGTGCTCCTATCTCCCTCTTCAAGACTCTGGTGTCAAACCAGGCGCTCTGAAAACGTCATGCAGATTCACGGCATAACTGTCCCTCTGGGGCTCAACAAAATTGGTCAGAAATCAGCACTCTGCACGTAATGAAAGGTGATTGAAAGCAGAGGCAGGCACCTGTGTAAGAGCGAGTGCAGCCCACTTCAAGGCTGCAGAAATGGCCTGGAATCCTCGCCCCAGGCCGAATAGCGCCAGAACCACCAGAGACAGCGTGAGCAGAAACATGTTGCGGACGTCCGCGTCCAATGCTGCATGGCAGGTCTGCAGCACGCAGTTGGCTTCCGCGGCTGCGCCCTTTTGAGTCGCGCTCTGTAGCACGCACTGGAGGCCCATCGCCAGCTGCGCACAGCAGCAACAGCGATGCGTCAGATGCCTGGTCTTGAGTCGATCACCTGAGCGATTTTGCCAACTAAGAAGACACCAACAAACTCAGCAAGGAATCTGATCGTCAGCCAAGCACAGCACCACCTGCAGAATCCTCCCTGCAGCAACAGGGATTGCCGGACACCGCAAGAGATCGGACGGTCATGGGCGGTCAAGGCGCGGACACGGAACCTCCCAGCATTACAGCATCCTGCCTCATGCTCTCAAGGCTCAAGTTGCCCAAGGCATCTACTGTGGATTGAATCACTTAATGATTACTAAAAAAATTTGGATGAGCCACCTACGGGCCAAGCTGTTCAGCAGTGCTGCTGAGGGGGCCAGCCGCCACTGACTAGTTCATGGGCATGTGATGACTAACATCAGTAGTAACATAATGTTCTATGAGTCACCTGGGGGCCGAGCTGCGGCGCGGCGCTGCTGAGGATGTCGGTTAATGAAGACAGGGGGTCGGCGGCAAGCGCGGCCGGGTTGAGTATGGCCGCCACATGTGCCGCCACGTCATCGCCCGTGTCCAGCCGCACCGGCAGCGCTGGCCTGTCCATTCCACAGAAGCCCTGCGCACAACCACGGGATTATTCAAGGGTTCTTCAATCAATCACCCCTAAATCATAAGACCCTGCTGAGTTGCACCCACTCGCTGGCGTTCCCGTTCTGCATAAAACTGTGTGCATGTGTCAAGGGCGCAGTCGCCCAGCTGGTGAGTGCTGACGTTAAGGTCTCAAGAAACATTCGCAATCAATCAGAAGCATTCAGCAGGGCGTTGTCGCCTTCTGAGTGCTTCAAAGGGCTGCAAAAAGTTGCACAGGAGTTTGCTGCATATATTGAAGAGCGGCGCGCACTGTCTGGGCAAGCTTGAAGAGAGCGAGGTGCTGCTTGTGCCAGGGCACGGCGGCGTACTCCACTATTGTAGCCATCTCAACAGACCACCTGCTGAAGCTCAGGCCTGTGCATGCACACAGACACAGCCCAGCCCCCAATCAGAAGGCCAAGCCCTGTAAACCCAACACCACATACCCAGCATTGTAGTCTCTCCTACATCAGCCTTCCCGGCACAATATAATTTATCTGAAGCACGATCCAAGAACCACATACACTGCAGAGATACGTAGAGGAGTGCAAGCAACTCTACTGCCTGGCATAACTGATATCTTTTATGTTGATCAAGGCATGCTTATGGCAGAGTGCAAGAGCTCATTACTACACCTAGTGCAGAAGAAGATGTGCACAATCAAGCAGTGCAGGGTTCACACCTGGCAGGTAGTGGAGGGGCCGGGCAGTGCGGTAGAGAGAGCGAGCGGTCGGGGCAACTGCGCCAGATAAGAGCAGTCCCACCACCAAGATAGCGCCCAGCAGCACGGCTGTGGCAGTCCTCTGCCGCAGATGCGCGGCGGCTGCATAGCCGGCATTCGCCGTGTACAGCGACACGAGGAAGAAGGATAACGAATACCAATCGTACCCTCCCTGAAGGGGCAGCTGCGCGCACACAAGACAGCACCATTTATGAAAAAGTCCACTGATAATTATGCAGAAAATTGATGTGTGTTCAATATGGCACTGCCATCAATTGATGCGCGCTTGATACTCGTCAGGCAAGAGGTGTGGCGGGGTGTGAAAGGAGGAGATGTGGAGCTCACCACCCACAGGAGGACGCCACCAAAGGCGAGTGGCCGGATCATGACATTGATGAGATCGACCGACGCCGTGCCAATGTAGAATGCGAGCGTGTACAGGCCTGCAAGGTGCTCAGAATCAAGAATTTCACAAATGTCATGTAATATGTAATCTGAGTCCCATCAGCAACTCTGCTCGGAAGAATCATGTAGATCTTGTGCACACCACACAAGCAGGGTGCAACCCTCAGACCAGGAGCTAAGGCGCCCAGTTCATTGCTCCCGAGGGTAAGACAAATTACTCAACGATGCACAGACCACCGACAGTGCCTCGCACTGCAGCATTCTTTTCCAGCTTTTCCTGGTGACCGGCATGCTAAAAGAGGGGCAGGCACAAAGGGGTGCGCACATCCAAGATCCTGGTGTGCCAGGTGGCGCCGGGCGGCCGAGAAGGGCTGCAGCGCCCACGGAGCGCAGCACAAAGCGAGCGCCAGCACACACCGCAGCAGAACAGCCGGCGTGTTACTAATGTCCAGCGAGCTCGCGCAGAGCAGCCCCACTGCAAAAGCCACGGATGCAGCGAGCACCAATGAATTCGTGAGGCTTTCAAGATGGCGCGTCCACTGTAGCGCCGCCCTGCGCAGGCACACAATTACAGTTCAGAATTGGAACGTGAAATCGAATTTGAATGCCGAGATCTGCCTGGGGTGTGATAAAAGACATGTCTCTTCATACAGCTCGTTTTGATGGGCTGGAGGTCTTTCTCAGGGCTGGTCACAGTTTTAAAGGACTTGGGTGTTTCCAAGGTCCCTGCAAGGTCTCCGTCTGGAGGCCAGAATGGGGACCAGGTAAATGAACAGGCCTTACTGCACTGGGTCTTTACTGGCTGATTGCAGCCACATCGCACTGTCTCAAGCTGGCAACAAAATATAAAGACACACCTGACTACCGTGCCACGTTTTCAGAGATACAGCCAATGGTTCAACAGCAGAAGCCCACATGCAGATTGCAGTTCTATGCGCCCACCTTGCTGCTGCTCCTAACAAGGCAGGTATGCTGTAATTTGCGCCGCTGCTGTACAGTACTGTGCACTACTGCACATGCCTCAAGAGTGTCTGTGTTAGTTGGTTCATGCCAGGTGGCCAGAGCAAAGCTCACCGCTGTGTGCAGTAAACCGTCTGGTGGAGGCAGCTGGGCGCTCTCCTGCGCCGGTACTTCTTCTCTACGAGCTCTGCTTGCTCGCCCTTCCGGCAGCCCACGCCCGACCCCTGCAACACAATCATTATCGTACTCATCACCCCGAGCCCTCGCAAAGATTTCATATGAACAGCGCAAGGCGTGTGCGTTTATTTCCCACTGTAATGCAGAGCAGAGGAAATAGATGTCAACAAAGCAAGTGCCAAAACTTGTGTAGCGCCCTTCAGCCATTTTGTGCCACTGCTCTGTGGGTCACAAGCAGACAGGAGCAGAAGGGCACCTTGAAGCATTGGGACATCATCAAGCATATGCTGCGCGGCCGTCTTGGCGGCCGCGGGCCGGGGGATTCGGGGTCCCCCGGTTCCTCCCCCAGGCCACCACCACTGCCACCACCACCGGAGGAGCGGTCCCCCCAGCTGCGCTCCCTGAGGGGCACTGGCTTCCGGCCGCCGCCGTCGGCCGCCACCGATGCCGCGTCCGGCCGCGCCAGCTCTATGGAGCCGCGAGCGCCTGTTGATGCTCGTGACAAGCTGCCATTGCGCACCATGTGTGCCTCTTCTGCCTGCAGCAAGACAGCGTCCGGCTGCTCATCACTTGCTGCTCCATGAGAAGCTGGACTCTATCTCTAGCTGCAAAAATGTCTGTTTTTGTGGCTGCAAAACATGTACCTGTCAAATAAAACACTGTCTCACCTGGACTGTTTGGCACTCACTCAAGAGCAGGTGCAAGCGACACTGGGGCATTCAAAAATGAGAGGCATCTCGTTCCAGTGTGCTGAAGATGAGATGATTCTACTTCAACAAGTCGATGGTGCATGAAGATCACCGTTGGGAGCTGAAGCTCCTTGGACCCCTCGCGGCTGAAGGTTGTCAAGAGCCTTTTGGTAAAGCTGGCCCGCGGCTCAGCTGCATCAGTTGCCTCCTGATCAGCCTCATGGCCCAGGGCGTCGTCCTGGATGTCAATTGACATGAACATCTGCCGCGGCATCATTTCTATTCCAATTCCGCCCCCGTCCTGCTCACTGCTCAGCTTGCCCTCACCGCTGCAAGCATCCCACCCCGGCTGTCATCAGAACATTTCTTGACTGCCAAAATCCCTCTTGGCCTGGTGACATCCCCATGAAGCCCAGCCTGCCAATGTTTTGTGCATGTCATCTAGCTCATTGCGAGCAGACAGAACGCTAGACAAGCAAGGCAAGCAAGGCAAACGCCATTATTCTGATGACAAATCAAGGCCGCTGCTGTGTTCTTGATGCTTCCAGAGAGAAAGCCTCCACAGCATAACAAAGACCATCTGGCGTGATACAAAACGCATGAAAATAACGCACCTGTTGCCGCCAACGCGCAAGGAAGGCAGCGGCCCCGGCCAACCTTGTCTTTGGCCGCCGCTGCGCTGCGCTGCGCTGTGCTCCCGGGCTCTAGCTCGGCGCACGGCCGCCTGCTGCACGAGCCACGTGACAAAGTGCACCAGTGTCACTGCCGCGCCGGCAGCAGGTTGGGACGCCGCGTGAGACAGGTCCTCCTTGGCTGCGTTCTGCGGAGGGAACGGTGCGTAGGGCTGCGTGGACCACGCTGAGCTGGCGGACAGCAGCATGCAGGGCGCGGCTGCGGTGGAGCACGGCAGGCCGAAGGCCGCGAACAGGTCCAGCACGTCCGCACTGCACAGCTCTGTGCGCGCAGTGACCTGCCAGGCACAAAGCTCTCAGAACGCAGAATCTCACACAGCTGCCTGAACATGCTTGTATAAGCCTGTGCATATCCTGAAATGCCCCACTGCAGTGTGTGACATCAAGGTGACTGTATCCTGAAGCTGGCAGGAGCTGACAGGGTCTCTATTTCAAGAAGCCAAAGTCTGAACTATAAGATATGCCCCAACACAGCGCCGCCATCAAACCAGCTTAAGTAAACAGAAGCAGAGACTTTCGCACGACAGAGGGTAACAGGGTGCACCTCTTCAGCAGTGTCGGGGCCGCGGTCGCCGGCGGCGGACTGCAGCACAGCAACAGAGAGCGGCAGAAGCTTCTCGAGGTCGAAGCGCTGTGAAGAGTGCGCATGCAGCACCGGTTCTGCCGCGGCCTCCATCGGGCGGCCAGCCGCGTCTTCGGCGTTTGGCCGCAGCGCCTTCTGTGTCCATGGATCCGTCGCGCGCTCGGCCCACGCGTCCGCCAACGTCTGCGATGCAATTGTGCTCACAGCATTGAGCAAAGGATTTTTAATCTCTGAATTCAGGGATTCATGAACATCCCGACGCGCAGATACTTTCTGGCGCATGATTCAGACAACTTGCTCCCCCTGTCGTTTGGCTAGATCGCAAGCAGCTCCCCTGTCACGGTGCCTTATGTGGTGGGCAGCAGCACCAGCAGGCATTTCCATGCACTGACTCTTGCATGCACTAATTCTTGCATGCTCTGACACTTGCATATTGTCTTACATGCTCCAACAATTGTCAGCTCTACCTTGGGTACATTGCATCTGCAGAGGTGAAATGAGGCAAAAGATGAATTCGTCTCGTCATGCTTGGTGGTGGTTGGCGCGGCCACCCATCAGATAAAAAACAGACTCTCGATGAGATGAAGGAATGTCAATCAGAAATGAGTCACCCACCTGGCCGTCTAGAAGGGGCGTGCTGGCTTCTGGGCTGGACACAATATCCAGGAGAGTATCTTCGCTGCAGCCGCGGCCCAGGCCCCCCAGTCCGATGGACAGGAAGTAGGGGACCGTCAGGCGCAGCGGCCCATTGTACACTGTCAGACCATCCCGGCTAAGAAGCAGAATGTCCACATTTGGCGCACTCCGCGCGTAGGCTTGCCTGCACACAGCAGTCCTTGTATATTTCAGCTCTCTCAACATGAAGCAGGAGATCTCACAACTGTTTGGAGGGATAATGCTCAGCAAGCAGAAGACTTGGAGAGTCACACCAGTTCAAGACATTCTGAGGTTGCCAGAGCAGGGGCCATTAGGAACTCACCCAGGGAGATAGGTGGTGATGATCGTCATGCCGAGCCCAGCCAGCAGGTTAAGGCAATCCAGGAAGAGCGCCGACTGGAACGGGTCCAAGCCTGTTTCAAAGAAACATTGGTGAGCTAACTGTCAAAAAATTACATCATGCAGCTGCAGTGACACGCGGCTGAGCACGGGTCAAACAAGCTCATTATCATTCTGTTTCTCAGATGCAACAACCTCTTATGTGCGATGTGCCTTCGAGCAAAAAAAAGGCTGTGTGCTTGAGCATGTGAGCATGGGGTGCAGAGCTTACTGTCGGGTGCACAGTCCACCACAAGGAGGGAAGGGCAGGCAACAAGCTCCAGAGCCATGCTCAGCCGCCAATTAAGGCTGCTGCTTTCCATCAGTGCGGCTCCCTTGTGCAGCGACATCACGCCCCTCTTCTCGTAAAGATGCAGCAGCCGGAGCACGTCCTCCACAATCGCGCGCCGCTGCATAGTCATGCCACCCACATGTCAAAACATCAAATAGCATCATGGCACCTGTGTCTCTTGACACAAGCTCTCGAAAATAAAGGCAGGTGCCCTGATGCAGGCTGCGCAGGCTGGGCATGATGAAGGAAACAGACGTGAGGGCATGGGCAAATTGTTACACCCAATACAGCATGAATTGGTCCCTGGAACAATGTATGCACTTGCCTAATGCAAAACACGGATCTCCACATGCAGCATGCAGAACAGCAGAGAAGAGCACGGTAGGAACCTATATGAAAATTGGTGGTATTCTGTGATCCACGAGAGCAGACCTGCTGACTGGACACTGACGTCGGCAGCCTGAGCCTGGCAGTGTACTCCAGATTCTCAGACACTGTCAGGTCATCGAATAGTGCTACCTCCTGTGCGCACCAGTGCAGCTCTGTCAGCCTTCTGAACTGCACTGTGCAGTTTGACCAAGCACATATGACAATCGGGAGTGCAGCAACAGACAATGCATACAAAGACGGCGTGTTGATGTGCACTCAATGCAGCAACAGACAATGCATACAAAGACGGCGTGTTGATGTGCACTCAGTGCAAACAAGCAAGCGTGAATGAAACAGAGCATGTCCTTAAGTACGTGGTACTGTGACATGATATCAGCAGCGCACCTCTGAGGCAAACCCAATGAGACGGCGACACTGTGCCAGGCTGGCAGAGCTCCCCCCCACCGTCACGCTCGCAGACCCCGATAGCATCGTGCCCCGGGGGGCGCGCGCCGACAAAACCTTGACCAGATTAGTCAAGTCACATTCGCGCGGCGCCAGCATCACCGTCAGCCTCGAGTGCTGGATCCTTCCACTCACGCCTGCGCAGCATGAAATTTCACTTAAATGTTGCATTTTCTGAGCTTTCCTTTGCAGCTCACAAGTGGAAGATGGCATGCGAGCCAGCTCTGCTCCATTGCAGCCTCTATACAATCTGCTGTGTCAAGCTGGCAGCGTCCAGACGTCAAGGTCAGGTAGTTTGAATGAAGAACAGGATCAAAAGGCGTGACAAGCATTGAACGGAGCTTTTCTGCATGCCATCACTGCTGAGAATTTGCAAGGGCATGCTCAAATGAGAGCACACCTTTCAGGAGCGGTGATCCATTGGCAGGCGGCGAAACGGAGAGATCGCTCAATGTGATGTCCACATGGTCCCTTATTGGCTGCATGCCCTGGAACCTGAACCCCTCCGTCGCACGTATCTGGTCGTTGAGAAGGTGCCACATCTGCTCGCATGCATGCGTAAAGTCAGCCCGCGCTTTGCATTTCCCACCCACTCAATTGCCTGTCTACTGTCCACTCTAGGAAATCTCCAGCAAAGCACCATCATAGCAATTCCACGGTACACCAGAAGTGACAAGACAAGCAAAGCATCCGGCAGCATCAGTGGCATCATTTGGCATACTTTAATTGCAGAAGGAGAGACGATAGCAATACCTGCGCCTGGAGCGCTTCATATGGCTGTCGCAGCCGCTTCTGATGCTTACGGAAGTGGACAACTCCAAAAAAGGCAGCAGCGTACAGCAGCAGCACAAGGCACATGATCACCAGCCCCGCCGTATTAAAGGCTGGGAAGGAAGAGCCAGCTGCGCACACTGCCAGAGCCGGGCAGGGCAGCGGGCTTGAGGAACCCCTTGGGCAGTACGTCCCCTGCGCAGCACATTCAATTGTCACATTCTGTTTTCGCATGCACAAGCTTGCATGTGGGCCTCTTCTCAGAAAGCAGTCCCTGCAGTATGTAGGCACCGTTCCAGTATATTGTCAAGTCTGTTCGTAGCTCTGCCTTGTCAGATGTATATTAGCCTGATCCCCTTTCCAAGACTTGGTACTCCTGATGGATGGATGGCAATGGGATTATCGCCATTGAGCCTGGGCTTCCCTTGTTTGTTGGAGTGAGGGTGTCCTACCGCGAAGCACCGGTGCTGCTCGCCCGGCGTGGGGCAGAAGTGACCCGGCGCACAGCCGACAAACGGCGCGCCTGTGTTGCCCGGGCAGAAATTCCCCTTCAGCGGGCCCCTGATGGCGGCTGCCAGCAGAGTCTGGCCCTTGCTCACCTCCAATTCTGGATCTGTCGCCAGCTGGAACACACATATCACACTGTACTCAGAAACCATTTGTGGCATTGAACGATACCATCGGTGCAGGAAAATTACCTGATTACTATTGTTGGCCTCTTTTGCTGCCCAATTTGTGTATGCAGACGAGCTGCGTGTACAGGCTGCCAAAATCATACCCCATGCTGGACTCGCCAGATCCAAGCAAGACCCAATCAACCGTGGGCTCAGTATATGTGCTGTGCAGGAATACAGAGAGCAATAGATGCACGAATCTGTCTAGAGAAGGGACCGCACCAGCTCAGGAATTGAGCAAGTCAGCGAGGCAGATGCATCGTCCGGCACAAACGTGCCCAGCTTCACGTTTGGGTCTCTGCTGATCAGCGCAGTCAGCGCTGCAGTGTCCTGTGGCTGCTGCCGCCCAGCGGATGGTACAGCGTTATCAGCTCCTGTCTTCTCTGGCTTTGCAGCTGGGCTGCGATCTGCCGGTGGAGTGCTGGCAGGAGTGTCATTCTGTACCGCTGGAAAAGTGCCCTGTGGTGCTGCAGCTGGCTTGTCTTGCACTAGGCCTGATGTGTAGGCGGATCCGCTGGTGTCAATGGCTGGATCAGAGACAGCTCCGGGGCTCCTGCTGCTGTCAGCGTCCGGGCTGCCAGGGATCATCAGCACTTTCGGCTCAGCTGGACTGGCACTATTAGGGCTGGGGCTGGGTGTACTGCTGCTGCTGTCAGCATCCCCCGGCATTGGAGGCAGTAGCGCCGTGACAGGGCTGTCTGAAGGTGTATCCAGCGTCTCTAAGAGCCGCAGCCCCTGTCAGAAGCCATTAGCGCTTCAAATCTGTACCTCTGGGGTGTCACATCCGCTTTCCACACCTGTGCTTGACGTCAGCAAAAATCGAAGCATACGGGAGCAAAGCGGACCTGTGAGGATGGAGAGCATAACAGAAGTATTGAGATTATGATCCCACGAACAACTTGTCGGGATGCTGCCTTGTCCATCGAGAGAAACAAGGGGACTAAGAATACGGATGTGCTTCCGCTACACCGAATTCACCATTAAGCCCCATGTAGGAGGCATTTGTCAACTAATATACACTCTCTTCAGCGTGGGAATATATATAACACAGTACGGGGCTTGTCGTGCAGAGATGTGGTCCTGCCGATCCCCAAAATGCCGGGACCTCGTTAAACAAATGACCTGCGTTGGATGTGCCAGATCCAAGCATAAACCTTTGATTAAATCACGATCAGAAGTATCCGTGTTGCTGCTGATTCCCCTGGCCAGGACCGCAACTTTCGGGACTTCGAGCAACGGCCTTGCCAATTTTGGCCACCTGTGACGTCATTACACGGCTTGACGGAACTCGCGAGTTCCGGATCAGTGCTTTGACCACGAGGGGAGAGATCAGAAAGACTGGCACAGTAGGATATCAGATCGAAGGTTTTTTCGCCAACTACCATCAATTCATGATCCTGAGGACGTGTCGGTGGCCTGTGTACATATGGCTCCGATGCTGCTCGACGCAAGCACTACTTTTGGAGCTGTGACCCTGCAGTATATATGTCGAAGGCCAGGGGAAGAACCACAAAAGTGCTGGACAATTCAGGATGACTCCTCCTCATCACAAGGTACTTTGACAAGTCAGATCAATTAAAGCTCTGCTGTGTCAATTGGACTGAACGCCTATTGATTGGCCATTGATTGCCGGCAGCATTTGCTTGCTGTGATAGCAATTAAATAATGTAAGTCATGATTAACATGGCTGCGCTCTGTTTGGTCAGGGACACCTATGCCAGAGAATCTGGTAGATGACATAGGCCTGGACATCTGGCCGGCCAGTGGTATTCTCTGTCGATTCCTGACAGATCATCCCGCCTTTGCAAAACTCGCCACATCAGTTCTAGAGCTCGGCGCAGGTTTGCCATGATCTTTGGCAACACTCTGTCTGCAAACACCCTGCTTGTGGCGCTTGTTGAAGCTAGACAGACATGCCTTGGTCGTGCATATTAGATCCTGATTTTCACAGGTGTTGGCCTCCCAGGCCTGCTGGCAGCCCTCCTAGGTGAAGCTTCCTTGACGCTGTCTGACTACGATCCTCAGGTTGTCCCTGGTTCTCCAATGAAATTGAGATGCTACCTCATCAGGCAGCCCACCTGTCCCTGCAAGTGCCAAGACGCCTGCTTTGCTCCACCCATACTGGATCGATCTGGCTTGTTCAGCATCCAAAATACAAGGCAGCAAGGCAGCGCTAAATGTGTAATGTTGACTGTCATGGATTTAAAAGAGGTTGGTGTGCAGGTTCTGGATGTGCTGCAGCAGAATCTGGACGCGAATGGCCTGTCAGGCCGCGGCAGAGTGCAGCAGATAGATTGGAAGCGCTGGAGGGGTGACCCTGACTTTGGCCGCTTTGATCTGCTGCTGGGAGCTGACCTCCTCTATGCCAGCACCATCGTTAAAGTAAGGATCTTTCCAACGCTTTCAGTCAGGAACACCTGCAGGTGCTCAATCGCCCACTCCTTGAGATGTCACCTGCAAGACGCAATGAAATATTGTGCTTGCTGCAGGATTTTGTGGAGGTCTTGAAACTTCTGCTGGATCCGCGTGGTGTCTTTCTGATGGCTCATCAGATACGACGCTCGGTGAGTACGAGCACATTACAGTCTTGCAGGTTGCGCAAAAGCCAGACCGCAATACTGTTGAAGGGGTGCTCTTGCTGAATATGTGTTGCTTCTCTTCAGCGCCGTGCTAGAATGCAATGTGGTGTGCAGATCGTGCTTGATCCAAAGACGAGGATACCTAGACTGGAAGACTTTGATGAGCCACTGGAGCGGTTCAAGAAAATAGCGACAGAGGCTGGCATGCACTTGCGCGAGCTGCTTGTGGTGAAGCCGGAAATCCCCGGCAGCACGTCAGACGGCGAGTTTTGTGTGCTTGCTGTTGGCTGGGAATGGTCAGATCTTGAGAGTCTGCCCTTGTAAGTGTGTGGTTTCATGAAGTATCCTTCCGGGTCGAGAATGGCATCGAAAGGACCGATCAAGCTTCACGTATTTACAGGCATTGTCCTCTTCTGACTCCATTAAATTCAAATGATCAAATCAAGACATATCATGCAGTGAGCATGTGACACACCATTCTGGCATTTTTTTCGGCATCCAGCCAAGCACGCTACTTGCACGGCCACAGTCCGCCCGTACTATGTATAAGAGCAAACATGCAGAACGTGCAGGCACGCTCAGGGTCCAAGAACACATGTGCATGAAATTTTAGAGGTTAAAAGGAAGCCTGTTCACTACTGGGACAAGATAATCGCATCCTTTTCACATTTCTCATTCCAAACTTATTCAGATTTACCCTTCTCTGCTGCATGAATACAAATAGCTGAACTTGCATCGCAGTGCGTTGCCTAAAACTGGGTTCTCCTACTTGCTCATGCACAGTCAAACCGCCATTCCTTTAATTCAATTCTCTCCATGCATCCACCCATGCATGCGAAATTTGCCCGAGAACAAGATCCCTGCCTGCAAACTAGAGGAGAATGATGGGCAAATCGGTGGCAACCCAAACATGTTGCATGATGTGGATTTCTTACAGGGCTTAGTGCCTGCCGCCAGCAGCAGGCATGGGCATGGGCTGAGGGCCCATTGCAGCCGCCATCGGCGCGGCAGCGGCGGCAGCCGGCAGCATCGGCGCCGGGGCGGCGGGAGCCGGGGCCAGCACAGCGTCGATGACGTGGATGATGGCGTTGCAGGCAACCACGTCCGCGTAGATGACGTTGGCCACAATGCCGTTTCCTCCCAGCAGCTTCACGCCATTCGCGCCCGCCTGCACCTGAGTCATCGCATGCAGAACCAGCCATCAGTCATGCGGCATTAGTCATGCCCATGAAGACAGGCGCTGGTTTAGATTCTTAGAAAGGGCTCGATGGCTTGCCACTACTGAGACGCAGCACGAGACACGGCCTGTGCACAGAAAACCATTCATTAGAAGCGTGCACACAGGACCTTAAAAATGCGTCCAAGTGGAGTGTTGCATGGCAGTGTCTGGAAGGAGGCTGCACAGTCAAGCCTTACAACCATTAGCAGCATGCTGCGTTCAAAGAGAAATTATCTTTCACTTTTGAGAGAGCAAAGCAATGGGGAGAAGCTGACTTTGATGGTCTGGTTGGGCAGGGCCGTCTGCAGCATCTCGCCGTCGGACAGATTAGCTGCCAGTGCGCTGACACCTGGCACCACGTGGTACTCCAGCACCTGCACGTTACATAACCACATTAATAACTCTGGGCCTTACTTTCTCACGGCATCACGGCTTGGCAGTACTACCTATGCCTTGTCATGGCATGTGGCCTCATCAGAGCAAGAATAAGAGAGAGAAGGTGAGAGAGAGAGAGAGAGAGAGTGAAAAGTAGGCTGCCACACCTGCTTGAGCATGTCTGTCTGGGCCAGGATGGCGCCCAATGTCTGGTTTGTCTGTGCCGCAAGCACATCGAAGGCAGCGTTGACCGGCACAAAGACGGTCATCACCGCAGTGTCGTTGTTAAGTGTCATGTCCAGACCAGTGGCCTGCGCATGAGAGCACCGTTGTCACCCCACCCATTTCACCAACTTGCCCATGCAAGCAAAGGGATGAAACTGCCTCACGCCTCCAGCCCCAATCCCATAGCAATTGCTGCATTCTCAAAACATTTCACAGCTGTCCACCTCACCGACCCAGAATAATAAAGAAGAACCTTCTTCATGATGTATAGTGCAAACACACACTACTCTACTGCATTGCTGTGAGATACTCAGGGGCACTCAACAACAGTCAAGGTTTGTGAGAGATCAGTATTCTGGAGGCATTCGAGGAGTGGACACCTGGAGGGCTGCCAGGAAGTCGGCCATGCTGGGTACCATCTGGGCGACAGCTGGCACAGTGGAGCATGTGGTGCTGACATTGTAGGCGCTGTTGTCACCCACTACGATCACCCCCTGGGGCTCCGGGCCGGACGCAGCCGTCACGGTGCCTGCACGGCAGACACGACAGCTGTTCACCCATGCGATCAAGAATAATCAATTGAAAGAGGATTTCTGCAGCCCTCAGCTTTATCTCTTGCCCTCTCTGGGCCAGACTGTGCAGTGCTCTTGCCTCTGCCGGCTTGGTGCAGTGCTCAATTTGAAAGGGCTGCAACCCAGGGCCGGCAAGACATGGGAAAGAGGAGGGCAGATCCAGGCCAAGGAAATGAAAGGCAAAGTGGAGAAGCATTTGAAAGATAGGTGCTGACCAGCTTGGGCTGAAGCATCAGCGCTGGCTGAGGCAGAGTAGTAAACGTCTGGGGGGCTGTAAGTGTTGCCAGCCACAATGTCAGGCAGATTGGTGCCCCCCGCGAACTCTGGCAGCTTGATAACCAGCGGGGCGGCGGCTGCCTCCTCCATGGAAGCTTCCGCCTTGGGGGAAGCTGCCAGGGCAGCTGCCAGCAACTTCTCGTCCTTCTTTAGGGGCACCAAGATGGGCAGTAGGATTGCAGGGGTTGGCGATGCGGCGGCCGGGGTCACTGCGTGCGCAACCCCGGCCCACCTCAGCACTTACTAAGTTGCAGCACGGGAAGTGGAAGAATGAAGAAAATGGGCTCTGCAAAAGGACCTTCCTGAGGATACTTGAGTGTGTGACTAGACCACACCCCTGTAATGAGGACATCTGCAGGAATTAGGGTTTAGAATTTAGGGTTTAGGGGCCATTTGCAGGATGCCCTGACAAAGCCTTGCAAGTCCGGGGAAGCAGGCACTTGTGAAAAGTGCCTTGAGGCATTGTGACAAAAGTAAGGCGCTCTGAGGATGACACCCAAGCCCCTGGAAGGAACTCATAGAGTCCAGGGGAGAGCAGCCATTGGAATGGAGTCGCGCATCTTGTGTCGCTCTAATCTCTTACAAGGCAAAATTGGAGATTTGTACCTGGTGCGCCAGAGACGGCTGTGGGCACTGCAGGGGGAGGAGGCGACTGCGGCAGCAGCTGGTTCTTGAGGCTGTCCAGCTGCAGCACGAGACCAGCCAGCTCTCAGTCGATTTTAACCACCAAAATAAGGAAAGTAGACAGCTCTGCATGCAGCTATGTGCCCTTGTGCCAATCTTGTTCCTCATGGCTTGCTTGTACAGAGATCCTATTTGTACTGTCGAGGTGCACCAAAATATACAACAGCAACCTTGCATGCACTAACAGTAAGCATGCATGCATGCATTCTTTTGGGCATCAAAAGCGCATTGTCGCACAGGAGAGGAACCATGGATAAAAGGGTACTCACAATTGGAATGTCCTTCTTGGCGGGCAGCAGAGCGGACAGGTCCGGCACCACAGGAGTGGCGGCCACTGGAGTGATCGGCGCTCCAGAGACGGCCACCGGCATCGGAGGGGGCGGCGTCTGTTGCGCAGACACACAACCCGTCACTTCAGCTCACCCGTCTCTCCATATTGTCACATATTGATGTGTTTGTCCGTCCTTATCCCAACCCCAAGAGGTGCAGTAGACATATACTGCGAGGTTGCTTCAAGGCACCTGGCCCTGTGGCCTGGAACAAGCGTCCAACAACACTTACAAGCCTCAATTAAAGCAGGTGACAGCAGAGACATTCTTCACATGCATGCTGACAGCAATGTCCCTGTGCATATCAGGTCACATGAAGTTTTTGCAGGCTCATGCCTCCCCGGCAGGTAGCCTTCTTTCATGCTAGGCAACAAAAGGGAATGAATGGGTATTTGGGGATGAATTAAGCGCACCGCAGCGATGAGTTTGTCGAGGCCCAGCTTGGACAGGGCGTCCTTGCCCAGGGCGAGCAGCTCAGCCTTGATGTCTGGCAGCTTGAACTTGTACACGGGCACATCGAGACCCACAGGCGGCAGAATCTCCTTCTTCTTGGGCAGCGGCAAAGGAACATCCACCTTGGGCAGCTCCAGCGCTGTCACTGGGCCGGCCGCGGGCAGCGCTGGCACCTGCACACAGCACGGCGCCATGTGACTTTGCAAGTGACTAGATGTTATTGAATTACTAGTTCAACTACCCCTAATGTGACCTTGCCGAATGGGCTCATGAAATCGTGACCTTTGAGTGCTGGTTGAGACGGCATGGAGGTACACGCAGACAAGGTGCTTAGGACGACGGCTGTCGGATTTACAATCTTGAGTGCGGAAACGTGGCTGATTTTGTGTCACTTCATCTGACATGATATAGTAATTGGGTGTCACACTTCTATTGGTGCTCAAGCTTCACACGGCATGTCACTGACTCTCTGGCGACGCAAAACGACGGCTCTTCAATAAGGTCATTCACTGCATACCCAGACAAAGAAGAGGCAAAGAAAGAGTAGACTTGAATCATGACAATTACTCGTGCACCTGCAGCCGAAGCAGCCGTGCCAGTTGAGCAAAATTTGTGGCCAGGGCTGCTCACCGGGGTGAGGGGAGTGCCAGAGACGGCGGTGGGGGCACCGGACACGGCCAGGGGCGGTGGCGGCGCGCCAAACAACTTGGAGCTGATCTTGTCCTTGACGCCCAGCAGCAGCGCCTCCTTCTTCGGCAGCTCGATCACCGCCGGCTGCAGGACAGAACATGATGGAATGAGCCAACTTTAATTGGAACTCAAAATCAATTCAACTCAAAATCAAAACGATATCCTGAGTTTATATATGGACATAGGTGATTGGCGTCTGCGCAACTCCTCAGGAGCTCCAATCTGCATGCGGCAGGCCCTTCGCATGCTGGTGAGCTTGAGAAGCCCATGTTGCCAAAGCATCAGGCTGAGCCCTCCAGGCATGCTACGGTCTGTTTTTCTGCAGGGGTAGGCAAGGGAATTTAAGAAACTGAGGAGCGCACGGGAGGGGGTGCCATTGTGACACCAGAGACGGGCAGGGCTCCAGAGACGGGCACAGGCTCGGTCGGTCCAGGGGCGATTACAGGCGGGGGACTGGGCACTGCCACCGGCTTCAGCGCCTGCAGCTCGGACGCCACCTTGTCAGCAGCCTGCAGATACACACAGAAATCACAACCATCATTGTAAGCTGTTCGTGCCAGGGTTTGTATGCAGACGAGCTGCAGGTATAAGCTGCCACATGTCCTACCCCTTGTCGGATTCCCCATATCTGAGTCAGACTCGATCAAGCATGGGCACGGTGCTATGTAAATTATACCGCCCCTGCCACCAGGGGCAATATAAAGTATACCCCGCACAACAAAATGCCTTGCATTGCTCCTCTGCCTCATGCTTTCAAGCCAAGAGTGGGTTTGTCTCACTCAGGCGCTTTAACAGGGCTGCAAGTCTACTTCCAGGGCGCAGCCAGACCTCCTGAAAGCTTTAATTGGCACAAAGCATGCCGGTGCTCAAGCAAGGAGGTGTATTTTACAGCAAGTTGTTCGAGGTGCTTGCCTGAGTCTTTGTCGCCACAGCCGCATCGATGATGGAAGCTGCAGGAACCTGAGCCACGGGCACAAGTGGGAGAGCCACAGGCACCACAGGTGCCACTGCGCAACGAGAATTTCAAAGTTTTCAGGCGAATGCCATGGTGTCTGTTCACTGTCACATTGCCTGCAATTGAGTGAACCATCTCCTGGATTGCATGTATGATTATCCGGTGGCATTTGTAGTGGGCAAATGAAAAGCAAAAGAAACGGGAAAGAGGTATTGGCCACTGCTGGATTCGAACCAGCGCCTGTTCCTTTACGTGGGGATAGCTGATGCTAAGTGGCCTTCAGAAGTATTGAGACATGTCGATACAAATGCCATTACTATGGAATATAACGAAACCTCATGCTCTTAAGATGGGCAGGACTCCACATCCCAAGGGCGTTCCTCCTGGGTTGTTCATACAGTTCTGGGCTCTGGAATGGACTGCTGGTCAGGACAGATCCGACTCGCCAACTCCGTAAATATTCCAGAGGAAATGGTCAAGTCTCTGGGATTGCCCAGAAACACATCAGCGCATATGTCTGGAAACCCCTGGACTTTTCACGAGGCCATGTCAAGTCCTGCCCTGCAAGCGCCAAAAATTTGTCCATGCAGTAAGGGTAGGAGGAAAATTTGCACCGACTGGCGCTGTGGCAATGGCTTGGGCGAGGACATCAGCTCCGGAAGTTGCCATGACCAAAGGTGCAGCTGCGGCGGCGCCGCCTCCGTTCATGCTGGCAGTGTATTGTTGCACAATCTGCACGCATGCACAAAGCAGTCAGCATGAGCTCCTTTGCAGCCACAATCTCTGCCTCTTGCCACAAGGTTGTGAGAGCGGGCGTCAGCGAGCCAAACAGAAGCAGTCTGAGCTCCAGTGCAGCAACAATATATCTGAGCAGGTGTGCATCGAGGCAGACAAAAAAGGGCATTTTGCAGCTCCATGCTACGATGAGCAGGTCTGCCGCAATCCAATCAGTCTAAGGTCCATTGCAGCCACAAACTCTTGCGCAGATGTGCTGATGTCATTGATTGCAAGGAGCGGCGTCATGTCACAAGAAACAGGAAAGTAAGGCTCAGTTGAGTGAGCTCTCACAAGTGTTATCTGATGCTGGCATCCCTATATTAGAACTGGCCGCTGTTTCGCTACTTTGTTTCAGGGGCCTTGGTGAGATTGAGCGTACCGACTGGGGCAGCAGGACGCTGTCCAGGACGTGCTCAATGGACTTGCAGGCGATGAAGTCTGTGAATGTCACAGCCGCCTTGCCCCCGCCGCTGGGAGTGATGGTCAAGGGGTCCAAGTTCACCTGCGCATAAGCATATCAGCACACCCAAAAGTCACGGTCAGCATTTGCACTAATTACTGGTTCAACAAGGCCGCAGGACATCCAAGTCAGAAGGAGCGCTTCATGAAAGAATATTAGATCCTACAGGACATGCGATGCTTGGGGATGCGCGTGTATTGGGCCCCTACCGTCAAGGTGTCTTGGATGACCGTCGGCAGGACTTGGCCATTGGTGAAGTTCTCGGCAAACAGGACCACGTTGGGCACCACGTGGTACTCCAGGATCTGCAGAACAGCAAGAATTGAACTCGACTGCAATATGCCTGAAGCTCGTGTAACTTAAGTATTTGCGTTGTGCAGGATCTAGCAGGTCATAGTGCTGTGAATCGGCAAGTGTACCTGTCCAAGGAAAGGAGTGAAGGCTCCCGCGTTGTTGAACGCCTGGTCCACCGTCATGCCGATGCTTGTCAAAAGATTCTCGAAGGCAATGTTCTTGGGCAGGAAGATAGTCGCCACCAAGTCTGAGCTGTTGAACGCGGTCACCAGGCCGGTCCTCTGCAGTGCAACGTCAAGCCATAATCGTTGCTGCGTCTGGGCACTCGTTGCTGTTGAGGAACAAAGTTTGCAAGGAGACAATGAAAATAACGGTACAAGATAGGAAAAGGCTTGATCAACGCTTTGAATGGTGGTTTGCTATTGTTTTCGCAAGGTCGAGGGAATCTCGATGGGCATCTTGGGAAGGCCGAAGCAAACCTCCATTGCCTGGGCCACGTATGTGAGCTCTGAATTCCTTGCTGCTGACTGATACGGCGTCACGCAATCCTGCCCTCTGACAGCCAGCCCTGAAACCACCGTGCGAAATCAGGTCAGCTTCAGGACGGCATGGCTCCGATAGCGCTAGGTCTCCCGACACACTTTTCTGGACAAGTCAGTGACAACACTATTTTACTCTCATCCTACCTGAAAGAAGAAGTGTGCATCCTGCCAGCCACAGCACCTTCCTGCAACTTTGCATCCCCATCATATCGCTAAATGTGCCCGGCAGGGCCAAAGCACTTCAGCTCCCTCTGTCCACTACCACACTCAACAACTACGTTCACAAAGATAAGCACAGCACAGTTATTTATCTTCCATTCACTGGTCGCTACAAGCCCAATTGTGCAAGTCGTGGGGTGTTGTCTGAAAACAGCTGTCCCTCGGCTCGTCGAACTAATTTCATCAACTCCCTTCTTCAAAATTCTCAGCAAATTCCTTGGACGGTTGGAGTCCCAGTGGTTTTGTCTTCAATCTTTACAAGCAAAGCAGCATCACATGCTAACAATGGTGTGCAAGCTGCCATCAAACAATAATCATTTTGAAGGGCTCACATAAGCTTGGCATACACCAGAGCCGCCGCAAATTCAAGAAGCCAATTTTGCATCGTCAACTCAGAAAGAATGAATGCGGTGTACACCAATCCAACTATACCCAATCTCACATCTCTCAACTCACCCACTTCATGCCAATTGGGTCTCAGCTATCTGGCATCAATACCACACAGAGAGAATATTTCTCGATACCACTTCAGTATGAAGTGCTGCAATCTGCAGCATTATCTCAACAATATCGCCTCAGGCAACGTCTCACATCTCTGCAATGTCTTCTTGCGAAACGCAATCGATAAAGTTGCCATCCCATGGGTGCACCACACCCTCTGCTACCTGCTGGCAGTACAGCCACTGCGCATGGCAAACTCTCTTCTACATTTCGGCAAGTCTCACGCTCTCTGCTCTCCTCATTGTGTGCGCACTTTCTGGTTGCGCAAAGAATAGGCGTCGCTCTCACAAGTACGCCAGCAGTGTCTGTGCGTGCTGCTTCCGCAGCCTCATGCGCGCTTTGTTCAGTAGCTGACTCACATACTGCTCGCTAGTGCTCATTATCTCTCCAATCTGCATGACAACCGCACACTCCTCATCAAACGCTCTGTCACATCAAGAGCCAATACAGCAACGAAGCTTGGTCTCTGACTTTCACTTGAGCTTCTGAGGCCAGGCACTCTGCGAAATATTTGCTCTATGCAGCCAACTGATGTTGGCTCCTTAAGAAAGAGCACCTTCAGGTAAGTAACAAGCTGCCTTTCCAGATTAAATTGCAGAGATCCTAGGTAACAGTGTTCATGGCACTTTGTGAAGCTGTTCTGAGTAAGAAGTAGTGCATGAAGGGTATAACAGCACCTCTTTCTGGTTTTTCGGCCGCCCGTCGAGGCCGTAGAAGGACCTCAGCACGGTCTGCTCCTTGTCTGGAAGACTGCGGATGGCTGTGTCCATGTGCTGCTGCAGCTCCAGCAGCCCAGCCGCCCTCTCTGAGTGCACCTGCTCCTCCACCGCACCCTCCAAGGTGTCGCCCCATGTCTCCTGCAGTAGGCCACGCTCTCCATTACAGGCAGTTCCATTGCCAGCACAATCAAAGAATAATCAAATTTCCAGAATGGGCGTCGTCTGAGCTTTGCCGTACAGCGGCCAGGGTGCATGGCACTTTCAGGCCAGAGATCGCCATGTTTGATCAAGGGATTTCAAAATCTATTGAACAGTTCAGACACCGCATCGCGCTGCAAATTGTAGGGTGTCAGAGTCACCCTCAGACCACCAAGGGTGACAGACCAACGCGACAGAGTGACCAATGCGACAAGCAAACACATGCATTACAGTTTGGTGTATGTTTTGGGCGCAGACCTGTGGGGCCTCCCTGCCGGATCTGGGATAGGCGGCGGTGCAAAGCGCTCCCGAGAAGACCTCGCGCGTCGTGTGCAGCCGCAGCAGCCGGTGCAGCTCGCGCGTGGTGAAGCCGCTCGCCGTGCCCAGCTCCTCGAATGTCGGCTGCCTGCAACATGCCACACCTGTCACATGGATAACCCTGCCAATGCAGCAAAGCTTCCCAATTGGCTGCTAAAGCAACATGTGTGACACAGCAGTGTTTCAAGGACCTCAGTACCTGGGCGCAGTCAGTGACAAGGACATAAGGGAGCAGCAACTTAGCCCCAAGCCTGCCATACCCAATGATCACTGTGTTGACCCCTGGCAAATGACATGAGTGCTTATGTTATATGGCCTGACAAACTCATATAGATACAGACTGTGGTACTGAAGGGCTTCAAAGAGCGACGGATTCGGCCCACCTTTGGTGCATGTCGGTGAAGGCGGTTAGCGCGCTCTGGAGGGTGGCCAGCTCGGCCTGGGTGGAGTCGGGAATGATCACGACGCGGTTCTGGCGCCGGTATTCGCGCACGACGGTGTTGCGGATGGAGAAATAGAGGCAGGTGCCTAGGCGGCTGCCGCGCGCCGGCTCGTACCGCCGCAGGCCGTCCTGCAGGCCCTCCAGCCCTGCCTGTGCAGATAGATTATATGCCAAATCAGCAAGAGCTTTGCAAAGAGCATAAAATCATCCCGCTGCACATCAGCCTAGGACACTAAGCTACAATTCAGTGCTATCGAACCTGTCAACTCGAGAAATTTGGGACAATGTCGCTGCACCAAAATATCACCAATTTGGGACAACTCGCTAGTCGCTACCCCTCGCAAGGCCTGTGAGGTATATATGTATGGGCTTGGTCCTTGCATCGCCTTTTGACACCAGGACCTTGTCCTTATTGGGTACTTATCTGCTACAATGCCATAAGGATCAATATAGGAACCATCAGGTTGCAGGGGGTATGTAGTGTCAAAAGGTCTGAAACAGTGCGAATGCAAGACAACGACTGTTCATTTCTATCAGTAATCAACATTTCCACCCTTCCATGCACACTGCTGGCTGCTCAACGACTTCCAGGTGCTGTTTCAGGAACAATCTCGCACGATGGGGAAGTGGCCAGACTGAAGATTGCTTGAAAGCCAGATGTACCTGGAAGAGGTCTTCATAATCGATGACCTGTGGACTCCGGTACTGCTGGGCTATTTTGTGTACCAGCCTGACGTTGCAGATGATCAGCTGGCTCTGCGCATCGCCCGCTGCATGCAGTACCTCACCCACGTTCTTGGATGACCCCAGAAATCCACGCGCAGATATTTCCTCATGCACCGGGGGCCGCCCTGTTGCCCTCTGTTCGCACAGACACACTGACATGCTCAGTCAAGGAAGCAATGAGATCCAAATCATGCAAATTCTTCACAAGATGAAGTCCTGTGCAGATTATGGAGAGATGTACAACTGCTGAGGTGGATTGAGGGTGATGGGCATGACTCACTTGCCAGGCCGCCAAGAACATCTGTAGCCTCTGGCCGGACCGCATTGCACCAATCAACTCAACCTCTTCCTCCCTGCACACAAAACCGCGCGTCCATGTAAAATCACACCCACCACAAAGAGCAGGCAGATGATCTTGAGCAGAACAGATTGCGCCTCATAATGGGTCACGCCACCTAGCTTTTCATAACTCTGACTGGCAGTGAAAGAGGCCATCTGCAGATGTACGTGTTTCAAGTGAGCCAATGTAAGAATTTTCAGGCTTCCACACTCAACCGCACAAATGGAAATCGTCTGCATTCACATTCCTGTCTGGTCTCACCTTGTCAGCAGATCCCCATGCCCAGGTCGCTTACACTCCTTACAGAGCAGCGCCTCATTCACCGAACGCATGACCCGGGGCTGGCGCAGCAAATTCGTGTCTGCCAAATTAAAGTGCTCGCCAAGTGTATCCCACTGCCTTAGCCGCAATCCGGCTCCCCTGAACGAAGCTGCCGCTCCTGTCGCTCGCCTCTCCTCCAGCAACTTTGCCTGGGCTGCTTCCACCACAGCCTTCGGCTCCACCTGCAACACAAAACTCTCTCAAGAGGTGATTCAGACTCACTCAGATCATTGGTTTCTGATTCTCAGCAGGGACAACACTAACGTGTGCGGCCAGAAAAAGAGGTTAGAGGTGATGACAATTACGCTGATGTCCACAACTTGGCACGCGCTCACCCCAACGAGTGCACCAGCTACAGCGGCTGCCATGTCTGCCTGCTGCCTCCTGATCCTGCGGGAATATCTCCTCCTATCCAGGTCTGTGTGGGCGCTCTGTTCAGTATGATCTACCTCCATCAGCCCATCCTGAGCAATGCTATAACGGTGCCTCAGCTGCTCGAGCAGCTCTCTGCGACGGGTTTGGGCTAGGCTGGCGGCAGATGGGCTGGCCAAGGAGGGATCTGCAGAGGTCGATACCTGCAATGCATAACAAGGTCAATTACTTGTTAAAGTCATGATCTTTCCTGCTCTGTACACCATTTGCATCCTTGAAGGGTGTATGCATGTGGGTAGCATGATGGAGTGGAAATGCCCGGACGCACTGAGCAGACTTCAGCAACCTTCTGAGGTTGCACTTCTCGTATGCTGCAGTACTCTCCAGCCAACTCCCTCTGGATATGCATTTCAAAGAGCGCAGCACCGCTGCAGGCACAAGGGCACGTCAGTATCAGCTTCCTTATATCCCTGGGAATTTAGATTCACACAAGGTAATGAATGGCTCGTCTAATATGTTTGTTGACTGGTCAGCGTATGAGCAACACATCAGGACCCACTCCTTTGCCTCTCAGATCCGGTACGATGCACAGGTACAGAAACCTCACCTCCTCCAACGATGCTCGAGCAGGCCCTCGAGACTGTTGGCTTTGATCCTATGGTTTTCCATAATTGACGAAAGGTCTTCATTGGCTGCATCTGCTCGGCGATCTCTTACAGTGGCAAGCTGAGCCCCTGGGTGGGAGGTATTTAAACTCACTCGTGAATCAGTAGAGCAAAGTCTCCTGCTGGCATTACGTGACTTCTTGAAATTGAAATTGAAGCAAGCATGCCGCTGTAGGAAAGGAGGAGACGTGGTGCTCGGCACCATTTGCAAACTAGTAGGACCTTGTGACCAGGTCAGTGCCTAACTCTCGGACGTGATGAGCGGTGCTTCTTGAAAATTCATTCCACATTTCTTTTGCGTTTCTAGAAGGAAAAGCTTTTCTTCTGTAAGTGAGTTCTGTTTGCATGTTTCGATGCAAATACTGACACGATTCGGGCAAATTCCAACGCCGCACGACAGATTTGCATGGGCTTGCATGGCGATCAAAGGACATTTAGGTCGTCCAGAGAGCGTAGATCAAAGATGAACAACACAAATGAAATTACTGCGTTGCTATGACCCAACGAATATTCTTTTTTCTCTGGGAGGTTAAATCCGAGATCCAAGGGCGACGTCCCAGCGCCTCTCGAAGCATTCACGGCCTAGATAAACTTCAGTGATCAAATCGTTCAAGGGGAATCTTTTGCAAAGAACTTGTTCATAGGCAGCTAATTTGATATTTGTTGTTGCGATCGGACGTAGCTTCTTCTCCTTTTCATATAGCGCAGGTCCGCCATCAGATTTCAAAAGGAATTTCAGGAACGGACGCACCAGGTTTGCCATCTGAAGATACTGTGAAGATACTCTTCTTTAAAAACAGTGCTCACCACATATTTGGCTTGCTTGAGTGTGACTTCGAAGCGGTGCAAGTCCCAAACTGTCAGCCAGATCAAAGGCATGATCTACTTCCCTTCAGGTGCAATCTACATCCTCTAGGAGATCATCTCTGGGAGATCTGCCCCTGTGCGTCGAAGAATTACGAGGGCATGTCTGCTGGAGCAGAACCCCCCAGAGCCCAGCAGTCCACCATCAAAAAGAATGTACAGAAGGCGCGACTACATGACACCTGCTGCTTGAGCACTGTACCACCCGCTCATTGTTGGAAACTTTCATTAGACGAAGCAGTATCTCTAACACCACACGTCATCCCAATGCAGTGCCTCACGAATGATGTAATTAGGATATGGCTTGCAGGTGAAGCCCCTCCTTAGAGGCCATCTGCACCAGCATGCCATCTTCGCTGCCCTGGCAGCTGGCATGCTGCTCGTGGCCTCCGCCTCAACCAGGGAGGCCAGAATTACTTGCACTGTTTATGTGGCCTCTCTGGTCGCCCTATTCAGCGCCAGTGCCCTCTATCACAGGTGCTGTCCCCCTCCATGACTCCAAAGATTGCCAGAGCATGAGAAGTGCACAGCAAGTGCATTTGCCATTCAAGATCTGCTCCAAAAGTGAGCGTTCCTGTGCTGTACAGGGTGACATGGAACCCATGGGCCAGGGAACAGATGGGTAAAGTGGACCATGCGGCAATCTTTGTCTTGATTGCAGGTATCCCTTGCGCTTCAAAATAGCCATACCCAAAGCCCGTCACATTACTGAGTCAAGGCCCTTGCACCTGTAGATGGTGTCTGCGCATTTGCAGCAGCTGCAAATTTGTGTGCTTCCGCAGGGACATACACTCCTATTGCACAGCTGGGTTTTGAGGGGGAGCTTGGGCACACGCTTCTTGTGAGAGTGTGGGTTGGCGCGGCTGCTGGCATCCTGCAGTCCATCTTGTGGCCGTCGGCGCCCAAAGCCGTGTCCACTGCAATCTACATCGGACTGGGTTGGATCATCCTTCCTCATGCTTATGAGGTAAGCAGCATGTCATGCTGAGCACTGTTTCCAGGGTGCAGACCCAGTTGTGCTGTGCAGCAGTTTCCATGCCATGCCTTGAACAATAAAGCAGACCACATGCTGTCTGCTTTGCAACAGCAGAGAGAGAGAGAGAGTAATCTCTGGTGATGCCACATCATGCATGATGCACTGTGCATGGTTGTAGGTTGGCGCAGCGCTGGGGACATGTTGTTCAACTCTGCTTGTCTTGGGAGGGTTAGCATACACTATTGGAGGCATCGGATACGCTGCAGGGTGGCCTGACCCTCACCCAAAGGTCTGTGGGCCACTTGAATTTTTCAAGTTAAAACCAGCTGCAAGACTCAGATTCTGTTGCATGCAAGGCTTCAGCTGCGCACAAGTTTCTCTTTAAGGCATGAAGTGTGCAAAATTGGTGATGTCTGCTGGTAATGGCTGTAGGTGTTTGGCTACCACGAGGTGTTCCATGCCTTTGTGGTCGTAGCAAGCATTCTCCATTTCGCGGCGGTATACTTGCTAGTGCAAAAGACGTGATGGCATGTAGGGGCAGCGATAGCGTGCTAAGGTAGCACTGTTCGTGAGAGCTCCTTACTAAGCAAGAAGCGAAGTGAGAGACTAGAATAATGAGGCTCTGTCATAGGCCTGATTGAAGGAGGGAGGGAGAGAGTGTGAGATTGTCAGAGAGAGACTCTTGGGAAACAAGGTCCATGCAAGTCCGCAAGCAAGTCTAAAGTGCCAGTGGCCCTTTCTACCATCCCTGATTCATGAACACTTCAAGTTTCAAACCCCGAGCAAGTTGCTTGGGCCTGAGGAGCGCTAGCGTGCGGTCTGTGTGCTCCAGCACTTTGTGGTCCTTTTACATTAGGATGCATGTGCGCACCTGTAGAATTAAAAAGGTGACCCAAGTACGGTTTTTTGGCCATGATGCCCATGCATGTGGATTGGGAGGGATTGGCGTTCACTGAGTGCTTAGGGGTTCACATCCTGCCACGTCGGCAGTAATCTTGGGTCTCATCGACTTCTTTTGCGAATTTTGAAACGTGAAGATTGGAGATTCAGGTTTATACTACGAACAAAAATGGCTTCAGCAACTGTGCATACAAGCGCACTGCTGCGGACTCAGCAGGCCCCTGCTAGAGCCCCCGTGACTGGCCGAGTTCATGGAGCCTCTGTTCCTCAAGCTCCTGTTTCGCTGGTGAGATTTTAAGCACCCGATCGATATTGAGATCCTTGAGGAAATTGTTAATTGATTTCTTTGTACACAAGCCATCGTCGCAGCGAATCTTGGGTTTACTATTTTTGATCTTCCTTTCGCTGTGTTCATGCTCAATTGTGCAAAATTTCTCAGTTCAAAGAGTAATCGCTTTAAAATGATTAGTAATGCTTTACTAGAAATACTGCCACCCCGTACTTGCAGAATAGTGCAGAGTCATCAAAAACTCAAAAACTCAACACTGTTGATCCCTGATGCCCACGAGCGATCTAATGTTTTTGCAGGGCAAAGGAGCCTTCTTTGGTCCTACTTTGCCTCTGAGGAAGCTGAGCGCCAGTGTATCTCGCCAGCGCCAGCCTGTCAGGCCCACCATGGCAGCCGGCAAGGAAGTCACAGTGAGTTTACTGCAGATTTGTGATCTCTCTCACAAGAATTGCTTGCAGGAAAGACAAGACAGGCTGAATGCCATTACTTTGGTGACGCTGACCTTCTTTGCATGCAACGCCGCAGATTGAGATTGACAAGCCACTTGGCTTGAAGCTCTCCGAGTCAAAAGCTCCCGGTGGCGGCCTGAAAGTCACGGTGGGGCAATCCCCCTTCTGTCTCTCCTTGACCACCAATGATCTTCCCTGCGTATTGGCAGGTGTTGACACCACTTATTGTTCTTGCACAGCATGGTTCAGCTTTGTCGGGTGTATCAGTCGCATGCAAACTGTTTCAAGGATCGGCACAAGTAAGTCAGGCTGCTATCCATGCATTGTATAAACGCTGACTCTTCATTTGCGATGCTCAGGGTGTTTCAGGCAACGCAGCAAACAGCGGGATCTCTGTGGGCGACACGGTGATCTACACAAGCTCCTTTTTTGGCGATGAGCTCTGGCCGGCAGACAAGCTGGGATTCAGCCGATCTGCCATTGGCGCATGCCCGTCTCCTGTCTGCTTTGTCTACGTGAGCAGACCTCCTTACTGCGCAAATTGCATGCCCTGAACAATTACTGTATCCTTCTGACAGATGGATCTGTCCTGACAGACCCGACATCTTGTACATGAAGGCCTTCTCTGCTGTGCCAACTTTTCACCTGGGTGCCCACACCCCTCTGCCGATGCTGAACAGTAATCCTTGCCAAGCTTCTAAATGCATGCACCTTTGGAAATTACTTTAGAAAAACTTCATATGAAGTTTAAAACATTGGCACTTTGCTAAGACGGGCGTTGTTGTGATGGTGCAGGTGAAGGGCGAGAACAAGGATGTGCAGGTGAAGCGGCTGCCGAAGCGGCCCATGCCGCCTCGCTTTGGGCGGAAGCTGACGTCAGCGCAGAAGGAGCTGGCGACTCACATCTGCGTCGACTGCGGCTGGATCTACTGCGCCAAGTGCGCCCTCTGCAAACCAGCTCCTGCATTTATGTCTATTCCACTTGATCAATCATTTTGTTTACCTCAACTTAGCTTGTCCTAGAATGGACTTTGTATGGGAGCATGCCCTTGGTGAGCGCCCTTCAGAGCAGCTTCGTGATAGGTGCAGAAGCTGACAGACTTTTGTGACATGCGCAGGACGCCCTTTGAGGAATTGGATGAGTCTTTCAGGTGCCCGCAGTGCTCTGCCTACAAGAAGCGCTTTGCCAAGTACGACGTCGCCACCGGCAAGGTAAAGGCTCAGCCCTCCCAGCAAGCCCTCCAGTGATTTTTATGGAACTGTGCTCACCTTTGATGGCATGGCAACCTGTCAGGGAGTTTTTATGGAGCTGTTGATGGATCACTTCAGTGCACCCCTTCAGTACAAGATGTAGCAGCTGGCATGTGAAGGTCCTTTCCTGGTGCTACGCAGGTGAAGGGCAATGTTCCAGACCAGCTGGCGACTCTGGCCACTGTCATTGGAGGCCTTGTTGGCGTGGGAATCCTGGGCTATCTAGGCATTGCCCTGTCACAGGTCAACTGAGCCATGCTTACATACAGAGCGGGGCAAACAGGGCTGCAATTTTGAGGATTGCGAATGTGCAATTGCACAATTTTGGCAGCAAGGAAGTTGACAGATAGGCACATTGCCCTCACAAGCATGTAAGTGGTCTTGAAGGCTCTCCATCAGGCAGAGATGGTTTGTTGCTCATCACCGTGATTGACTGAAGTGCTCACGTGGCTCACTTGACGATTGCTGTTTGACTTTCACGTTCGTATTGAGCACCTCGTATTGGGAATTGCCCTTGAGATATCAGATTGAACTTGATAATATACACGGGGGGCTTACATTTGCGTGGTCGATGTGAAATGAGCGATATTGTGTATATGAAGCTCCAACAATATGTGATGCGTAATTTCTTGGAAATATTCTGTACAAAACGTGGGTTACACGCATGCATTACTCTGTGGCATGGGCTAATATCAACATGCACGCCTGCACTGATTTCATGAGCTTCAAAATCGTTGCAACACCAAGTCTGGCACTTGCATGTTGTGTGCTGCTGTGCACAATCCATTTTAAAAGCACAAACCCAAATGGTCCTGCAAGAACAATATACAGGATGGAATTGGCACCACCCAAGACATGTCAGCAAAGCAATTCTGTGCTGCCACAAACCCCAATTCCTATGCATAATCGACGAAAATAAAGGTTCGCATGCTCTCCGAACTGCTGTGCCCACTGCCGATAGAAAGAGGTTTCAGAGCCGTCCAGCACATCTCATGTCCTGAATCAGGCAAAACCAAATGGTGCTGCACACCAGTTCATTTGGGCAGCTTTCACACCATGCATGAAGCCTTGAGCTCCGGCGGAGGCTGCAGCAGTGCACCCATTCTGCTGCTTGGCGGCGGCACAAGGCCCAGGCGCTCATGGCGGACGAGCAAATCCTCTACGCGCAGGCACGGCAGCTCCACCGCTGGCACTGCAAGCACGCTTGGGGCTTCCTGCTGGGTCGGCGCAGTGTGGCACTCTGAAGCAGTGTGCATTGTTGGCAGCGCCGACAGTCCACTGCAGCCCTTCTGGGATTCCTCTGGCAGTGCATCAGGCTCTGCTGGCTGCTGGATGTCGCCTGCTGTCACTGGCGGTTGCTGTGGGGTCGGGACTGCTGACCGGGCTTTCTTGGCCGGGGGTTCTGTGTCTACGCCCAAAACCTGGGCGGCTGACAGTGCTGCCTTCCTCCTGGCTTCCCAGGATGCTTTGGAGGGTACCTTCAGGGGTGACGATTTCCCGGTGCCGGGCCGGAAGGGCCGCCTGAGACCCTAATAGCACCAAGAGAGGGATCACTATTCGTCTTTCGCAGGATCAGGTGATGTGAACAAAATGGTAATGATACTACCCACCTGTTCCAGCAGTTTGCAAGAGGCAGGATATGCAATCTGACTTGACAAGAACGAAGGCTGTGCATGATGTGGAATGACGAATTGCCGCTGATGAATGGCTACACGCGTCCCTGAAAGCATGGCATTTTCTGCCTGTGGAAAATGCCACTGTTTGGATTACAATAATGCAGATCTTGCAGTGCGCATGCAAGATCATAGGAGGGTGCATACCTTGCAGGCCATGCTAGGCACCATGTCTGTTGCCTCCAGCAGGGCTCGCTCGAGGCTAGTCAGGAGGATGCACTGAATGCTGAATGATGGACCAGCAGAGCTGTCATCGTGTGGCATCGTCCTTTTGCTTCTGCGAGTGCACTCGCCTTCCCCTCGCCTGATAGCTTCTGTTGCTCTTATACGTGCAGCCAACTTTGGGCCCAGAGACACTTCATCCTGTCCACACAAATGAACGCCGTGAATCGTTGGAATCTGATCAGGCACTCTTTCTCTGGAGCGTGAAAGGCAGGACACTTGAATGGTCATAAGCCCGACGGGCCAACCAACACAGCAGAGGGGGGTGTCTCACTTGATCTGCCTGCATCTTCCTCTTTGTCCTGTGCAGAGGCCGCCATATGGACGTGGTGGGCATGGCACCATTGCAGTTGCAGTGCAGCACACCACATGAAGTATCCTTGACTCCGTAAATGTAGGAAGCTGGCCCAGATCCCAGTGGCAAGACTGGGCGGTGCTGCTCGTACACTGTGACATACTCCCCCTCCAGTGTGGTGCTTTGGTGCACACTATGAAAGTTGCACGTGCTGGAGTCCCTGCAGCATCGCATGTATCTCGTCACATGAGAGCCAGCACTTGAAAGTACGCTTGCACTGAAGTTTAATGGACTTGCAGGCGACGATCATGCTGCTGACATTGCAATGGGACTGATCTCTCTGATTTCCCCGCTGTCTGACAGTGATCAGCAACAATCGGGAGTCATCAGGGAGTTGAAGCGCACCACAACGGCTGAGTATTGCACTGCTGGGGAAGTGCGCCTGCATTGCTTGACATAAGACTCCCATTGGAATACCCTGGGCTGTCAGGTGTATTGAAGACGTGGATCTGCCTCATCAACGGTACAGTGGGCATGTCGAACAGAGGCTTCGACCCTGTTCAGAAGTGAAACTTTTTAGTAGGTTGTGGCATCCTGCTGGGGCACCTCTGACATCCTTGTGCTTGAACTGCATTTCAGCCAGCGTGAATGCGTTTCGAATTTCAGCTGTGAAAATTACTGGTATGCAGTTGCGCATTTGCCTACGATGGCTTGAGATGCTTGTAGCAACCAGAATGGATCTGTTCTCACCTCCAAAAATAGAAGTGGTACGCTCAGGACCCAAAGAGGTCTTGGGACGCTTCCAAATTCTGCAAGAACTCATTCCATTGCCATCCAAGAACCTGCGCCGACCATCACGCACCAAAGGTCAGCAAGGGCACGCCTTCCACTGACAACCATTGAGTGGTGAACAAAGCGCAACCCACTCTTTGAGATTTACATAGTACTGCGACAAGCTAATATACTAACACAAACAAATTACCAAAATCTACAGAGGCAGCAGGATTGTGATGGTAAAAGTTGCACACCGATCATCTTGGCGCATGCTGGAGGTCAGCGTCGTCTAGCTCCGGGAAATATGCTCTACCCCTTGCCGCCAGCTCGGTTTAATATATGTGATTGTGTTGAGTCAGTATCAAAGCAATCAATACTGCGTCTGAAGGTCACTGCAGCTGAAGGGACAGTAAAGTCAGGCAGCGAATTGGTCTTGACTAGGACTTGAAGTCGCCATTCAATCCGCCTTGTATGCCTTAGATCTCTGCATATCAATTATCAGTGTGAACACATTCTAGAATCATGGTTGATCATGAGGCCGCATCCGCCATACTGGAGCTGTCACTTCCAAAAGTGTGAAGCTTCACAGCGTGCCTGATTTGGCTATTAGACGCACGACACCATCGAAGCAATAGCAGAATGTAGGGCCTCCACAAGAATTCTGCAAAAGATAAGTAGCATGTCGTGGCTAAATAATGGTCACATGTTGTTTTGACGAAGGTCCTTGGGATGCTTACATGCAGGAAGCCTGACCAATGCCGCATCTAGATCGCCCAGTTATAAATAACGGAGAAAGGGCAAACAAGTGTGATTCCTGCACATATCAACATTTTTGTCACAGTTTTCATAAAGATGCATCTTGTTGAGCTCAAGGAGCTGCAGTAGACGTCACAATTATTGGCCCTGTGCAACTTATCTCTGTCTCTGCACTGCAGTACGATCAGAGGGCCGGTTGGCATCCTTTCTGAGTCATTATTGGTTGCGATGATCGATGTGCACTATTAGCTGTACATGTCACGAAGCCATTTTCATGCATAGCAGCTTGAGTCTGGCTCTAGCTCTCAGGCCGCTTACAGCGTCCCCATTGCTGTTTAGACAAAGGATAGGGAGCTTAAATGTCATTTCCGCGCTACGGAAATTGACAATGGGGACTCTCCAATACAGAGCAGCATTAAAGCACCCCGGGGTTCCTAGTACAGCAGTTGCTGCCACTCCGGTAGTTGATGAGGGACCACCTGAAGGCCTCCTTGAGAGAAAGATCAGAAAATCTGGAGTGCGACAGGCTGGTAGTACACCCTCTACCACCCGGAAAGCCAAGAGGAAAGTAGCACTGCATGTTGCCTACTGTGGCACTGGCTTTCAAGGTGAGTGCAGTCCAATGGCAATACAAAATGCTTCATTCCACATGTACCTCCGTTTCCTACGTCATGGACTTAGATGAAACTTTCTTGTGCAGGGCTACAGCTCCAAAGGGGTGTTGAGGACATCACAACAGTGGAGGCCGCCCTCGAGGAGGCCACCTTCAAAGCAGGGGGGATATTGGAATCAAACAGGGGCGCGCTGCATAAGATTGACTGGTCTCGCAGCAGCCGCACAGACAAGGGCGTCCATTCCTGCTCCACGGTAAGTTCCTTGCAGCATTTGGCATTCAGACAGCATGAAGAGACTTTGTACAGCAAATACACCAGATCATGGCAACATGTACCAGCAATGCGTGGGAGAAATGCATGCAACCTTGCAAGCCCTTCAGAGCTGTGAAGAGGACGCCTGGGTGCAGGTGATTGGGCTCAAGATGGAGTGTGTGGTGGAGAGCTTTGAGAGCGATCCAGAGGGGCTGGGCATCGCTGGAGAGATCAACAAGCACCTGCCCGGACAGGTGCTTCATGCAGACCAGCACTGGCCGCATTTTCACGCCTGGTATTCATCCTTTGCAGCACATGTCCTCGCTCTAGGGGTCCCTACATGCAATTCTAATAGTCATACATGACTAAGAATGGGCTGGTGAGCAGGTGCGGGTGCTGAGCGTGCAGCGCACGACGCAGAAGTTTGACGCGCGCCAGATCTGCGAGGGCCGCGTCTACAGCTACTTCCTCCCCACCTCCATCATTGGCATTGAGCTGGATGGTACTGCTTCCTCCCTGCTTGCCCCGCCGCTTCCCCCTGCACCCAACTGCCGGTCTGACAGCGACAGTGAGACAGCATGCACATTTGCAATTGCTGCGCCTCGATTAGCAGCTTTTAGCTGTGGCAGAGAGGACTCTGTAGAAAGGCTCACTGCCTGAGAGCTGCAGACAGTTTAAACCAGCATCCATTGACCCTGGCAGAAAGTAATTGTCAGAAGGTGACCTGAGAGCTATAGAGCGTGTGATCAGCAGGCTGTGGCAGGAACAAGACATGTGGAAATGCCACTGAGGGCTGGAGAGGATGTGCAGGGAGCGAGGAGGACAGGGAGCGGCTGCGGCTGCTGAGGGAGTGCCTGGCGCTGTACGAGGGCGTGCATGCCTTCCACAACTTCACCAAGCGGCGGCTGTACCGCACGTCGCAGCGCAAGCAGGGCCGCGGGGCCAAGCGCAAGGGCGGCGGCCGAGTGACTGCAGGTGCGTGCGGACCCCTCTTTCGCCTGTTCTGGCTCGGCCTTGCCCACCGCGTTTCTTACAGAGTGCACGCATGCGCCCCTGGTCAGGCTGAGTTGGTATGCAGCACATGCTGCTCAGCCTTGCCTACTATCCTGCATGCATGCTTGCACACCTGATCAGGCACAGTAGGGCTGCCCTGTGTGGACCACAGGTCGCTGTAGAACACACCAGGGAAGGTTCAATACCCAGACATGTCAGGAATGCATTTGCTAGCTTGGCAAAATCTGGTGCATGAGGTGTGCAGCGATAGCATGCTCTTCATGTGCAGGCGGGGAGAGTGCAGGTGGGAGTACGGATGAGGATTCAGGCGGCGAGGATGAAGCGGAGAATGATGCTACAGAAGCATTGGAGGCCCCCGGCGGTAGCACTGATGCCCATCAGAACGGCGCGGCAGAAACCCTGCTTGTGTCACCTGGAGTGGACGCTGGCTGCAATGCAGCAGCACCAGTAAACACCGGGTCTAGAGCGGCAGAGGGTCCAGAAAAGTGTGGAGCAGCGGCGCCTGAAGGAGCTTTTGCAGAAGGCCGTACTGGAGGTTGGCGGTCAGACACAGGGCCAAGACCGCTCCAATTCAAGTGAGTTTATCTGTTGATAAGCCACCATGAGACTGTGCTCAGAGATGGAACTTCTCTCATCCCAGATCATATTGCCATGTCCTGTACCTCTGTTGCTGTCTCTGGTTGTCAAGCAGCGTGTAAGGAGCCCTTTCTCCCGGTGTACAATACCATATAACGGTGACAATATGTCTGCAAAAGGGAGCAGATGACGTAGGTATTGGACTTCTCCTGGCAATGCTGAGCAGATCTTTATGGCCTGTGCAGGTGGAATGAGGAGAGGGACGAGGCAGATCCAATCACCCGCTCTCATTTCCGCCACATCTTCTCAGCCACTGCAGACGACCCAACTCCTCTGGTCCCCGGAGGCACTCCCTGCATCAAGGTCTGCTGCCCTTGTGTGTGCAGCCACTGTCGCCAATCTGAAAACTACAATATCACCTCTTTCAGTCTGCCCAATGCCGAGGAGGTGATTGCCATGCATGTCTAGTGGCCTGCCAAATTCAAATCAAAACGCAGAAACAGAGGCTGGGAAGGTCAGAGCACCGGCAATAATTTGAAGCTGATGAACAACCGGCGTTAGGATATTTTTTAGCGTGACACAAGCGCCATGTGGGGACCATCTCTAATTGTTTACTATTAGAATCTATACGCCTGACGATGGTGCACATGGGTGATAGCCTGCCTAGAACACGTGCAGCAGAAAAAGGAACAGTAGGAAACCTACCATCATTGCCTGTGCAAGCTGGATAGCAGACATGCAAACATGGCTGCAAATGACTGACCTGATGGTATCTGAGCACGGGGTTGTATGTTGGCAGGTGGTCTTCTCTGGGCAGTCGTTCATGCTGCACCAGATCCGCCATATGATAGGCGCTGCCGTGGCCGTTGCGCGCGGCACAATTCCCCTGGATTATGTGGAGGGCTGTCTTCGGTCCCCTTCACGCGCTATCATGCCCCTTGCACCTCCCCACGTGCGTATCTCCCCCTGTACTTCTAATGCCCGGCCTGCTGCCTCTTGATGCCCAGACATTGCATCCGCATGGCATGCGCCCTCATGGTCTACGAGCCGTCCACATGCACCTGCAGTGCTGTGCTTAGAAAAGAAGACCTGCTTCTAGCAGTTCTGTGCCTTGATGGGCTCGTGCACCTGTGCCTGCTGTGCTGTGCTGTGCTATAAGAACGAAACCCCTTGACAGCAGTTGTTGGTTATGGCTGCTGGGAGCAAGATGAAACCCACATCAACTGAAGGCAGCTGCGTGTTGTTGCGACAGGTGCTGGTGCTTTCAGAGACGGTGATGATGCCGTGGAGGGATGAGCAGGCGAGGGCCATGCTGGCGCACACAACGGGCGAGCGGCTCACGCTGCGCTCTGGCGGCCTCGCAGCGCAGCAGGCCTTCCTCTCAGAGGTCAGCAAACCTCTTTCGCCCTCATTCGCCACGGCATGACACAGTGGGGGAATCATTTTTTCTGTAATTGATCAGTTCCAGCAACCCAGCCCGCATGGTTGGTTGATTTGGAAAAAGATATTTTTCAATAAATGGGATTTTGCAGAGGCGGGGTAGTTTTGTAATCAGAAGAGTATAATCATCATCCACTCTCAAGATGCAGCTGGTTTGGCGCATGCATGTCATGATTTGTCCTGATAGATGCGGCCTTTGTGCAAAGAAATATTTTGGCATCCTGGGAGCATGTCCAAGCAGCTAGTGTTTCTGCCATGTGAAGTGAAGCTCTGTGTGAAATATGCAGGTGCTGCATCCGGCAATTAATGACCTGCTGCAAGCAAAGGACTGGGAGTGGTGGGAAGGGGTGCTGCAGCGGATTGTGTACGATGAGGCGGAGATGGCTGCCTTCCTCGCATCGCATGCAGAGAGCAAGGCTCGCTTGGAGCAGCATAGAGCTGAGCGGCAAGCAGAAGCTGCAGCCTTAGATGCAGCCAGAGCATGACTGGATTTTAATTGCACATGCACCGCTGCAGCATGATTACAGGACCTGTCACAGCACTTTCAAGTGGTGATGCGCAACAGGAAGTCCATTGACACATGGAGCTTATTCAGCTCTGTTGATCGCACAATCAGAAGTTCGTATTCAGAACGGGTTATAGCAAGACAGTCTGACCAGTCATGAATCCCACTTGAAAGTTGTACAAAGACGGCGTATAAGATATTGCCATTCGCATAGATTCTAATGTAATGTGTCAAATTAAGTATGCCTTTATGGCACATTCCGGATGTGTTCACCACCACGCGGGTGCACTCCATGCTGGAAACATACAATTGTAACTTTGGCAATCTACTGTTCACATTGTTCTTGATGCAGTCTTCAATAGTGGCACTGCTTATCTCCGGCACACAATTTCTAAGGAGCAGTCAAGACTTCGACCGATCGTACAGAATGCCGCATCACACACTGCTTTGCCTCAAATATTGCAACTTTGCTAGGTACGCGTTGCCAGCATCTGCGCTAGTTGCTAGGTTGTGATAAAGTGCTGGGCTCGTCAGGGGCCCAAGCAGGGCGCAAAACAGGCAGATACCCAAGCCAAATGCTGCTCGGACAAGGCCTCTAGTAGGGTGAGATCTCAGGGCTCCAAAATCCGGGAAGCCCATAAGATTGCAGAAAGAATGTACTGCCACAGCCGCCCCCAAGTGGCCAGTCCGCAGAAATACAAACGTTGCAAACCAGCCGAACACCGTTGTGAAGCCAAATTGAAAGGTCGCCTGGCACAGCAGGGCAGGACGCTCAGTTGATTCAGCTGTGCAAGCCACTGTTTGGAGCACCCCACAGGCAGACGAGCAGTATCCACAATGCAGGCATGCTGACAGAATTAAAATGATGAAATGCTCACGGGCATGATGTTGAAGCTCACCGCAAATAAGGCAGTCGCCAGACTGCGTCTCTGATGGACAACATATTCGTACAGATGATGCACGTGGGCCAAGCCAAAGAATAAGGGAGTCACTAAAATTGTGCGGCCTGCGCTAAGCCCCTGCATTAATCATCACACCAACGGTACAGTAAGCCCAGCCTCATGTTGTGGCCTGAGAAGTAAAGGGCATGGCCTGCAAGCATCAAAGCAGCACTGATCCTCAAAGTGACAGGCACCCCACCTGCAGCAGGAGCAACGGAGCCATGCAAGATCTGAATGCAAACTCCTCTGTCAAAGGCCCCATCACTATGTCCCGCAGAAGCTGCACACCCATATGCCCCTTTTGTGTTTATCACCCACGCACCCCACACCATTCCACTCGCTTTGCAGTGCACAGGAGTTTGACAAATGTGTAACAAAGAGAGCAAATGCAAGCGCTCCACCTGCATAAGGGGACGACTCCGCCGCCCAGCCAGCACACCCTGGTACCAATCCAAAGCCCAAACAGTGAGGGGCCCCAAAAAGAGCGCAGCCGTGAGCAGCACAGGCAGCGTCACAGCTGCACCCAGACCACTCAGACGCAAGCCCAACAGCTGCAGCACTGCATCTTGCAGGCCCTCTTTACTACCCGCCTGCATGACACCAGCATTTGTTTTCAGGCCCTGACGTTGGGTGCTTGCAGAAGATGTTTATACAGGTTATTGATCTGTGACATCTCTCAGGTTGCCCTGTGACATGTCAGCTTGCCATGAAGGATCAGATAAGAATGTGTCATTTCCTTACAGACAGCATAAATAAGCATGCAAGGAGACTCTGGCGCCGTTAGACTTGCCTGCAGCCTGGAAAGGGCGAAGAAAAGGGGCAGCCAAGCCACGGCACAGACGAGTGCTGTAGAGAGGAATCTTGAGAGGATGACTTTGGTGTGGGACCGGGACAGGCCCGTCTGAAGGTAGAATGGTGCAACATAGGCGGTGCTGATCAACAAACTATCCAAGCATGTGCGCAACATCACCCGATCTTTGCAATTGAGCTCATAATGTAAGGCTGGAAGGCCTGTTCAACCTGCACCAAAAGGGAGCCCTTCATTCAGCCTTTCAAGGAGATTGCACGACATGAGAGGACAGCTAAAAAGTAAGATATGCTCACCTGTCGAGTGATCCAGTACGGTTAAGATAGAATATCAATACTTGTCATCCGAGAGCGCTGATTCTTCAGTGTTCTGCTGCCTTTCTAACATGCTGGGCAATCACACTGAGAAGCTGAATGGGCACCAGCAGGACTTTCAATAGCGTTGTGAGAGCAACAAGGACGCTATTTTCCAGCACCTGGACAGCAGATTCATCTTCACTGAGGTGGGCAACAGGCAGGCACTGAGATGACACATCTTTTAGACTTTAGATGTGCTCAAAGATGGGGCCAGAAAGCCGAATGGAAAACCTGCTAGGAGACGCAAAGTCTCACTAACAATTCTTGTAATATTTACAGACTAGGATCTTAGCGACTAATGACGCAATGAACTATGTCGGACGAAAGTGAACGTCTTCTGCGTGGCAAGTGCGTGTGCCCTATAAAGCTTTAGGCAGTGAATAGGCAGCTCAACCTTGTCCATCCATGTACTCGATGTCCGATTATAGTCCGATTGATCCATGCTGCTTTATGGATGAAGGTCAATGTGTACCGCTGAGTGTCCGATCGCCGAAACGGCAAGTGTCGATCAACTTCGTGCAACTCTTTCTCACATCGCAAACCTTCAGGATATCAGCAAATAGTCTCACTCGCAGTGTCAATTGTGTATCCAAGGCGTGAAAAGCAACAAAATAAATGCAGCCAGATTGCTCCCTTTCCAGATTGCCAAGGCATGTTGCCAAATTTGGAAGCCAGCTTCTCGAGGAGAGGAAGCTGCATGTATGGCCTGCTTGTACTAAGATTCCTTTCTTGTTCCTTCCTTTTTGTATCAAGATACTTCCACATGCTCGCTGATGACAGTGATGACATTCTGAAAGGTCAATTTTCTAAATGAAATGTCCCGCTGGCTCCAGGCACTAGTGGCACAGTACTGCCAGAGGCAACATTGCTGGCATAAGTTCAGCACTAAGTCAATATCACAACGAGGCTCACACATGCCTCACCGGCATCAACTGGTCAGCAAATGCCTCTGTCCACCCTCCGGTTTTCCAAGGAGGCCGATCAGGCTGTGCGGAAGATAGACAGGTCCAAGTCTTCAGGCCCCTTGGAGGCCCAGGCCGTGAGGCGGCGCTTGGACTCAGTGCTGGCAGTGGAAGACGACAGCTCGTACATGCTGCACAGATTGAGCAGAACAGTCTCCTGCAGGAAGGCCTGCGGCTGGGCCTGGAGCGCAGCCTCCAGGCTCTGCACCGCTCCCACTAAGTTGCATGCGTACATGTGGCACACCGCCGCGTTGTTGGCAGCTATGCAGTCCCCCGGGTCCTCCCTCAGCACTGAGTCAAACTCCACCTCCGCGCCTGCGGCACACGCACCAACAAATCAAGCTCTTGCTGTACACGCAGGGTTGGGACTGAGAGGTCACGCGATCTATTCAGGTGCTGCGGCGTGGCTGGCCTGATTGAGTATCTTGGGTTGAAAGAAGAGAGTGGTTAAGAAACGTGCTTGCCACGATAGACGAAATGCCATCCAGACTAGGGGAGGTGCCGAAACGGGTAAAGAGCACTAGATCACAATCACGGTGCTAGTCACCACGTGTGGAGAAGGCCATGTGATTTCCTCGGTGACAGAAAGCCACATGTTCCCCAAAGATTCCAGGGAAGGAGAACAGGTGCGCACCCTTGTAGTCCTGCTCTGCAAAGAGCAGCAGGCCCTGGTTGCGGCGCAGCAGCCGCCGGTCCGCGGGCGTGGCGGCCGGCCCGGCCGCGGCGACGGCTGCGATGACGTCCTGGAAAGAGGCCGCAGCTGCCCGCAGGTCCCCCAGCACAAGCTGCACGTAGCCTGTCCTGGATAGCAGCTCCACATCCCCCTTCCGCCGATCCAGCAGCCAGGCAAGCCACCTTAGCGCCACCACATACTCCCGCGCCCTGCCATATTCTATATCTCAAAACAATTGAAAAACAAACGCACTTGCAGGCAGCCACTAGTCTGCTGAATTACTCAATCTAAACATCAGGAGCAGCGTGCAAGGAAGTCATGATGTACAAGTGGAGAGCACACCGGGTGTGGTGGTTTGCAAGCATGGCCACAATTATCTGCTGCCGGCGATCCCATAGCTGAGCTAACTCTGAGGCTGGTGCAGCCACCATTTCAGTAACTCCTGTGCACACCGAGCAGGTAGGTGATCATGCATGTCCCTGATAGAACAAAAGTGCCGGCCTCAAAGGAAATGCAGAGACAGTCAAAGACATGCTCCCACCTGATGGTTGCGCGTCAGTGCCGGATCTGCATCTTTCAGACTGTAGCCTGCAGAATTCCAAGAGGCCATACATGCGCTCCAGAGCATCCGGTGCCCTGCCCAAAAGGTAGGGCACCTCTGCCTCTAGCCACCTCAAGGCAAAGGGCACCTTTGATGTGGGGCCTGATCACACAATATCCCAATCTTGACCCCCTCATCTCCATCACAAATCCAAGAACCATCATCAATGCTTGTGAAGCTCTGAAGGGCGCACCATCTGGACCATCTTGCAGGTAGGCCGGAGAATCAAGAGATCCCAAAGCTGCGAGCTCGTCTGCTGCACTGCCGTACTGTCGCAGCTTTGTCAAAGCGAAAATATGCCATGCAGCCCCCACAAGCATGTCGCCCATGGGGGCATCCTTGTAAGCAGTGGTTCTCTCTGCTACCGCCCTCCATGATCCCTGCAAGTATCAAACTGGATCCAACCATGGCTGTTGACTTCAACAAACTTCAAAACATCATATTAGATCAGATCAGCATTATACCTGCAATGCCAGGGTCTGTAAACCAGACGTTCCAGATGGAACGTCTGCAGTGCTTCGACGCAGTTGGACCGCGTCCCAAGCATTGAATGACTCTGTAACCGAGCTAAGAGGATCTGGACTCGATGGAATGGTCATACAAGAGCGTAGATTATGGTCAGCAAGTCCAATGTAACGAGATCAAGAGCTGAGATGGCAGAGTTCTCCAAGGCATGAAGACCCCTCGAACGCTGAAACACAGAATTTTCAACCTGTGCACTACTTACAACTTCAGGCATGCAGTGTTAACGAATCCTTTCAGCCTGAAATTCAACAGCAGGAACGCTAACTGATAATACTGGCGGAAAATCAATCGCCTCTCCATCAACCGATTTATCCTGTCCAAACTCGTTCGACAAACACTGGTCATGTGATAAAAGTGTTTGCCATAATTGTGGACGTAAATGAACTGCCGGGTTCACTTATTCAGCCACCTGCGTGCCCGGTCTGTGAAAAACATTGGTGGTATGGCCCTATGTGGTACCATCGCCTGCTCTGACTCCCTGTACAACTTCCGCGAATGGTCTTTTACCTTTCCAACTGCCAATCTGCGCTGTGTCGACAGGATTTCTTCTGGATATGGAGAGCACGATGTTACCTGATGTTTTTGCGTTTAAAGCTTGGGTGAGCCAGAAGGGTGGACCATGTGGTGGAGTCAGAGGAGCAGCTGCCGGCAGCTATGCTGGGAAATATGGAGCACATTGTTATCTATATGATGGAGATGTGGATTTTTACACACAGTCATGCAGCCTGGCTGGAGACCAATCCCGAGCAATTGGCAATTGGCTTTAGAAAAATGCAGTACATATGTCATGACATGATCATGATCAGTGATGTCCCATGTAACGTTTTTATCCTTTAGTAGAGGATTCAATCCAGATTAGTGCTGGCACCATCAACATATAGTTGATATATCTTCCAACCAAATATTCTTGATGAAGGTCTACATCTTCATGCCATTCTGTCTTCTTGGCCTCAAGTGCACATTCACAGGATTGCAGCTGCTCCTCAAATAGAGCTCACAAGATGGGCAATTTCTGGCGTGCACACTGCATGCTGAATCACAGCCTAGCATGTGCACTTCATTTCACAGGGTTTATTCCTCCTTCCTCGATTTCCCCGCTGATATTCGACAAAGTTTCCCGCACCAAATCGACCTTCGCGTTCACTGCGGACACTGCACCAAGTACACAGTCCAGCTGCCGGTGGGTACTGCCTTGAGTCATCGTGCAGCACTCCACGCCCGCCCAGAAACCTGCGATGGCTGTTGGGCGCTGCCTCCTGCAATTGCACAGGTGAATGGCATTGTCAACAAACTTGGATTCTCTGTAGTGAATAGACCATAATGATACGAGTGGCACAACCAAATTACAAGAACAGGCAGACCACAAGATCCGATCATGATAGGAACTAGCATACGAACGCATGGTCTTGTGTGAGAATGCAAGCACTGGTAATCACCATTTTGAGAGACACCGTACCTCCAGCCATGTTCAGGCGGCGGCGGCCAAAGCGCCCGGTGACGGGAACAGCCTCGGCGTCGGAGTCAGAGTCCTCCACAAAGCTGCCCTTCACAGGGCCTGCCGCCGCCCTTTTGTCCCCAGACGCTCGCGCCTGCGCTGGCCCCTCTTTCTTTGCACGCTTCACCTGCGCACCATACTGCTCTCTTCACCAGCTGCCCATCTCAAAATGGTAGAACTGACCTCCTTGACCAGGGGCAGGCTTGGACCTAGCCTTTTTATAGAGTCTCAGCATGAGCAGAGCATGGGGAATTGACATGCCAGGCACGCAATGTATGAAGCTCTGATAGAGCCTCAGAAGTCAGGATGAATGCCACAAGGACAGTGTGAGCTGCTTAAAGCTCACATCCGGATAAGCAGGCAGCTGCAGATCAGATTACTACAGAGGCCGCACCGGGAGGGTGCCCTGGGCGGCACGCTTGCGCTTGGGTGCTGGCTCCTCATCCAGCAAATCTACTTCCCCGTCGGAATCCTCAATCAGGTCCACCTCATCGATATCATCGGCTGCGTCACTGCCACTCAGCTCGTCCTCGCTCTCCCTGGCAGCACAGCACTCCCACAATTACAACACTGCAAATACAAGGAATGCACTATACAAAAGAGGTGGAGCATCATGTATGCAGGGTGTAAGACTATTAGTTTCACAACGTGCACAACACTTCTGCATTTCATCTCTAAGTACATCAGCTAGTAATTCTCACAATCAAATAGGTGAAGCATCATCGGCTGCTTGATCTCTCCTCATTGCTGAGGCAAAAGCTGGCATGTGGGAGCTGCCACCGTGCAGATGGAAAAGGTAGCGAAGAATATGAGCGCACCTGATCTCGTTCATGCGCGCGCGTGCTCCGGTGGCGGCCTTGCGCGCAGGCCGCTGTGCAGGCGAGGCCTTCCTCCCCCGGGACGCCACGCTGCGCTGTGTTGCAGTTACCCCATCCTCTGCCTGCACATAAATTTTCAATCTCACATTCACTACATACCCCATGCACAAGTATCCATAACCATTGTTGCCAATAACATTCCTGCAATGGCCTCATCTGCGTACAGGCCTTGCTGGGAACTCCTGATATTGATCCGAGTGTGACTGTACAGTGTGTGAGATATGTTACAAGCCAGCAGCCCATATCGTAGAGCTCAGCTGCGCACCTGTGAGGGCGTGCCACGAGCAAAGCTCTCACCCAGGGTCGCCTGCCGCCTCCCTCGAGCCGCTCCCGGCGCATGCGACCCTACAAGCGCAGCCCAAAATTTTCAAACACAGGTTCGCTGAAAACCAAGCTAAACTGTGAAGCTGCCGTGCATCTGCGCACCAGCAGACTGAGTCCCAGGACGACAAGCGCATCCATCGCGATGACAGCCTCTTGAGCAGGGTGTGGAGAAAAAGAAGGCGACAGGGCCAGCTCACCTGCTCTGGAGGCGGTCGGCGCGGCGCGTCTGCGGCCCTGCGGCGGAGGTGGCGGCATGGCTGACGTGGACGGCGCCTCGTCATCGTCGTCCAGATCTAGGTCAGCATTTGAGCGCACAGCCGCCGCAGCGCCCAGAGCGCGCGGCGCGGCCGGCTCCTGCCGAGGCGTCGCCGCCGCCTGCCCACAAAAAAAACAGGCTCTGAACCTCTTTGTTTATTACCTTGCTTGAGCACCCAATTTTCTCAAAGCTTCCTGAGATTTTGCATGCACCGTGAGGGAATTAAGCTCTTAAGGGACTCTGTAAGACTCTCAAGGGACTCTGTAAGACTGGCGATAATCAAAGGCAGCACTGCCACATGGCAGTGTGTTTGATGTGCAGGCCCATGGGAGGAGCTGAGTCAGGAGGTCCACCCAGCGCACCTGGGACTCGCGCCGTTCCTTCATGCTGCTGGCCAGCAGCACCGCAATGTCCTCATCCTTGTCAGTGCCGCCGTTCTGCACCGCCGTGCTCTGAGAGTACGCCAGCGCCTTGTTCACGCATTCCGCCAATGCCGCCTTCTCTTCCTGCACGCCACTTACCAGACCTCTCACTTCAGGTGTGAATCTCAGCACAGACACCTCACCCTCACAACCTCCACGACAGGATCGCTCTACTGCTCACACATATCCATACATCTTGGGGGGGCACAGAAGCATGATTCATCGTTCTCAAAATCTGAGGCCTGTCAGGTAGAGTACCAGTGCCCATATACAGCTTTTCAATTGCGCCACACCTGCAGACATCCCAAACAACAAGAGGACACCTCACTCTCCAGAGAGATGACAATTATGTGGCGAGCCCACCTTGTCCACGAAGTCGCGCAGGGCCTCGGTGAACTCGTTGCGCGTGATGATGGCCACGTTGTTCTCAGGCAGGTGCTCTGCCAGGAGCTGCTCCACTCGCTGCTGGTCCAGCGCCTCCGGCCGCAGATCCGCCTCGCTGACCTCCCCATCCCCAGCCTCAGGCTGCACACACAGCGCATAATCAAAATTGAATGAAAGCTGCTGTCAATCCTCTGACTCACCAGAAATGTTCCTAAGTGGGTGCAGTCCATCTCATGCTGTCTTGCAGAGTAATGTACAGACTTGCGGCTTGCTAGAATGTGAGAAAAATTCAACGGATGCGGCCTCCGCGTGCACATACAGCGCACAGGCTGTTGACGGCCTGCTGTCAACCCTCTCACTCGCCAGAAATGCTACTAGGTGGGTGCTAGCCATCTCCGGCTGTCTTGCATGGTACACTCTGTGTGTACACTGTAAAGACTTGCGGCTTGAATGTGAGAAAAATTTAAACTGGGAATTGATACATTTCGAGAGCAATGTGAGTCAGTTCATCACCTTTGGCAGCTCATACATGCTTGTATGTGCTAGGGACATGACAGGGAATGTACTATGGCAGCCGGCAAGTGGGGTCCCCACCTTGGCTTTGCGCGCGGCAGCCTTGTGGAAGAGCAGCATGTCGTGGGGATTGGCGACGCGGCCGACAAACTTCTGCCCGAAGCGCTGCGCGTTGATTGTTGAGAAGCCGGTGTAGTCCACGCGCAGCCGCACCAGCGGCAGCTTCAAGCGCGCCGCGTCCTCGGCCCCGGCCGCGGCCGATCGCGCCCCGGCCGCCGCTATCATGCCGGCCACCTTTCGCTCTATCACCGCCGCCACGTCCTGCGCACGTCAAACGATGCAGTGATCTTCAATCAGAAGTGACTGGAACTTGCTGCTAAGACACTTCCTAAATTGCAGGGAGCCTGGTTGATACATAGCAAGCCTCACTTTGAAGGACTTCCTGGACATTTTGTGTACTTTGAACGCTGGGCAAGCAGCATGCACGTGCGGAGGATGCACTTCAGAGATTCATCTTAATGCTCATTCCCTGGCCAAATTGTCCATGATGAGGGAGTAGAGTAAGCTTTGATTGAACCATTGAGCAGATGGCTGCAGATTGTAATTGTGGGCGAATATCACATCTGTACTGCAGTAGGGGATGGGCTAGTATGAGAGGCTCGTCAGGCACATGGGGCAGATCTGTCTGTACCTCCGGCTTCTCTGGGTCCAGGCCCTGTTGGTCTCCGAGCACGATCTGCACACACATGCACCCAATAAATGCCAATCCGCCCATACCACTTGGAGACAGTACTCATTTGGATTTACAAGGAATTCTTTTGGCTTTTAGAAGACGTCTTCCTTCGAAGGCAAATAATCTGTGCATCGCATGGTGATGTGGCAGGTGCAAGCAGGGGCAGACCTGGTCAAAGGTGAAGGGCCGGACGGTGCGCAGGGGAAACTTGAAGGTGCGCCACTGCTCCCCCAGGATCTCCAGGATGACCACATGCTTCTTCTTTGCCTCCCCCTCCGACAGGGCTGTGGCCACGCTCGACCCAGGCTGCAGTATGCTGAAGCTCTTGTCTGACTCTGCCGCCTGTGCAACACTAAATTTTGTCAGGATCACCCCTATTCTAGCGAGGCAGCGCTTGAGCCTCAAGCGCTGCCTCGCTGGGAGGCAAGTGAAGGTATGCACCTGCGGTCGTAGATATTGAAACAGCACTGCATGCGACTTTGGTCCGAGTTCACCTCAACACAACAAGTCCACATCACCCTGCTGCAAGTCCACAGCAGGGTGATGACCTTATCTTTGGTCAAGGTACATGCATGCACGTGTGCAAAGTACAAGCATGCTTTCAGGCAAACAAATTATAGATAAATCTACATGCATGCACTGAGACACAGGCAGAGGCATCCGCTGAGGTCAAGAGAAGCCTAAACCAGCAGAAGCAAGGAGAGCGCGGGTCTCTAACTCACAACTGGCTCGGGGATGCACTCGTGCTCATGGCCCCAGATGACCAGATCCAGGAAGGAGGGCAGATAGTCCTCCTTGATCGCGTTCTTGGCCCCTTGGCCACGTGTCACCCGGTTCTGGTGCAGCACAAAGATGTTGAACCACTCGTCCGCCGGGTCCTGGGGAGTCACCTTTGGCTGCTGCCTGCACCCCAGCCACTCTATCAAATAATGCCCTCTTAGATTGTGGGAGCTGGAATGTAACAACAGTCATGCCCTTCAAAATCTGAATGACAAGAGGGGCTCTTCCACACAACAAGCCACTGTGAGGAATTGGACAGACCAGACACTGACAGAGAGAATTGAGCAACATCGTGACAAGGATGACAGTTTGGCAGAGATCACAGAAGCACATGGCAGCACCAGTCGATGCTGCCGGGGGTCTGGAATGCGCGCGCCAGGCGCTCATCTCGGATATTGCCCAGGCCATAAAGGGCAATCTTCGTAGTTCCCTTCTGCAGCAGCACCGGCACAATTTCCAGCTTGCCGATCGTGGAGCCCTCCAATTGCTGCAGCACAAACCACAGCTCTTGACTGGTTTTGGGACCTTGGAAATTATTTGCTCGTCATTGTAGATCAATGACTTCACTTCAGGATCCACATCTGACTCTCATGGCCCTCTGTGAGCTTGGCAAAACAAGGTAGGCATGGCGCTTTATGTTCAAGAGGAAAGCAGGGGCCACACCGATTTGCCAAAGTAATTGACAAGGTTGCATGTGGACAGAACGTCCACAGCAGACAGGTTGTCGACACCGGAAGGGTCGTCGTGGTTGCCATGAATTGTAAACACCGGCAGGCCGACACTGTAGTTGTCGTTTTTGAAATTTGCCTTCCTGGAGCACACACATGAAAGGGGTAGATGGAGGCCGATATCATGCACCTGGCCTTGCTGGGGTATAGTAGACGCACAAAAACTGCATCACTTGCTGTTCCATGCATTCCTAAGAAGAAGCGCAGGGTCTTACCCGCTGACAAAATTCTCAGTCTGATTGCTGATGATTTTGAACAGCACTTGGCTGCCGTTCAGGCAATACTTGCTGAGGATCTCCATTGTCCGCACCAATGTAGTCCTACTGGGCTTGTTGTCATGGAATAGATCGCCCCCAAGCAGCACAAAGTCCACCTGCATGTTAATAAAGTGGCTGTCAGGATCTTTGGGCAGTTCTTCTTTTATTTCCAGCATGAAGACCGAGAAAGACTTGCACACCTTTTCCCGTGTGGCCATATCAAAGATCTCTTCAAAGGTAACAAAGGAGTCGTCCTTCCTTATTTCATCCTTCTCCCATACGCCCTGCACAATTTCAGGATGATCTGGATCACGAGGTGTTGTGCATTTAGAGCTGTTTAACAGATCTGATCGTTGCTACAGAAGCTAGCAGTGAGGAAAGCCGAATTCCCCCACCAGGTGGTTGTCCGTAGCAACCAGTATCCTCAGTAAACTCCTGCCAATGCATTATGAAAGTTCAGAACATCATGTAGTCTAGAAGAGACTTCACAGTGTAAAAACCAGGATATACCTGTCTTGATCTGCAGCCATCGGGCTTGCTATGTGATGGGTTGGGTCTAGTATGATCCAATTCTTAAATCTCCTGCACTTCAATCAACATATATTTGCAGGATTGTTTTCCTGCGTTGGAGGTGGGGCAAACGTTCCCCATTACACTCGACCATCGAGTCTGGAAGTTTGCTCATGGACTCTACAAGCTTGGAATACACATCATGCAATGTTTCAAGATCACTTTCAGGTCACTAATAGTGCATTTGAGGTGTGATCATCTGGCTGTGGAGTCCTCGGTGAGCATGCTTTGCTGCATGCTGTGCTCATGTGACGTCACATGCCAAGAAACCATATTACCATCCTAAGCAAACAAGAGTCAGATCTCTTGCATACTGAAAGGATAACAATCACACTCCCTGCACTTGATATAGTGGAGGATCGTCTTGAGGTTCGTGCGGCGTATTCTTTGGAGAAAACATCGCCTTGCCAAAAATTAAGCATTTCATCTGGGAATAGGAAGGTCTCGATGTGATCGTATTTCATAACAATATTTTTTATGTAGTCCTTGTGCACTGAATAAATTTGGATCAGAGCGACCTTTTCCAGGTCATGGTGATGAAACGCTTCTGCCGTGCTTTATGGCAAGCGGACGTCACCAAGATCTCCCAAATGACAGAGACACGCATTTCTAGCGGAATTAGCCCTCAAATGACTTCCCAACAATCAATGCACACGTTTCCAGCAGCCGTTCAGGAAGCAGGTTAGTTGTTTCGCTCCTAGCCTTGGACTATCACATCTTGCATTTTCTAGCCATCACTTCGCGCATTCCAGAACGCTGGAAGCATCGATGAAGAATCAATGATGGGATGCAGAAGGCAAAGCCAGCAGCGCTTGGATCTGGGCCTCGCTGGCAGCAGTGTCAGTATCCAGCTATGGTGTGCCCCAAAGGACCTCCGCCTGCATTACAACAAAGTACTTCACCCCCATTTTGTATGGCAATCATCTCAAGCCAGATGCCTATTAAGCCTCAGCAAGCCTGTCAAGGTGTGAGGCCTGCAGTGGCAGTAGAACCCAGTTTTGCTGCAAGTCAGCATAAGCATTGTAGCGGGGTCGTGCTGCAGTTACTGATGTCTTGGTCACTGCAGTGGGGTACAGGGTGGGCCAGCTGGGGCCAGCTAGACATTGTGACAGATCAGTCACAGCCCTTGCACCGCCAGCTGACTGGATCGCAGGCTTGACAGATGGGTTGGAAGAGGTCATGAACTCAGAGAGCCTGGAATTGCAGGCTATCTTCAACTCAGATCATTTGGTGATGCTTCTCCTAGCTACCCGCACTGCTGGAGCAGCTCCATGCACATTGACACATGTTCAGCTACCGGTAGTGACTGGCCGCACCTCAACTGACTGACTGTCTGCTCTTTGTAGTTTGCAGCTTGGGTGAAAAGCGGCTTGATTGCAGACCTCAGATGCTTCTATGACCCAGAAAAGCGCTGCCTGCACTCCATAGTGCAGTTGGGCAGGTTTGACACGTCCAAATGTTCCTTTCATGATGGCCATTCTGCGGCTTATGTGTGGCTGTTGTGAGGAGCTTCTGAAGTGCTGCATTTTACTTTTCCAACTCTCGGAGTCGCTTTGTCTCGTGCAGCGGGATTTGTGGGTACCCGAGAGTTTTGCATGGCGGCTTCACAGCGGCCTTCCTAGATGAGAGCCTTGGGCTCCTGTTCTACGCCCTCAGACAGCATGGTTGCCTGCCATTTGTTGCGCCAGCTTTCACTGCCCATTTGGATGTGGACTACAAGAAGGTTTGGACACTCATGCAGACAGACTCTCCGGTCATCCGTCAACAGTCACCAACTCAGCGTGCTGTGAAATGACATCATTACATGGCCATGACCAGGCCATCAGTAAAAGTACTGTTTTGACATGTGCAGAAAGTGGAAGCTGCACCTGGCAGGCTGCTGCTGTGCACAGCAGAGGTGGAACGCATAGAAGGCAGAAAGCTGTGGATGAAGGCCACACTGCGTGACTCGCCGGGTGGCAAAGTGTATGCGACTGGACACGCATTATTTGTGTCACCATCCACAAGGCACCTCATTCAGGGTGGCTTTAAGTATGTGGCATCTGGGCTGGCCCCCAGATTCTTTTCGCTGGAGTGACGCGGTGCTCGCAGCGAGTCTGAGTAGAAGCAGTGCTTGGCTTGATGGTATCTAGAAAGTACCATGCAATCTCTTCTAAAATTGGTCGGTCTTGAATAAATATTCTTTTACAGTGGTGCTACAAAAAGCAGACTAGTGAGCTACAGGAAGCAGATTCAGGGATGTAGACTACAGAATCAAGCTTTGAACGTTCATTATAATTATTGATACGCCATAATTGTAGAGATTGGCTCTCAGTATGGATACAGACCTCCAGTGCATACACTATATATACATTTGCTTGGAGTGACATGGTTTTCCCTTGCGCTCATAACACAACCACTCACACAAGTCCAACCAAATCCCTTGAGGACGTCCTTCATACAATGTTGGAGTTCCTCGCAGCGCCCATCACTGATTGCACCAGTCACGCTTTCCGCTAAAACTAAATTGCTCGCATTCCCTTTGATGGGTTCCACGACTTCTGCTGATCATAGCTACCACAGGCAGCTGCCAGACTACAGCACGCTCTGAAGGTACACAGTCATCAGAATACCAAGCACGCTTTGTTTCCCGCTGAAGTATCATTGTCAATTCTTCGAAGCGCGCTGCACCTCATCACCTGGCACCAATCTGCTTCTAGCCATGGAAGCGAGCTCCCCAGATTGATCTAGCAGTGCTCCAGAGCTTGGCGCGTTCTCAGATTGAGTCTGCACAGCTTTCTCAAGGTGCAGCAGCTGTCTGGGGGTCGCGTACAATTGGAAGGGAGGTGGAGCCGCCGGAGACTGCCATGGCATGCTGCAGCGGTTTGAGGGTGTCGATGATCTCGCTGAAGTTGGGCCTCTCTGCTGGGTCCGCCCAAGTGCGCCTGATAAGGCTGGCAATGGTGGAGTGCATTGCCTCAGGTAGCTCCAAGCGCATGTTTCCCCAACCCACCGCACCCACCACCTGCAGGCATGTGCTGTCACATCTTCAAGAGCACTCCCTCAAGAGTTGTACCATCTGCACTGTGTATCGCTTTACGTGCTGCCACACAACGCCAACAGGACCACGCGCAAAAGACCCTGTATCTTGTACTTTACGCATTGGTGACTTAGTGGTCCCCAATCTCACAGGCGACAGTAGCTCTGCCATTGCTGCCTCTTGGACGAGGGCCTTAAGTCAGCAAGGCGAAGAATTGATAGGAGCATAAAAAAGGGAAGCACCTGCATGGCGCTCATATCGTGCCAGGGCACCTGCCCAGTGAAGAGCTCCCAGAGAACCACCCCATAGCTGTACACGTCGCTCTTCTCATTGTAGCTCTGCTCACAAGCACACGGCAATCAAGCTCAGGCAAACACTCCAGCAATGCGTCGCTCAATGCATGCCAGAGCTTGTGCCCAGTAGAGACATTTGAGCATGACTGCATGGGGCTGCATGAGAACTACTTGCCTGGCTGCGCAGCACTTCAGGCGCTGTCCATTCCGGCGTCCCGGCCTGGCTCTTTGAGGACAGCCACGTGCTCCGTCGAACTCGGGATAAACCAAAGTCACACACCTGCGGCCGTGCCACCACACTGCTGTCATGCAACTCACTGGCCTGCAGTCACTCTCACCCCAGCAGCTTTTGAGCTGCAATTAAAAAGCAGATGCAGGCCGTTACACTCATGCAGCTCTTCACACACTACTGGGAAATTCAATGCCTTCAGTCGCACAGTGGAGGGAGAGAGTGAGGAAGTCTGCACCTTGGTGGTGTAGTCCTTGTCCACCAGCAAATTGGGTGACTTCAGGTCCCTGTGCAGCAAAAACCACCTCCTCAACTCCTGCTCTGAAGATCAACTCAAAAGCCATCATTGATTCCTCAGAAGCACCACGTGAGTGCTTGCATGCGCGCATGCCACGATCAGGAAGCTTTGCCCTGGTTCAACACGGACGCGCGCCAATTCACCTGTGCACGATGGGAGGCCGGCAGCTGTGCAGGTAGTTCATGCCCCTGGCCACGTCCAGTGCTATATTTATCCTCCTCCGGTCGTCCAGCACAAAGTTTGGCGTCCTGGGGCAAGCACCAAGCATGTTCGACGTCTTTAGCTACAGGAATTTTGTCAACAAAGATTCACCAGACACATGAGGACCTTGCTGATGTGTGCGCTGTCGTGTCCATCACACAAGAGTTTTGGGCACAGTGCACTGATGTTCAGCCAGTTGGGCAGGCCGAAGAGGCAATATTAGTGTGAATCTGGCTAATTACACAGAAATAAAAGGAAAGGGGTACATACCGGTGGAGGATTCGGAAGAGGGAGCCGCGGGGCATGAAGGAGGTGACGATGGAGAGGTTGGGCGGCTGCGTACATGCCCCCATGAACAGCACCACGTTTGGGTGCTTCAGCCGCTGCATCAGCGCCACCTCAGCCCTGAACTCCTGCACGGCACACCCACAGCACACACCCTCACACACATGACACATGCTATTTCCCAATCTTTGCGGCATGCTGACCATTAGCCTCGCTCTGCTGAGCAGAGCAGTGCAGAGCAGATGTTGTAAGCATGCAGCAGAGTTCCAAGTGCACCTGACTTCAATTTGCACTGAGAATTGGCAGAAAGAGAAAGGAAGCAGAGCGTGAGCAAGACATTCAGAGAATCTGCAGAAAGTCAGGGTAGGACAAAGACCCGGCTGCAAACAAATATTTAAGCAGGGGGCAGGAAACGCACCGCCATGAGCTGCGGTGAAAGATCCTGCTCCAGGAACCGCTTGACAGCGACGTCCGTGTGGCGCCAGGAGCCCCGGAACACCTCCCCGTACGACCCAATGCCGATACGCGGCCCGAGCTCGATCTCCGACGCGTCGATCTCCCACTCTGCCGCGTCGTCCGCGGCTGACACTGCCGAGCTACCGCCGCCGCCCGATGAGGACGCGCGGCCGGCCGCGCCGCTGTCGGCACCGGCGCTGCCGCCGCCGCGCATGGCTGCGCGGCCGTCGCCGAGTGCTATCGCCTCGGAAGTGATTCCCGCCGTGCTCGCAACCTCCTCCCCTTCCAGCACCGACGGCAGCTGCGTGCCCGCCTGGTTGCCAACAGCAAATTCCCCGTTCAGTGACGCTTGATCCGACTATCAGGCATGCCATTAGTTTGTGCCCTGCTGCCTGAAACTTCCACATACTTGGACACTATGAGGCATCTTGCTCCTGTTATTTTTTTTTTGTATCTTCATCCAATATAGCAGCAGGCAATCATGATGTTGCTGTCTTTCATGGTTACTGAAGATCAATTGAAGCATCACACAAGGGGTTTGCAGTAGTTCAGGGAGGGCCCGATCGTCACCAGCAAAGACACAGCGCGTGGGGGCGCGGCTTCAGCGCCATTTCTGTCCACCAGCAGCCAGGGCCACGGATCCTTGTCCGCGGGTAATGGCTCTGGCGGAGCGTTCCTCTGCGGCCGCAGCGGCTCCACACTCGGCCGCGGTAACTGACTATGACCGTCCACGTCACTCCTGCATGCCAAATGAAATTCAGTGCTTGCCCTTTTGGTTATTGGCCCAAACAGACCGGTGCCAAAAGTGGGTTACACCCTAAGAAGAGTCTTCCTAGGTGCTCCAGAGACTCCTGATAATTTTACAGGAGTCAGGAGCAACATCTGCTTAGCCTCAAGAACCGCAACATCTGCATGCTGGCACCCTACTACCACATCCTCCTGGTCTCAGACTAGCTTTGTTCTAGCAACATGGAGCAGCAAGCGGCGCACCGCGAGTGTGCGACGTCGTGAGGAGCATGGTTGTTTGTCGGCTGCACAGCGGTGGAGTAGCTGGTAGAGGCCTGGTACTGCGCCAAGCCATTGACCCCTGGAGGCGAGCTGGCAAACTCGTGAAACGCTGATGTCCCCCTGCCGACCCCCTGCACCCAGGAATATCGAAACATTTACAAAGCATCAAAAGCAGGCACGGCAACATGTTGTGTGCATGGGAGATTCCTTATTGCCCACTAGGAGCCTTCGCGGAAAGGCTCAGGCAACCAGGTAGTCAGGTAGCATTGAAGATTACTGTACTTGCAGAACAGGATGAAGGAGAGAAAAACCTGGGTGGGGGCCGCTTCAGAGTCGTATCTGCCATGGCGCGGCGGAGGTTCAAACGGCTGTTGCAGGTCCAGCTGCTCAAAGGGGGACATCGGCGGAGCTATGGCGATGAAGCAGGGCGCCGATGTGCTGGTGGTGGCAGGAGGATCGCCCACGCCTGATGGCCCTGCCAAAGATGGCGCCGGGCTCTCCTGTACACCAAGCAGACCATCCAAAACACTTTGCTTTTACAGGCTTCCTGTTATGCGTAGCACCTTTCTTCCTGATAGCTCTGAGGGAAGTCTCCAATACAAGCTCGATGCTAACTCCTGGCGCAATGCAATCATTATACGGTGGTCACAGGCTCAAAGGAGGTTGTAAAAGTTGCGTGCCTGTAGGGAGGGCAGTAGCACAGGTCCCTCTGTGTCACCATCCGCCCAGTTGAGCCCAAGGGAGATGGACTCCTGCAGGGAGGACTGCAGGACTGACGACAGGGAAGTCTCCGCATTGATCTGCGCCAGCAGCACACCCTTTACTCTTGTCCAACGTTAGGAATGGCAGAGTACATGCTAATTTGAAGTATGGAGGATGAGGGTCAGGATGACGATGCAGGAAGGGTGTGGCACTCACCGGATGAGTGGCGCCGGGGTCTGCAACAAGGTCCACAAGCAGCTCCTGGGAGTGCACGCGCACGATGACAGCCGCCAGCTCACCCGATCTCCCCACCTCGCCTGTGGCACGCAATATCTTCGCTCTTGTAAATCCCCACATGCAGCTGACAGTTTGGCGCAGCAAGCATCATAACAGCGTAGTCCCCAACAAATAGTGAACACCCAGTGCTGCTTTCATCAAGGTCAGGTAAGAAGCTGATCAGCGATAGCAGGGCATGGGATGAGACCTGAACACGTAGCACGGAACAGCAAAATTACAGTAAGGAAGACTGAACATGACGAAATTTGTCTTGCACTATGATATATCCAGCGCCCACTGTCGGGGGCGTGCAAGGGGGCTGCGCACCGATGAATGGCCCGCGCAGCATGCGGCAGGGGAGCTCGCACGCGTCGGCGAGGGCCTTGAACAGCAGCGCCCGGTGCCGCGCCAGGCCCACCGAGAGGCTGCCGATGGGCACTACCAGGCCTTGCCGCGCGTCCGATCTCCGGGCCGCCGCGTACCGCCGCGACAGCGCCGCGTGGCCGCTCCTGCCGCCCATGTGCTCCGCTACCACCCTCGCCAGCGCCTGCAGCCGCCAGCTCAGACAACTCGGGTCCCGTGGTTTAATTCTCAAAAGGGAATGATGTCGGATGATCCTGTCCCGAAAGTTGCTCATGCGGAAGGCACCAGGCTTCATGTGCTGTCATATGCGCCCGGGCCGTTCCAGATTTGACACGACTGAGAGCAATGCCTTTGAGCATGACTAGATGGGTGTTCGAGACAGCAAAAGCATGGGCGAGATCTTGTTTGTACCTGGATGCAGGCCAAGGGCCCCTCCTTGCAGCTGGCGCCAATGGCCTCGGCGGCCTTCCCATCCACCCGCGCCAAGTCAGGATCCGCATCGTGGTCCACCACAACCACCTGCGCAATGCACAAGAAGCCCCCTCAGCATGAAAAGCTCCCGTTCATCTGAACTCCAGCATCCTCCCTTTTGAAGACTCTCGCACTTGTGCATTAAGACAGCCCGACTTCATTTCCTTGGCGCCAGTGATGCACTGATCATGTTTAGGACACAGGAGCAGTGTGGGCACCTCTCGGGTGTCGCCGTCCCGGGGTACTACTGCTCTGAGATCTGCCAGGTTGGGGAACACACTGGAGCACTCGTTGGGCTGCAGCTCCGGGAAGGCCCCCCAGGGATCATACAGCCCATCGCACACCGCGTCCTCATATTCCAGGCTGCACACACAAACCCATTTGATTAACAATCATCTGGTGTTGGCTGCATGCTGCATCCCATGCTGATCGACCTAGCACACCCTAGCAACGATCAACTATTCGAGACCATCTGGATTTCTCCGTTGTTGGGGTGAACTTCTCTGGCATTGAGTAACCAGTCGAGCTCTGGGAAGGGCACCCTACACAGCATTTAAAGCAGGGATGAGTAAACAAGCAGGGCAGGAGGTGGCACCTCTCGGTCTGCCACAGCTTGCAGCTGAGTGCCTCAGCGGCGCTGCTGGCCTGCCCCGGGGTCAGGGACAGCCGCTTGGCACGTGCAACGTCGTCCTCTTCGCGCACTGCGTCCGCCGATGCGCGGTTCGCCTCGCTGGCCGACTGAGACAGCGCCACCGCTATGTCCAGCTGCACACCACCCCCTTTCCTTAGGCCACCTTCCTTCGGGTTAATTGTTGCATCTAGCACTTCAATCGAGGTTCAGAGTACTGTATCTGACACTCTGATCGCAAGCAGGCCTTTGCAAGGTGCATGGGGGAGTGCAATTTGGCAGATGCATGACATGGTGCGGGCTTGAGCGGACCTCATTCTCCTCGTTCTCATAAGAGGGTGACTGCTGGGGCGGTGGCTGGGGGAAGAGCGTGGGTGGAGGGTATGCGTAGGGGGCCACATGGTGTGGCCAGGGGTACTCATGCTGGAATGGCTGCTGGGGTATTGTCTGCTGGACCTCTGGTGGTCGGTAAGGGGGTTGGCTCTCTGACACGGGAGGCCTGCGTCTGAACCAGTCCCGCAGAGCTGACATTTTGGGGCTCTGTCAATCTCTGTATCCTTGCTGATTGGTATACTATAGGTTGTGCCTGAACTTTCCCTCAAGGGATTGTGGGCATCATATGGGCTCTGTCGAAACCCCCTCGAATCCTCAATTCCAAATACAGATTGTTCCGATCTCCAGGAATTTTCAAGATCAATCTTGTTTTGGTATGTTGCTGGCTATTATTGCCCAGAAAGGTCTCAGACTCGATGTAGCCAGCCGGGTACCGAAGCTTCAACTGTCATGCTGCATCTGATCAAGGTCCTTAGGTACATAATGTGTTAAGGAGCAATCAAGTAGCAATTCTGCATGCAAGACTGAAGCTCACGCCAGCACAGTGCCCATCACAATGCCATTTGTGCTCAGACCCACCAAGACACAAAGAGCAGAAGGGATGCCTCCGGGGTTCAACAATGCCTACAACAGCTGACACCCCTTCAAAGCAGGTTTGATCGAAAGCATCGGGGCTCTGTGCGCCTCTAAGGCCCTCGCTTGAGAGCGCAATGCCGTAAGCAGCTGTAAGATCCACGTGGCATGAGTCCCCAAACTTGATGAGGCTCAATGAGGCTTGGGGTGCTGAAGGGAATGCATCGTTGCTACGGGAGTACATCGGGAAGTATACGTAAGGTATTGACCAACATGAACAGGTTGAGAATAACCAGCCTCACAAACCTTCGACAGATCATCTGCAACAGTGCAGTCACCGAAACACGCATGGGATCTGCAATGGCGCAAGGACTAGATGATTATACTCAAATAGACAGCAGAAATCTCTTTCAATGGCAGCAGCAGCGATTCATGGCGGTCCCAAAGAAAAAGGTGCCGCACCTGCCAATTTCGTCCGAGCTATCATTTCATAGCGCTTTTAGTGAGGAAGAAATTTCCCAACGTTTTGGTCTGCTATTGATTAACAAATGTGAATATGTTGATCAGTGAAGAAATCGCTCATCTGATGGTTTTGGGCCCTGCATGCAGGTATCACCTAGCCGAAGGGGGAAGCGGAATGCTATGAAGTTCTACCGACCAGTAACATCACTTGCAAGATGCAGGTAAGGTTTGTGAAGCATGTTCTGTGACCCTGCATGCAGTGAGCCTGCACCTGAGCCATACTGACATTTGCTGGGCTGTGCAGCTCTTGCGAGCGAGTGATGCATCCGCATCACATCCCACATTATTACTGCCAAAGAGACGACTGTCCATCCAAACTGCCTCAGAGTGGAGGTTAGCGTGACAACCTGCAGGATAGGAGCGTGACAGCCTGCAGAATGGATTGGCTTCTGCATATTTATCTATAGACGGCTAGATAGCCTATGCAGCAGATGGCAGCTGTGTTTACTGGATCTACATTACTATTGCCCTGCTTACTGCACTTGGGCATACAGCCTCAGGTTGACAGGCCGACAAGTTGAACGTTAAGGCTGCTGTAATAGCCACTTGGCGAGCTGATCAATGCAGCAAAAGTGGATGCCACTGGTACATGGTCACCAAGAAAATATAAAGTATGTCTGATAGCCAGCTTCATGGCGCCATGAGACTGAAATGACGATATAGGAGTGTGCAGTCATTTTAAGGCTACACAGATTTGTCTAGTGCTCAAGCCATTGCACCTCGGACTGCCGAGTCAGAACCAGGGATTTTGGAGTGTGGATTCGACCAGTTGTTGCTGCAATGCGGATGCACGTTGTAATTGACACTTACTTGTACATGTGACTGCTTGAACAGTGCGCAGCGTACTTTGCCTGTCAGCAGCGCTGGCCCAGCAGCGCCGCTGGGGCATCTGGCATTTATTTGCCATTGCCACTTCTGGTCCAACATTGCTGGTTGTTCTGATCACCCTTGATCTAATCACTAAAACAACAGGTCGCTGAAGTAGCTAGCCCTACAGCCTGCTTGCAGCACGTGCAGCGCTGTAGCTTTATTGCAGAGCAAATTTTACGGCGTCTCTGTAACAGCACACACATGGTCACAGTAAGGCAACCATGAGCAATCGGCTGCAAAGCTACTAGCCATTAGCTCGTGCAAGCCATCAACTCCACATACGAGTGTCCACATGTCATCTGCGCATCTACCCACACAGGTATTGCTGGTCTCTCAGTATTGTCAAACTATTTCATGGCATGCTATATCCGAGCTAAAAGAATCGGGTGCCCTGAAATAAATCTGGGCAAAGCTTCTGCGGTGCCGAAGTAGAACCCTACCATAAGCATCATAATTATGAAGGAGGTTCTGAGTCTTCTTAAATCTGAATGGCCACAGCGGAGAACTTGTATGATCAGGTACTATTGCTTGCTTGAGCCATTTATCAGGGTTTTCACGAGGTCAGAGCTCCCTTCCAAGTTGTCCGCACTGGACTGCTCGGCTTCCACCTCATGCCCATCATCTACCTGCTCAATTGTTGGCAGCCTGTTTGACACAGCGGTGATCAGTCTTGCCTGCTGAGCTGACCCGAAGCTCATGAATGCTTCCCAGACCTAGAAATCTGCCGGGAGGCAGGCAAATGCACGCTGTTGGCAACTAAAAGCTTGCACAGAATCAGACGCTGCCTGAGAGCACAAGCCTCGCTGAAGTCACGTCGTGCAAGCATTTATTTAAGATCTGTAGACCTCTCAAATGCGGCAAGTGGGGCTTCTGACAGACAAAAGAATCGCCCGACTCCCAACTGGGCGCCAACCAGTAATTGCCCAAAAACAGTCAGCCGATCAAGACCCTCAACCACCCTTGCTGGGCAGTGCAGCCATCCAGCAACTCTGCTCTATACACCAACTCCTTTGCATGCACTCAAAAGATCCTGAAGCTTTGAGAGTCATTTCGCCTACCTGGAGGTGTGGTGCGCGTAGGAGGCAGGCAGGCTGTACACAAAATAGACCACCAGAGTCCCCGCCAGCCACACTACAAACCTGGCCCAGGCCGCGGCGCTGATAGAGCCCAACAGGAAGGTGTTGAGCACCAGGGAAGCTGCGGGCACCCATGGCCAGGCGGGCACGGCAAAGCTGCCCGGCCCGGGCAGGTGCGTCTGCCGCGCGAATGCTTGCAGCGACGCGGTGGCCGCTACTGCGCTGGCGCCAAAGCCGGCCAGGCCGCCCCAACCATCGCTCGACTGGTAGTACACGCTCAGCCCTGAGCGCAGCAAAAAGCAGTAACTTAGCAGCGCAGCGGTGATGGGTCAAAGCTCAAAATCTGCTGGCCAGCATGCAATCTGATAATGACCCTCGATGCAAATATTCGGTGACCCTTTCTCATGCAAGGCCTTCAGTGCCATTTTCAGCATCAGCAGTGTTGATATTGATTACTGGCCCCAAACCAAACCAAAGAGAACAAGCGCAGCCCCTGCCGTCCATCCATCCAATTCCTCGGGGATGACTTTGTGTGGGAGAAGTGACTGGTGCAGGAGGAAGATGACTCACCGATCCCGCTGACGGCGAGCCAGGCAAGCAGCAGGCCGGGGAGCCAGGGGTTGGCCCCCTTGGCGCGCCCAGCCACTCCATAGTATCGCCGCCACAGCAGCGCCAGGGCAACCACGAAGAAGCCAAACAGGCTGGAGATGGACGTCATGTCCGACAGGTACTCAAACGGGGTGAACAGCGTGATCACGGCTGCAGACACACCCAGACACACACTCTATTTCAGAGTCTTCGGCAGGAATTTTTACATGCCTGGCTCAATGAAACAAGCACATGTAAACAAAGATTCAGGTGTAAGCTGCACATGGCTATTGGCAGCACGAGTGTCACTGAAACACTCCCTGTACTGTTCTCCTTGCTAATTTCGTCGACCCATCGCTGCTCACAACTTTGCACAACTTCATCACCAATGGTTCAGACAGTGCTGGGGTAGCAACGCGCTTCAATGAGATGCATGCATGCACCAGCAGTGCATGAGAAGAATACAGTGAAGCTGGGCACTCACAGACTGCAATCCCCTGAACTGCGGTGGCAATGACGGGGGTGCCGAAGCGAGCATTGATGCGCGCAAAGACCGGGGGAATGAGATGTTGGCGTCCAAGTATGCAGATGATGCGTGCCCCCGCATAGAAACCCACCAGGGGTCCTGTCAGGATGCCGGCCAGCGCACCCACCGCCACTATGTACCGCGCCCACGGCAGCCCGGTGCTCTGCGCAGGGGGAATGCACAGATTTGGATTTGGGTTTGAATTTGAATTTGATTTTCCGCAGCAAAAGCATATAGTATCCAGGAGGTGGCATGTCTTGAGAGAGCACAGCAAGCAGAATTGTGAGGATGTAGGGCAATGGGTCATAATCCAACGAAGTACCAGAAAGTCACATAGCAATGGCGGACCCTGGTGAGCCAATTTTTGGTGTCAGGCATTGTGAAGAACAACACTTGGGCTGTAAATGAGCAGCACAAAGCCGGACAGAAAAGGGAATGTCTACCTGGAAGGCGGCTGCAAAGGCTGCCTTGGGGCTGATGTCCACATAGGGCACCATGAGCACAATGGTCGCACTCATGAGCATGTATAGGAGGGTCACCACTCCCAGAGATCCAAGTAGACCAATCGGCAGGTCCTTCTTGGGGTTCACCACCTACACCAAAAGGCTTGTAGGTGAACACTCACTAGCGCAGAGTTGTAAAAGACAGCAAGCTTATAATATGGCAGTCTCTCAATGAATAGGACAGGTATCCAGGACAGAAGCAGGCTTACCTCTTCTGCAGTATTTGCAAGTGCATCAGCGCCAATGTATGCAAAGAACGCCGCAGTCGCCCCATCGAATATCCCTCTCACCCCGAACGGCGCGAAAGGCTGCATGTTGGCAGCCTTTGCTTGCGTCAAGCCCGCAACGATCACGAAAAGAATTACTGCGACGTGCCCAACCGTCACAACTGCACACAGCACCAAAGAAGTGTTCAGATCGCTTCATTGCAAAGCCATCCACTAATCTGCAGGGATTTCAGGTCAGAAAGAAAGAATTTTCAATGTGAAAATGTAATGTGAAAATGTGAATATGTAAGAAGAATTTTTCTACACAAGGAATACTGAAGAGAGGAGGCGCACCGAGATTGAACAGGGAACTCTCATGAGTCCCAAGGATGAGCAGCAGAGTGAGACCCAGCGACAGCCCAAATGCCAAGAAATCCAGGTCCAGGCCGCCTGATGTGTGGACCTGGAGATCTGTCTTTGAGTCCACATCGAGGAGCTGTGACAGGTAGGCGCTGAAATTCCTGAGCACCCCGGCATTGCCCACAATGTGCGGGATGATCAGGTTTGTACCCACTACCCTGCACAATCGATGCACACACAGGTAAGGACATCAAGTGATGCACATTTTAATGCATGCATGCAGTGCAACACCATTTGTGATGATGCATTGCCTGGGGGAAATTGCAGCCAAGGACACAGGGCCCTGTGCAAGTCATCTCCTCTGCAGGGTAACCTTTGAGCAATTGATTAGCACGTTGAGTAGTGAAGGGCTACCATCCGATCAAAGGGCCGAAAGTGAGGGTAGTGTAGCTGAAAGCGCCTCCTGTGACCGGGACCTCAGTTGCAAATTCCGCATAGCAAAGAGCGGACAGCAGTGCTGAAATGGCTGCAATGGCAAAGCTGATGATCACTGCCGGCCTGCACGGCAACCACTGTCAGCGAAAATTGCATGGGTTACAATGAGCATAGATTCAGACCGGCCATCAGACAGGCAACCCAGCGGTGTTTCTGAAAAAGCCACAGGGAAGTCAGCAAGCATTCAGGGACATACCCTGCCTGACTGTGTGCTACTCTCCCAGTGGTCACGAAAATCCCCGCACCAACAACATTGCCTGCCAAAGAAACACATTCTGCTCAGAAAGAACGTGCCTGTGCAGCAGTGTGGTAAATAGCACAAGGCAAGACCAGTGGAGACTTCAGAAGACATGACACAGAGACTAGTGAAGGCACTGCGATTCAGGTCCGAATTGAATGCTCTGACCAACAAGATAACTAATCAATGAGTTCAGTTCAAGGTTTAGTACTCTGGAATTATCTCTTACATAGAGGTGCAGCACACCTATGCCCAGGCAGATGAGCTGCAGGGACGTGAGGGTGCGCTTAAAATTGCGACCTCCCTCGATCCTATCTCTGTCCTCCTCCTTGAAGGATCTGGGCTTGAAGGAATACCCTGACGCAAGGCTGTTCTTCAGAGATCTGAAATAGGAGCGAGGATCTTCAAACTCGCCCCAGGATCTTTCATCGCCCATCCCAGGCGCTTGAGGTGTCCAGATCAACCTCTTATAGAGTATTCACGAGCAAATGTATGATTTCAATCGGAGCGGAGATTGACTTTTGTAGCAGCACGAGCGTGCGTGATGCCTTCACGTGCTCGCAAGATGGCTCCTTGCCCCAATTGGAGCGCTACTCCTTTGCCCGGAAGGAACAGCAGAAACTTTTTGCCGAACAGGGTCTCACCTGATAATCAAACGATTTGCAAATTGCAGGGGAAGTTTGCTCAGATATAAGTTTCTCTTTTGTCATAGAAGAACCATGATCCTTTGGACATTGTCCTGAAAATTAGCCAAGGAGCTCTCAGCAGAAGGGTCTTCGTCTTTAGTCGTCAGTCGACATTGTTTAAATTATCTTGTCGATAGACTGATTGGTTGTCGTGAGATCGACGCTTTTAAGCCTGAGAACATCTGGCTTCGAATTGAATTCCCGGCTCCATTGTCCAAGCGAATATATATCATTTCTGTATACGCAGTTAGGTGATTGTTGCTGGATGGTGAAAGAAGTAGCCGTGACGGTGTCCGTTCCAGACTGCAATGTGCAGGTATGACCTGCTCTTCCAATGCTTGAATCGCAGGAGGTGATTGATTACGTCATCACGATCAGGCAGAGAGCAAATAAACTGCTCTGTATGGGCCACAGGAGTTTGCAGATATAGTCTTTGAAAGGAAGGCCACTTTGCTAGAGTACCACAAGCGAGAAGGTGACCCAAATGCAGTCCTGTCAGCTTGGCAGGACGACGTGCGCATAATTACATTCTCTGTACCACTCTCAGGCGTTCCTGATGTGGTCAAGACTGCCATTGGTACGGCCACCCCTGCCTCGTTGTGTGTTGCATGGACTTGAGCGTTTTCCTATGCAACAAAAGAACAATATATTCTGCTCATTATTGTCATCAAAAGCTTTTCCTGTTGTAGGCTGCAGCACTCTGACTATCCGGGAGACTCAGCAGAGGGAGTGGCTGGTGGATGGGTCTCTGAAAGTCACAAGCGAGCCTGTCCTAGACATTGTGGGTGGATCCAAATTCACCACGTCAGCAGAATTCACAATGCAAAGTTCTGCAGATCAGTCAGGCTGCGAGGTGCGTCCTTTGGCAACCTATACTATCTGAGCATCATCCTTGCGCCCAACTACCAGAAACAGAGGATAATGCATGGTGCATCTTGACTGGCAGCAGCATCTACACGAACTGTATGGCACCCCTTTCCATTGCAACTGTCCTTCTCAGGGCTGTTGCAATAGGAGTTGCAGATGCGCCAGCTTTGCAATGTCCATGAAACACTGCTGTATGTTGCAAGGTTGTGAGGCCGTTTGGTGTACTTCAGGTGACAGCCAAGGTGCTGTGTGCTGCTGCGGGACCGTGGGGGTTGGTCTCCACCATAGAGGGCATCATGGCGCAGCAGGCCCAGGCCTCTGTGCAGTCCTTCCTGGAGTTCTGCTCACAGAAGTGCAAGCAGGATACGCAGCAGCTGCCAGGGTACACCTCTGATGCAGAGACGGTGGAGTTCTATCAGGATGCGGCGGATACCTTCCTTGGAGCCTACCCTCCTAGTGCTGAACTGGCAGGTGCGATTCGGCCTGATCCAGTGACACAGCCATGCTTATCGCTGCTCTGGATGTACATTGCCATCCAGCCTTGTAAATCATGCAGTGCAGCAAGCCAATCCTTTCGCAGAAAAATCACGATGTCCCGCTGATCATTGATTGCATGATCGCGTTGCAGGGATTGATCTGCAGAATCTGGAGCCAATTTTGGAGCGGCTGGACATGCATGCACAGGGCATGCAGGCATCTGTCAGCGCGCTGTGTTCTGCCCTTCGCAACAATTCTTCAACTGCACCAAAGCAGCCCACTATCAGTTCATCCTGGGCTCCCTCGTGGCCCAGAGCAGGCCTAGGAAGCAGCTACTGGCTGGCCCTTTTCCTGGCGTTCCTTGCAGGGTGCTATCTGGGGTCATGGGTCAGGCTACGGCCGCAGCACTTCCGCTAAGGAGAGCAGAGTGTAGCTGAGCAAGAGTGAGATGTTTTGTACTTTCCACAGACACCCGAGTTGAAGCTTACAAGCTTGACAGACATGTGCAGCAGTGATGAGCGGGCACTGATGAGAGTCCAGCAGCTGTGTTCATGACGACAGCACTGATCTGAGCGGGTATTGTTGACATCAGAGCTGCAATGTTCTGTAAGAGTCAGCAGAAAAGGATATGCTCATTGAGGCCCTGCCTCAACAACACAGCTTGCCGCTCCAAGGAGCCGTTAAGATTGTATGCATGTCTGTTTTGTCCCATATAGCATGACACGTGGCACAGGCCGGAGCCTGATCCCTGTAATTTTACAATTGTACTGAGTGGCAACCTAATAAGTCTGTGTTCTTGTCGCGAAACATATTTTGCGTGCATCGAATGTGCACCTGTAACTTGCTGGCAGCAAAAAATCTAGAAGTAATTGCGAGAGATATCTATAAATCACGTGAGAGCGCAGAACATCATGTGACATGCCTCAGAAACGACAAGGCATGCGGCAGGCAAAGGATGCTGCCAACAGTGCTATTCTAATGATATTGTGGACTGCACCAATTCTGATGACAACCACCCTCGCTAGGTAGAAAACTCTAAAAGACTGCTGGATACTGATCAAGCATTTCTTCCATTACCCTGACTGCACTGCCCTAAGCAGTGTGTCCTAAACTCCAGACTGTTCTCAGAGACATAACATACACACTGAATTCTGCATATTCCATATACGCCAAAAGACAGAAAAAGCAATTGCGGAAATTCAAACACTGCGCCTACCCACAAGGGCAGCGTCCTGCAGCACAATCAATGCATGCAGCCACTAGAGACAATTTCCTAACCAAACAGCGCAAATCACACTCTTTACTCCTCACAGATCTAGGCAAAACGACGGACCCAAGTACACGAGCGAGCCTATCAAAATTCCTAACCGCCCCCAGTGTTGTGTTGCGCTTACAAAATTGTGCCCCGTTATACCGCTGGCAAAGCTGCTGTGCCAGCAGGAATTCTCTGGTTGCCTGGTGCTGCTTCAGGCGTGGCCATTGGTGGTGCTCTTGGGTCCAGCGCTGACGATGCTCTTGGCCAGGTCAACCGAGACAAAGCCGGCGCCGTCGCCGTACTTCTTGAAGTTGTCCTGTCAGTCAGAGCACAGCAACCACGTCAGGACATCCCCTCACTCCTAGTGCTTGCCTGACTCTTCGCTCTGTCCCATGTGGGCCTGGCAGGAGCACGAGGCATGCCCAAACATGAATCATGCATTGGGATTGGAGCCAGACAACAGGGCAGCGACTATAGTCACCTCTGCACGGAAGGGTGCGTAACAGGGTAATGACCATACATCAGTATTGTCTTGCTCAGGCTGGAAGTGGCGGCTCACCTGGTAGAGCGTGGCCAGGAGCTTGAGGGTCTTGTCGAACTCGGCCTTGTTGGACCACTGCGCAGCCGGGTTCAGGATCTCGTCCGGCACGGCTGTGCACTTGGTCGGCACCTGCGCGCACATGCTCCCCGCGTCACAAGCTGATCACACTTCTGCTTCTACTCTCAAGGCAGACTCCATGCAGCCAGGCAATTTAGTCTGCGCTCTGAAAGCCAGCACATGTACATGCACAGGCAAGTAGGTCCAACAATTCTAGAAGCCAGCAAATACATGCACAGGCAGGTAGGCACAAAAATCAGCAACAGGCGGGAACGTGGAGAAGGGCGCACATGCAGGCTGAAGATGGGTGTGGTGGTGGTCTCGGCTGCGGCCAGTTCTCCGCTGTGGATGCCGTCGATGATGGCGCGCGTGTAGCGCAGCTTTATGCGCGATCCCACGCCGTAGCGCCCGCCGGTCCACCTGGACAGATTCACACAGCCCTTGAGCATACGGTATTTGGACCGCCAATTGACCCCAGATCTTCTCCGCGACTTTGAAGGCAGCCTATTGAGCTAGGAAACGAGGCAATTACAAGCACAATGCATCCATAAGACTCAGTCAGGCGTCCCAAGATGAGCTCTCAAGATGAACAAAATGAGTCCCAACGGAAGTCCAATCGCAGCTGCTATATCACATGAATGTGAACACTTTGAGAGGTAAGGCTAATTTGTGCAAGACAAAAGGATGATGATGGTTGAGAAGAGGGCGCACCCTGTGTTGACAAGCCAGGCGGAGGTGCCGTGCTGCTCCATCTTCTGGGCGAGCATGGCCGCGTACTTCATGGGGTGCCACATGAGGAAGGCCCCGCCAAAGCAGGCGCTGAAGGTTGCCTCTGGCTCAGTCACCCCCATCTCAGTGCCCGCCACCTGTCAACCCACATGCCATGGCTCAAAGGAGTGAAGCTCCAAAATACAGAAAACGATCAAAATTGGAGCATGCATGAACACGGCAGGCGAGCCTTCAACACTACAAAGACGACTGCTTTTGCAATGATGCCAAATCGGTCCAGCGGCTAGTTCGTCTTTGTAAAGTCTGGTGATCGTCATATGTGCAGCCGTCTCTGTAATGTCTGCTCATTGAGATTTTCAATGTGGCCAAGCAACGTCATTGGCGTTAAGGATGTCGTGGACCAGCCGCTGTGGTCAATCAGCAGCATGGCCGGCAGCTGGGACCACTACAGAGCAACTTGAAGCAAGCAGACCCAAGAGAGTGCAGCGGGACAAGCAGAGGGGTGAGCACCTTGGCCGTGTAGCCGGAGATGAAGTGATACATGGCCTGCTCCTTGGTGAGGCGAGAGACGGGGGGCAGCACGCCAAACGCGTCGCAGCAGAGCAGGATGAGGTTCTTGGGGTGGGGGCCCACGCAGGGTATGCGCGCGTTGGGGATGTAGTCGATCGGGTACGACGCGCGCGTGTTCTCCGTCACAGCGCTGCAGGCCACAGTCACACCAGCCGCGTCAGCAATATTATCAAGTTTGAGACCTGGGTCTGTCATACAAGAATGCCTGCATTCCTCAACGCTGGGTTGAGGGGACCGGTCATGCAATCAGATTTCAATGGATTCTGATGGCAGCGCAGAAAGAGAAGAAAGAGAATGGTGGTGGCCAGTGAACCCGGATACACCAGTTACATCCCAGCCCCAGAGCTCATGCATGCGGGGGTGAAACTCTGCTGAAGGCCAAGTAGTAAGCTGTAAACCGATTACAGATGAGTGCCCGCACTTGGAGTCAAAGTCGACGTCGCGGGTGTGCTCGTCAAAGACGACGTTTTCGAGGACGGAGCCGAAGCGGATGGCGTTGTAAATCTCGGGCTCGCTGCTCTTCTTGAGGCCGATGCACTTGGCGTAGCAGCCGCCCTCGATGTTAAACACGCCACTGTTGCTCCAGCAGTGCTCATCGTCCCCAATCAGCGGCCGCGCTGGGTCCGTGGACAGCGTCGTCTTTCCAGTACCTGCAGCAACACCAAGGCCGGCCACATTCACATAGGTGCACATCTGGACTCAAATGGGGGGATCATTAATCAAAAGGCTGTTATCTGATCTGCATGATTGGACCATGGCCACCATGGCCCATGCGTGGCGGCTGCGCAGGTCAAATGCTGCTGCCATTCTCTGTATGCAGGTACTCTGATTGCGGATGCCATGCTCTGCAAGCATTTAATTTGGGTGCCAGGAGGTCTGGCATCGCCATAGGGAGCATGCGTTCACAGTGATGTGCAAGAGCATGCATGCAGGTGGACGAAAGCAAGGTGGCAGGCGGCAGTGCAGGGCAGCACCTGAGAGGCCGAAGAAGAGGGTGACGTCCTCGGCGGCGCCGACGTTGCAGCCGGAGTGCAGGGAGAGGATGCCGCGCTTGGGCATGAGGTAGTGCATCACGCTGAAGATTCCCTTCTTCATCTCCCCCGCGTACTGCGTGCCCAGGATCACCATCTCCCGCGTCCTGCGCACATTTGAACACCACTTGTGAACATGGTGTCATGCCATGACTCTCCCATTTGGGTGCCCTTTTGGAGCTAATCTGTTGTGACAGTCAAGTCCAACGCAGCCTTTTAAAGAAGCCTCACAAGGGGCTGTATTGGACAGCCACGGTTGCTACCGCCTCAGCAAAATCATGCTCCAAAAGAACAAGCAGCATTCAGGCATGCGCTCTCACACAGGCAGGTCAGTAAGCATGCGTAAGTACTCGTACAAAAAGACATGTTCAAAAGAGGGCACCTGAGGTTGATGTCGACGGAGGTAGAAGAGGACATGTAGGAGGTGTAGCGGTTGACAGGGAACGCCCCAGCGTTGAAGATGGTGAAGTCGGGCTTGCCAAACTCCGCCAGCTCCTTCTCGGTCGGCCGGATCAGCATGTTGTACATGAACAGCGCGTGGTACGCGCGCGCACACACCACACGCACCTTGATGCGCGACTGCGCAGCACACACGCAAATGCTTAGCCCAAACCTGTGCTGGCCAGGAATTTGTAATTGCTACCCTTTTCAAACTGTAGGGGAAAGCTGACAAGCCACTTTCTCCCTTCTAAGGATATTGCATAATCATGCGCTGATCTATTTAGACTTTTGTCTCTAGAAATGGTCTGGCGTTCTCTTCCTCCTTTCAGCTCATGAATTGCCCAGCGGCCAGCTGGCAGTGCTGATCGATGATACTGTATTAACACTTACTCTTGATATTGAACCTTTGATATTTTGGCTCAAGAAACTTCCGTGCATCCTCTCAGCACATGTTCTATTCAGCATATGAGATCCAGAGGAGAGCGATGTGAAGCCAAAAAACCAGCTCACCTCGGGGTCCCATCCGGCAAAGCCATCAAAGATGTAGAGGCGCTCCAGCATGTTGAGGTAGTCCACAGCGCGCTCCCTGTTCAGGATGAACGTCCTGCGCCAGCCACCAACACAGCGCTCACGACATGCACATTGCAGGCAAGCTGTTGCTGGCTGCCCATCATTTGTTCCCACATGCTCCAAGCTGATGAATAGTATTGAGACATGCAGACATGCCCCGCTTGGCATGCAAAGCCGGCATGCGTGTGAGCAGAAAAAGGCAGCATGGAAAATTTCCTGCATGCATGCAGGTTCATGCATGCAGGCGTTGCCCGGACTTCTGTGTGCAATAAAACTTCTGGTGCAGCAGTGCTGCAATTGCAGACCATGCACAGTGCCATGCGTGTGGACTGAAGGGCAGAAGGTGCTATTGCAGATTGTGGACACTGCCATGTGTGTAAATCAAAGGATAGATGGTGGCGGCTCACTTCTCGTCCATCTCGTAGTTGGGGGCGCCGTTGGCGGGCTGGCCATCGGCCGCCGCCCACCAGATGTCGGCCTGGGAGCCCGACTCGCGCACCACGCGCTTGTCCCGAGGACTCCGCCCAGTCTTTGCGCCTATACCACGTCAGCGCAAGATACTTCAGTGCAGATACTTCTTGGTGTGAAGTTCCAACATAGAAGCTGAAAACCTGTGGAGTGTTTTCAGCTCCTATCCATGAAAGGTGGATGGCTCTCAGGTTGGACATCAGTCTGACAACCTGAGGAGTGAGCTGTTCTGAGACTGTACAGGCGAGAAGCTGTGCTGACTTCAGAAGAAAAGACGACCTGCATCCGCACACGCAAAGGCGCATGGCTGCACGCATCGCATGCACATGCTGCATGACTGTCAGGAAAGGAGTACAGCGCAGATGGGGAAGTACCTGACAGGGTTGCGAGGGCGCCGCTGGCCACAATGTTGGTGCCGGCCTCGTACTGCAGTGCCTGTACGGCAACACACAAAATATCTCCATCCTGGATATGGACAGGTGCACGTTACGGGGGGCTTCTTGATGCAGCACGCCATCATATGCCCAGGCCCACGGACGTGCACTGCAGGAGTGCTCAGCAGCAGATCAGCAGGAGTCTGACCTGCTCATAGAGCTCGGCAGGAGTGAGGTTGTGGTGCACCACGGTGGGCTTCAGCCCGGCATCGGACATGGCGCGGATGAAGCCGCTGCGAGTGAAGGCGAAGGCAGGACCCGTGGGTGGCTTCTGCGCTGCCTGCATGCATATTGATGGTCAGAAAGCAGGCCAGATGACTGAAGCATGCACCCCCACAAGTGCAGTACAGTAATAATGTTATTCCAGAAAAGGGCAAGGGGGTGCAAATAATGTTCACTGAAGCACTGCAAATCACCTTCGTCTCGCCACGCACAACCTTGGGTCCCGCGCTGCATCAGCGCCCAAGCGTTGGTCAGTGCCAGGTAGGACATCACAAAACATAGACAGGCTTCAAACTTTCAGAGGGGCTTACTTTGCGCTAGGAGATGTCTTCAGGGCCAAACATGATACTTGCACATCCCAAAAAATCATTGCATTGCACAGATAGTACTACTTACACACGCGCCGATGACTTGAGGGTCTCGGAGAGCGAGTCGATGTGCTTCTGGGCAACGTCATCTGCGCATAGAATACAAGACGTCTTGGATCTATTATGCCTACACATGATGTGTGTACGCAAGCGCAGACCTCCGTCACCGTACGGGCTCCCAAACTTCAATACCTAGATTACGTCCCAGTAGGGACAATTCAGGGTGGAACCAAGGTGGACCAATCCCACACCTTGCCGCGGCTTTGTTGATGATTTTTGGAGCCTGTGCAGATCGACGAGATCCTCGGCTCTGCTCGGGTGCGACACCGGCTCGAGCAGGCGGTAGGTAGAAGCCCGCTCGTCGACCAGGTGGCTAGCATCGCTAGCGTCGTCCCTGTTACGCAACGCATGAAGGATGATCAAGAGACATGCAGCATATCGCAATGCCAGATCTGCAGGAGGGCCCCACAACCTCGAAAGCATCGCGCTGTCTTCGTCATCAAACAGCACGGGCACAGGAAAACGTGCTACTTGGGCAGGGCACTGTGTGACCATCAAAAGGTATCGATCACAGTGCAAATTAGCAATGGATGGGGGGATTCCAGTGAAAAAGTGCAAAGATACTGCTATAGAACCCGGTGTCGTAAAAATAGCACTGAAAGTTTCACAGGCAGGGGCTCACTTTATTATAGGCATGGCTGGCAGTCTTCCACAGCGGTCTGCACACTGTGACTTTTGGGGCGGTCTGCTGCGGTTGCTGGAAGTAAAATTCAATTCTGAGGCAACTTCCCAGATCTAGCAAATCAATGCAGTCAGGACCAGCGCTCTCCGCACAGTTGGCTCTGCTGACCTGGAGGCTGACTCGGCGATTTATACGAGATCCCCTGTACAGCAGCCCTGCGAGGGATTTATCGCCAGGGCAACAGCTCCAGTTGAACAGCTGCAAGTCTTGGTGAATAGAAACAGAAAATAATTAAAATATTCAATTTGACATTCTTTGCATGCCACAGTACCTGTCACAAGCATGCCCGCATGTTCAACGCCCTGAAGTTTACTAGAAGCTTGATCTGCCCCGATCTGGCCAGAACGATGCGAGTTTTATCTTCCCAAGGACAATGCAGACGGTTCCATCTGCCACTATTTTCCATTTCGGCTCCGTTTGAGAGCCATTGCCCCCTGAAGGCACCGTCAGCTGCCCCTTTCAGGGGAAGCCCCTCTGGCAGTGCTCTGGCAAAATGGGCCCCATCAAGACAGCATTCGGCCACTCGGAGACTCACAAATCAGGCTGTGAATGCTTCCAAGCCAGCCACAGCTGCAGATGACCAGAGCGCTCTGGTGGCGGAGCTCCTGCAGCTGCCCAACTACTGCGCCGGCTGCGGTGTCAAGCTGCAATCTGAAGACCAGGATCGTCCTGGGTGGGTACTCTTTCGAAAATATATAGTACCTACTTCCAAAGGGATTGTCTCTTGTCCTCCCTTACTGCTGGCAATGGTGACGTATGCATGCGCACGCTCAGATGATGCTGTTGCTGCATGCAGGTACTTCAAAGTCCCCCAGAAGCTCATAGAAGCATCGCTCGGAAAGGTAGATAAATGGATCCCTCATTAAACCATGTCCTCAGTGGTGTGTGTGTATCATTGGAAACAAATGCTGACGTGCTCCTTGCATGCATGACACAGATCCCCCCGGAGCGCATTGCAGAGGACGGCGCTAGTGAAGAAGTGGAGGAGAGGAAGGCCTCAAACTCAGCAGCGACCACTTCGCAGAGCAATGAGCGGGCCCCAGAAGCCTCACAGGCGCTGCGACGCGTGGATGCCTTGGTGGAATCTTGGCTGGTGAGCAGTGCTTTCTGCTGGGCATCTCGTTATCTCAATTGCTGTGACATCACGCTGGTGCAGCTCTGCAGGATATGCGCTAAAGTATGCAGCCCATTTTAATGCAGACTAGGCATGTTTCATGGTCGAGCAAGGTGCACATTGAGGCCTATGGCATGTCCCTGGGAAACAAAGATGTCTGTGCCTGGCAGGAGGAAGACGAAGTGGAGGATCCCAAGGCGGCGCTACGGCGGCTGAACATTGCTCCCGAGATAGAGAATGAGCACGAAGCGCGCGTCCTTTGCGCTCGCTGCTACTCCCTGTCGCACTACGGGTGAGTCACCGCAGCAGCCTCTCTTGGCGGGGCTCCCTATGCTTTCAGCAGCCTGCAAGACACACCACGTCCCAGCTGCCATGGCAATGTTCAACAGCTGCCACGCATGACACAAGCAGAAAACCCCATGTTTTGTACCACGCAGCAGAGCGCCGATGCGCCATATTGTTGCCCAGGAAGGGGTTTTAGGTCAGTAGTATGACCAGGGCTTTCTTCCTCTATTCTGAGAGTGGCTACTAAGCTTCACAGGCAGGTGAAGAGTGCGAGGGCGGAGGCGGACCTGCCGCAGTTTGATCTGGGCCAGAAAGTGGGGCGCAAGATCGGGCTGACGCGCCACCGGCGAGCGGTTGTGCTGTGCGTCGTCGACGCCGCAGACTTTGACGGCTCCTTGCCGCGCACCGCCCTCCAGGCGCTCTTCTCCAACATTGAAGGCTACCAGGTGATTCTAGAGAAGGGCGTTGCTCCTGCTAAACGCCAGAGGCAAATATCTGGAGAAGGCATCCTTTAGTGAATCCGCCAAGGAAACAAGTCCATCTCTCTGCATGCGGTCTTGGCTGTTCCAACAAGTTGATTTTATTGCATGTTGCCCGTCTCAGGCTTCCCTGCCTGATTAAGACCCCCTGGCAAAACGGCAAGTCAGACGAAGGGTGTCCCTGCCTGTGTTGGGATCCCTTCCAGGAGAACAGCGGACTCAGCTCAATAAGCAGTGTTTGAGGGGTGCTATTGTCATGCTTCCCCGCAGCAGGAGGAGAACATTGGCAGAGGAATTGAACCAAGGCACGATAAGCCCTGCCAAGTGTTACAGAAATGTTGACTTTGTGTGTGCAGGTGAGGGACGGGGTGTCTGCTGTGAGGGCGGACAACAAAGATGTGAGGTTTGTGCTGGCGGTCAACAAGGCCGACCTGCTGCCGGCGCAGGCCACAGCCGAACGGCTTGAGGTGATCACCTTGCCCCTCCCAGCCAACATCCCACCAACATGCCTCACCTTGTGCCATATACAATTTGACATCTGATTAAAGGCAAGTGGTCTCATCCAGTGTGAATATACTAATAGTATGTAACTTTAGAATAGTAAAGGATGATGTCAGACTGACATGCCTAGACCCTCTTGTCTTGAGCGATCCCCACAGTGTGCTCCCCTGAAGGCGTGTGCTAGGAGGCTAGTGCATTGCCAAGGCAATGATCAGGCAAAGACTCTTCCACATGTTGGACAACATGCACGGTCATCACTAAGGGTCTAGATCTCAACACAGCTGTTGTGCGTGTGGCGCAGAAGTGGATACGGATGCGCGCGAAACAGGGGGGCATGCCCAAGCCGGCCTCTGTCGAGCTGGTGAGTGCTCTGAAAGGCTGGGGAGTGGAGCAGCTGCTGGTGCGCCTGCACAGAGAAGTGGGCACCACCGGCGATGTCTGGGTGGTGAGCGCTCTATCGCTTGAAAGTGATTACATGCAGAGTCGTATCCGCCTATCATGACTGCTGAGCAAGCATGAGCCTTCACACCACATGACTCGTGTGTTATCTATGGGTCACCAACAAAAACAAGACCTTTGTTGTGTACATTTGCTCATGAGTGGTGATCGCCCAATCAGAGGAATACATCCCTTTTGTTGGCAACCCATGCAGTCTGTGGATCCTCAATGCGTGCTGATGTTCTAGTGAGAGGCGAGTTGGATCCAATGTACAATGAACAGGTGGGCGCTCAGAATGCCGGCAAGAGCTCGCTCATCAATGCCATGAAGCGCGCAGTGCGGCACGGCAAACCCAGGAACGAGCTCACCACAGCCGCTCTGCCCGGCACAACTCTAGGTGAAAATTCCTGCACATCTTCAGCACTTCCTTCCTGCCATCATTTACACCCTCCCAGGTGGCCTTTTTACCTTTTTGCACTCTTCTGGTTGCTGATAATGCAAGTATTTACAAAGAGGTCAGCAGGTTTGGTCCTGAAATATCTACAATATATACAGTGAGGTTGTGTCTGTGTGCAGGCATGCTGAAGGTGCCAGGCCTGATGCCGCCAAGGTGCAATATGTTCGATACACCGGGCGTGCCCCACGATTTCCAGCTCTCATCCCGCCTCAGCGCCGATGAGGTGTGACTCTGATAACTGATACCAGACAAACAGTGCACGCATCTCAATGCAAGTCTGGCACAAAAGCAGAGGATGTCACCCATGGGGTCCCATTTACAATATTTGCAAAGACACACAACGAGGGGGGGAAAGCACGTGCAGTGTGGCGCTCTAGATGGCGAAGATGTTGCAAGAGTTGCGCAGAGCACAGGGTAGTTGTATGAAAAGACTGTCACAACTGCCGCTGCAGGTGAAGCTGCTGCTGCCAAAGCGGCGGCTGAAGCCGCGCACCTTCCGGGCGGCTGCCGGGCAGACGGTATTTGTGGGCGGCGTGGCTCGTATCGACGTGCTGACCAGCCCGGGGGCCACGCTCTACCTGACCGTCTGGGCCTCCGACGACCTGACCTGCCACTTTGGCAAGACCGAGGGCGCCGAGGAACGGTGCGCTCACTACCTTTCTGTATTCACCCAAAAATGGCCTTGCTAGACCTGTGCTCCAGCATCAGCTGCAGCGCCTGCCATGTAAATCTTGCCATCACAGTCAGCCTGCACCAGGATCTGCCAGACGTGTTTGATGTGCAGTGCACTCCTGAACCTCGAGCATCGCACCAGGGGCGGAGATGCAGGCAGGGACTTTGCAGGTGCTGCCTGGCTGAAAATGAGCGCATGGTGCAGGTACGAGAAGAGTTTGGGCACAATGTTGGTCCCCCCCCTGGAGCAGGAGCACAAGCTGGGGCCACTGGTTCCCTGTCAGGTCACTGCGCAGGGGACCAACTGGAGGCAGAGCAGCACAGACATCGCTGTGGCAGGCCTGGGGTGGTTCGCAGTGGGCGTCAGCGGAGAGGCGGAGTTCAATGTGTGGACGCATGAAGGTGCGTGCCTCCTGCCTGCACCCCTTGTGCCCCTGCGCTTCCTCAAAGAAAACTGAGGAAGCCTTGGAGTTTGCAAGGCCATTCTCGAGAGGCTTGAAGCATGTCCTCTGCTCTGCGAGAGGCTCGCCGGGGGGGTACTGTCATAGAAAATGTTACTGCAGCCATCACGGATGGGTTAGTATGGATACCTGGACGCTTTGTGCAGGTGTCGCCATCACCACTCGCGCTGCAGTGCTGCCGGACTATGCGAGGGATCTGGAGCGTCCGGGCTTTGGCAACCGCGACAGAAAACCCAAAGGGAAGGCTGGCGGCAAGACTCACAGATGATTTTGCTGTACAGTGTCGGCCGTGGCAGCACTCTAAGGAACTGTTCTGGACTGATGTCTTCCAGGGTGCATGCTCCAGTGAGTGTTTACATTGGAATCGCTCCCTGCAAAGGTTCATCTGAGTTCAAGCTTGTGTGCATCTTATCTACCGAGGATTATGAACGGCATGTTGTGTACACGGGGTCATTCTCACACCCGTGCACAGGCTCATTGTGTATCTCACTACTAGTAGTACTCCGGTATACCGGTATACTACGTAGTCAACACGGTGGTATATATGCAAAGCTCTAATATTATTGCCGTAACAAAGGCTTCACACAAGGCATGCTCTATCAATGCAGTCATGCAAAGGATCATTGCTTGGTGCTGCAAGCACTTCTGGCACATTTTGATTGATTGATTACGCAAATATCAATCAAAATGTCCCAGAAGTGCTTGCAGCATCTGCATCTCAGTCATTGTAACATGGGCAGCATTCCAGATCAGACTCTGCACGAACGAGATCGGGCGGCTTCCGAAATGAAGCACCGACAGCAAATTTCTTGAAATCCCATAACTCCGCAGGTAGTGCGCAATACAAAAGCTAGATCTCATGACAAAGACCTGTGGAGTGGGCATCATAATAATGACGAAGGAAAGGCAGCACATCTAGGATTTTTTTGTCTCTATCTACCTCTGCGTAAGGACCATCGAGCGTCGATCACAACCTTGCGACAGGTATCGATTCATATCAAGACATTTCTGCCACATACGACCTGCTCGAAGCTCGTCTCGATTCAAGGTGATCGCAGGTGAGGGGTTGCATACTGCCAAAGACTCAGCTAATGCCATTGGCACTCTGTACCTAAGCGATGATCAGATTCCAGATATTTATGTGTGTCTGCAGAGAATGCGGTAGTGTTGTCTGAACGTGCCAATCATGGGCTGGAGGGCGGAAGCATTCGACCTTCACAGACAGCGAGACTTGATTGGAAGGGGAGCCTATGGCGAGGTCTGCCACTCCTATTGTCATGCAAGGCCCTCCTTTGAAGGCATCAAGGATGGCTGCGGCACAGAACGACCCTGGCAGCCCTGGAGATACATTCCATTCTTTTTGCCTGTAACTTTGCCGCCTGCGCACAGGTGTACAGAGCTTGTAATAAGTTGACAGGACAACACGATGCACTCAAGCGGATCAACGCAGACCCGAGGGACGCAATCAGTGCCGGCATCCCTCGCTACGCCATTGCTGAATCCCAAATTTACAACAATTGGACCACCTGAATGTGACCAAGCTCAAAGGACTTGTACAGTCCCGACGTAAGTACAATTTACTCTTCCTACCATCCTTATCAGGAAGTGGTTCCTGTGCATCCTTGCAAGCACACTCTTCCACTGCCATTTTGCTGCAAGCGCCCTGTACAGCATTCCAGAGAGTATTTGCCAGTCTGTGAATTGAGGACCTCTGTTTGATTCGCAGCACACGAGAGCAACAATTTCCATGGTACATATTACTTGGTCCTGGATCTGATGACCAACGACTTGCATGGACACCTGAAGAAATGATTACAATGGTCTCCCACTGCGAGAGGTGCGGCTCTCTCAAGGGACTCGGGAAGTTTGCAAGAAATTCAGATTTTGTGTTTAACTTGTCGCCCTCATTCCAAGGCTAGGCCAAAAGGCCAAGCCTTTGCTTTGCTGTTGTCTGCAGTGTCATGCAAAGTTCTCAGATCCTCCCGTGCCTGTGCAGGTGAAGTCTTACACGAAGCAGCTATTGGCGCTTTACACATGGCATGCCCGCCTTTCCCTGGATATGGGCCCCTTGTGTACAACTACATTCCCCGCTGTTCATGAACCCCGCCGTCAATCCTCAAGCTGCTGCAGGGCCGCCTCAGCACCCAGCACAGCAGTAGAGTTCTTCTTGTTTATGCAGAATAATGCAGATGTAATACCGAAAGTGCATGTTTGGCAGCGCTTTTGCCCATCAGCAGACACTGCTCAGCAAGCACCTATCAGTGTGTACAATTCCGGAAGAGAAGGCTTCATGTACAATTTCGACTGTCCTTTTGCAGGTTGAACGGTTACATCTTAGATCAAAGACTTCAAGTTGCATCACATGCGTGACCCATTGAATGTTGCAAGCTGTGTTTGCTTGTTCGAGTCTGTCTCTGAGCAATTGTTGAAGGCATGGTGATTTCACCAGGGTCACGTAAAGAATGATTTTTGACAAGAGTGAATACCATACTCTCAATTCCATATTTGCTTGCAAACTGGAACGACCACTTGAAGCGCCCAGCAAGTGTCCAGCAATGCGCAATTGTGCACACAATTTCTGACCTGTGATCCCCATACTGCCACATTGAATCACAAGAACCATGCACGATGCGCAGGATGTTCAATTTTTTGTGCTTTTGGGCTGCAGGTGCCATCTGTACAGCCACGGCATCCACGCCATGACAGCTCCAAAATTAAGGACCCAAATCACAGCCAAAATTGCCTGTCCAACACAAAGCCACTCAGCATCCAGAATACCTGAAAATGTGCCCCTCTGAAGAGTCAACACTCTGAAAAGCTGCTGGATGAGCCCAGCAGAGTCAGATGTGTATGTGCAAGCAGGGGACTTGGCAAAAGGCACCTGAAGGTGTTGTAGGTAGGCTGGGCCATGCAGGGCAGCCACTAGAACACTCCCACGGCCTAGCTGCCAAAGCCTATAAATCATGTGCACCACTGGCACCATCGGCCACATGTACGATCCTGCACTTCAACGCCTTCTTTTCAGCTCTTCACTGGTCAGATCTCCAGGAATGTGTAGAGTCTGCTGCATTGACGCCGAGCAGGCTTTGAATCGACCAGAAACTCAAAAGTTAAGGCAGCTGCAGTTCAGGTACTGAACTGACCTCGCTTGACGAAGACCATCTCCATCCAGATCTGAGATAGCAGTGTTGTAAGGTATGTCAAGAGGCATGTGGCTGCCAGGTATCCATGTTGAGTCCAAAGAATAGACACTACAAGTGTAGCTATGGGAAGAAGCAGTCCCACAGATGCTGGCAGCGCCTGCGCAGCATTCCATCGCTCCTATGAGCCAAATTGTGCATTTTGGCTGCCCTTCTGCTCTGACCGCTTCACCTCTGGCAAGAGCGATGCTTCTGCGCAAATATACGGCGATCATTCGCTCACCAGAAGGTATGTCCTGAAGTACTTTGGCATTATTCTTTTGCCTGAAGGTTCCCTCCACGGCCCTGCAGCAGGCATGGAGGTCTTGCTCCTTGCTTGCACTAGAAAGCAATCCAATTTGCCGGCATTTCGTGTTGACATTGCTGAACTCACCTGGATATACTTCAGCAGGTCTTGTCTCCAGGCGCTCTTTACCAAAAGCCTCTCCCACGAGCAGGAATGCATATGAAGTCACAGCGAAGAGCACATCCGTCGCCAAGAAAAGCGCCAATCTTTGCATTGAGTCCAAGCTGAGAACCTGAGGTGGCTCACAAAAAATGCCACGTTTCTTTAACAACGACTACCATGTGTATGATGCAGACACATTTCATAGTTCACCAGATCTCACGTCAACAAAGCTCAATACCTACTTCATCGATGGCCTCAATACTAGACACATAAGATCGACTTCAAAACATTCGACTGACCTGTTCGGCCTGAAAGCACGTAAGAAGCGATGGTAATAAGCCACCAGCTGTCAAGAGCATTCCAGCTGAAACCCAAGAACCGTCAGGCCTCTCTGTGCCACTTTCAGCCGCCATTCTGGTTGTTACTGTTCTTGGCAACCTTCTGCAATTTTTCAATGCGATGTAGCGCAGTAGCCCTGAGGAGGAATTCTTCAGCCAACTGGATCCTGATGAGATCACATGGCTTCTCCAAGGTAAGCTGCAGTAACACCCCGTACAGTTGATCAATCCCAGGCTCATCAGGAGGCTCCCGATTGGTATTTCCTGTAATGCTGGAGCAATGGGCAGCACGGATTCTGCACGATCTAGAACACGGTTGGCATTGCATGTCCTCCTTGCATGATGACTCAGCTTCCGACTTGAGGATTCCAGCTTCCACACTGAGGTGTGTGGGGGAGGGAAGGTATCAAGGAGGGGTCTCGTGCTGAATTTTTTAGTATGAAGCAAGGCGCACTCTGTGTTTTTTCAGTCATCAGGCACTGTCATTATGATAGTGTAATGCAAGCTTAAGCAGCTATTGGCCTTCAAAGGAATTCCGGCCTCGCCTAGCGATTTGGAGCTCATGAGCTGAGGAGCTGATCAGCTACACCGTGTGACAGTGGTGACCACGATATGCTGGCCAATACAGGGGAGCAATATGTGCAGAGATGTTGAAATTTGTTCCCAAACACGCAAGCATTGAAAGCGATGCAGCCAAAATCACTGCCAAGCGTTAAGCGCTCAACATGATGACTTCCGCTCTTGTGCAGCTCTCTGCAAATGTGCATGTAGCTCATATCTGCAGGTCGCTCAGGGGACTGAAATGACAGATGATTGGTGTGACATCCATCAAAAGTCAGCCTCCCGATACCAGCATTTAGCTTTCACATCTGTTACATGCAGCCCTCTGAGACACACGGCCGTTTTACTGCATCATCACGCCTGCACAATATCAAATGACTCCTGCACGTGCCTGAGATCACTCTCAGCTTTCCTCCATTGCCTCCCGTTAGCCTGAATGGCTATCAGGAACATGCGATTCTTGTACGCAGTAGCTGCCACCAGGCGGTGTGGCCTTAGCTCCCTGCATGTCAGAGCATATGCATCTCAGTATGAGGCCCTGGCTGACAGGAATCCTGTCACATCATGTCATGATAATTGCAGCTGCAGAGCGCTCTGATCAACATGACCTCTCCCAATAGATCAGCAACATGCAGAGCTCACCATCTGTAGTACGTCAGATTGTTCTTTTTCGTGATTGTCTGTCCCATGACATCGTCCTCCTGCACACCTTGTGCACAGCTTGTGATCCAGATCATCAGAAACGCAACAACAGAGCCAAATTAAGAAATGATTGCAAGATTTCCTCACCGAGAGTGGTGCGCCAAATAGCTCTGGTGCAAAGCCGCTAATGAGCTTCTCTGGAGGACCCACTTCTTCTATCCTGACGTCTGCATTGAAACCCACATCGATGAAGCGCAAAATAGGGGCCACAACAATCGCCAAGCTGCCCTGATCCTTGTTTGAAAAGCGCAGGTCGATCTGTTCCCCCAACAAGTCAAGGTCAACATGGGCAATTGAGCAAAAATGACCAGCAGGCATGCTTTAAATTGCTTCAGAATGCCAAGGTGTCAATTCAGCTTGTAGATGTGACAGCAGAAAACTGATGCATACCTCAGTCCCACCAAGATCGGCAATGGACACGGGTGTTTCTTCCCAGCCTTTTGGCACCTTAAAAGAGTATCGGGGAATCTCAGACCAGCCTACTCCATGCCCTCCGCTCTTTCCTTCAGGTCGGACGTAGGTTTGATAGCCATCTCCATCAGGGCTGCTGAGGCCTGGGACCAAATCAGAACATTAATTTTGCTGACTTGCAGCAGGTGCGAGGTATGGGGACAAACAACCTTCTCAAGGAGCCTTGCCTGGGATCCGTCCTGCTGTTAGACCCTGAACAGCCAAGGTGGGCTGCACTTTCAGAAGTCCATTGACGAGAGCTGTGGCGGACATCAATTTCAGCAGCTGCCTTCTTGTACTATCCTCTGCGTCCTGCAGGCCCGGGCAATATTAGGACACTTGTGGATGCATTGCGATACAGAAAATCAAGATGAAATTTAAATATCACATGGAACACCTGTCGAAATTTAAGCAACTTGCCTCGTTTGCATATCGGTGATCTGAACGTGGCAGTGAACAGATCGCTCGAAAACGTCCCGCTGTCCTTGGTGCGCTGCATGAGTGCTGAAAGGGTCTCTGATTGCACACAGTCTTTGACATCGCAGATGTGCGATTGGTGTTTCAAGAAATTAAGTCCTGTGTTCTCAGCAACGGAATTAACGTGGCAAGTCTACTCCACCAACTCCAGTGATGCTCTGATCCACTTGTACTGGACAACCTGATTTAGCTCAAATAAACTTGTGTCAAATGAATAAGCAACACAAACAAGATTCTTGGCACTCAAATGATGGGCTTCTCGATGAGTTCGCCGAGAGCAGCAGGGAACGCCTTGAACGGAAGTGTGGGCATTCTCCACAGCTGAATGGATGGAATTCCTCAGCAAAATTCTGATGCTGGTAATTATTGTCCAAGAGTATTGAAAGCAATCACTTGTTTCAGTACAGAAGTAGAAGCAGCGTGCGCATAATAAGTTGTTAACTGGATTGACATCTGCACTGATACTTGGACCACAGACACCCAGCAGAGGAGAATGCCAGATCTCCAACCACCAAAGATGGTAGCGTCTCAGGTAATTCAGACAGCCATGCAGGCCCTTATCCAGAAGGACTATTGCTTGCATCCTCCAGCGTAGGGTTGACACCAACTGCAACTGCTTTGCAGTGAGAAGCAGTTGCAGTGTCGCAATGGTGCTCAGATATATGCACATAGCGTACTCATAGCCTGCAGCAATTGTATTGTTTAGCTGGTATGAAGGATGAAGGCAGAAGGCAGTGGACTTGGTCCCTGGCCTGAAGTCAGAAATCCAAGAGGGACTGTCAGTGAACAGCAGGCTGGCTGAAGTTCATGTCTATCTTCCTCCGCAGGCAGACTTGCAGAACGCCAAAATAGACATAGGCTACAGGGACTTCTGTGCCCATCTCCTCATACCGCTCAATGCCTGCCGGAGAAAAAACTTCTATCTGCCCTGGAGATGCGAGCATGAGCGGCACGCCTATGAGAAATGCGAGTACAAGGAGTATCAGCGCAGGGTACTGAAGAAGGCAGCTGAGAAGGCTGAGAAGCAGTGAGTGGGGCAAAACAGTAACCTGAAGAGGAGGGTGCTGTGGGAATAGTGTTTGCATTAAAGAACACCAAATGCCTCGAGTCTATGACAATGCATCATATTGTCGTGACCAGCAAATGCGTTGAAGATGATGTCATTACAGTCCTTCGCAAGGCATGCTCATGCGAAGCACGGGTTCCCCTTGGAATTCTCTGACTGTGTAGATGGGACCTGTTTGATGCCAACAAACATTTAGATAAAGAGGAGTGCCGACATCAACAATTGGTAACTTCAAGAGTACGGTACTAGTTGCAGAAGAGATAGGAAAACAACCGAGGAGTGCAATCTTTATCGATCGGTCTTCTGAAGCCGAACAGGTGTAAAGTTGATTGCTGAATTGCAGCGCATGCGCAGCGCGAGCCACTACTTCACGCACGTAAGCACACCAGGTATTAGTACCTCATTGAGAAGGAAGGCAGCCTTACATACATTACTTGCATGACTCGCAATCAATCAAATCTGTCTGCGGAGGCAATGCGCTCCCATATCAAATCAAGTATTCCACCACTGCTACCAACTGCTGTGCACCTGCTGCTCTTGCAAGTGGTGCAACACACTTTAATGAACAACACCTGTTGCCCAGGACAGACCTTTCAAAACCTAGGGTGTTCTGCTCGGACTTGTAGCGGCAAACTCCACGCCTAAGCTTCTTGCAGCGTCCTTGTTCATTCACGTACAAAGAGATTTCGTCAAACAGCAAAGCAGGAGCAGCCCATACAGCAGATTGTGCTATGCTGTGCAGTAATGTGGGGCTTGCACCGTTTTTCATCATACTGTCACATCATCTGTCACTGAACCTCAAGGAGAAGGGGAGTGGTTGCGACATGTACAAAGAGATCCTCCATAAACCAATACAGCAGAAGCAGCCCACGCAGCAGGCTGCGCTGCGCTGTGCAACATTCAGGGCACGCTCGCATGTGCTACACTTGTTCATGGCCTCTGGTGGGCAGCGGCTGAAGCCTCGTCCACAAGCTTGGCAGCATGCTGGCTGTCTGAGGGCTGCTGTGCAGAGTTGCTGCCCCCCTCGCTCAACTGCAGCCCGCAGCAAAGCCCCTCATCCGGCTGTACTACCATCACCCGAGGCTGCACCCTCTTGGGTGGATCTACTGGTGCCACTCGCCCTGCCGGTGGCCCTGCTCCTTCCACATCATATCCTGAACCACGCGACAAGCACATGCCAGATCAGCTGAGTGGTGGGCAACTTGACCATGGAGAGCGCGACAAGGAGACTGGATGGATTGGGCCACATGCGCTAAAACAAGACGAGGTTGCACCTTGCCGCAGAGCAGCCTCACGTTGAAGGCGCCTCGATCTGCACCCAAGCAGCAACACTCGCAGAAAGCCTGCATCACGCCAGAAATGTGGTTTGAGGCCAGGGATCGTCCGGCATGGGGTCCACTGTCAATATCGTGCACAATGCGGTGCAAGATCATAATTTCAATCAAGTGCAGCCTGTACTTCTCTGAGTCTGGCAGCATGCAGAGCACGCTGTGGGGAAGGTCCTGGCGCTCGAGGGACTCACCCAGTGCTATGGCCAGGGACACGATGGCCAGGGTGAATCCGACCTGCAATTGCAGCCCGATCATTTTGATATCAAAGTGACAGATGGCAAGCTGTATGCCGCGAAGGGCATTTATAAAGCACTAAGTAGTTCTTGTAAAAGGTATAAACCAGGATTTTAAAGGGGACAAACACAGGGACACATCTGCCTAATGCTTACCAAGTGCGGCAGCGTAGGACCGTCGCCGTAGTACGACGGCCCGCTATACTGTACTGTTGTTGACGTTGAGACTGTGCTGTTACTCGCCATGCATATCCTTTCTTGAAGGAAAAAAGTGTTTCAAAGCACCACCTGCCACACAAGCAACAGAAGCTTACAGCAACCAAGAAACCGGGTATTGGCCGGCAACTTTAAGTAAAGTAACATCTGCATGGTGCTCCCTATTATTATGACAGCAAGTGCAACAGCACAGCCTGAAGGCCTTGTCTTGCACATCTCCTGGATGACTTGAACGCAGGAAAGACCGGACCTCGACAGTATTGATACTAAGAGTTAGGATGGTACAGTGTCAAAATATTGTAATAGTTGCAGACCTCAGTCAGTTGCATCGCCTCAACGAGGAGCCAGGTGAAGCTCGGCAACTTTCACTTCCTTCGAGTGGACCTCTATCTGTCCGTCCAAGATTTTGCAAGCTTCTCCCACCATTTGTTCCTTATTCTCCCATGTGAAGTAAAGCTTCATAAATCGGAAACAATCGGTGGAGGAACAATCGGTCGATACTTCCCACGTCATGATCTGCCAAGGTGGCATCCGCGTCGGCCATGGCTGCATCTGCTATTAGTAGAAGCCTTCTGGAATTTTATTTGCAAAATACCAACATCTTCTTGCTGTTTGGCATAGCTAGATGGACTGCCGAAAGCGCTGAGATGCATCTACAGCAACTTTGCTTACATTAATGCATGCAGATTCCTCGTGCACGTTTACCACCAGATGGATATGACCTGGTCATTGACCATAGTGCCAAGGCCATTTCAGTGAGAGGAATGCCCCCATTGATGGCTGCTATCAGTGCCAGGCTGACAGCAAGTGGCAAGATTTACTGCAGTGCACAGTGCTTCAACTTAGCAAGCATGGACACTGCCGTTGTCACACTTAGGTGACAGCCTGTCAGACAGAGTCCCAGCACATGCACAAGCTTCCCGTGAGACTGAGCAGCGCAGCTTGCAAATCCCACTATCGTGTACCCCTCAAATTTGAACAGAACGAAATGCATTGAGGAGAACTGGCGATGTAAACTGTGCAGAGCTAGGACTTGCTGGGGCATCCCATCTTGAACGCGTACGCGAAGCAGTTGCCTACTAAGAGCCATGTGCAGGAATTATAGCAGCCTTGATTCTGACTGTGCCTCTACCTACAGGTTGTTCTTGAGTGCAGGACAGCCCTCTCGATTGTTTTTTCTTCAGGAATGACAGCCCAAGGCGCTACACCGACTTGCAATGGAGATCAACATGTTGCCCACCAATAAACCAACCTCGAGATCCCCGTGTAAATCCACGCTTATTGCTCTCAACACCACAATAAAGCCGCAGACTTGTCCAACTCCAATATCCCACAGCATTGATTGCTGTGCCCAGCATGCCGTAACCTCTTGCACAGAGGCCAGCAACTCCACATCCTGCAGAGGCAAGTCAGTGCACTCAGCTGAATGCAGTGGATACCCTCTGCAGCAGCCAAAGTCATTGTCACCGAGGTGTCGCAACAAGATCATCCCTAGAGCTGGCTAAAGGACACATGGCTGATCACTAATCCTTGGCATCTTCGTGGAGCAGAGGCATACCCGTGAACTTTGGCTCCAGTCAGGCGTGGACACGTCCCGGCCGCGGCAGCAGCTCTGTCAGCAGCCAGATGCCGAGCAGCAGTAGCACACCCACCAGCACCCTGCACAGATCACACAGAGGGGCAGAAGCTGTTTCAGCTCATGCTTGGCCCTTCTGCTATTAGAGGACGAGGACTTCAGTGAGGGTGAAAAAGCACCCAATCAGCAGTGCAAGGGAACGCATATTTCGATTGCATTTGCATCTGAGTGCGCGTCCTCTGTCAGCCAAATGTGGTAAATACTCATGACAAGACGATTTTTCTCGCCGATTTTCACACACACTGCATAGACTGGACAGGAAGACGCCGGAGAAAGGAGGACGCAGCACTAACCTGTGCATCAGGCTCTTGGGCAGCTGCTGCTGCGCATACGCCAGCACGCGCTGCAGCGTCCCCTTGCGCCGGTTGACCTGCACGCGGCTCTTGGCCACGGGGGCGCCGATGTGCTTGCCCATGCGCCCGCTTGGCTTGCCGCCCCCACTGGACGGCTTCGGCACCGCCGCGGCCGCCGCCGACGCCGGGGCCGGCGTGGCCGGCACCTCTGCCGCCGTGGCCGCTGCCGGCAGCTCCTCGCTCGCCTGTACAGCAACAGATAATGAGCCAATGCAGTCCACCAGACATACCAAGATTTATTCCCTACATGTGTGCCAAGGATTAGGGTCTTCATGTAGCAGACCATGAAAAAAGGTCCAGGATACGCCCAGGAGAAGCAACACACAGGGGCAGCGGGCTCCTTGGCGGCCTTGTCGTCCTCCTTGACGCCGGCGACCTTGTGGGCGTCGCGGACCTTCTGCGCGCGCTCCTTCTGCTCGGCCTTGCGGCGCTTGCGCTCCTTGCGCGCCTCGGCCTCGCGCGCCGCCTCCGCGTTGCGCAGCCGCGCCCTCTCGCGCTCCTCCGCCTCGTCCACCTGTTCCACGTCCCTGTGCGCACAGTCACCCACACCACTCAGCCGGCGGTCGTCTGCTGACACAGATGGCACTTCATTTAAGAGACTCTTGTCTGAATGACAGCGCAAGGAACCATCAAGTCAACAATGCAGTGATGTTCAATCGACCACGTCCTCAGACCAGCTCCAGAAAAGCTGCTACTGAGCATAGATCCGCAAGCGATATCTTCAATATGTCCCTTGCCAGTGCAGGGAACCGTCATAGCATTGGCAGGGGAATGTGTGCAAAAGTATGCAGAAAAGAAATCAAAATAAGGTTCCTACCGCTTCAGGAGGGCAGCAGGGGGCACGAACGGCGTCTTGTCTTCGAAGATGGCTGGGATCTCGACGACCGACTTCTTGACGGCCTTGCTCCTCCTGGGCGCCTTTGCCTTGGCAGGCACCAGCACGCCGCCGTTCTCCGCCAGCTGCGCCAGCTCCTCCATCTGCATGGCCCCCAGCGTCTTGTGCAGCTCTGGGGCCTCCGCCGCTTCCTGCACAGGCACCTGACATCAAACAGCTGCACGCCAAGATGTGCCGCTGCCAATCAATTCCGTTGAAGAGTAAGGAAGTTTTCATGCCATTCAGGTAACCCGAGGGAAGGATACAAAAGAAAACAAGGAATCATCTGCTACATCTGCAATTTATGAAGCGGTGAGCTTCAAATCTAGGTACAGGTAGAGAGTGGAGGCGCACAGACTCTGACAGGACAACACACTTGCTTCAGCACAGTGCCAAGATAGCTTCAATCAGGGAAGATATGGGGCAGCAAGCAGGCAGAGAGGAGCTCACCGGCTGCTCAGGCTCGGAGGTGTGGCCGTTGGCGTGCGCGGGAGCCTCTGCTGAGGCGTCAGCAGCGGCCTTGGGGCCTTCAGCAGTGACCTTCGGGCCCTCAGCAGCGTTCTTGGGGCCCTTGGCAGACTCGGCAATGGCGACACGCTGCTTCTCATGCATCACCTTCTGAACCCCGCTGAGCGCTCTTGCGATGACGTCCACCGCATTGTCGCTTGTGCCCTGCCCGAAAAAGCCAACGCATTAGACCCAAGAACCCCTCCGTAATCGACCATGCTGTCACCTTTGGCAACATGACATCTTCCTTAACCCTCTTACACACCACACCGGCAGGCTCCAAAGCATGCAGCCAGGCAGCTGCTCTGGATCAACTTGTGTAGAATTACTGGGTGGCAAGAGGGAAAGAGAGGGCCCCACCTTGACACTCTCCTGCTTGGCCACCCCGCGCTCCTCCTTCCACAGCCTGTGATACTCCTCCCTGAACTTCGCGTCGTTGGCCAGCAAGTTCATCCAGTGCTCCGTCTACGTCGAAGCCAAACAGAAATCAGAGCGTAGCTGAGCAAGCAGTGCCTTGCACCTGCAACATGAGCTGCGCGCATGCATGCTGCATGTTTTGACAAGCAAATAGGAAATGAATGTGACAAAGGACACGGACAGGCATTCAGCTGCTGCGTGCACAGCAAGCAAGGCGGGTAAAGGGCGCACCTTCTGAGCGCACTGCTGGCGGGCGAAGTCGACCCTGCCTTCCTTGAGGTAGAGGCGCACTTGCTGACTGAACCGACGGTTGAGTTGCCACTGCTCCACCATGAAGCCCCCAAGGCCTCTCATCTCTGTGGTCAGCTCGTCCTGCGCAACACAGACGAGCTTGCCTGGTCAGACTCTGCACCACTATGCAGGTTCTCCATCAGTATGCTGTCTCGTCGCTCCTGCCCAAGCATAACCATCCCACCTGAACATGCAAAATGTCACCACCCAAGCTTGTGACGCGTGCCGTCGACATGCCGGACTTGTTGCCAAGGGCAACAGGGACAGCATGACGGCCAAGAACCACTCTCACCTGCTTCCTCTTCAGTAGAGAGCGCCTGGTCCTCAGCTCCCTGACCTGCTCGTCCAGGGCGTTGGCCTCAGCCTTGTACGCTTCAAAAACATCACTCAGTGCCTTGCTGTCCGCCACCAGCGCTCTCTTCTCTGCGATCAGCGCCTCCACCAGCACGTTGGCCTCTTTCGCGCTCATTGCCGAGGACATCTCCGGCTCAGCCCTTGCCACCTCGCTCGCCGCAGCCGCCCTGGCCCGGTCCTTTGCTTCCACCGCGCGCACAGCAGACCGCTGGCCCTGCAATTCCACCATTGGTTCATTGTCTTAGTGCAGTTGCCCCATGGAGCCGTTCCGGCACATCTATTGAGCCAGGCATATGACATTTCAGGGTGTCTGTTGACTCTAATGTGCTGGGTAAATCGCAATGGCCCTTATCTGCAGCAGCAGGATTGCGTGATTGTGAACTTTGTAGCAGTTTCCACTATTGTTTACATCTCTGAAGCGGCCTGAGATCACGTCACGACGAGTGAATGAGTCAGGATTGGCGATGAAAACCAGCGTGTGGAGTGCGGCACCTATGATGCCTGACCAACTGCCACATGCCGTGCCTCCGCAAGTTGGCAGGAGGCCCACCTTCACCCGGCAAGGTGACTTGAAAGAGGAGCAGAGCAGAGGAGAGACACACCTCCAGCTTCTTGATCTGCTTGTAGAGGGCGTCCTCCTCAGCTTTGGGGTTGGTCTCGTGCGCGTAGCGGTACTCAACTGCCCTGAGGGCTGCGTTCAACGCCTCCTCTGTTCTGAACTGCACGCGGCTGTTCAAAGCGTTCTGCTTCTTGGCCAGCGAGGCCGCTTTGGCCGCGTCCGAGTGCTTGTTCCTCTCCGCCACATGAGGCTCAATCTCCACCTCCTGGTGAAACACAAGCAGCCAGGTACGTCACAGGATGAGTGCCAGCTTGAAAGGCAAGGAAAGTGCTGTCTAGATGATGCCGCGGATATGGGCCAATGTACGGAAGCAGTGGCTGTCAAATGCATCCAACAGTGGGTCGGGAGTACAACAGCAGGATGCTAACCTTGGCATTGATAAGCTCCCTGAGATCTCTCAATGTGTCCAGGGTCGCGTCCCTCTTCTTGCGGACGACATCGCGTGCAGCCTGCATCCCGGCAAGCATATTACGCATTGCCTCAGATGCATCAATGTGCACAAAGGCGTTTAAGGGGTGTGGGAATGGTTCTGATCAACACAGGAGTTGTGCCCAGCAGGGATCGGTGAGATATAGAACCAACGCCAGGGTAGCCTAGACCGTGACAATGCATCTAATCATGAGCAGGAACTGCAGCAGTAACATGTTCACGGTGTCCAGGCTATATTCCCATCAGAGAACATGACGCCCTGCTCACCAGCGTAGAGTCGATCGCATCGGTCACCTCCTGAGCTTCCTTTCTCAGCTCGGCAATCTTATCTTGAAGCGCTTGCTGTTGCGATTGTGGTACAGTCTGCTTAGGGATCCGCGGAAAGAACATGCGCTTGCTTGCCTCCTTCGCTGTCTCCTCCTGCTGTTTCTGCAAGACAGCAGGGGTCATATCCTTCCTTTGGTTTCTACGGATACAGATACTTCAAGCCCAGCTTGCAAGAATCGCAATCAGGCATCCTTCTAGAACCTCGCTCAGGGTATCTGCTCACCATCAAGCACTGCTCCGGAGAGAGGTCCTTTGAAACTTCAGCGCGAGCCTTCTCTGTCGAGGGCCTGGCGTCCCCGTTGACGTTCTCATGAATCGTATCATCCGTGGAGGGCATTGACATGGCGGCAGCTGGAGAAAGTTCAGGTTTGCGCGGTTCCTGGCGCTCTGTTGAGCCAGTATTTGACTTCAGAGGACTGTGATGCTCAACACCATTGCCATTTGCCTCTGCCACAAAAAGTTCTTCCTCAACATCCGATCTCTCTGCTGTCTGTGGCCGACCCATTATTACCAACAGCGAGGTATGCCAAAGATGGTGCAATGTGGCGATGGGCTGCTGACCCCGCCTGTTTCCAGCAAACTCGCAGATTTATTACATCAGAGGAATGCGAGATTCAGTGCAAGTAACTGCGGATTTACAACCGTGCCTTCAGTCACAAATTTGTCAACTTCGCCTGCAACTTGGCAGAAAGGCTCGAGGCAGCAGGAACGCCGTCGTCCTGCAGCTGCCCTGTCACCGATAACACCATTTGCTCTGGTTTTGGCTCCAGCGTCAGGACAGACACTGCTAATCAAAGACATCAGGTACATTCTCGAGTGCACTTTGTCATTTTAAGAAGTTAATGAGGGCGATCGAGAGGCACTCGAATTTTCTAGAGCATCACTGATCCAAGTTCTCCTTGTCTGAAGAATCTCTTTTGCACTTCGATACTGTATCGATTGCAACATTATTTTTCACCGCTGCTAATATTGCTTGTGAGCAGAAAGCGTAATCCCTGGCTCTTTTGGCACCATGGGAGACCACACAGTCTACAAACGATTGGAAGGAGAGACTACACAATGGGAGGATTTGCAGAGGAAGTTCGGTAATTTGCCGGAGAAAGAGGTCGTCAAGAAGGCGGATGCTTTTTCTCCTGCTGACGACGAGAAACTGCAATACGATCGTCTTGATCGGGCACGAGATCCAGAGTCTCTGGAGGACTTGGAGGATGAGTTCGAGGAAGACAGTTTCCTTGAAACGTACAGGTAAGTCATGCTGGGTTTTTCAACGTCGTCATCATCTTCAGGATCCCACCAGTCTGGGAAATCTATTGGTGGCGCCCAGTTGCCCTGCAGGCAGATCAGGTTGGCTCAGCTGAAGGAGGCAGCAAAGAAGCCACGTTACGGCAAAATAAGTAGCATTGTGCGAAATCAGTTTGTCAGGGAGGTGACTGAGGCCAGCCGAGACTGCTGGGTTGTCGTGCTTCTCAGTCAGGAAAGGTGCGTCTGTTGCAATCTTAGCTGTCATGAAACCCTGCCTGAGTCATGACGGAGCGTGTGCAGCTTTGTTGAGACTCAGATTGATGAGTGGGATGCAGGGTCTTAGGCTGCCAAGTGCTGAGACACTGCTTGAAGCAGTTGGCAGAGCAGTACCAGCATGTGAAGTTCATCACCATGCAGTCCACAGACTGCATACCCAACTACCCTGATGCTGACCTGCCCACAATACTGGTCTACAAAGATGGCCAGTGCAGACGGACCATTGTTGGCCTTCAAACCCTGGGCTATGATCGGATCTCACCGGAGAGTGAGTGATCCACCTTCCAACACGTTTCACAAACGCCGTGAAGCGACATTTGCCAATCGTTGAACCATAGAGACATACATTTCCTCTTTGTCAATACATACGATGCAAATCGGTTGAATTCAGTGAATTTGGGGAGCTGCTTTCAGATGTCCTTTCCATCTGTGTTGTGTCTTGCAGGTGTTGCAGCCGGATTGAATGAAGTCGGCCAAATCTGCACAGAGGCCAACGTTGCAGCTTGATGCTCAAACAGATTAGCAGTGCTTTGCCACCGGGGAGTCGCAGAATGCTGGCTAGCGTTAAAATAATTGATTGAACTCGCTCAAGCAGAACATAATAGACCTGTTGTAGGCAACCAAGCAGGATCCCAAGTCTTTGATTTGCCTTATCATTAAGAATTTCCGTTGTGAGCGGAACTCTGCTACACTAGTTAGAATGGGCAATACTGGAGCCACGATCGTGTGTGATCTGTGATTGGCTCTTTTTGTCAATGACTTGACAAGCTTACACGCTTAGTGCTGATTGAAATTTGTGACTAATGACATTCAGTCAATGATCAACAAATGTTTCGTGATATGCATTCATGCTTCATTGTGCAAAGGAAGTGGTTCCAACATATTTTGTCTCGTGTATTCTGGACCTTGAACATGACCTGGTTTGGGATGATCTTTTCTTAAAGCCTGTAATGCTTGTCAAGACGAAATAAATGCGGTCTGCAGTGGCAACCGCGATGACTGTCATGTTGAGCGCGCAGTATGCTTGCTTCTAGCAAGGCAGGAGGTATGTAATGGAGCATTGATAAGTACCACGTTCGAGGGCGCGGCTGGATGCTGCTGGCCACGGTCCAGGCTGCTCTTGTCAGGCAGCAAAATTCCCTGGCCGTTGAGAGGCGTGTGCAGGTGCAGCAGAAAAAGCTCTACCGGTGGCAAGGGCACTCCAGTTAGCTGTTGAGGTTAGCTTCACTCCCCTCAGCTAAGACTGGTTAAATTGCGTTCATTCCTTGATCTGTGCTGAGCCAGCCTCCCCTCAAAGTCCTCTGGGGCCATGAGGAAGCTATTTTTTACCCTTTGAGGCTCCTTTGAAGGACTCTGCTGCCAGTCTCCCTGGCTTGGACGCTGCACTTTGAGTGATATGCAATTCTGCGAATGACCGAAAATGCCATGAAGGCCAGGCCAGAGTGAAGTGGACATTACCCACTATGTGCATGCAAAGAGCGTATCATTACCTCGAGGCGAAATCCCTTTAGCTGAGGCAATTTTCAGCACCATTTTCTCCCACTTTTTCCGCATGGCTTCAGAATACGGGCTTGATGCTATGATATAAGCGGTCTGCAAAGTTTGAAGTGGTGCTGCAGTTGCTGCGGCCGAAGCCCCGGAGGTGGCCGAGCTCCAAGACTGCACCGGTTCACCAATTCAGTCCGAGGTACCTGCCTTGCGTCGCCTTGACCGGTCCAGCATATAGTCGCCAGGATCCAACCAGTGACACGTTTCGACTTTTTGATCGAGAGATACTGATGGCGAACCGGCTGAAGCCCGGCGACACGGAACCTTAGGGTCACACATGTCACGGATCGTGCGGCTTAGCTACTCCAGTTTGAGGGATTTGTTTTCTTTAATCAATTATGTGTAGAATTTGGTATCCAGCTTGCAAGCAACTTCTTGAGCCTGGCTTGTCCATTCAGATGGTAGGGATCTATCAAGCTGCCAGTCAACCAGCAATAGCCCGATCAAGACCTCTTGTTTCCAATGGTGATATCTTGGAGGCTGCAAGCAGTGCCTCATGTGGCTCCCTTTGGACATATGACCTAAACATTGTCTGGTGACTGCAGAACAAGGAGCCTGAGCAACTCTGGAAGAAGGAAACCTGCAAGCCTTCATAGGCCAGGTGACTCACTGCAGCCTCATGCATCACATTGCATTGTGCGTTGCAGTGAAGGACCATCTCGGGCTTGCCATCCTTGCAACAGCACTCCAATGTGCCAATCAGCTTCATGCATGTATTTTTTGATTATCTTGTACATGAAGAGTGGGCTGCGGCCCAATGCATGGAGGACTTAGCACATGAATGTGGACTGTCCTCCATGACAGGACATGTCTTCATGCATGCAGGCTCTCTGAGGCAATGGATAAGACCATCATGGAGCTTAACACACAGCTGGACTTTGTCAGCATCTCCAAGGATGGCCATGAGGAGGAGGCAGCCTCCACACCCAGCTTCTCAGGCTACAACATAAAGAAGAAGACAGCAGAGGAATGCTTCTCGACAGGCGAGACCCACACAAGCCCGACAGATGCCGCCACCACGCCCAGGCAGATGCCAAGCACAGAGCCATGCAGCGGCAGCCAGATGAAGACCCCAAGAGTGAGCAACATGCGGCATCTCCTGGGGAATCTCTCAGATGACCTGGCCAGCCCAGAGCAGGCCCTGCAGCAGCGCACCCCTGGACACACAAGGACACCCACGCGCCAGCCACCACTCCGCGTGCCAGTCAATGATTCCTCCAGTTCCTCCTCTGGCATGGCGGACAGCAGCAGCGTCAGTGGCACCGCTTCCGAGAGCAGCGAGGGATACGCGATCGCCAAGGCGGCATACAAGACAACCGCAACATCGCGCAACACCGCCCCTGCAATGAAGCCCCCGAGGAAGACACGTGGAACGCAGCAGGCTGCTGTGGCAAGCTGCCTGCTAAGCCGCCTTGAGCACAGCAAGCCTCAAGCGCCGCATGCCATCACTCAGCTGCGGGAGTCAGACCGACAACACTCCTTTGAGTTCCCAGCTATCTGTATGCAGCAGGATCCAGCCAGCCGGGGTGTCATATGGAAGCTGGATACCCCAGCAGAGCATGAGATTCCCCATCAGAACACCAGTGCAGCTGTGCAGATTCAGCAAGTGCCAGCATCCAACCTCAGCGCCTCTGCCCTCAACTCTGCGTTCCCTCCACAGCTGCATGGGTCCTTCATGCAGCCACAGACAACCCAGCACTATCAGGGCATGCCCATGGGCCAGCTCATGGGAGGAGGCAGCATTCCATTCAGCCCACATGCAGCCATGCACCATCAGGCCGTGTCCTTTACCAACAGCCAGGGCATGCAGCTGCTTCCACCCTGCATGTCAGCAGGCATGGTGAGATTCCTTGCTCCTTGCACTTGTCCCCCGTTTGCGCTTTTGTGTTGCCAGCTAATGTTGCTTGATGCACCAGGCAGATGCCTTTTGAAAAGGAGCTTGCTAATGTAGTACAGTATTGAGATTTTCTCTGTCCTGTTCAGGAATGTGCTGCTCTGATCTGACAGGCATTTCCTGATGTGCCAGGTGGCCTCCCAGCCGCAGTTCAGCCCTCCACCCCTCTACACAATCCCAGAGATGGATGCACCTGCACCCACCATGCAGACATCTCCGCCAGCGTGGCAGATCCCTCCTTCTGCAGGTGGATGTCCTGCTCTCTTCAGAAGCCTCAATGCATTCATCATGCCATGTCTTGTTGCATGCAGCCCCTCATGTACTTTATGCATGGACGTTAGCTAAGATCGATGAACTCTACGGTGTCATTGCGCACATTATTGAGAGTGACCACGGCATGCATTGTGAAAGCTTCTGTTGTGTTGCAGCCAATGCTCGTGTTCCTGTGATGAGGAACGGCAGGCCCTACATGCGCGATGGAGTGCCCGTCAGGATTCCTCTGCAGGACACAACAAACATTCAGAAGATCGCCACCATCTGCTATGTGCAGGCTTCCAAGGTGCTCTACATTGGTGTTTATACCGCAGATCAGCAACATGCTGCATTAATGCAATAATGACCATCGCTCATGGCATGCATGAACCTACCGATTTGAAAAGATGTGCATGCACAGCGGTCAATGGCATGCACTGCTTGTCTTACATTTCTGATGTTGTACAGGGATATGTGCCTGCCAACGTGGACAGGGACACTGTGAAGAAGCTGGTTCAGCAGCAGATCGAGGCGTGCAAGCCCATCCGTGCTCCCTGGTACCGCGAAGGCCCCCGCAACCCAAGTGCTTACAGGGCCAGGGGCAACCGCGCTCCTCCTTCACAGCAGCACACAGTATACGCAGACAACAAGAAGGTGTGTCCCTGCCTTCTGTGCAAGTTGCTACTATGTATAAGCCTGCATCCTTGCATGTGCTCAATTTCCAGCATGCATGTAGGTGGAGAGGGATGTCCAGTTTTCTCCTGATGGGTATGCATGGTAATGAACATTGTTCTTACAGATCTGTGTGCTGTGATCAGGGCAAAGCAGCTGGCCCCCATGGCCGAAGCAGCGGCAGCCAGGCGCAGAAGATGTGCGAAAATAGCATGACTGCAGGCACTGGCTGCTTCATTTCTATGGCAGGGAGAATACAGGGGGTGCCCAGGGACTCTCACAGACTGAGCACCAGGGACATCGACAGTAAGCTGGCAGGGCCCAGCGCCTACAGTGCAGCGGCAAGCTCCAGGCAGGCCCCTGCTGCTGTGCAGCTTGCTGGAGGCCGCTGCATGGCTGTGGGCACTGGCTGCTTCATCCCGTCTATGTAGATGCAGATCGTGACGTGTCAGCGTGACACAGGCTGGGCGTGATCATCAAGAAAACCTTCAAGCCAGACTGATGTCAGCATGAGCACCCTTGACATGGTCTCAAGTCCCTAAACAATCTCACTGACACAGAGCTGGAGGCAGGGCCAGCAGGATTCTTGCAAATCAGATGCAGATCAAATAGCCAGGTCTGGGCTGCAGCTGTTGGTGCTTGCGCATTCTGTGAAGTGTGTGGTACTTGGCAGAGCAACAGAAAGCACATATCGGGAGATGGCGCGCTTTTGCGCATTTCGGTGCTAGGTATGGAAAAAGGAACCCTTATTTAGATGAGTGAGCACGCCCGGTGTGGCACGCACCCCTGTCCAGGCCTATATGCACGCTGTGGCACCGTGTGCTCCTCTGTGAAATGCAGATTGTTCTCTATTTGGCCAATGTTTCAGCGGTCGGGGTGTGGCATCCATTATGAGACCTGCTTGACACCCTGCTGCTGTGCAGTACCTTGGAGCAGATCATCTTTTGGGATGGAAAAGTTCTATCATAGAAGGAGGAATGCAGACAGCGTGTGACACAGTGACTGTCTACAAGATGCCAAATATGGCATACTATGTCGCATAGTAAGTCGCATCAGGGTAGGGCAAGCTTGTTCAGCTCAAGCGCCAGAAGATCTCCTTACCTTGCAGGAGAAAGGGCTGCCTCGCAAGTGTAACAGCAATAAAATGATCCCCTTATGTGGTCAGACATATCTTCCATTTCCTATTGTGAAAAGGTGGCTCGAAGGTTCAGGAAGCTGCCAAAAACCCTGACCTCTTCACCCCTCAGCAGGGTCCATAAAGTAACAAGAGACGAAGGATCTTCCCCTTCCAAAGCTGCCATTATTTTTGCGCAAAACATTGTCAGATCCCTATCTTGTACGCCATTGACGGTCTGTAATCGCGAGTACATCCCCTTGCAGCAGCGAATTACATTGTTTCCGCATGTACTCAGCTGTCTATTTTCTCGATCGTTCCTACTGCAATAAATCCGCAGAGGTGCGACTGTGCCCTGGTCAGTGTGCCCGTGCTTTCACTTGTAAGCCTCTCCAATTTACGCAAAGCCTCGCCGTTGATGGACGCTTCGCACAAGTGTGCTGGCCTTGCTTGAGCTGCCTGAAGGAGGCTTCCTTTGAGGGTGGTGGCGCCCATGCTGTGCATGGGAGTAAGCTCGGCCTCAACGTGCTTGATCAGCAAATTCATTTATTAGGACCATACAAAGATTGGGTGGTGGTGTCGTGCTGGAGACCTGAGACAGGAGCTGCTGTGGTGCTCGCAGATGGCGATCCTCACAACTACCATAACGATTCAATTCCCGGAGGATGACTCTGGATCAGTGGGGTTCAGCCGAAGAGAGAGATCGAGAGCCAAGCGTGCACCATCCGTCAGCGTCACAACAAGCGTCAGAATCGAGGGCTTGTTGGACATGAGCAGCTCAACAAGCAAGGGGGCCAAGCCCCAAAGAAGTGAGGACCCAGCCAGCTCAGCCGAGCAGAGGGATGCAGATGTGCAGCGCCCCAAGGGCAAGAAGCGCAGCAAGAGGGCTGCAGACAAGCACTGCAACGCAAGCGCGCAAGCGGATCAGCAGCCAACACCTGCGGCACTTGAAGTCCGCCAGCGAAAGCACCGCATGGACGACTTTGCGATGAAGATGGAGCAGCACTTACATGAGCAGCGCCGCCATATCAAGTCCCAGACCATGCTGTGCCGCACCAAAACAGTCTTTGCCAGCCTGGTTACAGCCCACGTCTTTGAGGAGCCTCAGGGCGCGTACTTCGAGTCGATGCCCCTGCGGCACCTGGAGCAGGAGCTGAGACCAGAGGAGCTGCAGCGCTGGGAGCAGTGCCAGGCAGTCATAGGGCAGGCGATGAGCATGGATGAGCTATTCCTTGCAGATGAGGAGCTGGACTTCGTGGACTCCTCTATGAGGGAATGGACTGAAGAAAACAGGGAGGCACACTCACGGTGGAGCAGCTGCACAGCTGGGCAGACCGGTGGTGCCATCCGGACAATGTTGTTGCAGCAACAAAGCTCATCGACTTCCTGGCCAGCTTCTCCACGAAGTAGAAGCCGCTGCTCCCAGACATCAGCTTCCAGCAAAAGCTGGCGTGAGCCGCCAAGGCATTTTGCTGGGAAGCTTAGAGGATCGGCGGCAATACATCAGAACATCATGCAAGCAAGGAAGTTTACTGGACCGGATTCAGCACGAGCACCTTTGGCAATGGATTGGGTGGTTTGAGAGGCTTCGTGGTTATTTGTGTAGCAACCAGTCTTAAACACTAGTCAAAGCCTGAAATGCCCAGAAGGCATCGCAATGCAATAAAAGTGCACACAAGAAGCCCGTCTGCTTGCTAACACAAGTCAAGCTTGACAAGGAGCTTGCGCTCAGACCGTACCCAGTGTGCAGGACCTGCTTGTCCGACATGGGGAATTGTGTGCATGTGTCCACTCATCTAATTATGTGGATTCTTGCCAGGCTCACAGGATGAAATTATGTAATGCACCTTGGTGGCATGCCGCATGTAAGGCATTGATGAAGCCCATATTAGCTAACGGAGTGCTGGGCACCTCTTCTTATTCTATGAATGTATGTGTGCATACCTGATAGTGAATTTTCAGAATGCACACCCGGCTGCTGGGGCGTCGATTCACATGTTGGTGCACCACTCCTCTCTGAGGATGCCACTCAGTGACGCAAACCTGATGGGATCTATGTACATATCGTCGCTTTTCTGAAATACTTGACGGACATGCCAGCATCGCCCCGTTTGGCAGTCTTGCATGTACGCATCTGCAAATTATTAGGTCGGAAAACATACCACTTCGTTCAGCAACCTACACAGTAAGGGTCTGACATCCAAGCTTCCCTCTGTTTTTATTTCTTGCATTCACACTTGCACTCTCTTCAGACTCTGTACAGTGCCGCTCCGCTGAACGCTGGCTCCATAAGTGTTGCTCCTGGGCCAAGATATATTTGTACAGTTTGATGCATTCTGTTTCAAGCGGGACTTGCAGCGAGGCACTCGTGTCCCTATTTTTGCCTTTGCAGTTTTCACTTCATGTCCTGCACTCTCTTTTTACCCAAAAATAGGTACCCCTCGAATAGCTGCTTGATGTCATACTGGCAGAGGCTTCTTGGAGTCAGGCCAGGCAGTTGCTGGTGAAGGAGTTCCATGCTGAGCCGGCTGCTGGTGATCAGGGGTAACAAGGGCCCTCTTCTGTGCATTTTGCTCTGCATTGACACAAAGTACAATGGTATGCCAAGTCTCTGCAGGGCAAGTCATTTACAGGCTGCACAATGATTTGTGTGCTCGGGCACAGTGTGGCAACAAGAGATGCACAGACATGCTTTGACAGACTCAAAGCATGCAGGATCGGCACACGCGGGGTCTTCCACTGTACTGTGATGCGAAGCAGGTGCTGAAAAACACTCAAGATGAAATTGATACCTCTGCGCGCAATGATGGCGATGCTTGCCCACAGCCAGGAGTTGATGACAGCCACCCACCAGGCCCAGTGGGGCCAAGGGATGTACTTGTGGCCCAGGTGCGATTCCGAAAACCTTGATATTCCCACCCCCAGCAGAACGAACATGACCACAGCGCTCGCAAAGAGTGTCAGCCTGCATGACAATCAATGAAATTATCAGCTCAGGGGCATTGCCAGTCACAAGGACAGAAGAACAGAGCTCTTGAGTGCAAGGTATAGCATGCATTTTGAGATCAGCCAAGGAATGGTATCAAGGAGGTGCGTACAATAGGATGAGAGCTGCAGGAAAGAGGTGAGCGCCCATGGCTCTGTGGTGGGCTCTGCCGGTGCTGGAGAGCTTGCCCTTCTGCTTGAGGACAATCAACGCCCACATGGTGAGGAAGGTGACATTAGCGATGATAGATATGCTGAGCAGGCCGGCCTCTATGCCACCCCAGACCTGCCCAGCCATGCTCACCTCCTGCCCACAAAAGTCACCGCTCAATTAACTCTCCAGGTTGGACTTGTCAGGGCGAAATGACCTTTGAATGCTTGTGCACAACTATGTGATGTTCTTTGGGCATTTTGAGGAGCCAGTGCAGTGCCACCAGGAGGTCATTTCTGCTCAACTATCTGTAATCAGCTGAAGGAGCACTTGCGGCCTACCTTCAATGAATGGTAGTAGGCAAATCGTGCTGGGGCCAAATGGTGCAGACGCTGCGAGACCGTGTCTGTGCCCCTCACGTAACCGGCCTGCCACACAAGAGCTAAGATGCCCAATTCAAACTTCCAGGACTGCAACCATTTGCTTCTTGCAAGTGCAACAGCTGAAGTCATGGTCATGCACAAGTGTGGACAGCAGGCTTAGAGATCGGCGCACCCAGATCTGCAGGGAGATGTTGTTGTAGTGGTTGGTGTGGTAGTAAGCCCAGCCTTTGGACACGGCGCAGAGAGGCGCAATGGCAGTCGCCAGGGTCAGCAACAGCAAGACAGGGACCCAGAATAGGCTGCTCTGCATATACAACGGCACACTCAAAACAACTTCAACCAAGGAGAGACTGATGAAGCTCGAGTGAGTCTATTGAAGCACGACACGGGCAAGTCTGTTGACGGGCAGGAGCTGGGTACCCTGGAACACCGATATATGACGCTATCCGCTGTCCCTGTCTCCACAGCAACATCTCTCGGATCCTTCTCATTCATCAGTCCTGGAGCCAAGATGAGGTCGCCTGCGATTTAGTGAGCAGATCAGGCGGCGAGATGTGAAGAACAATGCTCGGAAAAAGAGTCAGCTTCCTCTTGACGCTGCTTGTTGTAGACCCCTCAATTATTCGAGGCAAGATAATAACCTGAACACAGAAAGGGACGTTCAACAGTGTAGAACCTACGATCTTGGTGTCCTTACCCAAAAAAGGGATGTGCTTGTGCTCGTGCACAGCGCTTCACGACGTTCAAATCTTGCACCAGAAAACTCCAACAGCGCCGAAGAGGAGCCACAAGTACGATGACTGCGACCAAATGGCTGGTGTCCCTCAAATCTGTCTGGGATCTTTTGTGGGACGATGCGATCTTTTGCCTTGGAGTGTCCGATAAAAGCTGATGTGGATTTGCTTCGTCATGGTCGATGAGAAAACGTGCACACGAGGGCGGAATCCACCTGTTACAAATCGTCTCTGCTTTTATGTCCACATACAATTTCCTCTAAATCGTCATTTTGTATTCTCACGTACTTTGGACTGACCTGCACACTATGATACAGTTGACTTCAACTGCAATCGATCTGGTACATGAAGAGGTGAATCTATTGCGCGCGCAGCTGTGCCTCTCCCCGCGGCACGTATTTGCCATACTTCCTGACCTTCTTGCTGAAGGAGCGGTTCCTGCTAAAAGCGCCCTCCACGGGCTCCCCAGCATCCACCGCTGCCTTAATTGCTTCCGCCAGGACGGCATGATTTGGCATGTACAGGGATGTCACCCTCCCAACCTTCCCGGCCCTGCCAGTCCTGCCGACCTGTGAACCCAACAAATAGTCACTCAGCAGCAAATATTAGAGCCCTTGTGAGTAAACCCAACAACCCAGGCCCCGGCTGGCGGGGGGCAGTATAGACACTATGCGCCGTGCCCGCGGTAAATTGGGTGTTGCTTGGAATTGGCGAGTCCATCAAGGGCAGTATTTGTGGTAGCCTTCACCTGCTGCTTGTCTGCAGACGCACCTTTCCTCTGGCAGGAACATCCTGTAATGATAAACAAACAACCAACTGCACCACGTGCACATGCAGCAGTGGACACCAGAACAGAGAGACTCACCCTGTGGAGGAAGTCTATAGCGCTGGCAGCAAAGCTGCTCTGCACCACATGGGTGACGTCTGGAATGTCAATGCCGCGAGCCGCTGCATCCGTGCACACCAGCACTCCCCCCTCCCTGCACACCCAGCCTTTCAACGCCCATGCTAACACTCATTGTCTCATCTTGCTGACCCAACATATCTCTCCATATCAGTTGCAGGAATACAAGCATGTGGACATGCATAAAGTGGGCCATCTGTTTGCTGACATCTCAGTGATCTGGCACAGAATGTCAATTTTCGGTGGCTCCGCTGCATATCTTGCAAAGGAGGCAAGAGGCTACCAGGTATCACAGATCAGGTGCGCAGTGGGAGCCAAACAGTATCTTCTTGATTTTCTTGGGTTTTCTGGAAAGTACCCTGCTCGCATGGCGTCCAGGGCGCCAGCTCTGTCCTGGGGCGACACCTCCCGGTGGTACAGCAGCGGCTGCAGGCCCACATCTGCCAGGACAGTGGCTACCTCATTCGCTGCAGCCACGTTGGCAGCAAAAACCAGCGTCCGCCCCTGACCCACCTCCCCGCTCACAGCCTCCTACGCACACTCATCTCCTCAGCACACGACCACTGTTTGTAGCACCTCATGGTGCTTATGCTTGGGACAAGCACATACTGCCAGGCACTCATGGCAGGAGGACAATTGTGGAGCTTGCCATTTATAGTGGCAATAGGATGGAGCTAATCCGGCTGAGCCACACGCAGTAAATAACTTTTGCATATCAATTCCATTCTAGCCCAGTCCAATCTGCTCTCAGGTGAAGGGAACACCATAGATTGGAGTCCTGGTTATAGAGAAAGAGCATGAGCATATGTTGCTGCAGCGCCATGGATCGAGCGATTAAGACAGGGAGCGTGCCTGCAGGCTGCTGCGCCAGGAGTCTTGGGTGACAGGCAGCCACGTGTGCGCCACTCGCCGTTGAGCTTCGTGGAGGCTCGGCCCAGACAGCCACAGCAGGTCGGGGAAGAGCCTGCCCAGATCGCCCGCCACTGTCTGCCCGGCTCCTGACGGCATGGTCGCCGCCACGAATAGATACTGTCGCTTCCAGGTCCGCCTGGTGCCAACACATCCGCGCATCAGAGTGTCTGTTGGTGTCTGATCAAGCACAGATCAATCGACAGACACAGTGGTGGTGTCTGATCAACCATGCACAAGTTTGCATGCTTTTGCATGCTTTTCAGACTGAAACAATAACTCTCACTGTCCTGTGCTTTTCTCGGATCGTGTAAAAGCAGGCTAGAACAAGCAGGATGGGAAGCATCTGGTGCACTCGTCACTGCAATCATTCCTCTAGTGGAGTTTGAATGGTAGATTTGGGGGCTGCGCACATTGAGAAAGGTGTCTCTTCCTCCGCTCCCCTGCCAGAGGTGCTGGCTGGGGGACTGGACCTGTCACCAGACCCCTCTTCCTCCCACTCGAATCCCTTGACCCCGGCGCCCTGTAGCTTCTCAGCATCACCTGCCGCACCGCAGGAACATGCCTTCAATACAATGCCTGCGTTATCTTGCGCAAATCCTTCAAGTGCTCAAGGAGAGCAATTCTAAAGGAGCGCAGCCTGCTGGCAGTAGTAAACAACTTGGCGAGCGCATGTGGTGCCAGTGAGCCCTCATCGCTCCTCCTGGCACTCTCCCCGCAAGATAACACCTACTTCAACACTACGCTCGAGGGCAATACACCCATTAAATACCCTCATTTAAGATTCTCAGCACACTCACCAGTCCATGATTCATTAATCTCAGCGTGACCTGCTACAGATGAAGGCGCCTGACAGGAAAGGCACGATTGCGAGATTGACTAATCTTCACTGCTTAGCTCGAAAGCTAGCGAGTTGTAACTCCTCGGCTCTTGAGTTTGAAGCTAGTAGCATCCTTCGGCAAGGGATCGCCCCCTCTCTGTTTCACAAGTGTAACATCAAGTGAGATCTTACTGTGCAGGCGCAGCAGCAGGCATGGCTGCGTTGCAAGGCAACGCACAGCCAACAGATGCCAAGCTTACTAAATATGCCATCTGAAAGACTACATGATGTACGGTGCAGGTGTGCATGGCCGGCACACCTTGGGCGGCGGCTCTGCGCAGGTGGCGGGGCAGGGCTGCGAGGGCGTCCCCGGACACGCCCAGCTGGCGCGCGACGGCGCTGGAGCGTTGTGCGCGGTCGCCCTCTCGCAGAGCGTCCAGAATGCGCCGCACGTCGCGCTGAAATCCCCCGGTCAACAACAGATCCGCCTCGTCCAGCACCACGTGCCGAATCCTGCAACACCGTGTTTGGAGTGTCGCATTGGGGCACAACCGTAAACTATTATTATGAATACACGCCCTTCTGCCAAGAGGCAAGGTGCGTCCTGCAGACAAGCTGCAATTACAGGCTGCCACAATACCACCCCTTGATGGAGTCGCCAGATCCAAGCAAGACCCATCAACCGTGGGCATGGTGCTCAGTATATGTACCGCCCCCTGCCAGCCGGGGCCAACCGTGTGGGAGTGTTTAAGGCCCTTTTTGCTGTCGTCCTTGTGATCGTACTAGAGATTAAGCTCTGCTCTGCTAGTTGAGATCAATCGTATCTTCTAAGTAGAGAGGCCACGCCCCAGGCCTCTCCAGTGAAGGGTCCAGCACAACAGCTGGTTTGACTGCCCAGCCTGCCTTGATCAGTTCAGCAGCAAGTCAATCAAGCATAAGGGTGAGCAAGGGAGGGCTCGCACTGACAAAACCTCGCTCGTTGGGCTGCTCAATTGATTGCTGTTGGACAGACCAACCTCTCAGTATTGCCACAGGCACCCGCCATGCCTCGTGCCAACTTACACCCAGGACTATGCTCCTAAATGCTTCAAGGACAATCACTGCATTGGATGCATGACGGCCGTGCAAGTGCTCGTCGTTCGGCCAGCCAATGCGTCACTATTCTGAACACACAACACCCAGGAAACATGTCATGCACCCAGCTCCTGTGCGCTCAAGGAAAATTGACCTGCTTGGATGCAAGGACAGCCATTGCCATGCAAGGACTCTAGGACACTAGAGAGTGCAGGGAACAAGTCTGCGCGCGCACCGGGTGACGATGCCGGCCTTGGTCCAGTGCCAGCCGGCGTACTGGCCGTACTCCTGCGTGGCCGCCATGAGGCCCGCGGGCGTGGCAGCAACTATGTCCGGCACGTCCCGCGGCAGCGGCGCGGCCGACGAAATGTGCGCGCTTCGCACCAGCGGCGCCCCTGACGGCCCCTTCAGCGAGTCGGCAAACGCCACCACCTGCCACACCGCAGGTTCTGCTGTCTCAGTTTCCCTTGTCAGTCCGCCCGATCTAGGTCGTACCCCCTTCAAGAGTCAAAGGGCCGAAAGGAAGGGGAAAGCAATGCACCAATCCCCTCCTCACGGCTGGCTCAGGCAGAGGAGCTGAGCACCAGAGAACAAGGGGCCATCAATGTTGTCGCCTCCTCAAACCTGATTCGAGCTGCAAAAAAAGGGCTCTGCAAAAAAAGGGCCTGGAGCGCTTGCAATGACGGCAAATTCACAGATAGATGAAGAGTAGAAACTGAAAATCCTTCAAGCGAGAGCCTACGTGCGGACCACTATACTTGTGATAAGAAACCTGACCAGACTTGTGCTGCATCGTCAAAGTCAGGGGTGAAAGGCCTCCCAGGAGCACTGCAGCGCAAACTGCTAGGGGAGATTGTAGGCGCACCTGGCTGCAAAGAGCTGCATTGGGGCACAGGACCAAGATGCCATCGGCCGCCCTTTCAGGCCCCCTGCGCAAGAAAACACCACCTCGAAGCGTTCCAGCAGAAGTAGAAGGCAAACATCAAGGCAAAGCATTATTGTATGTTGTCAGCGCAATTGTGACCTGTCCAAAAGCGCAATGAAAATTGAGACAAGAGTAAGCACCCCTCTGACGATGTGCTCTGCACGTCTGCCTCCTGTGCCTTCCCTGAGAGAATGGAGGATATCAACGGGGCAAGATAAGCCATTGTTTTGCCACTGCCAGTCTCCGCCGCTAGGACAAGAGACCTTCCAGACAGGATAGGTGGGGCTGACAGCTCCTGGTGCAGACAAATCCGTTGGTTAGCCCACAAGATCGCACGATGGGTAAAACTATGTGAGGTTGTGGCAACAGTATGTGGCTGCTCTACCTGTACTGTTGAAGGCCTGTCATATCCTGCGCCTTGCAGTGCATCGACCAAGGAGCTTTGCAGACCAAGTGAAGCAAAATTTGTTTCCTCGGACGCAAAGAAAGAATGCTTGTCTGCATCCTCCTGGTGTATCTCTTGCGCTGATCGTCGTTGAGCCGTCACTTGAGCTTGACAGCGAAGAGATTGGCTGTATGAACGTGCGTGTAATGCGAGACACCTAAACTCATGAGTTAGCAATATTTTGCCTTGCAGACAATGATACGTCTTCCCAGTATCCCTAAGTGTGTGCCAGATGCCTGTCAAGGCAGGCATCGCTGAGGCCATCTTGCTTAGGCCCGTGTCGAGGCACTAAACTTGCAAGTGTAATGCCTTTCTCTCACTGTCACCTTATGTGAGACATGGCAACTTCCAAAATAAATATGAGAACAAGATTAGTTCTTCCAATCTTGCATGCGCACCAGCTTCACACATTGGAGAAGGTGCTCACTAACCCTTACCAAGCCACGTCGAGACAGTAATGAATTGTCATCAAATTGCTCTGCAAAGCTTCAATAGACACCGAGGTTTAGTTCATGTGTTCACAGTAACATTCTTGAGAGTTAGGCGTTTGCTTGGAAAGCAAGTTTTGTCACGTACAAGCTTGGCAGCGAGCCCGAAGGTGCTGTCGGAAATAAGACGCGCGCCATATTTTGTCCCTTGTGAAGCTAAATATTTATATAGTTACAGTAATCCAGAGCTTCAGGTGTATATCTCTCGAGCAATCTGCGTTGACTTTGCTTTGACAAAATGATCGATGGCTCCTGACGGCATCTCTTTCTGATGCGAAGCTGTTAACGCTGTCGGTATAACTTATAATAAAGGCCCAATACTCCAACATGCATGCATGATTGTAAGCATCACATCTAGACATTCTGCCCGTTTTAATGGCATGGGCTAGTGGAATATACAGGACGGGTGCTGACGCTATTGTGGGCTGGCTGCAGGATGTCAGGATTGGCTGTGGATTTACTGCAGCACGCCGCACACCTCCCTGGATATGTCCTTTCTCGAGATGTAATAGAGCATGAACTACCGGTGAGGCATCTTAGAATCAGCAGTCTGCACATATCTCTAGTATACGAGCTGATATGCACCCTACAACTTGTCTTGTGTGTCTGGATTCCCAGATTCCTGAATAGTATTCAAACATCTCTCGAGAAATATGAGTAACGGTTGCCTTTGCCGTGCAGTATGTCCTTTTAGCATTGGCAGCTGGCTTTGCCGTTGGTGCCGGCAATTATGTGATGGAGCACTTGGGCTTCAAATTATGCCAGTGGCTGGAGAAGAAGGGGCAGATGCGGAGGCTCGCGCCAGGGGCAAAGAGAATATATGTTGAGCACCCGCTGAGCAACATTTGGTCAGTGGGAGCTCCATACGTGCTGCTGTACTATGTCGTTGCCAGACATCTCTGGCCGCGGCTCTGGAGCAATATGTACATCAGCCTTGCCCCTCTGGACGTGTGGCCTTTCATATGGTGAGCACTGCAGCATGCTTGCTTTTGCTCTGAGATTATCGGGTCTCAATCTTGCGGTGCATAATGCCCAGAAAATCGTATCTTTTCTATTCTCTGATGAGTGTTTTGAACTGCAGGTTTGCAATGGTTCTTCATGACGCATGGTTCTTTGCTGTTCATCAGACCTTTCACAAGGTGAGCTTGACCGCATTTGCAGACCAAATCTGACATGTAAGGATATTGCAGCAATTCCAAGCAGACCTCTGCTGGCTTGTTGGCATGCTGAAGCTAAACGACTGGTATGCTTCAGGTGAAGCCGCTGTACAAGAAGGTGCACTCGCAGCATCATGAGATAGGATCAGCAATAACCGCTCATGGGACAGCATTTGGAGATGCAGCAGACATCGGCCTCTGTTTTGTTGCGTTCCATCTCGTGCTCGGAATCTTCCTTTCCTACCAGCAGCGCTGGAACTTGGCAGCACTTGTCCTTCTCATCATCTTTGAGGTAAGATGTGGCACATTATGGTGCCAGTGCCCTGTGTGCCAGCACTTTCAACTTCAAGCAGTTGTCTCACTCAAGTTCAGCAAGGCCAAGAACAGCAACATGCTGCACACACGATCTGAGCTGCTTGCAATGTTTCTCTTGGGCATGCAGGTGGGCACAAATATTCTGGGCCACACTGGCTATGAGGCACCGCTGTGGCTGCATGCGTTGGTGACAGCAGGAGTGGGCCTGACGCCGATGGCTGCAACCTCAAAGGCTCATTATTTGCACCATGTGGACCCTCGCTATAACAGGGGCCTGTACTTCACCTGGTGGGACAGGCTGTTCTGCACATATCGAGAGGACCACCCGCTCATCTTTCCTGGAGCAAAGTGATAATCAGCTGCGACGTATAGCAGAGGCCAGCAAAACAATTTGCATTTGAGTGGAGAGAGCAGTCTTAGTGGGAATTTCTGGTTGGCACTATATTGGCTATATAGGACGGCCAGTAGCAGTGTCACAGCAGGATACTGTCAATGTTGCATCAGATCAGGAGTCTGCTCAGCATGTTTGCTGAGTTCACTTTGTTTAAGCTTCGTGTACATGCTCTGCATATTCTTTATGATTCAAATTCTTGAGGAATTCTTTGTGCAGGGGCCCTTTAAAGCGCCAGGCACGTAGTCAGTCCATCTCTTGCCATTCTTTGGTTGAACGCGTGACGGTGGTAGATAGAATCTTGATGTAAAGGAGGATATAAGGGTGGGCAGGATAGGAAACGATCGTTGGCACACCCTGATGCAAGCTCGATTGCACATGAGGTGCTGGGTACGCAGCAAGGTCTGCATGGTGGAATTGGAAGGATAATGTGCATCTGAGTGTGAGGATATTGTCGCTTGCCCCAAAGGCTTTGTACAGGATTGTGCTGCTTTGGGATGACTACCAGATCTAGATGATGATGCCACTTCTGTTCATGTAAGATTGAGCAACGTTGCTGAATTAACTGAGTTAACTGAATTCCTGTTTGCTTCGTTCAAGATGTATAGATCTCTAGTGGCGTGTCCAAATGTGGCGAGATCTATAATTTCTGAAGCCTCCATGATCCAACAGTACATGCGTTGCGCCATAAATTATTGGCGATGTGAGAGTCTGACATTGTTAGCTGTTCTGTTCACCAGATTTGGTCACAAATATGGTGGTGGCATCTTGTCATGAGTCATACTGAGGGATCACTTTCATGGCTAGGCACACCACTGTGAATGCACATGCATGCATTCATCAGCAAATGCGCGGCGCACCCGGTGCCAGGTCCAGTGCTGCAATCGCCGGCAACCTTAATATAGATACATGGCAGCAACCGCAGAGGTTTACTGCACCCTTTGTGGTATATTTGCCCTCCGAGCTTGTTGGTGCAGCACCTGTTTGGATAGCTTTACAAGTTTAGGCCCTGCTACTAGGAAGGGAAAACAGGTGGGACATATCACCAGATGACTACACATGCCGTAACAGTTGCATAAACCTGTACGGGCGCCCCTCAGGTCGAAAGCTAGCCAAATGAACACAGGGACTTGTCGCTCCTTATCTGTAATTTCGCCCATGACGAGGTTGCATTTGTAGGATGAAATTATGCGGTTGCAGACGCAGACCGTGGTACTTCGTGCTGTCACTTTCTAGATGACATTCCGAGTACTGTGACGGATAGCACTTGTGCATTGAGTACGATGACGGATTTATTCTGGACTTCTGAAACCATCGTATCATCTGATGGAACCGAAAGTGTCGTGAGCAAGGTCCCCAGAAAGAATAGCTTCGTGGAAGACACAATCGCCGTGCTGACCCTCCTTTCTTGGTTTGGGTGCGTCTGCTCTTCATGCCCAATGAATGCTTCTGTTGGTTGTTCGTAGTTTGCAAGCTGAATTTTCGACATTGATCCAGCGAACGTCCGAGAATAGACATCTTGTCAGACTTATAAGCACAAGGAAGGTCAGCTGAAGGTCATCAGTATTAGCTTGATTGTGCAGGTGGGTGTGGCTGGGTCCCTGGCTGCTTCTATGGGTCCTCATTTCGGCCATATTTTGGGCTTCAAAAGTTGCGATCACGCTTTTGGTGGTTGTCATCACCCTCACCTTCTTGCCTGCTGGCAACGTGCGCCCCACCTTCACATGTAACTGGTACATGATGTAACCATCTTACTATATCCAGGGAAGGGTTGTCCAGAGCCATTGCTGCTGTTGGAGGTACTCAGCCAACGTGAAAGGATGTGTTGTGGCTGCAGATTTGGTGGGGATACAGAAGCTTGCCCTTGTGGGACATTTGGAGGCGATACTTCAGGTGTGCAATTGTTGCAGCCTGTTCCTACAGTTCTAAATAATCCAAGTATTTCCTTGAGCCAAACCTCTTGCACTTGCAGCATGCGCCTGGTGACGCCTCCAAAAGACAAGTTTTTGGAGCCACATGGGCACTATTTGCTTGCAGGTGAGTTGTCTCTTATGTTGCAGATTTGATTTGTCATGTATTTGATAGATTGGCTTCCACGCGCTTGGTAGATAGGTTGTGGCCCTATCACATGGGCTGCCTCGAACCCTCTGCAGCCTAACTCCAATGGTGTGTTGCAGAGTTTCCACATACGGTGTATCCCATGGGCTCCTGGCTAGGGCTGCCTCTGTGCGGTCAGAAAGGAACTGGTGGGAGGCTATTCTCATATGCTCCCCAACAACCAAAGCCAGGCGCTAGCTTGCGAAGATGTACTATGGAATTCTTGCTTGGAACATGAGAGGTCTGTGCCCTCTCTTCGCAGGACTGCCCCAGAATTTGAGAGGGGGCATTGCTAGCATCATGTTCCAGCTGCCTCTTGTAAAGCACAACTATGCGTGGGCAGGCTGCATGCCAGCAGGTAAAGTGCATGGGAGATGTTGCATTTCTAATCATTGGGATCTGGCTTCCTTGCTTTTCTTGCAAGAGCAGCTTCTGCACCGTGCATTGCTTATTCTGACATGGTTTGTGTGCTCTGGCCAGAGTACAAGCAGATGCTGGCGCACTTGAGGCAGCCGGGGGCCTCCCTGAGTGTGATACCGGAGGGCATCGCGGGTATATTTCTGGCGCAGGACATGCAGGATGAGGTCATCTTCCTGTCCAAGCGGAAGGGCTTTGTGAGGCTTGCCATACAAGCTGGCGCGGGTGGGCACATCTCGCTGGCCTGACTTGATCTATTCTGGGGGCAATGTATTTAGATTGGAGGTCAGTCTGAAAGTCTTGAGGACGACTTTTGAAGGATAGCCTGAAAAATGCGCGCCATGAAGGGTCAAGAGGAATTTCTGTGCATGTTGCAGATCTGGTGCCTGTGTACCATATGGGGCAGAGCCAGCTGCTGACGTTCTGGGGCACGGAGAAATTGTCTCGGCGATATCGCGCATCAATGGGCATCTTTTGGGGAGCTTGGGGTCTCCCCCTACCCAGGAAGCATCCAATCATTTCGCTTGTCGGTGCTCCCATCAAAGGTCAGTCGCTCTCCTGGGATCCTTCACATTTTTGTGCATGCGAAGGCATCGTTCGAATCCAAAGTAAGTGGCAGAAATTGAATAAGGCACTTCTATAAGTCTGGCTGATGTTATGCGCCTCAAAGCGGTGCACTGAACGAGGATTCTGTGTGCTGCAGTAAAGCAAGAAGATCACCCCAGCCAGGAGCAGATTGAGAAAGTGCATGCAGATTTTGTAAGCAGCATTAAGCAGCTATTTGATCGCCACAAGCATCTCCTGGGAGCTGCATGGGCTCGGAGGGAGCTGCGCATCGTGTGAGGAAAGTAGCCTGTGCGCGGAGTTAAATGTATAATGCAGATGAGATTATTTTTGCAGCCACCACATCAATCATAGATAGTGTCACGCTCAGTAGCAGATCAGTTCGAAGGTCCAGCATGCGCTTGCAACCAACAGTGCTCCCCAGAAATCTGTTCAGGTCCTATGTTCACAGGAGTGCTGTACATTTATTAAAATCTCTGGTTAATATTTACCCTGAATCTGGGGCCCGGATCATAGGACATTGCTTAGCACTCAGTGAACCTAATACAAATAGTCTATGTGGGTGATGGACAGCCTAGTTGGGAAAGGCTTGCCCTTTGAATGTCGTATAACCTCGAACAAGCTTAAGGAGGTAATTAAAGATGCTGAGCTCAACAGTTCCCATTCTCTCTCATTACGAGGCCACGGTGGCGCTCATGTGTGCATGCCGTGTGCACTGCACTTGCACCTCTTGAAGTTTCATCCAGAGTCCGAAATGATGCTCTTAATTAAGACCCAGCGCTGGGCCAGACTCTGACGTCGGACATGGTATACCGAACCTCGCATTACCTAGCATGCCTGATTGCCAGCATGTGCATGGCACGCTTTGGCAGCCTTCCTGAAGAGGTGCGAGGGCTTGAAGGGATCGTAGCGCACAAAGGCCTCCATAGCTTCATACTCTGGGAGCCCCAGCTTGTTGTACAGGCCTGCAGTTGCCTGCATACGCAAAGAAAACTTCAGTCCCCATCCTTTCCACTGGGGTAGTCATTAAGTAAAGCTCTGTACATCGCAGTTGGTCTTAGCAAAGGTAGTGGCTGCAGTCACCTTGTTGCGATCCTTGGCCCGCTGCCAGAACTCCCTGTCATCTGCACCTGGGAACAGTGCGCGGTCCTTCTGCGACTCGTGCCTGAAGATGGCCTCCATCTGCACCCAGCAATTCAGCTTGACTGTTTGGCGCTGCAAGTAGACTTGCATAGGCACTGGTGACAACAGTGCCCTGCCAGAATTTAGGCATGGGAACGTACCTTCCTGTCGAGCTCACTGGTGTTCAGGGGTATGCACATATCTGCCTCCCAGGGTCCCCACTCCTAGCCACAGGCACAGAGAAAACTTGAGGGAGCTGCTGGAATGCATCAGATGCACCAGGGCATCTTAGGAATCCTGTCATGCTGCTGCATGGGAAGCAGGATGTCTGACCTGCCATGCGCCGCGGTAGAGGAAGACCTCTGTACCCTGGAACCAAGCCTGCGCCTTCACCTCATCCACGGCCTGGAGAATTGCCTGCAAGTTTTCCAGTATGCGTCAGAACCCGTGGTTTATGGAGTCTCCTTAGTAGGAAGAGAATTGAATGTTGCCTGGCAGCATATGTAATCATGGAGGCTCTTATAAGAATGACAGAAATCAAGATAATTATAGTAAAATTTTTTGGAGATATTACCTTCAGGCAAGTGCGGTGCGTCCCATGGGGATCCGACAGGTCGCCAGCAGCATAAATCTGCTGGGGATGCACCCTCCGAAACAGCTCCACGATCAGGCGGATGTCTTCATCGCAAAGCTCCTTCTTTGCTACCGTGCCTGCTTACTTCATCACACACGCTCAGCGGGAAATAAAGCAAAGGATACTTTGGCAGGAGACAAGTGAGCTTGGGGTTGGGCAGCGCACCAGTCTCATAGAAGGGCATGTCCAGGAAGTGAGCACGCTCTTCAGGGACACCGCAGACGCCAGCCGCACTGGTGGCCTCTGTGTACCTTATCAGAGTCTTGACCTGCTGCAGCCGTGGGGTATCTACCTGTGGCGTGCAGACCTGGTCTTCAGTCCCCAAAGTAAGGGTGCACGGGCAACAGTCCAAACTACAAAGCATTTCTTAGAGCATAATCATCCTCAATGAGAAGCAGGGAACAGCTGACCTCTCCTGACTTCTTCTTGGCGACAAAGGACTTGATCTCTGCATGCGTTTTGCGGGCCTGAGCAGCGCCTGGTCCAGTGGTGCTGGCTAAGCGCTCAACAAAATCCAGGTGGCGAAGGGCATCATGGTCATGCACAGCTATGCAGCCTGATGTCTGATATGCCACATGCACCTGCATGCGCATGACAGCGCTGAAACAAGGCAACGCATGCAGGATGGCTGAAGGAGGTTGCCAACGGCTAGCGCCCAGCTTGTAGATCTTCTGCCAATTGTAGTAAAGCAGGCACGATATTATGCTGATCACACCTCGTGGCCATGCTGGCACAGCCTGGCGAGTGTTCCTCCCATGGAGATCACTGCAATCACAAGTTGCGAGTTGCCATAAACAACAATATAGTTGTAGAAAATAAATCAGATGCAGAAGGGCGAGGAAAAATGAAGCCAGGGGGCCTTGCCATCGTCGTCTGGATGGGGTGACATGACAATGACTCGCTTGCTGGGTCCAGCTGCCTTTGTGTTTCCATTTGGAAGAAATGATGAGGCGCTGCATGCTACTTCTTCCTGCGTGGAGTGCATTCATCTCACTCAGCAAAGCATTGCCTGATACTGATATCTCAATTGATCGGCTTTCAGACATTGGAAGCGTCTCATCTGCAGATGAATGGAGGAGCAAAGAGCCAAGTTATAGTTTCTGACCCAGCACAGTAACAACCTTGAAGGTGGCATACACACACTACAGGTTTGTCTCACCTGCTCTGTTTCATGGCCTCCAGGAAAACCTGTGATTGTGCTCTGCAGTTGGTTGAAGACACGTTGATTGATGGCATCAGCAGGACCGAGTTGCTCACAGAGCTCCTGCAGGATGCACATGTTGCGTTGGCCAACAGCATGATCTCAAATGTATTAGTACGAACCTCCACACAAAGTGTGCGCCACCAAGGGCAAGGAAAGCTGCTTGCCTGCAAAGAATTCTCACAGTAATCCCTGTCTGTCAACCGGAGGATGGACTTGAACAGCTGCTGGGCTAGCCAGATCACAGCACGCTTCACCAGCAGCTCGTTCCAGCTGACAGAGCCTAGCACCCAGGGCTTCTGTGTCTGAGTGAGCCCTGCAGTCATTGAGAAGCTTTCATTTGGTATTCAGGGAAGCATGAAGTCCAAAGTCAGGGAAATGCTGGGATTAATGGTATTATCAGGAGGCATAAATCACCAGATGATGATGCAATATCCAGGAAGACAGTGACATTTGGGTGCTCCTGCAGGAAAGATGCCGGGACTTTGCTGGTGACAGGCCCCTCAACAGCCCGAGCAGCAATGTCAGCCTTGTTCTCGCCAAATGCCATGAGCAGTATGCGCCGCGCCTGCACACCATGCATTTTTCCTTCACAATGCCCCACTGTTCACTAAGTTCTCTTCCTGTCTGTTATGTGTACTGTGCACATCTGGTATGTTGAGGTTGGAAAGTTAGGAAGCAGGGCTGGTCATGCATTCACAGCGGGGTCAGAAGGCGTACCTTGAGGATGGTCGAGATGCCCATGGTGAGGGCACGCCGAGGCACATGCTGCTCGCCAAAGAAATCGCTGGCAGCGTCCAGGCGCGTCACTCGGTCCAAGTAGACCATGTGAGTGCGACTGTCCCGGCTTGTCCTGCAGGCAGGTATTATTTTGCCTCATGTCAGATACGCTTCTCATCCCATCTCAACAGGTGCATGCATCCTCAAGCAATATTAGTGATTCTAGAGGCGAAAAATTTAGTGAACCATTTGGTGCGCACCCTTGCTCATTGAATCCAATGTGTCCCATCCTTCCGAGACCTAGCAGCTGCAGATCAATACCTCCTGCTTCCTGAATTGCATCTTCGTACTCTTTGCAGTGCCTGCTTGACATATAGGGATAATAGTCAATGGTGTGGTCACTTGAAATCTGGCAGCTAAGACGTTCAACTGGGTACTGAACACACCTCAGTACTTCAGACTCTGAGATGGAGCCATCCGGAATGTGAATATGTTTAGGATCCATATCTGTGATGTGGTCAAATAGATGCACAGCCTGCATTAACAATTGACCATTCAGCCTCGAATCATCCCAGCACTTAGCGGGACAATAGGAAGGTTTTCCTTATGCATGTCATGGCAACCGAGCCAGAAGCCATGCCATGAAATTGTGGTAGCTCTGTAGGTCGTCCGCATGAAGGCCATAGTACTCGTCCAGATTGAAGGTGACGACATTCTTGAAGGACAGATTGTCTTCCTTGTGCATTTTCACCAGTTCTCGGTAGACAAGCACTGGTGTAGAGCCTGTGAAGCCAACCACTTTGGAACCTCAGGTTGAAAGGATGAAGAGAACGTTGATATGCTAGATCGAGAGGAGTCAAGGTGCATCGACTACAATTCTCATGAGCATTTTCAGCTGTAGACTCACCTGTAGCTAGACCTAGGACACACTGCTTTCCTGCATCGCACAATGTACAGATCATGTCTGCAATCGATGCAATCTATTCATTGCTGTGCAAAACAAGCAAATCAATAACTCACAAGAGATGAATGCACCCTGCACAACGTACCTGCAGCAGCATGGCTCCTGATGGTCCTAGCTATTTCTAATGCAACTTTGTGGCTGAGCTCCTCGGCGTCGTAGTGAATATCAACTGGAAATTTTTCCATATTGTCCCAGCTGATCTTCACGCCAGAAGCGGTGCCAATCCTGACTTGCAACAGGCAGATCGGTTGTTGTATCGACTGGGGTGGGTTGCTGGCGCTCACAGATTAAGTTGATCGTACGAGAAAATTCTGTGAAAAAATATATAAAGGATATGTTAGTGACCTCAGTTGCTCGCTTGATCCTTTAATCACTTCCTAGTGAGCATTCCAGGATGTGAAACCTTGCTTTGCTGGACGTTCGAAGCTCTTGTACGAGCAGTGCTTGTCCGCAATTGCTTTCTGATCACAATAAATGTTCCTTACTACAAATATTAGCAGCCAGTTGATACTGGCACTGCTGCACGAGCAACAGATTCCCAGATGCTAATATTGTCCAGAGTACATCCAAATCAGGCAGTCAAATTGCATTTCCATGCAACTCAGGCAAAACGCCTGCACCAGGCTCATGCAGGGTCTGTCAACTCTGCGTATAACGACTGATGATGGGGAACTACGTTACAGGCCACTCGGTGAAATGGCAAAAACCATGTGCACAGCAGTGCACGTGGCACACGACTCCCTCTTGCAATAGCACCGCTCACACTGTGGCATTTGCCATGGAATTATTATGTCATGATTAATTAGTGACTCATACTGGATTATTAAGTGCAACAATTGGGCTAAAAATCCAAAGCCTCCCACAATGTCTGTGCTGTGACAGCGATGACTCTTCACCGAGAGGGGCAAAGTGTAAAGAGACCCTGTCATCTAGATGAGACTTGTCGGAGATCTCCGACAAGTTTATGTGGCAATTGCTAGCAGCGCTGCCAGTGTTGTGCGCCTGAAACTCTGAGCTCCTCCAGACCTCATGGCGCATGTGCACTCAACAAAGTAAATCAAAGGGGCCTGGGATTGAATGCCAGCAGCACAGAAGAAGAGAGAAGATAGATCATGAGATCATCTCCAATCTGGCATGCGGGGCATTGGCTATTGCCTCAAGCACCTCCAACCACAAACCACAAAAATACGCTCGTCCAGCACTCTGCATTTCCAAAATATGCATGTATGTCAATCGGTTGCAGATGTCTGCCCAATGAGAAAAGACCAGTAGGGGCCAATCTTCTGCTCTACTGTCCCACTGCCAGACCTCAAGTGCTGCTGAGCATCCTCATGCTGTATCAGCTTTCCCCTGAACTGTGATTCCCACACAGCTGAAATGGCTGTTGGGAGGGCTACAGCGATCAGTAGCAGCAGCAAGCTCTCCTTCAGTACTTTTGATGCTGGCGCTCCCTCAATCCACCGCCCTGCACAATACACAGGTTGAGACACAGTACTTGGAACTGCCAAATCTGAATGCAGCAGCAATTCTGCAATCACAAAGGGGAATCCACCAAGCTCCATGATGATGCTGCTCCACCAGGATAACAAGTGTAGCTGCAGCGCAGTGCTATAACGGACAGAGTAGAAAAGAATCAAGCCCGCTTGGACCAGTGCAGCTGGCACCGGAGCACCCTGTCGAGGGATCAGAAACATGTCGATCAAGGGGCTGGTTGTGTTCTGGAACACCCAATGTATCGTCATCAATGAAAACATTGAAAAGCATTCGTGCGGACCTGGCCTATTTTGTCGCGTTTGAGGAGCAGTATGCAGACCATGCCAGCCACAGCATTGGCAATGACGCAAGAGATCTTCATTGTCTCGTGTCTCAACAGCCTGCAAGCACGTTCTGGTGGGGTTCACCTCATCGACATTCCACGTGGACACTACGGCAAGGACAAGCATGAATATTCGGTGGAACACCTGTATGCTGTATGTAGAGAAGGACACTGGCAAGGGCTGATCACCTCGTTTCCTTCATTAAGGCTGATGCGCACAAACAGTGGTAAATGGCCATGTTGAGCCAAATCAATATTATAACGGCTCTTCTCGGAGTAATAGAATAGAAAAGCAGTTTGGGGAAACACGAAAGCCAAGCAATTGCCTGCAGCACCAATGCGGTTCATGTGCAAGCATTATGATGCTCAGCAGTTCAAACGAATTTATACAATCAATTGGTTCACAGTCCCCTGCGATCATCAAGAGCATGGGAGTGTCCATGGTTGGAGGATCCTATAGAGTTGGAAAGACGCACCATGATATTGTTGACCCATACTGACAGTCCTGCGCTTCTCCTGCAACTAATAAAGACTTTCAAGGCCATGACATCAGGGATGGACACGAAATGAAAACAGCACACTGCTGACTCGGACCAAAATGCAGTCCATAGCTCCTGCCGAAAACTCCACTGAAGCTACACAGCATGGTACATTAAACATCACCTTGCTAACGAAGCTTCATAAATTGCTTCCAAGCTATTATCGGCGAAGAAGCAACCCATTGTAAGACTGCCTTGGAGTCTTATTATGACAGGCCAGTGTCGGGGACATCCATGTCTCACTTTGACAACGTCAAACCCTTCTTAATTGCTCTTCAGCATTGCAAATCTGCTTGAGGGTGCCATCTGCCCTGCGGACGTGAATGTGGGCTGATTTCCTTCGATCTGAACCCCTCTATCCTATTTAGGCAAGCTTGAGGGAAGAAGGTGAGCTCTTCCATGCACCCTCCATATTGCTGATGTTATCAGTGCTTGTGTCGGCGTCAATATGCAACATTACAATTGTGCGCCTTTGGCACCCATGGTTTGATGAACAAGCTCCTTACAAGCAGCTTTCAGTACTTGAGCCATCAAGCCAAATTTTTAACAACTTTTTTACCCCCTTTATTAATAACATGTTCGGAGCACAACTTCAACTAAGTTACACCAAGCCTCAGTTCCCGGCTATGTCTGTTCAGCTGAAAGGAATGGCCGAGGGGCGGCACTTCAAGGGGCCTTTTAACCAGGTGTAGATTGCAATGGAATTTCACTTAGTGCTATAGATGCGTTGATGTCGAATCTCACTCAGCACTTACATGCTCGTTCGTTCCCAAAGGGGGCTCATCTGTCATCATCAGTCATGTCCTGGTCACCTACACACTGACTTCCAAGGACGCGCGCCCCAGCACAGATTCTAAATTCCGCGCTCGAAAAGCTTTCTCTCCTGAATAAAAGGCCGGATCAGTTGCATCTTCACAACTGTAACTGGGATAAGGCTTAGGGAAACAAGGATCAGCCGAGGTTGGAAGGAGGAGAAAACCCCCCAAAAAGACGGACAGCAAAATATGCAGGATCTAGATCGAGACGTAAAGGTACAAACATATCGTCTTTTTAGCCAATTTCTGCAATAAGAAGCCATATGACGACCTGCCGTCTTCCTTCCCTGTTTTGATATTGTAAGGCCCACTGCAGGATGCCTTCAATAAATGCTTGCTGGGAAACTACCAGGAGAGAGTCATTGGAATGGCAAAATACTGGGCAAGAGATGCTACATTCACACATGTGCGATCCCGCATTAGCTTTACAGCAATTGACTCCTGCTCAATTGCTAATTTGATCTGGGGATTGGAGATCTGGAACGGAACAACCTGCGCGCAGCGACGTTTTCTGTGCTGAACAATCCTTCTGATAATCGGAGGACATAATATTGACCAATTCTGATACATTCTTTCGTTCGCAGGTATCTTTCAAAGCATTCAATCGCGACGATATCTGGGGTGTGTCCTCATCTTTCGGATACATGCTGTGGTTGCTGACTTCCTTGAATGCGGAATACCTTGTTGATGTGACACAAACGTTGTGCGCTGTAGGAGTTTACCAGCTGTGGAGCCTCAACAACAGGGGGCTTGGCATTGACTACCTTGAAACCATTGCAGACCAGAAGGGGAACTCAGTGCTGCTGGATGTCCTAGGTGCGCTCTAAGTGTGAAACATCAGTGAATCGAACTTGAAGACTTTGCTGGTCAGGTGCACAATGGCGCTTCCTTTGCAAGTCATTGCAGACATTTCACAGGTTTCCGGCCATGACGGGCGGAGGAAGCTGATATGATCTCCTGTGCTTTAAAATGCAGAGCACTGTAACATCTGGTGGTGCTTTCCTTTCTCCAATCAAGACGTAAGGGAGCTATTCACTCACAGCAAAAAACGATGTCCAGTGGCACTGTTGCTTGCATGCATGCATACACACGTTATTGATTGTAGCGCGTTTGGCCGTGCAGGTGAAAATCCACACAGTACTTGATCTGCGGGACACGCCGAATGGCAAGGTGTGCGCTTTTGAATTTCCAAATTGCCTCTGGCTAGTGACATCGCCATGCACATGTGGCTCCAGGGTTCAAGCTGCTCTTTCCAGGTGATCATCAACCAGTACGACCACACTCTTGTTGTGGAGTCCATCCTGTACCACCAATTCCCCAGGCTTGGCAACTTCCTGTACAAGCATGTCCTTCCTGCAGGAGGCGCGCCCTGACCTGGCTCGTCAATCTCTTGCCTGCAGCATTGCAATCTCTGCAATAGCTTATGATCAACAGGGTGCACTTTTACGCGCTATTCGCATTTTGTCATTGACCGGTCAACAACATTTGCCCTTGCGACCGTGGCTGTGTATCTGCAGGTAGCTTTGTGGCATTTATCGGCAATTGGCTGTATGAGCATGTCAATCACAAGGTGCTGCTCCTACCCTTCTGCAAGCCCACTTGCATGTTCCTTTCTGAGGCTGCCAAGACAACCCTTCCACACAGTTGGCATCTTTTCAAGGCCAGAGAATTACATCTTTTCAAAGGGGAGACACAGCGTATGGAAGCCTTTATATGGGCAAGAGGAGTAATCTTATGGGAAATGACCTTGCAGACGGAGGTTCCCAAGCTGAGGCGGCCGCTGTTGGTAGACCCAGAACACAGCATCCCTCGCACGGCTGAGGTCCTGTTCAGCCGCGATGCCAGCGGCCGCCGCGCACTCGTCTTCGGCGCCTTTGCAGAAGACGCGCTCTACTACAACACCTTCGTGAGGCCCCATCAACTATTCCCTTTTGACCACTCTGCTGTACTCTACTGCAGGACCGCCTTGATCATACAAGGGGACTCTGTCTCGAGCGTCGAGTAAAGTATGAAAGGCGGCAGTTTTAACCTGATTGTCTGCATTCATGAGCATGGACCCATGAAATGATGAGCACTCTCAATGTTTCTGCGCGAACTCTCAGCTTCTCGTGTGTGCGCAGTTCACTGTAGTTGGCCCGCACCAGATCTTTGGCATGCTCAACTTCTGGGCAACCTTCAACAGGCAAGCACTTCCTGAACTCCTTGAATCCCCAACCTCCTCCTCACAGCAATTTTCGCTCCTTTTCCTGCTAGATTGCCAGCAGGACCTGTGTTGTAAGGTAGCAGTGGAGGTCGGCTAAGGCTTGCGGGCTGTGTGTGCAGGAAGGTGGAGATCCACATACAGAGGGTGGTGCCTCAGGGGGACCGAATCCTGGTGGACACAGAGCAGTTTTTCACGCCCTTCTTCTGGCCCAGCTTCCTGCACCCGCTGGTCTGGTACAACCACATCCTCATCTCCACCAAGGACAACCCGGCCGGGTGAGCTGCCTATGCTTCTATCAACGCATGGACCCCAAACCTGTGCCGCGTATCTTGGCAGCTGGGAATGCTTTTGGAGCGCTCTTTGACCTGGTAATTTGCTGCAAATAATAGAACTTCAATCACTAGCGATATTACTACACATTCTTGCTGCCAGACACAGTGATGTATTGGCCTTGAATTGGGTTTGGTTTCCTAATGATCGCTCCTTGTCGCCCACATCTGTACGGCATTGCTTACAACTGGCTTGACAGACGCATTGATTTCAGAGATCTGTGGTGCAGTGGCAAGTTGATCACCCGACTGGACAACCACATCATCGTCCTGGAGCCATTTCTCAGGTACAACCTTGGACCGCTCAGCTGGGCCTACGAGCGCATGCGCATCGTCAATGGGAAGGTGTTTGGCTACGCGGGGCGTTCCCTGCACCGCATCCTGGAGTGGTACCACAGCAACCAGGTTGACGTGTCGCAGCTTCCATCTTCCTTCCTTCCTTCCTTCCTGGACGTCAATGTGTTGAAGACAGGCACCTTTCCACATTGTCTAATGATCGCAGGTGCTGACATTCGCACAAGACCTGCATGCTGATGCAGAGACAGCATGCAGAGGTTGGTGTTTGCTGGACTGGGACGGTCCAGTAAGCCAAGCCTCTTCTCTGGCTCTGGATGCCTTAAATCTGATCCATAAAAGTGTTGCTGCAGGTGGCTGACAGAGTGGCTGCACATGTGCCCAATGTCAACGGCTTCCTCACCAGTCCCTCCAAGATGGCCAATTGATGCCGCACCTCAGAGCTGAGCAAAGTTCTGAGACCACTGCTTGTAGACTTGGCAAGCGTCACTTTGGCAGAAGCAGCATGAATGGCAATGCCAGATGTACCACACCAGGAAGCTTTTCCACAATCGAATCCCTCATGACAGCCAGGATTGCAGCAAAGCAGCTGAGTAGGACAAAGAGTTTGAGAGAAAAACGTATGTCAAGGGTGATCCCAAGGTTGTTGAAAGTCTGTTGCATTGGAATTGGGACTATGGTGGATTTGTTAAGAAGTCAGTCCGCTTTACAGTCCATTGGGCCTTGGTGGTAACCAGTCAAGATGATTTATTGTCTTCCGTAGAGGACTTACATGAGCGTGATGTTGCAGTGACTGGACGAATATTGTTGACATCAGAGGCTCTCAGGATTTTACTTGAAATTGAACCAATTAGTATCATTGTGAAAATCAAACTTTGATGAGTCTACATGTAGCAGAATGCCAGAGTGCTGATATGGATGCCTAATAACATCTTCATGTCGCCTGGCTTACAGCGACAGGGACAGCTGGCGGTATGCAAAGACTTTCTTGTGCTTAAGAATGCGTGCATGTCTGTCAATTAGAAGTTGACTCTATGATGAGGCCTGGGCATATGTTGTGTGCCTGATCAGGATTCATGAAGCGCTTCTTTTTTATGACATGGTGGTGCAACTGTCGCAGTGCTGCAAATAGTGTTCACCTGATAAGACAACATTGCTAGAATAATAGAGATCCTTGTCAACACTCACAAGATGATATGTTCACAGCAGTTCGCAAGTTGCGATTTCCAAGTCTGATCGGTACATGCAAGGACTGTAGAACTGTAAATGATTCATCCACAAGGTTTGCATGTCCTGCATGCTCAATTCCATTGCTTGCTTCCACATATACTAACACATTCTTAAGTTTTCACAAAGGGGCCCTGCTGCGTGAGTCTCATCTTCATCTTCATCATCGTGTTGTTGTTCTTCTGCCAGCTGTACCATGTTGACTGTTGCATCAGTCAGTTGCGCTGGCGCCTCAGCAAGCTACCCCACCACATCGGTGTCCTCTGCGCGCTCTTCCCAATCTCTTTTACTGCTTGTGGCGTGCTGAGGCTGGCGTCAGCATCAGCTGTATTGCCTTTCTTTCCCTTCTCATTTGCGCCCTTCTCCCCCCTCAAGTCGTTGCCGCCCTTGCCAGCCCCTACATGCCACAACCCACATTACTCCTTCTGGCTGCGTGTCTGATATGAGAAGAACAGCTTGAGCTTCTCCTCGGCATGGTCTTCCTCTGCGAAGGGTGGATGAATGTAGTCCTGATGCCCAGATGAACTATAGGAGGCCTCAGGAAAAGCCGCTTCACGGGCAGCACCTGACATCGCGTTCGGCTCAGGTGTGAAGACCATCAGGTCGTCGTCCACAGTGACGGCAGCAGCGGAGTTTTTGCCCTGTGCGGCGTTTGCGGCGGCCGGGGCCGGGGCGGCGGCGGGCGGCGGCGGACAGCGGGCGGCCCGCTTGCACTCCGGCGGGGTGAGGATGAGGGAACGCGCGCGACGGTGCCCGGCCTCCAGCGGCCCGGGCCAGTCGGACTCTGGCGGGTGCGAAATCGATGCCAGCAGCCGCGCCGCTGCCGCAGCGGCGCCCAGCCGCGAATGCATCTGCAGTGAGTCCCTCAGCGGCTGCGCGCAAAAAGTGCACTCAAGACGTTGCTGAGCATGCAGCTTGAGCCTCTGCATTGGAACAAAGGTATACAGGCATTGTATTGAGAATAGGGATGAGGAAAGCTGAGCTGAGGAGTGGCCAAGTCACCTGGAGGCAGAGGCCCTGGTCAATGTCGCCAGTGAGCTCGCCAGTGAGTTCCAGCAACTGCTCCTTGTCATTCATGCCGTCACGTTCTGCCGCAGTGGCTCCATCCTCCGCCAGTCGTTGCCGCTCTGCATCAGGCCACCAAGGTATTCAAATTCCTGATTCCAAACAAGTCTATAGAGGCATTTAGAAAGAGGATCTAAAGACAAAGAGCGAAGCTAAATTGTAGGGCGGTTTCTCACCGAGGAACGGAGTGATGCCGGAGTGCGCCGTGGCTTGCAGCTTGGAGGGCACATTGCTCTGTGCAGCGTGAGGGGCAGAAGCATGTTGCGGATCCCTGCGCTCATGCAGGCGAAGGTTGGTGACCTCAGCCATGTGCATGCGCCCGGGGCGCTGCGGCGCGGCAGGGCCGACATCGACGGAGCGGCCGAGCGGCCCCGGGGAAAGGTGCATGCTGGAGATGAGCGCGCAGCTGCCGCGCAGCTGCCCCGCCTCCCCCATGCGGCTGAACGCCGCCTTGAGCGCGCTGTCCTGCTTGATGCCCAGCTCCTGCGCACGCATCAGCCACCTTCTTACCTACTTACTTACAAATGATCAGCCGCGGCAGCGGCAACATGGCATATCCTTTCCGCCAAGCTTGGACGTCTTGGGCTATGTGTACGCACAAAGGGCTTGTATAGGCCGATTCTGCTGAGGTCACAATGGCAGGGGTTAGTACTAGGTACCCCCCTGACAATGGTGTACCAATGGTCTTGTGATGCCTGAGGGAGAGGCGGACCTGCTTGAGGGGGCCGGCTTCCATGGAGCGGCCGAGGGGCCCCAACTCGGTCTCGAAGGACTCGTCGCTGCTGATGTGGAGCGGGTGTGACACCACCTGCCGCTGCGCCGAGCGCGGGCGCTGCCCCTTGGGCTGCGGCGAGCGCTCCCCGGGCGCCGGCCGCATCTCCTGCCCCCCCTCTTTTGGCGCTGACACCATGACCGGCGTATCTGGAGTCCTCCCTGCCACAAAAAACGCACCAACGACAGGTCAAACACGCCTCCCGGATAGTTGACATATACCATGTTGAGGGCAGATGAAGACATCAATGCCATTCAGAAGCCAAGAAAGGAATCTTCTATATGATGAAGGGAAGGTTGAAAAAGGATATGTTGGCACCTGTGTCTCCGGCAAAGCCAAAGCTGCCGGGTGCGGGCGTGGGCAGTGTCTCAAGTAGCATCCCCATGTCTGGGCTGAAGGGCGACGGCGCTGCCCCGTCTGCAGCAGCGCTCTGCTGCCACTGTCCCACCTGTGCAGAAACAAATCTCTTGAAGTCCCTCTTCTGCAATGCCTTTGAACAGTAAGCTTTACCCTGCTCAACATATGGCCTCTCCATTAACACATACCTTCATAGCAATATTTGTAATCTGTCAGACCAAACAGTAAGCAGCTACTTTGCAATACGAAGTGTGCATACTCAGGTGCGCGGGTTGCACACCTCCTCGGAGGCGCTGCTGGATGGGAGCGAGGGAGACTCGTCCGCTGCCTGCTGCCATGCAAAACTTTCACCACCTGGCTTGGACGCAGCCTCTCGCATGCTGTCTGCCTGCATGCTCTCCTCTTCCTCAAGAACGCCATTGTCCTCCTTTGATCCCAGGCTGCCCGCGTCTGCATACCTGTGCACTGCAGAGGGTGCAGAGCGCTGCACAGCCTCCGCCTCAGCCTCGCCCCTCCTCCATCCCTGCCCTTCACCCTGGATGCTGTGTGCCATTCTCTCTCTCTCCCGGGCTGACACATGCTGGTGGCTGCTGCGTACCGCCATGCCAGCAGCAACACCGGCGTCGCCAAAGCTGACACTGCGGGCTGCCCCTGCATGCTGCAGGCTGTTGTCCCCAACCGCGCCAACCGGAGCAGCCAGCGTAGGGCCAGCTGCAGCAGCAGCAGCAGCGGTAGGAACAGTTTTATGGTTGGGGGCGGCTGCTACTAAGCTTGCATCGGCGGAGCGTCTCCACGTGGGCTGTGCGGCGGGCCTGGGCACAGCGTAGCTGGCGTGCAGGCTGCCGGGCTTGGGCGTGCGCAGCGGCGACGTCCGGTACTTGGGCAGCACCGGCGGAAGCAGGCTGCGCCGCACAGGCACCTGTCCGTTGGCGTCCCCTCCTGCTGCGTGGCCTGCCCCACCACCCTCCACTGCCCCGTGAGCACCCCGTGAGCTTGCCTCGTGATCAATCCGCGCCGAAGCCGGTTCGGCGCCAAAGCTGTCGTGGGAGCCGTCTGAGGAGCCCGCAGCGCTGCCAATTGACGCCGAGCGGCTGGGGTCCGCTGCTCTGGCGTGCCTCGCTGTGAGGCTTGCTCGCACGTTGGCTGCAGCGCTTGCGTGCTGCGGCTGAGCGGGCAGATGCGTGAGGCTCTGCATTGGGTGAGGCCCGAGCTGGTCAAAGAGGCTGACCGGGTGCAGGTAGGGCTCCTCGGGGCGAGCATGCTCGCTCTGGTGCGGCCCTTCTGGCCAGTCCTGTGGGGTTGTGTCATGGACAGGCACCGGCGTCGCTTGTGGGAAGCCCTGGGAAGCAGACTGCTGCCCCTGGTCCCCTGGTGCAGGAATGCCGGGAGTGTGTCTTGCGGCAGGGACGACTGTGCAGCTGCTGGCTGTCGCGTCGCCTGCTGGTGTGCAGAGGGGGTTCATTGGCGTTGATGAGGCTGACGCAGTGTCCAGATGACCGCCGGCAGACTTCCGCATGCCGGCCGCATTAACCTCCTGGACAAGACAAGACTCTCAATTTCAGTGAAAATGTGCACTCACTCAAGGATCCAGCATTGCACATGCCCAGGAGTGGTGGAGCAGGTAGAGAAATCATGCAGAAGCGCCATCTCACCTGACTGCCAGCAAGAGCCACAGATCCTCTGTTGGTTTCTGCCTCCTGTCCAGGGAAGCCCTTGCTGCGGATGGACTCCTTTGCATGGTTGCCGCTCTGCCGCAGTCCAGCTGCCACCTCCCTGTGAGCCACACAATCTTGTGTGAGGGCTTATTCGCATAGATGAGGTCCAGAAAGCCTTCCAGGATTTTCAACACTGTGTTATACACCAATTCTAGGTCCTTTCCAATCTCATAATCGGCACATGAGGTGTGCGCCGTGCCTGGATCTGCGCGTCTTGGCCGCCTCGTCCTCTGGCACCGGCGACAGGACGCCGCCGCGTTTGGGAGGCTGCTGCTGCCGCGGTGTGACGCTGTCGGCCTCTGCTGGCGCGCCCTCCTCGGCGTTGATCTCCGCCTCTGTCATCTCCTTCCACCCATCCTCCTCGGCCCTGCACTCATCCACTTAAGATCATATACAGAACCTGATTGTCAGCTAGAACCTGACTATGAGACTTCATAGGAGGCAGCGACTTAATGTCTAGAGGACACCAAACAGACATTGATACACCACAATGTATGACTTCAATGTGAAATTCAATTCTGACTAAGGGTACCCAAGGTGCCATTGACAGTGACAATTGTAACATATCAATGACTGGAGGACACTCTTGCATTTCAAGCGCGACTCATCGTTTGGCGGCAATCACTGATTGTGCCAACTGACTCGCAGGCAGGGGTGCTGACCTGTGAGCGGAGCCTGGGGATGCGCCAGTGTGCATGGCGCGGCTGGCCCTGAGGCCGGCCACGGATACGCGTGCGAGGGGCCCCCGCGCAGACAGGCTGCCGCCGTGGCGGGGTGTGACCGGCAGCGGGATGCACAGGCTGCGCGCGGTGAGGGGCCCCCGGGAGCCGCGCTGCAGCGCCCGCCGCGCCGACAGCTGACCGGCCTGCGACGCCCTCAGGCTGGAGTCTGTCCCGTGCAGCCGCGCGCTCAGCGGCAGCCGCAACCCACTTGGCCTGCGCCACGAGACATTCAAAACTAAAATTAAACTTCAAACTCCCAGCATCATCAATTGGACGCCTTTCACCGAACAGCAGGACTGAACCATCAACGCATGCGTGACCCTTCAATCTCATGCAACCCTGCAGTTGTGTTGCCAGGTGGTGTATTCTGTAACAGTACGGCGGGATATGGCCGATTGCGCCTTTGTATCACTTTTGAAAGAAGGGCCTTTGTACCAAATCTGAAAGAATGGCAACTGCACATAAAATGCAGAAGGGGGGCGCACAGGGGCTTTGTTGGGCAGCTGGCGCGGACGCTGGCCTCTTCGCCGCCGGCCGGGGGGTCCGCATGCACCTCCTGGGCGAGCCTGCCGCTGCTCAGCATGCCCAGTGCGGCCGAGGCCTCCGCGGCCAGCGCTGCATGCAGGGAGGGAACGCTGCTGCGCTGCTGCAGGCCCAGCCTCCTCATCCGCTCCCTCGCACCCTGCCGCACATCAAAGTTCAAATTTGATCCATTGATTATCCAGAATGAAGGCCTGATTTTAGGCATACTTTTGGTGCGATCACAAGCAGGAAAAAGCTTCTGTGGAACAAATAAATTAGGTGCCTCGTACACTGCGCTGGAATGTGTCTCGGCAATTTGAGAGACATGAGGCAACGTACAGCAAGATCATGTGCTGTATGCTCAGACTGCCAAGAACTGCTCAGTCAAAAATGTGCAGTGAGTGAAGGAAGCAGGTGAGGCGCACCTTTTCTGTGAGCAGGGCGTTGCGGTCCTCGGGGCGCAGTCGCTGGAAGGCGCGCACGTGGCTCAGCATGTTGTCGCGCTGGCGCAGAGGCGGCAGCTCGGCCGGCTTCTTGTTGCGCTTCTCCGCCTTCTCCGTCCGCCGTGCCGCCTGCACATGTGCGCATATCACCGCAGGTCAGCAACATCAGCCCCTAGCTTGAACACCAGTAGCAAACAACCTTCACTGAAACAAAACACTCCACACAGCAGAAGGTACACACGCATGGTAAAGCCCGGCTGGGATATTTTGTCCCCGGTGAAAGAATAATGTATTCTTTCTGCAGATGCACCTTGCCTGTCTTGGCAGGAAGACTGACTAACCACATGGGGAAGAACAGCCGGGCAAGGGCAAGATCAAGCACCTTCTGTTCGGCGGTGGTGACCTCAGAGTGGGCGATGTCGAGGTCGCGCGCGAAGGTGATGAGCACGGTGAAGAAGGCCTGCGGGTCCGACACGCTCGCCTTGGCCGTCCCGTTGACGTACGCCGCCAGCTGCCCAAACGCGGCCACCGCCGCGGCCAGATCGGCCTCCAGGGACGCCACCTTCTTCTCCGCCCTTTTGTGGAAAGCAATCATCACCTGCATGTTCAGCAAACGCTTGTTACCAAGAACTGAGCCATCTTGGCATTGCATGCATTTGTTTGCCTCAAAGCAATGCCAGCATGAGCATGGAGTCTTTGCGACTGAAATGGCTGCCTGAATGGCTGCGCACCCATGCAAGCGGGTCATAATGGCTGCGATCCAGGTCAGTGAATGTCGTCTGGTCTCTAGAAAGCAGTAGAACTCCAGTTGGGGCACCCTATACGAGCATGCACAGCAGGACAGTGTAAAAGAAAGGCCAATTTGAGGGGTGTGCACCTGGCGGAAGGAGTCGCCGTCGTTGGCGGGCATGGCGTCGAGCGTGCGTTGGACGGCAGCTAGGGAGCGTAGCAGGTCGGCCACCTCGGCCTGCAGCGGCCCAAGCGCCAGCCGCGACGCAGCCGCCACCGCGCGCAGGCTGCCCTGGATCGGCATCTTGTCCGCGTGTTTTTTCGCCAACTGCGCTCATGACACATGACGCTCAGCTGCGGGCTGTCTTTGCACAATAGCCCATGAGTGCAATGCCAATGGAGGTCTGCGTGGAAACAGCCTGGCCAACTGGGAAATCTTTGCCATAAATGGTTAAGTGCTAGAATTCTTATTAACTTATGCAGGAGGGCTGCGCAGCAGGACAGAAGTGTACTCATGGTCTACAGCATCACAATCTTATGCTCTCAGGGGTGGTGGGCATCCAATACCTTACTTATTTATAACAACAGGCGCGTGGAAGGGAAAGCACAGACCTCCTGGGCGACGAAGTGGAGCAGGGTGCGACCGGGCAGGCGGGACTTGAGGCCCTTGAGCTTGAGCAGGGACTCGATCTGGAACCCGGCGGCGCCGCCCGCGCGGTTGCCCCAGTTGAGGAAGTTGCCTGCGGCCAGGCTCATCTTGAGCAGCACGGGCAGCGTCCTGTTGCCGCGCACCTCCTCGCACGCCGCGCGCAGCGTGCCTACCTGCGCGCGGGCGGCCGCCTCCCGGCCGCCAAACTGGCGCTCGAACCGCGCCGCCTGCAGCCGCTGCTCCACCTGCGCAGTCCACGCATCACTGACCCTTCAGCACTGATGGGGGCCTTTATAAAGTCGAAACGGACCCTGCACTCAGTGGAGCTCCAGCCTCCATCCACAGCACAAATTGTTGAGAAGGCAAAAGCAATGGACTGCGACACCGGGAAGGTGCACCAAGGGCTCCTTCCATGCGTTGCGAACCACACCTAAACAGTTGGTGCAGACATTTAGATGAAGAAGCGAGTGCAAGAATGCTGGGAATGCAGCTGAATGGGCGAAGGCCCACCTGGGGAATGGACATCATGGCGAGCATGAACTGCTCGGCCTCGCCCAGCTGCGCAGTGTCCTTGGGCGCCGCTCGCAGCCGCTGCACGTCCTCCACAGTGGGCAGGCACTGCAGCAGTCCCGCGAGCTCATCGTCCGCCAGGCAGTCCTCGCTGTCAGTGCCGCACTGCAGCACCGCCTCCTTGATCTGCACAGCCACGGCCAATCTTCACAGTTCAGCACTTGCCTAGCAGTGACACTCAAAGTCACCGATTTGGGGGAACCAGGATTGCATAATGCATGTGAAAACCTGACGACTGAAGTAAGAATGGACACCTTATTATTATGGGTTCAAGATCATTCTAAAGCATCGGGAAGATTCGTGCAGAGGACAAGAGAGAAGAACGCAGGACCTGCGCAGGCGTCATCCTGAGCTTTGCCAGGAAGACACTAACGTTCTGGGCGCGCTGCATGGTCAGCAGCATCTTGTGCTTGGGCGCCTTGTCCGCGCGGCCGCCCTTGAGCGTGGCAGTCGCCTTGGCCGCGAACTCGTCCTCCAGCTTGTCGTAGTCGATGTCCGCCTCCACCGGCTCCAGCTCACCCCAAACTGTGTTGGCCACCTGCGCTCAAATATTTGGCACTTTTTAAATCTGTGGAGAATGTCTCTTTGAGTGTGTCCATGCAATGGGCCTGACGAGTGACATCGCCAACTTACTTATGCCGCTTCTATGTTGAAAGCGCAGTGCCATTGGCAAGGCAATCTATGAAGGATGGGAGCTCTCCTATCTTTCTTGTAGCATATCTACATGAATCGAGACGGGACTGTTGCTGAAAACAGGATGCTTGCATATCATGTCATAGGGTGCCCTATTCTGAGGGCATCTAATGCTTCAGAGTCCAGAGGCATACATAATTTTCCAAGGGAGCAGGAGGGTGGCGCACCTGCTGGGGGTCAAGCTTGTCCCAGAAGATCTTGTTGGTCGGGCGCGAAGGCGTCTTTCCGGGCGGCAGAACGGGCGCGCTCGCGGCGGCAGGAGCGGGGGGCGGTACCGGGGGCGCAGGCCCCACTGCAGTCCGCTTTGACCCCGGCGGTGGTGGCGGCGGCGGGGCTGGGGGGGCACCGCTGCCCCCACCGCCGTGCCCTTTGCCCGGCGGTGGTGGTGGCGGGGGCGGAGGGGCACCACGCCCCCCGCCGCCCGGCCGCTTGCCTGGCGGTGGTGGTGGCGGCGGGGGAGGTGCCCCCTTGGTCTGTTGAGCTGCGGCAGCTTTGGCGGGGGGCGGCGGCGGGGGCGGCGGCGGCGCTGCCTTTGCGCCTTTACTTGGAGGCGGCGGAGGTGGCCTGGGTGGGGGCGCCTTCGGTCCCGCAGCACCCACTGCCTTCGCTGCAAGCCCTGCTTATGCAGTGGAGTCATTGCTTCTGCCACACATTTTCAACGAGCACTAGGACAAGCGGGGCATCCCGACATATGCACACATCATGTGTCCCCTCAAGATTGAGAGAGCTCACGGTTTCCTTGTGCAGTAAACATTCTTCAATACCTAGAGGCCTTGGGGGAGGTGGTGGCGGCCGAGGAGGTGCTTTGGGCGCTGTAGGTTGAGCAGCCGGGCCCTTGGTTGCAGACCGCGTGTCCTGCTGCGCGCTCGACGACCCAGCAAGGCTCTGCCAGCGTGGGTTTGCGTAGCCAGCGTCCAGCACTGTGATCACCGCTGCATCCTGCATGTGGCAAAGCACCGGTGTTCAGTCTCGTCTCTTTCGTCCACTCACCTATGCCTCGAGTTTGACATGACATTGATCTTCCTGCCTACCGGTATGTCCACCGGCACAACAGCACTTTCACAACACTTTGATGAGAACAGCAGGCGGGCAGGGTGGCGGCTCACCGGCATTGGCTGCATGCTGCGAGGTTCCTGCGGCAGCTCTGCGGCGGGCGACTGCTGCGCAGCGTCCGCTGGCCGCCTGGCGTACGCGGCTGTGCTTGCAGCGGAGCCTGGCGGGTAATGAGCAGGTATGCTGGACACCTCCCTGGCCATGCTGCGCTCAGTGGCTGGCGTTGGCGCAACCACCCTCATGCGCACCACCTTGTGGGAGCCTGCACATGCACCATCGCAGCGCTGTGTGAAATTCGGTAGTTCTGAGAACTGGGCATAAGCAGAAATCAGCCCTAAGCTCGCTGAAAGCCATGACTGACTGACTAGGTAATTGACCGGCTTATGAGGCCAACCATGAAGGTGCCTATCAACGAATTGGAGCGGTCTCTTCATAACCAGCAGGAGGGCTCGCAGCCTGAGCATTGAGGTGGTTGGAAAGGCATTCTGACACCTCTGGCCGCTTGAGTGGACATGAGCCCAGTGATCTGCGGCAAGCTGATAGCCAGCCAGAGGTGCTCACCTGAGCCTGGGGACTGCAGGAGGCCCACGAGGGTGATGCGCAGGTAGCGCTGGATCTGGGTGTGTGCGCCGAGCTTGATGACGTGCTGCAGGCGTGAGTCCCCGTGGCTTCGCAGGCCCATGCTGCCCAGTGGCTCCCACGTCATTTGCGGAGCGCTGGCGTGCGCAAAGCTGATCGCCTTGGCTGTGCACTCCAGGCTCGCAAATGTCACCTATAAAAATATTCCAGCAAATGGTGTCAGACTGCAGACTGTATCTAATTGCCTTCATGATATATCTTCTTGGCCGGAGTTGCAATGAGGAGGTCAAGAGTTGTGCAATCCAGGAACACACCTTGACTTGCACATCCGTGTTGGGGCGGCGCTTCAGTTCCAGTGTGCAGTAGCTCTCCATTTGTTCCCTGTGGCACCTGTGCATGACTATCCCCCTGTTGCATAAACTGATATTGGAAAGCATCCCCTCCCTTGAGGTGCATTGAGACGCCTGAAAGAGCAGCACATACACTGATGCAGGTTACTGATTAAACGGAGCACTGTGGGTGCACCTTGTGGTCCAGCAAGGTTGCTGGTCGGCATGGGATCTGTTTGACGCAACCACAGTCTCACAGCCGACTCCGCTTGCTGCGACAACGCCACGGACAATGGAGGCCAAGACTAGGCCATTGCCATTCACATCCCTGCTCGAGGCTGCCTCAGACCTCGCCACTGATCCTCCCTCCTGTGAAGCCGTAAATGTCTCTGTGCATGGCTTGCGTTTGTGGCAGCAGGTTGCATGGTTGGATCTTTACGGCAACGCCAATTATGTGTTATGTGAGCGCACCGACATGTCTGCCTTCATACTCATAGCAACTGGATTGTGTCCTTTCAGTGGATGCAGTCGCTTGTCTGGAGTGTTAGCCATGTAGCCGGCTTGCAATGATGCATATCTCGATTTCCTAAGTCCTGCCACCAGTATCTCATCGTTCATCACCCCGTCTACCGCAGCCACGCTGGAGTCCCACCTGGAGACAAGTGCAGACGGTGAAAAGGTGGTAAAAAGGTTGGTTCTCAAGCAGGCTGACCTTTATTGAATATTCTTTCCGCTTTAGCTTTGTATAATCAACATTTGGGATAACTTATGCAGTGGACCTGGAAGCCAAGAAAAGTGAGTACCTGGGCTTTGTGGCCCCAGGTCCTTCTGCCAGCATACTGGATCTTCAAACGGGATTGCTTGCTTGAGACAAGTCGCTGTATGTCTGATGATGATATCAGTCTTACTGACAGGAGCGGGTGTTCTATGCGAGCAGATAGTGCAAATCAGGATGTACTGAGGATGTACGAGACTGTGTCAGCAAATTATTGGAAACTTTACAGCTGAGTAAGCTGCAGGCATACGCATATACCAAAAAAATTTGCACAAACTCAACACGGTGTCATTGTCAAATTTTGCTCCAACAGAAAGATTGTCAGCTGTCAAGAAGCGGTTTCAACAGTCACGCATGTGTCGGGGCAACGGCGGCGTTCCTTTTGAACTTTATGGCATACAGGCTGTAGGCTATAGCTGCTCCTTGTCAAGATGGATAGCAAAGATCACTGGATCGTTTGATTGCCAAATTATTGCTCAGCTCTACTCAGAGAGCCACTTCATTCCATATATGCACTCCGTGTCTTAGAATGCGGCATTTGCATGGATAGCGTCCCCATTGTCCACTTTGAGCAGTAAGAGTTGAATCTTAGGCGTGCGTCGATTTCCGATCCAGAAAATGGAAGGACTAGAAGATGGGAGTGAGACAGGTACGTTGACTCTCCCTAAGTCATTTAGTGGGCCTTGGGATGCTATTGAGGGAGGTGCGTCGCGTATCGAGTGCTGTGCTGACCGATCTTGTTCTGCAGGGAACGAGAAAGGGCGCAATAGGGCATCAGGCGCCCTGGAAGACAGTGTGCAGGTCCGTGTGCCCTTCTGTCCTTTGCTTTTAGTGAGCAGCAGAGCTGTTTGCCTTCATGTAAATGCGCCAAAAGAATCAAGTGTCGATTGGGAGCATGGAGCATCACATTCTCTTTGCAAACTGGCCAGGTCAACGGGGAGCCCTTCGATGCTGGCCAGTATTCCTTCTTTGGTGATCTGGGTGGAGACGATGGTCTTGGAGACGAGCTTGGAGGCCTGGAGGTACCGACACTCTCCTTTCTTATTGAAAACTTTATACCATGCTTGCAATTTGCAGCACCTTTGCTTCCATGAGACTGCAGGCATTTCTGTTCCCTTCACATTCTCAGCAGCAGTCAACAGCACGTTCCAGGAATGCAGGAGAACACTTGTCCGCAACTTTGTGCTGGCTCGATGCTAATTGTCATGTGTTATATATAGGATGGCATAGAGGCGCCTCCAGAAGAGGAGGTACTTGAGGATCCTGACCTAGGGCTTATTGATGGCGGCAATGAGGAGATTGAGGACCTGTCCTACGCAACCATGTTTGCAAACGCCCTTGATTTGGAGGCAGACACCCCCCAGCAGCCTGAGCGCATGCGCATGGATGACCCTGTCATTCAGCGACCCACTCCGAGCCAGGTAATCACGCATGCTCCCACAGGATGCTTCATGCAATGAGCACCATGCAATGAGCACGAAGGTTGCATTCAGTGACAGAAAATTCCTACTCCAGTGTAGCTGAACGTGAAAGTAACGTGGCAACCGCAGGCGTCAAGTATTGGCGGCAGGGCCGAGAGTCTACGCAACAATTTTGGACAGCAGATCTTGACTGGTCCTGGTCTGGGAGACCTGTCCAGCTCCCTGCCCAATACCTCGGCATGGGGCGGCTTTGGAGATGCGTCCAGCAATGCAGGCGCCCAAGGCGTCTTGACTGCTTATGACTCACCGGGCTTGCCTGGCCTGAATGTCCCTCCTCTGAACCAGGTATTGTTCCCAGTATGCTATCTGGTTGTTGAAAGAAGTGGCGCTCATAGGGTCGTATCAGCATGGTGACCTTCATGCTGCTGTTGCAGGCCCATTCACCTTATGACCAGCAGGGTCCTGGTCTACCACACTTCTCTGCCCAACCTCAGCAAGCGAATTTGTATGCACAGCAGGCTCCGTCCTTGCCTCCACCGCCTGGATTTCAGCATCAGCCAGCCGGCCCTATGAAAATAGCGGTGAGCACCAACTAATTCCAGACATATGCAAGAAAGGAGCAGTTAGTCTGACAGATTTTCGTCAGATTTTGAAGCAAGCGCTCAATCATTTATGCTCGCATGGATTGTTGCAGCGTCCCATGACAGTGGATGAGCTCGAGGCGCAGCTGATTGGCCAGCAACAGCGCAACCAATTACAGCAGCAGCAAGGCCTCCATGGTACTCCGCCGCAGCCTGGTCTACTTGGCTTCCCTCCCCACGCAGCGCTGCCGCGCCCTCAGCCACCCGCGCCCCACATGCAGACAGCTCCAGGCGGGCCAGAGCAGCTGGGCTACCAGGGGCTACCCCCCTCAGCCCTGGGCAACAGCCTGCCTGCACCTCCAGGCCACGATAGGAATTTTGCAGGTGCGCACAGACAAACCTCCCTCAGAACCACTCTGAGACTTGCAAGAGGGGCTCGCACGATATGTATCATGAAACTTTCACGTCGGCGATGTCCTCTAGCCGCAATTTACAAAATACGTTTTTATTTTTCAATTTCTAAAATCTTCTGTCAGGTGGGCCGCCTCTGATGGGCAACCCGGGAGTGCCCGGCCCGCGCCCGCCGCCGTACGGGCCGCCACCGCCAATGCAGATTCCTGGGCCAAGGCCGCCGCCACCACACATGCATCCCCAACTCATGCAGCCCGGCATGCAGGACCACGGCGGTCCTCCTCCCGGCGTGTACGGCAGCCCAGGTGACCTGCCCTTCATTATCTGCAATCATTGCACATTCAAGGGGCGTCGGCATCAAGGTAACTTATGTTGTGACGGAGGTATTTGTCCCTTTGGCAGCTGACAAATTTCGCACTGACATGCCCCTTTACGCAGGAATGATGGGACCGCCGAGGGGATTACCTTATGGACCAAGTCATCCGCCAGGTGCTTCTGCGCTCCTTGGCTCACCTGGAAACATGCAGAATCTAAGCCGATGAACTTCACGTCTCTACTCAATGCACGGGATGCAGCTCACATGCATCCAATATTTACATTCTAACTGGGCTTGATGCAGAGCGGCCGCCGTTTGGGCGCGGCGGCCCAGGCGACATGGGTGCTTGGGGTCGCGGAGGACCGCACGACATGCATGGCCGAGGCCCAGGAGGCCCCCACCAGGGACACCACCAGGTCTCTTCTCCCGCTCTTCTCATACCTTGCTTTTGTCAAGCTGTCAGTGCAGCCCGTCAGTGCAGTCCGTCGGGGCTTGCATTGGACTGTTTACGATGCCCTGCCATGGTTGCCTGACCCTTGAATGTAGCAGATTGAGGATGACTACAGCACATCAAGAAATGCTTTGTATGTGAACATCGCAGGGGTCTTACCCGCCGCCAGGGCCAGGGTTCATGCCGCCGCGGCCCAGCAGGGAGGCGCAGTATGGCAATGGCATGCTGGGGAGACGGCGCGCTTTCGGCTCCAGGCACATGAGCACGGATGAGATTGAGCAGATCCTGCGCATCCAGTGGAAGTCCCTGCACTCCGGCGCGCCCTACCATGAAGACTACTACTACCAGGTCATCCCCCTGTCTTGCTCACCCCTGCTTCCTTTGTTTCTGCTGTGTCCACAAGCGTGCAACGCTCAAGGCCATCTTGTTTGGATTATCACTGAGGCCATGATCCGATTGTTCCTATCACCATCTCCATTTGGTCGGAGCTTTGCTTGTGGGAGTATCAAGAGATCCAAGGAAGAAGCAAGAAGCAGTAGCTGGCAACTGAGCGGTGGCTGTTGGCTGATTGATGTGAGGTTATCGGAGCTGCTGGAGTAACAAATGTGACTAGTTGGCAGCACTCGGCTGATGGGTGAGGGTGTTGCTGTTTAGGCGTACGTGCACAAGCACCGGGCGGGCCGCAACACGCGCTGGTTTGCGCCGGAGGGGCTGCGCGAGCTGGGGCCCAGCGAGAAGGTGGGCACAGAGCCGACAGCGTATGTGAAGCTGGAGGGCCTGGGCAAGATACCCTTCTCCAACATCCGCCGCCCCCGGCCCCTCATGGAACTCGAGGCCAAGCAGCCCGCCTCCGACGAGGTGTGTCTCTCATGCTCCCTCCTGTAGACCTGCCAATGCCTATTCTAATCCAGAGGAGACTGCACATATGAAACCAGTGTGAGCATCGAAGCAGGGAGGAGCGCATCGACAGTTTGAACATCTCTCGGCCCAGGAGCACCAATGATCACATTGCATACACGCTTGCAGTCAAGTATGGCTAGATAAGAGTTTGGGCACCTTCTGTAAACCACAGACTGCCTTGCAAGCCTGTCATGATCTGCCAGGATCTCTCCGCATGCCTGGCAAGATGCACGGCGCTTGTGACGAAGTCCATGGGCTGATGCGCATAGCGTTGGGCTGTCAGGATGGGGAGGCGGAGGGGTCGGAGCCGGTGGCGGTGCGGCGGCGGCTGGAGGACGAGCCGCTGCTGGCGGCGCGCATCGTGGTGGAGGACTGCCTCAGCCTGCTGCTGGACGTGGACGACATCGACCGCATGTGGGCCGCCTCCGGTGCCCAGCGCGACAACAAGGCCGCCCTCTGCCAGCGCCGCTCCCTGCTCCTCCAGGTGCCCACTCTCCCCCTGTTGCATTCTTTGTAACACTTAAGACAGCCATGCTTGGACCGTTGTGAGCTACTAGGCATGCTGTGTGATGAAGAGTCCCCTGGGATGCTCAGAAGAATCCACGTTCAAGTGTGGACAGATGTGGTCTACAAAGCAATGCAGCCCAATTTCTGCTCCATCCACAGTATCTATTAAGAGCATGCAAAGGCTTGACGTACGCGGCCGAGTGGCGTGCAGGCGGTGACCAGGAATCTGCGTATCCCGGACACGCCCAAGCTGCCCGCAGAGGGCGCAGGCGACGGGGTGTTCCTGCGCTTGATGGCGCTGCCCAAGGGCCGCGGCATGCTCACCCGCGCGCTGCGCCTGCTCTACGCGCCCCTGTCCCTCTCCGAGACCGTCCCAGGTGTGGGCATGCCCCTTATGCATGGGGCATAGGCCCACATAATGTATTGGGGCTTTTTGTTATCCCCACATTACATATAATGCCAGTGATGTGTTGCAGATGTGTTAGCATGCTCGTCCAACCTTTGTTTAGATGGGCATGAAGGTAACAGCAAATTTCATGTGTGCCCAGGTGCGCCTGTGGCGGATCCGTCCAGCCTGCAGATTGCATGGGCGCTGCTGCGCAACGTGCGCACGCTGTTTGGGCGCACCTCCAACGTGGGCCAGAAGGGCGCGCCTCGGCCCGGGGCCGTCAACGAGGAGATCGCGGCGCAGGCCGCCGATCGCGACATCGAAGTCACATCCAACATGGCCGTCTCTGCTGCCGAGGTAATCCATCTCTCCTTGCCTAAATAACTTTGGATGGAGGTCAGAGGAGTAGTTTCTATTTGCCTGTGCTCAGGGTAACTTTCTCTAGAATTGTGTGCTCTTGGCGACTGTTGAATTTGGTAGTACCATTACATCAGGCTCAAGGCGTGGAAGCCCAACAGGAAGAGCTGCCATTGGCGCGGCGTTCTCTGTCATCGACAGTCTGGTGCTGCTCATATTGTGCCACATAAAGAGCATTTTTGTGCTATTGTGTGTGCAGCTGCTGAAGCGGCTGGACAGTGGCACGGCGGTGAATGGGTGCATGGCGGCGCTGGTGGCGGGGGACCTGCTGGTGGCACCGGGCGCAGGGGCCTCGCGCGCCGATTGCCTGCTGCCGCTGTACGTGCCCGGAGAGCGCTCGCTCGAGCGCCATGCCTGGCTGGCCGACCTCCTCATCGCCGTCCTGCAGCGCGCCCAGGTGTATATTTCTTTGCCCCTTAATGCGTGCCAACAGACCCCAATCTTGGATGAAGTCAAGGGGTAATAGAAAGTGGCGCCCGCAGCGGCCGCGAGGCCAATCAACCCTGATGGGTTTGTTGCTGATCACCTTTTTTTCATTCCCCATCTCTCAGGGGCATACATAACATATATTCCACCAAGCCAAGTGATCACACCTGAATCAACTGTAGTTGATTGGCCAACAACATTAGTCATACAAGAAGCTGTGTTTAGTAAATCCCCTGAGGAAGTCACTTAGACGGTCAGCAAGAAAGTCATTTAGAAGGTCATGAAGGGAACAGATGGGATCCAGGATTGTTGGCGCTCATGGCAGGCATTTTCCTTATGAGAAATGAGGCTGCAACTGCTGGGATATGTGGCACGAAGTACACGGTGTTCAAAAGGTCAGCTGTTGACAAGTCCTAGTTCCTGGTGTCAGGGTGTGAAAAGGTTGGATGGACACAGCTGTGACATTGAAAAAGGACTGCCCTGTTGCAGGAGCTGGGCTTGGCTGAGTACGCATCAGAGAGGCGCGCCGTCCCGGACAACGCTGCAGTGGTGGACGGGAAGGCGTGGCGCAGCCACTTTGGGGTGTTTTTCAAGCTGGTCCTGGAGCATGTCTCCACCCTTGTGGAGGTGAGTGCGCTGTCAGTGCTCAGCAGTTTGTGTAGCACCTGCATGTTGGTGTCCTGCAGTTGCATAGAGCATATTTATCAGCATGATGCCCGGTGATCAGAAACTTTTCTTAAGCAAACTGGTGTTGCAGGTCTTCACCATGGCGACTGCTTCCGGCGCAACAGAGGCAGCCGAGTATGCCAGGGCGATTGTTCCTGTGAACCTGGTCAGGAACCTCTTGCCTCACGCCACTGACTCCCAGCGTGAGCAGCTGCGAGCCAAGCTTGGCTTGATCTCCTGAATCCATATCAGGGCGATGCGTATTCTGGGAGGCTCTGTATTGCAAGTGATGCCTTCTTGTGCTGGGGGCCAAAATCCCTGTGCATCTTTTCTGGTGATCTCTGCACATCAGAGATAATGGCGAATGTGTCATTAAGAAACGTGATGTGTGCAGAAGATCGATTGACTATATGTGATCTGACTGGTACCATGTTGGTGGCTTATCGGTCTCCTAAGGAGCCTACCAATATTTGCTTATCATCTCCTATTGAAGTAGTCAATTCCAGGCAGTGACTTTCGTGACATGCTTATGCCGCATGCTGACCAAGATCAATGTCAGACGCCATGCTTACGAGTAGGGCTGGACAGCAATACGCTTCTTGTGGGTTTGCAATCGCCAGTGGGGCTTTCAAGTGGTAATCTGCTGACAGTTTTACTTGACAAGGGTCGGCCATTTCAAGTGTGCAAAGTCTCCGCCTTTTGAAAAGGAGCAATGCACAATGGGTCTCTCTGCTCACAGTGCTAGCCGATGACATGTCAGTTTGGTGGCGACTTGCAATTATGAAGCCTCCGTAAGAGAGATTGTGGAACTTCTGCAGGTCACTTATAGTGACTTTAACATGGATGTTATTATGTGGGCGCCTGCAATATCTGTCTTGCAGCCAGTCTCCTTGAACAGAGCTTGATTAGGCAGCCATGGCCAGAGGCCGAATCGTCTGAGCTCAAGCCATGTAAATCCTGTTATTCTTACTGATAATATATCTATAAATGTATTAGATCATGCCATGCAGTTCAAGGCACTCATGATAAGGCAAACTAGCTAGCTGACCTGATCAGATCGTCAAATTTTTCAAAGCATTAGCGTGTGCAAGCAAATTAAAGCAGGAGATAATGCAAACATGTACATGAAGTCCGTGCGGATTGCGCTTGCCAATCCCTCAGCACAGATGAGCATGGACCTTCAACCAAACAGGGAATAGTCTTTTATCTTGAATGTTGCAAGGACCCTTCTCAGTAGAGACGGAGCCATCAAATGCTCACTCCTCTCACCAGGGCCAATGTCCTTTGCAGCTGCGCTGCTTGCGCTGACAGAGACTGGGGTATTGAGGATGATAAGCACATCCGATGAGACCTGCTTGAGGCGGATGATGGCCATGATCACCTGAAGGGACACAAATGCTGTATAGGTAATTAGAAGAAGACAAGTTGATAATTGTTGTTGGGTAGCCATCTGGTGAGAGCCAGAATCGAGGCTTGCCTGCACCCTGTTGGCTGCGTCTGTGCCTTGCCTCCCTTTGGAAACCATTTGCTGCCCTACTATGACTGCCTTATAGGCCTCATCTGGCACTCCTGGTATGTCTTGTGGATCTGCACCGAGCCAAAAATTCGAACTTCAGTGCCTATGATTTGTTCATCCGGTTTTGTGAATCCCAGAGCACTGCCTGAGCACAGACGAGAGTGGGAACAACCACAAACCACAGAGGTGCTTACTTAGGACAGTTTCAGATTCTATCTGCTGCATGCTCGCCCCAGAGACATTTGCAAGGTCATTGAAGCAGTGCTGGCAGCTGTCAGGGTCAGGGACATCAACTTGCTCCTGCACAGCGAACCAATTTTACCTCCTTTAGGAATCTGCATCAAAATCATTTGTCGAGCCAGGGAGGTGAGAAGATATTGCTTACCACCACTTCCACTACAATGGACTGATCAACGCTGGCATCAGAGTACACCTGCATTTTCACCACTGACATTAAGCCCACGATAAAGTGCTCATCGGCCATTCAAAAGTAACGTGAATTTTGTTTTATCTCGTTACCTCTTGATTGTCCGGAACAGGTCTGACGTTCGATACGTCCTCAAAACGAGAAGGAAGTGCGATCTCCGCAGCTCCTCCAAACAGTTGCACTTGCTGCAATGGCTCTGCAGACTGATCCATGAACTTCGTGGATAACTTTCCAAGCTGAAACTTGAAATTGACTGGTACTTAGATAATGAACTGCTTCTCTCGATCTGAGAAGAAAATGGCAGGTGGTCAGATTTTCTTGGAGGCTGCATGCACCTGTGCATGCACCTGGAATTACTGATGGTATGGAAATTCGATCTTTGTCTTGGAAGACAGCTTCCACACCAGATGCAGCACAATGTGCGAATGGAACTTCGGATTGGGCGTGCTCCATTTCTGACGCGTGTGCACTCATACTCTAGAGATCTCCAGCTTCAGCAGTATTTCTAAGGATACAAACATCAAGTAGGGCAACAACTGATCCTGCAAGAAAGCGATCGCTTTTCGCCAGGGGATCCCCTGATAAAAGCAATATTGCTTTCGAAGGTGCACGCTGTCGAAGCCAAGAGACGTGTTTGAGAGGTCCTGCAGACCCCATGCAATTGCAGGACGGAGGTCTTTCACAGCAAAAGCTGGATCAGTTTCAACGCGATGGTGCTCATTGAAAACCCTTATGCGATCTCAAATTTACTCGTTGCCGTGTCAATAAGCTGCAGAGTTGATTTTCAGATACCTTGAAGGCAGTCTAACTGACTCAACTTGTCACAGGCTTTCTGGTCATTGAGGGCTTTGCAAGCCCAGACAAGGTAGCAGATCTGAGACAGCGTGCTGGAGAGCTAGTGGAGGGTTTTGAACCTGCTACACGGTCTGTGTTCTCTACAAAGTCTCAGGTGAGCAGCACCCAACAGGCTTTCTTATGTTTCATGGTACAAACCTCCCTGGGATATCTGCATGTGTTCTTCTCGCTACATCATGCCAGAGTGACTTGCACCAAGCAGGCGAGCACCACTGACGATTACTTCTTGGAGAGCGCCAACAACATCAGCTTCTTCTTTGAGGAGAATGCATTCCAAGAAGATGGCAAGCTGCGACAAGACAAGGCACTCTCAATCAACAAGATAGGCCACGGTACGCCCATAAGCCTGAACATCTGTCACAATCGCTTCACATGGCCAAAGCAGCAAGGATTAGCGCATGTATGGAATCTGGAGTCCCATTGTTGACGAGAAGCCCTCTTTTTGTGCACGCAGCCCTTCATGATGCAGATCCCGCATTCAGAAGCTTTTCGAGGTCCCAGAAGGTTGCGCAGCTGATCAGCTCCCTAGGTTTTAAGAGGCCACTGCCGGTGCAGTCCATGTACATCTTCAAGGTGACAATATTCCCCAAAACTGAGAAGCATGTTACAGAATTCAACCTCTATTCCCTCATAGACTGCTTTGATTGCCCAGAGTTGACACAGCGGTGCGGTGCAGTGAAAGCAACGGATATGGCTGTGTGCAGCAACCGAAGATTGGAGGGGAGGTGCGGCCACACCAGGATTCCACCTTCCTGTACACGGACCCGCCATCTGTGGTGGGGCTGTGGTGGGCGCTGGAGGATGCCACGCGCACAAACGGCTGCCTGTGGGCCCACCCGGGCTCACACGCCGGCGGAGTCGCTCGGCGCTTCTTCAAAACGTGTGAATCGTGACAAAACTGGCATGCTTCTGTATTCGTCAAGGGAACATTCGTGCTGCACTGCTCTTACAGTGTGTGATCTCCTACGGTAAAGGAACATGTTTGACAAGTTGCAGACATCTGAGCACATGACAGATGCAACACCATCTGAAACAAGGTTACGTGATGCAATGCATCGACTCTGATCTGAGCCTTTGTATGTCTGCAGGCCGGACAACAAGGTGACATTCGACAAGGATGTGGACTACCTGCAGCTGTTCAACAAAGAGGAGTTTGTGCCTCTGGAGGTGCCGAGCGGATCTCTTGTGCTGTTGCACGGTGCCAATGTGCACTTCAGCTATGAGAATCAGTCAGGCAAAAGCCGGCATGCGTACAGCATGCATGTTATTGAGGGAGCGCCCAGCCACAACTACTCACCAGATAACTGGTAAGGAAGCCCAGCTGCTCAAGATGTTTCATCTCTGGCCCTGCTTGTATCTGCAGGTGTTACACTAAATTGAGGCTGATGGTCTGTTTAAAGGTCACCTGTTCATGTTGATCATGTCTGCTGCCGCCCTGATTTAATAAGGTGTCGACCAAAGCTGATGTGTTTGCAGGCTGCAGCGCAAGCAGGATTTCCTATTCGAGCCTCTTGTTCAGGCTTCAGCCTAGAATCAGTTCTTTGCAAGAGTAGATAATGGCGTGGTTGAAATTAATCTGTACAACAGACGGTTGGACTGCATGAACATTGCAGGCAAAGTTGCTTTTTGGGGGCCGTGTGGTCTCCCCTTATGCATGACTGAGGTTGCTCAAGGGATACTGTAGAGCTGCGATACCCATTGGACCTATGACTTGTGTAGGATGGCAACTTTAATACTGGGGAAGCACTCAGGGCGTACATAAGGTACCGATCTGAACGGCATTGGGTGTTCGGAAAGCAATGGTGATGAGAAGCCATTAAGTATGATCGCACTGTTGGCAACCATGGCCATAAACCGTATGATTGCGCAACACGTGTTACTATATATATGTAAATGCGCACAGCGGTCCAGGCAGCTAATGATAAGTTAGAAACTCATGATCACTGCTTTGAATGCTGCTGGAGTTTGTTGTATCCTGCTTGAAAATTCAATGGTCAATATTGGACAAAAGACTCTTCCAATATGGCTGCACCACATCGTTGTTCATGATGGCTTAGTTTGCAACTGCTGCCCATGGCGACAAATTGAGGCCGCTGCGGTAACCAGATCCTGGCTGTGCACATGCATGATCACCTCCCCAACAGCAGCGCAGGCGGGAGACTGCCACCGGAATTGGTGGCTCAAACATTGTATATGTGCTTTCAGTATATATGCATCCTGAAGAGATTAGATCAGCTTTGGCAAAACAAAATGCAAAAATGAAACACCAGGCGGGGGTTTTGAACCCCCGATTGGTGCTTTTTGGGATTAGAGATCACTGGGCAGGCACATATTGGAGATCACTTGCAATTTAGCATGCACAGGAGCTGTCCTTTCGTATTTATGTAGCGCATGGTCACTGCTGAATGCAGCTCACGTCGCGGGGCATGTCTATATATTGAGCCATAATGCACATAAATAAATATTTCACTTGCTGAATGATTGCAGCTACTCATTTTGAAGCTCCACATCTCCAAGAGCTGGGCAGTCATGTGCACCCTGCACGTGCCCACAGCACGTTCTAATTATAGACCAAGCTCCGTCCCGTGAGGTGCCATCGCCGGACACACGCTCGTGGAAGGTACAAAAAATGGTTGGGTAACACGAAGGGTTCGATAGCCTACCGACAGGACTCTCTCTGTGGATCAAAGCTGCGGCTGCAAATGACAGCAGCTAACGAACCAATTTCGGTGGCCATCATAGGAGGCGGAGTCTGCGGCGTGCTCGCTGCCCAACGCTGTGTCAAGGAGAATCTTTCGTATGTCATTTATGAGCGTTGTACCGACTTCGGTGGAAATTGGTTCGTGCGTGCGAATTCCTACAGCCACTTACAGGTGCAGCCCTTGTAGAAACCTTGGAGCGGAAGCCGCGATCTTGCCGAAACTATAGTTGCCACAGGACGATTAGGGATGTCTTGATTTCCAGAATTACACTGGCGATCCTTATTACAGCGCTGATTTGCTTGACCTTCGATTCTTCAGAACCTCAGCAAAGAGGTCCTTGGTGTGAGCAGGCCTATGCAGCATTGTATCAATGGCATCCAACATACTCATTGGACAAAGGGCCATTCACCAAGGTGCCTGGCACAAAAGTGCTCGAGACCCTGCGTAAATTTGCCAAAGATCATGGACTTGAGCAGCACACTCACTTCCATACTGAGGTCACGACAATCAAGCGAGTAAACAAGGAGAGGTGCGCCTGCTCTTGTAAGCTGTTTTCTTCAGCTGGGGCAGCGGCGACCAATTTAGCTGAATTCAAATGGCTGATCATTCTAAAGCACCCATGTACTGGTGTTTGTGCAGCTTCTTAGTGTCTTTCACGGATTTGAAGACAGGAAAAGCCAGCACAATTACAGCAGCTTCCATCTTTGTCGCCTCTGGAATCCTAGGTACTTGCTTGACCGCCTCACGGCAAACCACATTTGTCACATGGCACTTCGGTGCAGTTTCATTTGTCCTAAGAAATCTGCCATGCATCATGGATGGTCGACATTTGCTAAGGAGTGGAATATCTCCCAGGTCAACAGCAATCTCCTGAGGATCGCCTTGTCCCAAGCCTTAGGACATTTTCAGGCAAGATTACATACGCTGGCCGCCATCAAGGAGTGGAGTGCATACTGGCTCAGCCATCTGAAGCAACCAACAAAGTGTGTGGAGCTGTTATACTGAGAGCTTGGCTGAGAAGACAATGCGAAGGAAATGTGTTCAATGTGCATTATGTGGGGCCATCCTCAGGCCAATCCGAGTTGCTCTCCGTGCTGAAAATGTTGATGAGCACGAGGACAGGGCGACAGTAAGTTGAAGTGCCATTGCAGGATGTTGTCATTCTGGGCACGGGTGCCTTTGCTTTGGAGGCCATGGAGGCTGCGCACAGGGCTGGTGCAAAATCGCTCACACTGCTGACGCGGCCACGCGACAGGTGTCCTTCCATTCAAGAGTTTGCTGGACTCAGAAATTTTATTTATGGGACAGCTTGAAGTCATTGAGAGGTTAGCTGCGTCCAGAGGAACGTAGAGTGAATAGCTTGGTTCAATGCAGGTGGATAATGCCCTATTCACAGCAGTTTAAGTTTGTTTTCCTGGCCACCAATCCCTTCATGCCTCGCTGGCTGGCCTGCTGGCAGATCAACAGCTGGATGAAAAGCCTGTACAGAAAGTGCGGCATATCATTCTTGGGCCCTGCTGAGGGCTCGGACTTCAATTTCACTGGGCAGTGCAATGACGCCTTCTTTCAGTTAGCCTTGCAGGTAAAGTATTACAAACCTCATTTCTATCATGGTTCTCCTTAGCAATGATCCTCGTGCTCCAGCGCTGGATTGAAGGCGGAGCTGGCTGGTTCCGTGAATATGCATGTGATCAGGGAGTGCCACTTTCCTTACAGGGAAAAGTGGCGTACAAGGTGGACAAGATCAAAGCAGCAAATGACAGGAAGTTGACCTTGGAAAGCGGGGCTGTGCTGCCAGCAGATGTCATCGTCAATGCACGTGAGAAACCTTTCCTCTGCTCTTGCTGCCTGCACAGAGCACACGCTATTGCTCACAAAGACATCCAAATATTAGAAATCCCCGAGATAATATAACAAGTCAACCATGTGTTCATGGAGCAGAGGGCTGTGAGGTGATGTGGCAGGCGCCATACTTGAAGGAGCTGGGCCTTGGTAAGTTGCCCACCTTGGTCACTGAAATCAAAGAAGCATTCTTGCCCTGTCACAGCACGGTGCTGAGGCTCCATGGGCACCTGCAGTCGAGCCAATAAGATGTGTTGTTGGGATTCTGCATGCAGATTTCAAGAAGGATCTGCACAACTTTGCCTTCCTCGGCAAAACTGCGCGCATTGGCACTGCCAGTGATTGGGTGTGGTATAACGTGCCACACGGGCCCCAGAAGCAGATCGAGAGCTTCTTCCAGGGGCAGCGGTGCATCCAGAATGGCAAGGAACAGGTGGGAGTTGTATACAAAAGATGAAACTCCATCCCAAAACTTGAATGTCGTCAGAATAGGGACACTTGCACATGACAACTATATCTGACACATCCTGCAACAGGAGTTTGAGGCTGCTCTGCAACCTACACCATTCAGCGGATGCAAGGGAGAGAGTCTTGTGGCGTCCAACCCATCTGGTCTGCAGGCATGTCATAAGAACTGGCTCTTGAAAATTTATCTGTGCATCCAGTACTTGTGTCAGTAGGAAAGGGTACTCCCCTCATGCACAGAAACTGCAAGACAACAATGCATCTCTTGAAAGCGGCACTTGACCTCTTGCAATCAATTTTTGCAGGCTCGTGCTGAGAGCTTCAGGAGGTCAGTAACTGCAGGCCGCTCGCCATTGGGCAAGCTGGCCGCAATTGTGACATATGAGATCCAGGAGATTGGGACATGGCTGCTGTGCGGCCTGATGTATGGCATTGAAGCAGTCAGGCTAAGTAACTGGTTGAGCCACCCGCAGTCAGTTACAACAATTGTAGTGAGCCAGAAAGGCCAGCAGTAAAGTGGGGCATGAGCAAAGCAGACAGTATCCATAGCTGCCCACTTAAAATCAGAAGACCACTCCACGGACAGGCCTTTCAAGGCATTCTAGAAGGCATTCAAGGCAGATCTGATCTCAGGTCAATAACAACATGCAGTGTTGTATGCCATGCAAAGCATCAAAGATAATCATTTGTGCTCCGAGAGCATTCTAACAGTGCCTGCAACTGCTTCAGAAACTCACCAAGATTTATATGGCTGTGTGTGGATGTGTGAAGCGATCAGGATGTAAGACAGATCTGCACCAAGTGTCAAGAAGAATGTCAAATCTAGAGAAAGAGGTGGCATGCATGCCAGCACGTGGATGAGTCATACCATTGTTCCAGCCCTCGTAAGAAAACCAACGGGAAGTTCACTTTCCCACACAACTAATTCTTGTCTGGAAAGTTTTGATGCGCAACGCGACAAGCTGCTGTCGTCACAGGTCAGGTATAGCCAATATTCTCCAGACGGAAGCCGTGAGATCTGGGGATTACTTCTCCTTCTGGACACCAATTTCGATGAGAAGCTAGCTAGCGGAAGTCTCAAACTTTGATTACTTTGCATATTTTGGCCCCTACAGGCTTGCAGGCATTGCGAGCCTCCTCTCAGGCGCAAATGGGGCCCCATCTCCATGTGCGCCAGAAATACTCACCACCTGCGTGGGCCCCTGCATGGCTGAAGGTTCGTCATCTGCAAAATTTACCAGTTCTAAAAAGGATGCAAACCTGGTGATCCTTTCGTGAAGAATGAAACCATTTACATTGTCCAGAAGTGTCCCAGCACAAGGAAGCTGTTCCATGCATGATGAGCACCATGATCTGCAGGCCCCTGAGGAGCGATTTATGATGGCGCTCCTGCCAACACCCGTCCATGAATGGCACCCCCCTGATGTGCCTGAAGGAGTGCAGATCTGGATCAAGAGGGATGATCTCAGCGGCTCACAGTTGAGCGGCAACAAGGTAGCGTCCATGTAACTGAAGCAGCGCTCTACGAGATGCAAAAGACTGGCTAGTACACTATGTCAAATTTTAACTGAGGTTTCCGAGCAGGTCAGAAAGTTGGAGTTTCTGGTGGCCGACGCATTGGAGCAGAAGGCTGACACGCTTGTAACTATTGGTGGCATCCAGTCCAACCACTGCCGGGCCACGGCAGTCGCAGCAAGGTGCCATTACTGGAGAACAACCCCTTAAAGCCACCAGCCCGCTCTATGCAACCTTGTATGCCACCCGCATGTCGTGCATGGAAGCTTCCCTCGTCTTGAGCCTTCACAGGACATGTCTCAGTCCCTGTATTTGTGCTCAGGTATGCAGGGCTCGACTGCCATCTCGTCCTGCGCAACAGCCGGCATGCGGCCGAGCAGGACCCGGGGCTGGTCGGGAACTTACTGGTAGATCGCATGGTTGGCGCCCATATCCACCAGGTACCTTTATCCTTCATTAGCATCCCCAATGGCATTATTTCTTAAGATATGCTGTGGTTCCTGGCTTTATTAACGGTAAAAATGTTTGCAATGCATTACAAGCTGACCGGGCGCGTTTGGAATCAACTGCTTGCAAGCACCAGTCCCCTGGTTGTCAGAAGATAAATTGATGTGCAGGTCACAAAGGAGGAGTATGGCAAGGTTGGTGGAACCAGGCTGGTCCATCACCTGAGGGACTTGTTGCAGTCGCAAGGGAAGCGGCCGTATGTGGTGCCACTGGGCGGCAGCAATGCACTGGGCAGCTGGGGCTACCTGCAGGCTGCCCAGGAAATGCTGGAGCGGTTTGGCAAGGGCGCCATCACTGACATAGTCATGGTGGGTCTACCTTTTCATGCACATGCTGGACTGCTGCAGAAATAATGGTTGTGGAGCGGCTGAGTGAGGAAGCCGCCTGCAGGCATGTGGCAGCGGAGGGACGACAGCGGGGATTGCTCTGGGGAATCACCTCAGCGGATTTGGGGCGCGCGTGCATGCCTATGGGGTGTGTGACGACGAGGAGTATTTTTACAATTTCATTGATGGAATATTTGCCGATCTCGGCGCCACGCCCGACGTCTTAGGTAAGTGGCTTGAGGACTTGCGACTTTGAACCTGCAAGTGATGCTTCAGGACTTTGTCATTTTCTCTTTGTCATTCATTCGACGTGGCACCTCTTTCTGGCAGGCAAGACATCACGGGACCTCCTCATTGCGCATCAGGCTAAAGGTGCTGGATATGCAATCAGTAGACCAGAGGAGCTGCAGTCCATTCTGGCAGTCTCTCATGCTACAGGTCAGCCTCAATCCCAGCCAGAAATCTTGGCAATCACTGCGCACCACAGATGTGGACTTGTGCTCTAAGGCCAATGCTTTTACTGCCCTGAATGTCAGCCGGCGCTCGAATCTGCTAATGTTTGCGCTGTGGGCAGGTATTGTCATGGATTCAGTATATTCTGGGAAGGCATTTCACGCATTCCAAAAGGACATGCAGGCAAACCCTGCCGAATGGAAAGGGCGGAAAGTATTGTTTCTGCATACTGGAGGCCTCCTTGGTATGTACAGTGAGGCCGCAGAGCTGCAGACTTTGCTGGAGAAGCAAGGCAGGGCGCATCGTCTGGATGTGAAGGCTGTTCCTTTGTGAGTATCTGAGCGTGCCATCTCGCTGCACCACAGTGTAGCTATTATTATTATTACAACACGTTTTCCAGTCCTCAAGGACTAGGTACGTCAAGCAACACCTGAATTATTGCTCTCCAGTCTTCTCGGTTCTTGCACTTCCTCCACCAGTCATATGGATGCCCAATAGCATCAAGGTCATCTCTCACATAGTCATTCCAGCTCTTCAATGGTCTGCCTCTAGCCCCAGTGCCTGACATTGTACTGAACATCATCTGCAATGGTATCCTAGTGGGATTCATTCTAGCCACATGTCCCAACCATCGAAGGCGTCTATATCTGAGCAAGTCTGATATCTGAGGCATCTTGCACCTTGCACGAATCTCCATATTTGGAATCTTATCTAACATACTGATACCGCAGAGGCTTCTCAAGTGTAGCTATAGTGATTGCCAAAACGATGTGTGGGCTCGAGCATGCGGGGTCCTCTTGGATTTATTGCTCTGTACAAGTAAGAATGCACCGAGATTGGAAAGACTGCTGCCTTCCACACTGTGCAGTGATATGTTACAATAGCTTTGAACTTTCTACCAACCAACGCAAGGTTGCAGTTCTGTTGCACCGGTTTCTCTGAGCTCAAGAATATGAGGAATTTCAGGACATGAACGTCTGTGCTCCTATGACAATGTCAATTCCCTCATAAATGACTCATTCGGAATCTGGGCAAATCAAGTCTTAATGAACAATAATGCCACTGTGCAAACTTGCCGCCATGTTCCTGGTGGTCAAGGGATGCTAATTGTAAGCTATAAATTGAATTTCTACAGCGGAGGAGCCGTTATGGCAACTTGTTTCAGCCCTCCAGGCTCTTCGAGACGATCTCAAAGACATTCTCTGACAGGCCATTCTCCGCATTGATCTTGGCCAGCTGCTCCTTCATCATCTGCTGCCGCTCCACATCGTAGTCCTTCCAGGCGGTGAATGCACTGCTGGACACCATGCGCGATGCGACTTGCCTGCAGCAACACTCGTTCAACGCTCAGCACTCAACAATGATGATCTTGCATCACCAACATAATGGGCAGAAGCTCAGGAGCAGAACTGAGTGAACTGCAAGACATTGCCCGCACAATTGTCACTCAAGCCCAACATGCCAAATCCAAGCCAGGCATATGAAGCTTTGTCAACCCAGTCCCAATCCATTGTACGGCTAGAGAGAAGTGCACCTGTTGATCTTGTCGACCTGCAGAAAGCAACACAAGTATAACTCAGAACCTCATGTGGGAATCTTGTGGCACAGATTGGTTATACAACAGGATTGCCAGGCTGCACCACCAGGCTGCACAGGAGATCACAAGAAACCTGTCAATTGGCAACAGAACAAAGCCACCTCTAGGTAAAACCCCAAAAAAGCCAAATGCATGAACACCGGGGAAGCCTGTCACCTTGAGGATGGAGTCTGCAATGAAGTTGTAGCCGGAGCCGTCGGCGGCATGGAAGTTGACGGGGGAGCGCAGGAAGGCCAGGAAGAGGGAGTAGCAGGCGTTGGGGTTGGTGATGGAGAATGCCGGGTGAGTCACCAGCTTCTCCACATTTTTCAGATTGCCCTCCAAGTTGGAGCCCGCCTGCACATGAACCCGCATGACACTGCAGCCAAAGATTTCTACAGACTTCCACATCACGAATGTCCACACAGCGTGAAAACATCATGAATAATCTTGCATGCATTTGATGTGCCTTTCAGACCATGTGCAAATGTCTCTACCTGCAGGGCGATCCACTTGAGCATGACCAAGCCATCGTCCTTCCACTGCTCATAGAACTCAGCCAACGCTGTCTCCCTCTCTTGGCCTGCAGAGCGCACTCATGTCAGCCCTCATGCTCAGCACTGCTGTCAATTTCTTGACGAAGCAAAGCACAACAGAACGGCACATGCACCTTATGCACGACAATTGCAGCCAAGCAGCGGACAGCACTCACTCTCGCTGTCAACCAGGCAGGCGAGGGCGGAGATCTGATCGGTCATGTTGGTGGCGCTGCGCGTGCGCTGCAGCAGGTCTGCCGTGACGCTGGGGTCCTTCAGGGTGCTCAGGTAGGACAGCGCCTTGTTCTTGATGGCACGCTGCGCCGCCTGTACCACACTCACAGCATAAATAAACGCTCTCTGCAGGCATCAGTGCAGATCTGAGGGCATGCTCAGGGCTTTTGGATGATGGAGCATTACCTGTGCTGAGTCGCCGGGAGTGTAGGATGCTCCGGGCGCGCTCTCGTTCCGCTTGATGGCCGCCTCCAGCTCGGGCCTCAAGCGCGCTGCCAGCTCCCAAGCCACATATTGCCTGGGCAATGGACACCAGAAGCAGTCACTATACAGTCCACCAAGTTGCCTAGACTGTCGCAACAATTAAGCAAAATTTCTGACTCCAGAAGCAGGAGTGTGACCCCAGCGAAAGGGCCTTGCAGTGACGGCAAAACAAAACCCCGACCCGGAGGCTTTCATTACGCATGAACTATGCACCTGACGTTGTGCAGGAGGACTGGGTCGATGTTGGGGATGGTCCCAATGAGCTCCGCTGCAGCAGGCAGGCTGATGGCGGCAGCCACAAAGGCGCCGTCCAGCCCCGCATCGCTCAGTACCGCGCCGATGGCCGCCACCACCTTTTCTGGCACACCGCCAGCCGCCGACAGGCTTTCCTCCAGCTTCGATTCCTATACACAACAAATGCTTTCAGCAGGCAAATGATCTGCGGTTGCACCTGAACATTAAAGTGTTTCTTTGTCCAAACAGCATGGCATGAGATATGCAAAAACATACTTTGCATAAAAACAGGATGTTAAGGATGCATGGGTGCATGGGTACCTTGGAGGCAGAGCCTGCAGAGTAGAGGGAGGTGAGGAGGCCTCTGAGCAGGCGCTGCCCGGCCTCCCAGCGGCAGAAGGAGTCCTTGTCATGGGCCAGCAGGAACACAAGCTCATCCTCTGTCTGCCCCTCCACCTGCATCAACGTAACATTCCCCATCTCAGGGTCCTTGAAGGCAACGCACATGTCTGCAAAGCACACAGAAACGCAGCTTTACGAAGAGTGAAATTATAGCTGCCCATGAGCACGGCAGCAGATCCGCACCTCCAGCTTGACAGGGGCGCTGAAATCGCGCAGCAGGGAGGGGACGGGGTTCTCTGAGACCTCGGTAAACACAAACTCCTGCTCCTTCTCTGTCAGCAGCAGCACCTTTGTCGTCTCAGGCTCGCCTGACTCCCCCTGGTCAGCCACACCCCACCATTCAGTAATCCATCGACAGACCCACTGCAATGGACATGCCTTCACACAGGTAGATCTGAATTCAAGAGCAAAGCAAAAAAGGTAAGATGTGGTGCACACCTTGAGAGTGAGGGGCAGCTCTGTCCCGTCCTGGCCCAGCAGGCCCACTGCCACAGGAATAGGCACGGGGCCCTTGTCGCTTTGGCCTGGGCTTGGGGGAGTGTTCTGGGAAGCCTTCACAGTGTATGTCCTGTTGGCCGCGTTGTACGATGCCGCAATCTTGACATGCGGCGTGCCCGCCTGTGCATACCTGACCCACCAAAATCAACCTTGCATCAGCACCTCTCTGCCGTCCGACACTTCTAAAGGGCCTGCAGAAGCAAGCAGCCTGCAAAGTCAAAAAGAAGCGAAGGCAGGGCAGATGCGCACCATGCAGCAAAGGCGCTGAGGTCCTGGCCATTCGCATCTGCCATGGCGTTGCGGAAGTCGTCACATGTCACAGCCTGCCCGTCGTGCCTCTTAAAATACAAGTCCATGCCCTTCCTGTGCACAAAACACGAGCAAATGAGATAAAAATGTGACATCAATTTGAGGGGAAGACACCCATGCATCTGATGGTAACAAAAGGAGGAGCACAGGAGGAAGAGTAGCACAGACCTGAAGCCGTCCTTGCCGAGCAAGGTCTGGTACAGCCTGACAATTTCGGCGCCCTTCTCATACACAGTGAGTGTGTAGAAATTGTCCATCTTGATGTAGGAGTCTGGCCGGATGGGGTGCGCCATGGACCCCGCGTCCTCCACAAACTGCGCCGTGCGCAGCCGCGACACATCCTCGATGCGCTTCACCGGCCTCGAGTTGAGGTCTGCGCTGAACTCCTGCAAGGCCACACCAGACAAGCTCATGGCAAATGAAGATGCTGCCTTGCTGCATGCACGGCTGTGGCCCTTCAGACAGCTCACGTTGCAAATGTTACCTCAGGGACCTAGAACGCAGATGAGTCACATATCCTGTGGCATGTCATCAAGTCCGAGATGCAAATGCCATACCTGGCCCGGTATTGGGATACCCAGCAACATGCAAATGTTGCAAGCAAGACATTGGCTGCTAATCCTTTTACTCAGGTCAGTGCATTGCGGATACCAGCAACATGTGAGTGCTGCAAGACTTGGGGTAATCAGCAATGGCGCAGGGCGGTGCATTGCAGATACCAGCAACAAATCAGTGTTGCAAGACATGGGCTAATAAGCAATGCGATGGTTGCAGCGCGCACCTGGTCGCGGAAGACGGTGAGGCCCTCCTTGAGGGTGAGCTGGAACCAATCGCGGCAGGTGACGCGGTTGCCGGTCCAGTTGTGGAAGTACTCGTGGCCCACCACACCCTCCACGCGCGAGTAGTCCATGTCCGTCGACGTGGCCGGCGACGCAATGACCAGGCGGCTGTTGAAGATGTTGAGCGACTTGTTCTCCATCGCGCCCATATTGAAGTCGTCCACCGCCACTATGTTGAACAGGTCCAGATCGTACTCCAGGCCTGGACAGCAGCGCGACTATCTCAGCCTCCAATAAGCATGCAGAGACAATCATAAGTTTTATCTGCTGCCCTTTCCATGTGGCATTGACGCGGACGGCGCAGGCATGCATAAGCTATTTCAGAGGGATGAAAGAAGATAACACGAGGGGTGTACCGAAGGTGTCCTCGTCCCACTTCATGGCGCGCTTGAGACTTTCCATGGCCCAGGCGACGCGGTCGATGTCCTTGGCGCGCGTGTAGATGCGCAACGTGACGGTGCGGCCCGACATGGTCTGGTACGTGTCCTCCCTGACTGCCAGGTCGCCCGCCACCAGGGCAAACAGGTAGCAGGGCTTCACGAACGGATCCTCCCAGACTGCAAAGTGCCTGCATTGTTGCAAAGAGCAGACATGAAGTCCCACTGCACATGTGTGGGACAGCGCAGTGAAGGCACCAATAATCTCTTTTGAATGCACTCACAAGATGTGTAAATGCCCATTCAGTTGCCACTGTGCAAGCAATTACCTGCCACCCTCAAGAGAGCCCTGCTCCAGAAGGTTGCCATTCGACAGAAGCACAGGGTAGCTCTTGGCATCTGCTTCAATGCGAGTGGTGTACTTCGCCATCACATCTGGCCGATCTAGGAAATAAGAGATCCCACGGAAGCCCTCAGCCTCACACTGAGTGCAGAAATTGCCGCCGCTTTTGTACAAGCCTTCAAGAGAGGTGTTCTCCTGTAGTCAGCGCCAACAGCTCAGATTTTGAGACTTGATTGCAGTGCTCTTAAGTGAACAAATTGAGAGTGCTCAAAAAATCTCAGGACGCAGATGTGCTGGCGATCTATAAGAAGCTTGCCTGTGGCTTGATGTCCACTTCAATTTCAACTTCGAATTCTCCCTTTGGCAGCTTGGACAGAGTCAACTTCTTCTCTGTAATTTCATACTCAGAGGGCTGCAACTCCTTGCCAGCCACCTTGACAGCAACTAGTTTGATGTCCTTCCGGCCTGCAACCAACATTTGACTGTTACATCCAGGCACAGCATGAGTTCACAGCCTCTTTCAAATCCTGGCGGAGCAGAGCAGGTCCAAATGCTTCCAGAGAGAGATCATCACCATCTAGCTCAAGACTCGGAGGAGCTGCCGCGCTGCCATAGTTGGGCAGCATACTGAGCCGTGATGTTACACGGGTGCTGTCTTCATTTAGGTTAAAGTCCAGATGTACGTGCTTTATCAGATAGGGCGTCGGTCTATAGTCCTGTCCACAAAGCCAGCCAACGATGAGTTGAGCAGTTTTACTATGCTGCCAGGGACATTGATAGCCTCATCGCAAGGCAGCATAAGTCAACGAAGTAATAACATCAATGATATTGCAGTGCACAGAATGAACAGTCACAACAGGATCGCAGAATGGCTTGTCAAGACCAAATTCTCAGCAACGTCCAGATCACACTCACCTTGCGGTAAATTGATTGAGGCGCTGCCATTTGCTCCTCTTTCTCGACCACAGGAGCAGATACAACTGCTGATGCTTGAATGAAACGCCTGAAGGCCGGCTGTGATCTGTTCTTTAACCTCCTTCCAAGATTACCTGAGAAACAGTCAAGCAGGGTTGCAAAGTCGGTTCAATACATTCTGCACTGCTCGTCAGAAAGTCTGTTGTATATTTCAGTGAATCTTAGCGCTTCTATAAGCGCGAAGAAAGCATCATGATATGCAGGACAACGATCTCAAGACGCACCGGATCGGCAGGTGTGCTGCTGCGCAAACCAGGTCAGAGGACGCTGAAACAGTAATGGAGATCGATAGGCTACGCCTTTAAGTGCAACTTTCAATACTGATTGCATGTTTCCTGTCCAAAGCATCACTTTCAGAAACACATTTACCATGAAGTGAGTCAACCAGGATGAGCAAGAAAGGGGGGCCCCGATGCCAGTGGCGTGGCACTTGCCAGAGCACATGCTGCCTCTCCTTCCACGAAACGGAAATGGGAAGCATGAAGATCCCACGTGCTAGGCAGTATCCATTGTATTCAGGGTTCATGCAGAAAGAGTACCATCAATTATTCCCATGCACATGCATATGCCAGTCATGACTGCAGCGGTAGTTGGCGCCATATGGGGATGCCTTCCCACCACAGGGGATGCATGCATCATGATGTTGCAGTTGCCACTGATCATCTTCTGCCGCACAGCCGCTTCTGCCAGGCCTGCAGCTAGCTGTAAAGCTTCATCGGGCTTTGAAGAATTCTGGGCCCCAACTTGGCTTGAAGCTGGGTGTACACCCACATGTGCATCAGTAGTGCTACCAAATCGAAAGCATTTGCCGATTGGACTGCAATGCCAAACAGGCACCTAAGTGCAATTCAGACATCTTGGCTCACAAATTGAAGTTTGGAATTCTTTCAAGGTCCAGGGGTTTTGACGTGAAGGGAAACTGCCATGTGACCCCTGAAGCAATTTGGGTGCGGTGCAGGAGTTTGGTGACTCAGGGCATCTGGTGCACAGCGGCGTGGTGGCCTCTGCAGATCACCACTGGTAGAAGGTTGGAACATTGGCAGGCCAAGCACACGCTCACAATCCAATTGCAGCAGTACACATTCTGCGTGCCAAACTGAGCATAGAGCAGTGTGTCATGACCATAAACCATGTGCCACGGATACAATAGTTTGCAATTGTCTTCTCTTACTGCTGCAATAGCAGCTGTACCAACAGGCCATTTGCAATGGCAGTGCAAAATACTCTCTCACCTATGCCCATACAATACTCTCGAGGCGTATTTTGTGATGCACGGTACAGACAAGTGGACGCATGTGTGATCAGATGCGGTCATCAGATATCCCCTCGAAAGGGACGTAGACTTGGACTGTACGGCAACCTTTCAGATCTTGCCGCGCGGCCCCTTCTCTCCGCCCTTCTTGGGACCCTGCTGGATGGGCAGGGCAACATCCTTGGATCCCTTGGCGCCCCACAGCAGAAGAGAGCCAGCGCCCCCTGCAAGCGCACATTTTTGCCGTCAGATGAAGACAGACAACAACATTTATGGAGTGCCCGTCGTGCCGAGTCCTTCAGCACACGCCAACACTTCTGGCAGTCATGAGGAAGCTGATGTCAACATAGTCGAGAATTCTCTAGAACTTATACTCCGGGCCGTTGCGCACCAACAAAGGTGAAGGCTAGGAGAGACTCGCGGCGAGTCAGCGGCGCGGCAGCGCGGTTGAAAAACTCGGCCTGCAGAGATGGGTACCTCTTCTCATCTTCCTGACCGTACAGCTCCCAGGATCCGGTGGTGTCCTCCAAGTCCTGTATATCACAGTTTGGCATCGACTGATGTTGGCTTTGCAAATTTGGAACACAGGCAAATGCTCCCTCTGTAGCCCAACCCCTCCAATTTGTCCCTTTCTTGATCCAGTGAAGCTCTGCAAGGAGTGATCTATCCCACATCAGGATCCCTGCACCTGAAAGAGTGCTGGCAATTCTGTGCAAACACCTCCACAGAAAATGTGGCAGCTGTACATCTGTTCTCATTGACCAATCATCCTTTGATTGAAACACAGACTTGAAGGAACTACTCACGTCCAGGTCAAAGTACTCGCTGTCGCTCCCATACTTTGCCTGCACGGGTGTCGCCAGCCTGTGCCACAAAGCATCACACGCTCACGACAAGTCTTGGATTTCCAAAACCAGAGACAGGCAGAGATTGGGTGGTATATTCAAGAGATGATTGTCGAGGAGCATGGCTTTGTGCACCTGTTCGAGGTACGCCTGGCCTGTGCACGGGCGGCCGGTCGCCGCACTGGGCTGCCCACCAGGAATGTGTTCGCCCTGAGGGTGGTCATGGAGAGTGCCATTGCTGCGTACGTGACTGGGAGGGCAAGGAGAATGCTGAATTTCGAGTTCCGCAAACCTCATCCTGAATAGATTTCATTCTTCAATTCCTCCATATATTTCCCCGGTTATATTGAATTTACCCTATGAAGTCGCTTGCTTTGTCTCGATCGTGGTGCTCAAATGCAGAACACAAGAGAAGAAGACATTGACAATACGTTGACTAAAATTGGATCAGTTCAAAAGGTCATGTTTCCAATCTGATGTGAATCTCTGTGGATTTAGTGTCATGACGCATCACGTACCGCACAGATCACGAGGTGACTTGAGTCAGTATTTTCCGGACAGAAGGCGGCTACATCCTTAATGTAATAGAGGAAATGGCAACACAAAAGGTTTGCACAGGCATCATACCCAGGATAGTGCCGATCGCATCCTACTCCCTTTCTTGGACTTTGCAGTCTCGAACAGTATCTGCTTGAATAGATTTACTTATGTGCTGCACATACTGCAGGATGGAGAAAACACTGTGGAACCTGATGATTTCAGCATGCCATCCCTTGGAGCCCTGCAGAGACTGAAGGGAGAGCAGGCCCTGGACAAGCAGCTAGCTGGAATTTCTGTTAGTGAAGGATTCAGAGCACGGCTTGCAGATGACCTCTCATCCCAGCAATCAGGTATGGTTCAGCTGCTTGCTGTTGCCCACCCACATGTAGAAGATGATAAGTCCTGTTGTTGATCATTGTTTGACAAGTTGTGTGGATGCAGAGACATCTGTCATTCCAGAACATGGAAGGCAGGCGCAGCAGGGGAGCAGAAGCCTGGATGATGAAACGGCGAACCCATTGGAAGGCCAGCGCTCGCTTGAGCGAGGCCCTGTTGAGCATGGGATTTACCACAATGGATGGGATTCCCGGTTGCCCACCAGCACAATGGGGAGCAACGTGTTGGAACCTGAAGCACAGCGACACAGCGTTGGCATGGCAACATCCGGCACTTCCTCAGGCCCTGATGCTCGCTTGGTAAAGCTGTGTCCTGCTCTTCTTCTGCCTACACAAGCAGATCTCCATAGGACTGGGCACTGATTCGGTCGCACCAACCATGGTGCAAGACAGCCAAGCCAAACTAAGAGTGAGGGGTGTCTTGCAGGAGCCCCATCAACGCCGGAGGCGAAAGTTGGGTGTGGGCACTAGTCCGTACTTCAGACATGGCGATGTGCTTTACCCAGTCGTGTATGTGGCTGCCGTGGGGACCCTGTGTTCGCTCCACATACTGCCACCATGGCTGATCATCCTGCTGCTGATCCCTCTCTATGTGGGAGGCGTCAAATTGGTCATTGTAAGGGGTACGATATCCAGTTCCTGAATTGCAAAATACACAAGCACAGGAAAGGATTCAGAGTTACACTGCGCACTCCTCTTTCTGACGCCAGGGTTCATCTGCAGGATCGGGGATTCCATCGTCAGAGTTGGCTGCCTCGCGAATGACAGCTTGTATGGTCATCGCTCTGGAAGCCGCATCGCTGGGCAGCTTTCTGGTGTTCTGCGCGCCACTGATGCCAGATCGGCTGCCAGAGACATTAGCGTTGACCATTCTTGTAGCAGCAAGCTTCCTCCTTCATTACAGGTGAGCACCTCGGGCTTTTCCACACCTCGGGCTCCCTTCTGTGCTCCGGAGGCTTTGCATTGGATCTCTTTTGAGCAAGCATCATCTAGAAGTAGATTGCCCAAGTCTGACATTGAAGTTTCTTACCTGTGTTGCAGAGCAGCAACGTGCGATCCTGGGTTCTTGCCTCGTGGTGGGGAAGACCCGTCTGCATGGCTTGTATCAGAGGGGCAGGGGGAAAGTGATGGGCAGCAGCGCCTTGGCCAGGGTCTCTGCCCAACGTGCGGGATTGACAGACCGTTGCGATCCAAGCACTGCTCCATTTGTGACAGGTTGGGCACATGCTGCACTCTCAAACCTATGTGCACCAGAATTGGCACGCCTGATATTGCAAACTTGCCTGTAAGCATTCAGGATGTTGATGCCATAATGTCCTCTTCTGTCACGAGTACCTCTGCGGATTGTGATTGAAAGTATTTATCATCTTGATGAGGAATCAAGTGTGAAGACTGAGAGTACTTGACTCCAGGTGTGTCCTGCAATTTGACCACCACTGCCCAGTCGTGTGTGCATGCGTTGGAGCAAGGAATCTTCGCACCTTCCTCTCAATGGTTGCGGTGCGCCTGAGGGTCTAAGTATTGCAGAATAATTTGCGTTGAGCTTCGTGGCTATTGCTGATAAGCCTCACCTGATGTCTTCCCTTACCTTTAAAATTCTGGCATGCAGGCAATCTTCGCATCTCAGATCTTGTACCTGCGCCTCATGTGTGCCTTCTGCCAGCGTATGCTTGCTGCTGCTTGGAGCATGTCCGCTTCGGACATGAAAGGCATGCATCTGGTCTGGCAGTCCCTCCAGTTGTACCCTGGTATGGTCATCCTCGCAATGGTGCAGGTGCGCACACATGAAGACCCTGCCTGGGTGCCTTTGACCTGTCCTACGATCCTCGGTGCCGTAAGGAGCCTTTTATGACCATGCTCCAGCTTTAATATGCTGTTGCAATTGCATGTGTGGCTTGATGTATCCATGCCTCAAGGCCAATGAGGCGCACAATTGATAAAATCAGCTTGCTTGTGGTACAGGTTCCGCTGGTGATTGGATCATTCTTCATTCTGCTCCGCGCAGCTTTTTGCATCGCGGCTAATTTGACCACCAATGAGGGCATCGTGAATGTGCGCTATGCGTACCTGCAAGGCCCCGACGGAAAGTTCTGGAATTACTTTGACCGCGGAGTTCTGTCAAACTGCCTGCAGTTCTGGTTGACGCGGACACCCAGGCCAGACTGGGCACTCATATACCAAAGAGAAGTACAGGTACAGTCAAGCTTCCAAGGTGTTTCTGTTCAATTTTGCGAGATGTTGAGGTCTGCTGACGGATATCATATTGTGTGTGGGCAGGCAAGGGTGTCGCATGTGCCGCGGTGGTCGGGGACTTATGTGATGCGCTGGCTCACAAGAAAAAAGCGCCTAGTCCAGCCAGTGCTGCCTCTCCAGCCGATGAGGGCGAGGGGCTATCCGTGATCAATCTTCGCCCCATGGCGCCGACCTCAATGTGATGAGGAAGTGCATCTGTCAAAAATATCATATGTGTCGAGAATGATGTGCTCCGGCGCGCGCGGCCGGTGGCTGGGAACATTTGCCCCACAGCGCTGGCTGCCTGCGACGAGGGAGATCTGTTATGTGTGTCTGAACACTGCTTGTGCTCTTGCGCGCGTGCCCGGCTGCTGGGGCTTGTGACGCGGCGCTGGCCGCCCGAGCTAGAGGCGAATAGACTGTTTTAGAATGTGTGCTTGTCAAAGTAGTCCTTTGAGCTGTACCGCCTGCAGGATTATTGTACTGGTACTTTTGTCTGAATGCGCCATAAGGTGTGGGGATCCCCTAGGCTAACAGCTTGCAGGCCGAAGTCCCACTGCCTATATTCCACTGCCAGTGGTGCAGTAGTACAATGTACTAAGTACATCAATATCATAACTATGGCCTAAACCCAGCTGTGCGTATTTTGCATATATGGTGAGGATCCCATTGACTGATAGCAAATCACATGCACTGTACACACCATTGGGCCTGTAAGACAGGTCATCTTGAATGTAATTCCTTGGCAGAGCATTTCTGGAACTTCAAGGAAATCAGTGCCTTCATGACATCAGGTTAGCTTGCATGCAACATGTGTGTGTGGTATTCTTATCAGGCCCTCTCTTAAGGAACCCTACTGGCCAGAAAAAGGTCCCCTATATTAGGCAAGACCGAATTTATATTGATGTATTAGAAGAGAGATTCACTTTCAAACCACCGCCAATGACCGCCATTAACAACCGTTGATTATTGCCTCCCTTTCCGTGCAGTGGCGTTGCCTGCGAGGGCATCTGCTCGCTGAGATGCCAATTGTTGCGCGCTTCTCCGAAGAAATTCTTTTTTCTAGTCGAGGTTATTTTTGTGAGCTGACTCGAACCGCAGAGCAACGATGGGGAAGGGCGCCTACGGAGCTGTTGATAATGTCCCTGCAAAGAAAGACACTTCCATCTTGAAAAGGCTAGGCTCATCAGGAAAACTGAAAAGAATAAGCTCGGTGGCTGATGATCTGCTAGTCTTGAAATCAATTTGGTTCAACAAGGCGAGCGGAGATGATCACGCTGAGCGCCTGGAAAACTTCTACGGACCTCAGGCCGAAGCATGTGAGCGCACTCGCGCATTCGCGCCAAAGAAATGTTGTTGCTTTGTGACGGAACAATTTCCATAGACTGATTTGTTGTCATGTCGCGTTTGCAGATGACAACTTTCGGTCCAAGTTCCTGTGGGGTCGCAAGCCTATGCTTGCCGCTTGCGCTGCTAGGTTGGCGGACAAGACTGATCTGGTGTGGGTCGATCTTGGAGGCGGCACAGGGGTGCGTGCCTTCGCCTGTTCCTGTCAAACCACGAATAAATAGTTTTCTGGATAACCATGACAGTGGTCATTCCTGGAATGAGCGACTTTTATCAAAGGCGTTTTTCCTGATCTAGTGAATTCCATGATCACATGTTTGCAAGGGATCATATGGAAGGCGCATAGCTCCTTCCTTCTTTGTCGCTGCTTCAATATTTACCTTGTTGGCAATTGCAGGAGAATGTGGACATGATGGCTGAGTACCTGCCCCTGGAGAACTTCAAGACCATCTACGTTGTTGACTTGTGCAAGTCCCTGTGCGAGCAAGCCAAGAAGAAGGTGGACGCCAACGGCTGGAAGAATGTGGTGGTTGTGGAGGGTGACGCCTGCACATTCACGCCCCCATCTGAGAAAGTGACGCTGGTCACCTTCTCCTACTCCCTATCCAGTGAGTCCCTCCTGCTGCTAGTATGGAATGCAAGTGCTCACAGTGGAGGATTCTTACAATGTACTTCCGTACTTAGCAAAGCATTCATGAGAAGCTGAGACCTAAGTTGCCTCTTATTGGGACTGTCTCTGTGCAGTGATCCCACCCTTCCACTCTGCTGTTGACCGCGCCATTTCCTACCTGGACCCCTCCATCGGCCTCTTGGGAGTGGCCGACTTCTACGTGCCCTCCAAGTACGACTTGCCCCTGCGCCAGATGTCCTGGTTGAGGCGCTTCTTCTGGAGGTGAGCACTGACCTAGCCACTGCTTACAGCATAGTTGTGGGCTCCTTAGAATTGACTTGTGAATGCAAGACGAGCTGCTGACAAATCTACAGGTATGGATCCACGGCATGGGGGCAGGAATGAGACATGTGCTGCAAACAGGGCCACATTCGACACGGACAACATCGACATTGGCCCGGAGCGTCGCAACTACCTGGACCACCGCCTGTCGCGCGTGTGGGAGATGAACAGCGAGGTGGGCGCCTCTGCAATTGCAACAGTCCCCTGCAAGGATGCCACCATATCTTGTAATGACTTTTATCATAGTACAAATCTGACACATGCAGCTGTACTGCAACAAGTAGAGATGCCATCATGATATGTGATGACTTTTGTTGTGTTAAAAATCTGACTTCTGCTGCCTGGGAATGCAGGGTTCGATCCCCTACGTGCCCTTTCTGCGGGCGCCCTACTACGTGTGGGTGGGCCACGTGCCGCAGCTGGCCACTGTGATGACGGAGAACAAGGTGGAGGCGCCGCCCATGTTCCCGCCCACCTTCCTCTACACCATGTCCTGGGAGGACCCCCGCCCCGACATGGAGGTCCGCACCCCTTCTCACCACGTGTTCTTTGACAGCTTCCAGCACGTTTTGTGTGTCAGGTTTCCACATGGGCATTGATTCTGATGCATGCTCGGCTTGGGTATGTGCTGATTGCTTTGAGGCTGCCTGCAGGTGCTGAAGATCAACAATGATGACACTGTGCTGACGCTGACCAGCGGCGGCTGCAACTCGCTGAACCTGCTGCTGCATGGCGCCGGCCATGTCGTCAGTGTAGACTGCAACCCAGCACAATCAGCCCTCTTAGAGCTGAAGGCCACAGGAATAAGGTGCGCAGTACACCCGTCTTTCCTTTCAGCTTATTCATTGCCATTTGCTGTTGATTGAAAAACGCAGGCAGTCTTAGCATTTTGGCATGGTGATGCTGCAGGCAACTCCAATTTGAGGACTTCTGGCAGTTATTCGGAGAGGGCAAGCACCCCAAAGTGGATAGATTATACGAGACAAAACTTGCACCATTTATGACGCAAACGTCACACAAATTTTGGAAGGACCGACTCTGGTACTTCAAGCAGGGTCTGTACTATCAGGGAGGCATGGTGCGCGGCCTCACTCTTCTCCTGTTTTTTCCATCCAAACATCTGCTTACAAGCAAGGACGAGCAACATTCCATTGCGCAGGAGGTAATTGTCCCATGGTGCAACCTCGCAGGGCCAGGTAGTGTACTACATGCAATTGTTGTCAAAGCTTTTTGGAATGGGGGGCGCGATGGAGAGGCTGGCCAATGCGCCCACGCTGGCACAGCAGCGCGCCGCATGGGACAGCGCCTGGTTTGTGCGCTTCTGCTCCAACGCCCCCGCCTGGATCGTGGACGTCTCCACTCGTCTAATCGCCCTCCTGTGCTTCAACCGCTTCGTCATGTGGTGAGCTGCCCGCTGACATGCTGCCTGCGATCATCATCATCATTATTACACACATTTACTGCCAAGAGGCAAGGTGCGTCCTACAGACAAGCTGCAGAGGCCTGCAATCAGGCTATCCTGCATCCTGCTCCCCGGGGGCACACCGCATCCTGGCTGCATGCTTGGCCTGTTGTGTGAAGTGTGCCTGTTGCTGCGCCAGGTTTGGTGCGGGCGTCCCCTGCAAGCAGTACAAGCTGATCCACAAGGACGGCCTGCGCATCTCAACGTACGTCGCGCGCACGTTCGACGGGGCGGCGCGCTCGTCGCACCTGCGCAAGGACAACTACTTCTACTACAACTGCTGCACCGCCCGCTTCGCGCGCGACAACTGCCCCTCCTACCTCATCAAGGAGAACTTCACCGCGCTCAAGAACGGCCTCATCGACAACCTCACCATCTCCACCGGCACCTTTATGGACGCCCTCACCTCGCGCATCTTCACCAAGGTGCGGGGAAATTTGGGTTCCTCTCTGCTTCTGCCTCAAAGTGCACCCGCTGCTGTTCAGCTCATTTCCCATGCGACCTCAGTCCTCAGTCCGCCACATCGCTGCTGGAGAACAGCTCCTTGTCAATTCTGCTGGCAACGTCAGAGTCCTCTTGAGCCCTGCACCATCTTCAATTCTGAGCAACTGACTTGTGGCTGCAATGAAGTCCAACGCATTGGATCATGAGGAGCTGTGTTCTGCATGGGATGTGGTCAGGTGACTGGATTGTTGTGTGCAGGTGATCTTGATGGACCACGTGGACTGGCAGGACATGTCGCAGGCGCGCGTGCTGGCTGCCACGCTGGCCAAGCACGTGGCGCCAGGCGGGCGCGTCATCTGGCGCTCGGCCGCGCTGTGCCCGCCCTACACGCGCATCATCCGCGAGGCCGGCTTCGAGGTCAAGTGCCTGCAGCGCGCTGACGAGGGCTACATGGACCGCGTCAACATGTACTCCTCCTTCTACGTCGCTGTGCGCAAGCCCACCAGGGCCCAGTGAACAGCCCAGCAGCGCTTAATGGACAGCGGGGAAACTCTCCGCTGTATCAGATGCACTGCCCTCTGAAGGGAAAGCAGGATATTAGTTTGCAGTTTTTCAGAACTCATGCTGCATGTCATGACAGCTCTGCTGAGAGCAGCATGATTATTCAGCATTTTTTCCTAAATAAAGAGAACGCACTGTCAAAAAAACTGCATGTTCAGCTCAGCAATGTACAATTTCCTGATTTGTGTCTGGCCAATTGGAAGGGCAAATTGTGCAGCGTCGATCTTTGAGATACTCGGTAATAAGGGCAGCAACACTTACGAACTGTGTCTTCTATGTCTAGCAACAGTCGATGCAGATGGTTTGCTCTCGGTGGCCTGGTGTGAAGGGGTTAAGATTTGACATGTAACGAATGCAACAATGAAATATGCATGGTCATTGAATGGGAGTCATCAAGGATTTAAGAAAAGCGATGCGCCTCTGTCTTCCAGATCTCATCACTTGCAAGAAATTTTTCACCGCCTCAATTGTACAAAGCTCGGAGAACATCAAAATGAGGGCCAATCTTATGAGGCTTGATACACTGTGACAGCTGATACCCTGCTGTTGCAGCAATATTGAACCTACAGCCACAGCGCTGTCATATACATGTGCAAAACTCAAGAGGAAGCCTCATACTGCTTCCTGATATTCTGGTATCGTGCCAGCTCCTCAGTGGAGAGCGATGGTCTCAGCTCTCGCAAGGCGGTCCAGAAGTCGCACTGGTCGACTTCCACTTCATCCACATCTTCGTCCTGCGATGAACGTTCTTCTGCCTGTGCATGGATCACAGCAAGACCCCTCAACAGATATTGTCAGCATCCATGACCATTCACTTCTGGACACCCAAAATTGACCAAGTCACTTGTGTTCAGCCCTAAGTTTGTCACACGTCCGAAGGCTTCTATAGTTTGCAGTCTTCCTTCTTCTGACTTTCGAATCACAAGACATTTGCCTGGCAAAATCCGCCCTTCGAAGAGGAAGTCACCAGTGAACTTCACCTGTGCAACTGAACGCTTGAGGGCAGCCATCCAGGCGTCAGCGCAGAGTGCATACAGATCAGCGCCTGTGTAAGTGGGTGCACACTCCTGTGCCACGCTCTTCAGGTCCACATATTGGCTCAGCCGAATCTTCCGGGTGAGCGCATGCAGCACCTTCAGTTTGGAAGCTTCGTCCTCTGCCACGCCCACGTACAGCAGCTTGTCCAGCCGACCAGGCCGCATGAGAGCGCGGTCCAGCAAGTCAGGCCTGCAGAGTGACACATCAACGTCACTACCCAGGATGTGCGGAAGCCCATGTCGGTGTGCCACCCTGAAAAAAGGTTCTGCCAACATCAATTATTGCACTCCATGCATCTGCAAAGGGCAGCCACTGAGGCACAAGCAGGACATGCCCACGCGCTTTTCAGCAGGCAAAAGCGCATCAGGGCACACCAATCGCGACTGTATCAGTTGAAATCCAGTGGCTTCAAAGCAGGCCCGCACCTATTGGTGGCACCGATGACAAATATGTCCTGGGAGCTGCTGCTGCTGGACCCATCGGCACCCTGCACGCCGTCGATCTCTGCCAGAAGCTGTGCCACAACGCGGTCCATGACACCGCCGGAGTCGGCTCCTGCTCCGCGCGCAGGCGCAAGGCTGTCTAGCTCGTCGAAGAACAGCACGCATGGCCGCGCTCGCCGCGCCCTGGCAAACACCTCCCGCACCTGCACCACCACAGGGTCTCAATTGCTTCATGGAGAAGCACGGCTCCACTTCAATTTGCATGCAGACGTTGCTGCTACAAGTGCTGCAAGTGCAAGAAGAAAGTAGGTGCTGAGAGCTGCCAAAGGTTGTCTGGGCGCTGACCTGGCGTTCGGACTCCCCGATGTACATGTTAATCAGCTCAGGACCTTTCACGCTCAGGAAATTGAGGGAGCACTCTGTCGCCACCGCTTTCGCCATGAGTGTTTTGCCAGTCCCTGATACACCAAAGTGTCTCGTCAATCACTTGCTGCCTCTACAGCAAGCAATCTTGGAATACACACAAAAGGAAGAATAGGAAGCTGCGTCAGCACTGGCGATGAGCAGGGTGGCACCTGGCGGCCCGTAGAGCAGTACACCCGAGCGGCGCCGCAGGCCTTGTGTGAAGAGCTGGGGGTGGCGCAAGGGCAGGTCCACCGTCTCCAAGATTGCCGCCTTCACATCCTCCAGCCCTCCGACATCCTCCCACTGCACATTAGGTACCTGCACCACCCAGCACTTGATATGTACAGCCTCTAGTGAAAGTTGACCTGATGAGACCACATGGTTTTGCAAATGAATGTATGGATGTAGACTGGCATAGAGAGCAAGAACACAAACCTGGGGCGCCCCAATCGATATAGCCGTCCGCTGCCGCATGTTGCCCAGAGCACGGTCAAAGTCATCTGCATTGATCTCAAGGGCCGCATCGCCGGTGCAGTCAGCAGGCTCCGTGCCTCTTGCACGGTCCTTGCAGATGTCCTCAATGCCGACGTGCCTCGTGGCTGCGCTGGCCGCAGCGTCTGCCACAATGGCCGCCAGGTCGACCGGCAGCAGCCCTGCTGTCTGGGCTGCAACACTCTTCAATGTCTCCCCCAGCTCTGGCCGCAGCGAACTCTTGCAGCGCACACTCCCCTGTGGACAAGACAGTGGTCTTCATCATCAAGCAATCCTGGGCAATCGCCTCCTATTTCCTATCACAATCAAACACAAGCAAAGGACAAGTACAACTTGCCTGAAGAAGCGCCAGGCGGGTATCCTGATCTGCAGTCTCCAGACCGATTTCATGCGTGAAACAGCGCCTCAGTGGTGCCGCCACGTCCTCAACAGCGCCGGCGCAGGCCACCAGGAACACCCTCCCCTCCTTGTCGTCCTGCTGCTCACTCTGCACAGAGCCGTCCTCTGGCGTGCAGCACTGTTCGATGCATTCCGACAGCACATTGGCCATCCTTGACACCGCCGCCTGTGCGCCACCTGCATCCAGAGAGGCCCATATGACTCTTCTAGACTCAGGAGAGGGGGTGTGGTGAGGTGATCAGCATGTGGGAGCAGCATGTTTGTCGGAAGCAACCTGAGGGAGCCCCGGAGAGAGCGTCAGACAGCGCTCCAATGTCCTGCAGCAGCAGCACGACCGGGGAAAAGGTTCGCGCGCTACGGAACGCGGCTCGCACCGCGGTGGCGGCTACGGTGTCAGCTTGCCCGCTGAACTCGTGGCAGCTGTATGGGACCACGTGCAGGCCGAGGGCGGCTGCTGCCGCGCGCACAGCCGTGCTCTTGCCGCTACCGCTGGGGCCATGCAGAAGCAGGGACACTCGGAGGCCTGCCTGCAAGCCCCTCTGCAGCACCGCACAGCCCTGCACCTCAGCGACCTGTCGATGTGTAGCAATCGCGACATTTTCCTTAGCGGAAACTTTGTGGCACCCAACAAAGTGCAGCACACTGCCTGACACACCTGGTGACAGAGTGGAGCCAAGAGCTGTGCTATCTGGCGCCACGCTGGCAGCAGCGAGCCCACCCCAGCCAGGTGAGCATGCTCGCGCCAGGCTGCATCAGCGGAAATGCCAAGCGGCCTGCTCTCATCCGATTGAAGCGAAGAGGACATGGGAGCACCGCCCAGCCCGTTGCTGGCTGCGTCACTGCTGTTGTTGCTTGCCTTGAGCTGACTGCCGACACTGCCAAGGCTGCTGCTGCTGCTGCTGCTGCTGCTGCTGTGATGTTTTGATTCCGCCAAACTGTCTGCAAAGCGTACAGCTCCGACCGGTAAGTAACCTGAGCAGCTGCCCTACATAGGTTCAGACAAGAGATCGTCTGTGTCAGAAGAATCCACACAAGACTCTTCCTGAGGCAATATAATCAATAACAGAAGTGTCCATATTTGAACAAATCCAAGCAGTTTGGAAATTACATGTGATATATCGCATGCAGCAGGTGAAGTCTTGTCAAAGGCTACCTTCAAGGTGATCACAGTGTGCCTACTGTCCACCACAAGAGACCCATTCGTCGGTGGCACCATTTTGATCGCCTTAAGAAAGGCGTAAGACGATACACTGCTTCCATCGTTGGCTGTTTCCGATGACAATGCATCCAGGAGTGAGCTGCTCCCGGATACATCATTGGTCCTCACTGCAAACACATCCCCTTGCGCCAGCAGCCTGCAGCAGAATCCGTCTCAACAATGATAGAATGGGACGATGAGAAAGATGATGAGCGTATAGCCACTGTCCTCAAAGTTGTGCTTCATTGTGGCAGCACACCTGAGATGCTCCTGGAAATGCCCCTGCAAGGCCCTGACGAGCTCTGCTGCGGCATCATCACCCCTCCTCGAGCTGGTGGCGGTATCTTCAGCTGGCTCACCCTCATTTCCTGCCCCATCGTGTGAAGCGCTGCTGTCAGGCTGCCCTGGCGCATGCTGGGCGTCCCCTACGATGGCACTTGTGGGGTTCCGGACCTTGACCAGCCACATGGCTTTTGCAATGCCCACGTTCCCCTGTCTGCCAAAGTCTGATTGAGGGAGCCCTGCCTTCTTCTGGACTACGATGGCCCTGGTTGCGGCCAGAAGACAGGCTGGCGACTGCTGATTTGTTGACGCACTGCTTGTTTTGTGCTTCTCACAGACATCCAGGAATGGCGCCAGGTGATGGTCCAAGCCCAGGTTGAAAGCCAGCAAGGGTGAGATTTGCGCCAATGCATGCCCCCCTCCATCGCTGTCACTGCACCTGCCTACTGCCTCACTGCTCTCATGACTCGACTGATTGTTCCCCGCAACTGCTCTGACAACATGGGGGAATATCTCAGGCCTGGCTGGGTTGCAGACCTGCAGAAAGCACAGATGTGGATGAGTCCCTTCACGGATCCCAATAATTTACGAGCATCGCCTTAAGGCGCTGCTTATGAAAACCTTCACCATTAAATACATCTCCCAAGCGAGCAGAACGTATACTATGTACAAGACCGGCCCAGCTTTGCACCTGCGCAACACTGTGTGGCTGGAACAAGCCGCACCTGCACCAACGATCCGTTGTAGAGCCCCAAACCTCCCAAATCGTCTGGGTGGATGATTAATTCAGCCTCGGGATCGCGTCCCATGAAGACATGCTCGTTAGTAGCCCTGGCGACACCGTTCACGGTTCGGTGCAGTCCATCGCGCAGGTCCTCGGGGGGTATCGTCACTAATGACACTGAGCTCAATAATTGAGTGTCAAGAGCCCCAATGTAATGCTCCTTCTTGCCAAAAGACTCTGTGACACTGCCTGAGGAGCTCGTCTGGCCTTCCGCAGTGTACTGGACGCGTGTCAGGCGCTTCGCAGCATCACCGGACACCACAAAAGGCATTTTTTCAACACTTGATGGTTGAATTACTGCTTCTCTGCTCCATCTCTCCTCGTATCCATGCTCAGCGATCACGTGTAATCACGTGCGCGATCTGGCGGGAATCTGGACCGTGACCCGATTTGCACAACAACAGACCAAACAGAACAGAAAGCGAACAAAAAAGAAAATTCATCATCACCCGCAAATTTCTTTTAGCATGCCCAGTTCATCAACAATGTTAAAAGCTGACGACCAGTGTTAACTTTCTGTCGGAGTAAAAAAGGAAGGCAGCAATGTCAAGGAAGGAACCACGTCAGCTCAAAGAGCTCCGAAATCTCATGCCATTCGCTTGGGATACTCGCAAGGAGAAACATCCACCAGGTCCCTACTTTCCATGCTGTCACATCTTTGCTCCTGCTGTTAGTGTGTTGTTGCCTTGGCCTTGAAAATTTTCACAGTTGTCGGGGGAAAATTTACATTTCTGGTAGTCCTAACAGCTCCAGGAAGACTGGTTGTATGCCTTCTGGTGCCTTACACTTTCTTTGGTGATACCTTCCAGGAGTGGCATCAATGCGTGACTTCCAGGACTGCTTTCAGTTCTCCTTCAAATCGCGGCAGAGTCCAACCAAATCAGCACATCCTGGGCAGAGGAAGCGCCGAAAGGATAGGAAGGTAAGAATCCAAAGGAGACCTTCTTGGGGTCAGCTACTTGAAGCAAAAGGGAAAGCTGCATCAAGCCGTGTGAGTTTGCTATCACACAGGTCTTGGAGCTGAATACAGAGCCTGTCGATGTGGCCGACAACACAAAACTGGCAGGCGAGAATGAGGTCAGCACTCTCAAATACAGGCAACAATAACCTGCGAATATGCCTGACACCTTCGTGTCTTGCCAAACCGTGAAGGTCTGCATTGTGCAGGCCGTGCCCCGTGCTGGCCATCCCAGTCCATGTAGAGCACAGAAAATTGCCAAGACAGGCCAGAATGTGCCCTCCCCGCCAAAAGTGAAAGAAGTTGGAATGGGAACCCCCAGCTGCATGCAGACAATTCTGCGGACTCCCGGCTCTGGAGTCTCAGATGTGACACCAGCATGTCGCACCCAAAGGTTGGCTGGGTGAGGGTCCTCATGTATTGGCATTGCAACTTCTAGAATAGACTCCCTACCTCGCAAACCCCTGCTTCAGAGTACATGTGCACGGGCTCTGGAATGGCCTACATCTTTGCAATTGCATGTGCAGGCACAACCCGCAAACCATGCCCAGCCACCTCAGTGCAGGCACAGCCCTACATTTGAGCCCTGCAGGTGAGCTATGGACCAGCATATGTACCAACCTTGAGCATTCCAATGCTATGCATCCTTCAGGATGTCCGCTGACAGATTTCCAACAAAGCAGGTGCTTTGGAATCCAGCCGCTGGCACGAATCTCCTCCTGTGCCTACAAAGCTTCTGAAGGATGCAACAGCAGAGGAGGGGTCCGGCTCAGAGACCATGTGCTCTTCCATCCTGAAATCGAAGAGGGCATCGTCTGTGTTCGGGCCCCTTCTGGATGCTGGTAATGCACGCAAACCCCCATGCATGCTTCCCTGAAGAGTGCCCAAGCTAGTAATTGATGTCAGCTACCCATTTCTCATCGCAATCCTCAAAACTCCAACAGGTTCAATGTATGCTGCTCATGCTGCCACAGGAGAAGCAGAAGGACTCCCGTTGGATGACACAGCATCAGGGTCTGGGCAGGAGAGGGAAGCATTACAGAGCATGGAAGAGATAGACACAGCTATCCTCCTCTCTGGCACCAAGCATGTGCAGCTTGCTAGGAATCCTACTCCTCCCAAGGAGAAGAGCGCTGCAGCTTGTGGGCCTCTCAACACAGAACGCACTGCTCCCAACAAAGGTGTGCAGACAGGAAGTAAGCATTTCAATCTCGTCCAATGGACGCTTCACAGTTCTGTGCAACTTTAATTGACTGAGGTAATCTTCTCTTTTGTTCAGGTGCCCCATCAGTGCTTGTGGGGCTCCCTGCTGTGCACAATCCGGCAATAGAGATGGATGGCACCAGGGGTGCCGCAGGCAAGGACAAGGAAGTCTCTGCAGAGGATGGCAAGCGAGCTTACAATTCAGTCACTGGAGGCCTTGGTTCATTCATTGCAGAGCAGGTGCAGCTTTTGGACTTGGCGATGCATTTAAAGCAATATGGCTTTTGTTTGCAGATCATGCACTTTGATGAACAAGCTGACATATAAGGTGTTCCTTTGCCCCATGCCAGGATGAAAGCCACTGCCATCCCTTGAACCAGAATTGCCGTGCCCATAAGAAACCCCTGCACACATCCGTCGCCTCTGGCCCAGGTTTCCCTTCTCATTGTCTTTGTGCTACTCTAATTTGTGTGCAGCTAGTTTAGCATTCTCGATCAGCCCTCGATGTTACTTGATGCCTTTGCATTGACTTGCAGGTGCCTCGCCCTCGGAGAAAGCGCTCCTGGAAATCAAAGCGCTGGATATCCAGTGCAATACTGCAAGACCAGTGTCGCGGCCAGCGTCAGCACTGTCAGAGTCACGGAGCCTCCTGCTCAGCAGTGAGCCTGCGCAGACCTGCCCTCCCCTCTTCCAGACGCCCGCTGAGCGAAAGGTGCCGATCGTTTGGACAGGATCATGCTCAGGATCTGATCAGGACACTGCTCATGCTTTGACACTAGACATATTTTGCCTTGCGTGATGACAAGGCAATTTGTATCTTCCACATCATGCAGGGGAGGAAAGCCAAGCCTGCCAGCACTGGCAAACGAAGCAGGCCCACCTCTGCAGTCTCTGTGAGGGCTGATGATACTACAGAGCCCATGACGCCAGCTGGTGAGTGGACACTTGATTTAAGCCAAGAACCTGGTGTCATATTCTCTGTCATACTCTTTGAGTTGCTGATATGTGTGGTTGTGCCCTCATAGGTAGGGACGCTTTCCTATTTGCTTCAGCAGTCATGGTTCTAGGCAGCCATTACAGAGTGGAGCCCAAGCAAATCCCGCATGCTCAGCCGCTGATGGAGAGCGAAGCATCCCCCAGGCAGGCGCCATGCAGCCGGGGTTCATTGCTGCAGGCTTGCGCTCTTCTGAGCACCCATGATGCTGCTGCGGGCTGGAAGTACTAATTCCACCCGCTGCACCATATTCCTTCACCGAGTAGATGCAGAAATCCTCATGTTCCAACTTTATGCTTGAAAGGAAAGTTAACCAGTCTTTCTCTGAATTTGGCAATCTCTTGATGTTGCTCCTGGGAAGATCCTTGTTGCTGCAATAGTTTTCCAATCATTGGAAATGCATAGGATGTTGCACCTGTGTTACACTAAAACGTTGCAGCTTGACGTTTCTTACAAAATGGTTGAGAAAACAGAACTGGCTGACATGGTGAAATTTTACAAGAACTGATTGGTGAGGGTCCACTGTAGTCCACTAGCTAGAGTACTGGTATTGGGAGTCAGCTCTGCTCAGAGCCTACAGCCTGAGAACATGATTCTCTGCTTTAAAGTAGCTTTACAGACATGAGGATCCGAGCATATAAGTGTGCTAGTTGGGTGGCAGTGAACACGTGTGCACACAGTATCTTCAGAGTGTACACCGTTTGCGAATGATTACAACTTTCAGGGCGGCTCCAAGAAGTCCAAGCTCGAGCCGCTTGGCCGTGAAATGATTAATTAATTTTAGTGGCGCCACTACTGCTGGCGAATTACAAAAAACTTTTGGTCAAAATTTGGTGTCCCCCAATACGCTTACTAAGTAGTAGGCATATGCATTATCATGAAAATTCGAGAAGTCAGGGTCCCAGATGACTGGGGGATTCCCGTGGAACTGCATCAGACTGACGGTAGGTGGAAAATACTGAGAGGTTACTGTGGACTCAACTCTGTGAAAAGTTTCATCGTCACTCTCCACGGGGAAGGAAGGAAGGAGATTACACATCAACATCCAGCCGCCCAGGGCTGATTGGATGTACTGACAGCTTCCAAGTGATCAAAACAATCCATGACAAAATGTGCAACACTGACAATATCCAACTGCCACATGAACTGTTGCATGGTCTGAATGGCTGCACCAAACAAAGCAGGATATTTGGCCCGAATGGACTGCACAGCAGGGCACTCAAAACCACATGGCGCTCATCCCCAAGCACGTGCTGGTCACAATGTAAGCAATAGCGCTGGGCCCGAGCAACCCTTGCCCAGCGGGGGGATTTGCCGAGCATGCCGCGCAGCATTCAAGATATATCATTTCTAAGAGGAGATTGCATGCAAGGGGATTCAATGTGACCCTAAGAAGTCCATGCCCTCCTTTGCCAACGTTTGTAAAATCTCGAAGATCAACTTTACAAGACACGATTGTAAACTTCCTGTTGTCTATTCTGTTTTTCAAGATTTTGGGCAAAGACAAGCCTTGTCATTGTCTCAGGCAGGAAGCAGAATTGGCATCTCTTTAAGCGTCGCTCGCTTTGTCTCTCAATTGTTTCCTTCGAGGGATTATATCCTCGAGAAAATCGATACCAAAACACATTGGTTTAGTACACGTTTTTTGCGAGCAAAACGTGGGGCTGATAGTGTGTGATCTGGAACATCATGGTGCTGGTGCTGTGCATCGGCGACCTTCATATTCCTCATCGAGCAACAGATGTGCCGCCTAAGTTCAAGGCGTTGCTGGTACCCGGCAAAATACACCACATCCTTTGCCCTGGCAACCTCTGCACTAGGGTGAGTCACCTGAAATATTCACACACAGATCACTGTTTATGCTTGCTTGCTACTTTGAAATCTGATCCAAGATCTGTGTTTGCAGGAAGTGTATGACTACTTGAAGACGGTATGCACAGACATTCACATAACGCGAGGAAATTTTGACGAAGCTGCTGCAAAGTATCCTGAAGACGAGGTGCGAGGATGCCCTTAGCAAATCTTAGCAGATCTTATACAAGACACCCATTCAGCATGCTTGAATGGTTCATTGTGGATTAGGTGCTGAAAATTGGCAATTTCAAGGTGGGCATCTGCCATGGGCATCAGGTAAGGACCTATGTGTCGTCTGAAAGGATGCTCTTGACAACGTTGCTTCACATCTAAGCCCCTGTGCCTAATAGCGTGGCACAACTTAGAGTTAGGGCTTGAACACGTGTAGGTGACCCCTTGGGGAAGCAATGAAGCTCTTGCGCTAGTCCAAAGAAAACTTGATGTGGATATCTTGATCAGCGGCCACACACATGAGTTCAAGGTGTGCCTCACTTTTACGTGGCAATTTTGTGAAAAGCAACTTCTTTCCAAAAGGATGAAAGCCATTCGTATGGGCATGTTCAGGCTTTCAAATTTGAGGACCGATTGCTCATCAATCCCGGGTCAGCCACTGGAGCTTACAGCGATGTCATTGAGAATCCCAAGCCAAGTTTTGTCTTGATGGATATTGATGGATCAAAGGTAAATGATCCCTTCTGGAGAATAGTGTGCTGCTGCAACGCCCAGCCTCAAAATCTGTGGTGTGTCCTTGTGAAAGAATATATCCTTGCAGGACTAAGCGCAGTGAAGCTTTGTTCTTGTTTTTGCAGGCTACAGTGTACATCTATGAACTCATAGACGAGGAAGTGAAGGTGGAGAAAGTAGAGTATTCCAAAGATGATTAGACCCTCACAATACAGTACATTCGTCCATTGTCAGTCCCCATGGAATCTTGTATGCCAGGCCTGGTGTCCTAGAATGTCCTGATGTCCTGGCCAGGAGAAAATTTACTTGCTCTTGACCTGAATAGCACATGTGCTCAAATCATGCTTGAGAGCTTTAAGAAGTTTCCACATTGATCTCGAGCTAGGTCTTGCGCTATAGGGAAAATAATATGGATTGGCCACATTGGCAGTGCCCATGATTCCTAAACATTCGGATCTTTGATGACTTCCACCAGAAATGCAAAGTAATATGTGCCCTCATGATAGCACCGTGCATGCATGACTGTCGAAACTGCGATGCTGTGCTGTAAGTGCACGGCAGCTTGCACAGAGATACAGTCATTTGCATCGGCAAAGCTGATGTATTTCGTAACAGCAATGTACACAGCAATCCGGGAAAGCCAGATCTACCTGTCTGACACAACCTGACACAAGCTGAAGTAAGGGCTGCGCAACTACAACTGAAGATGCTACACCGCAAGTCTAAAATGACCCTTGGAGTTCTGTAGGGTTGAGTTCAAAAAAGACACCAGCAAACATTGATGCAATGCGTCATGATCAGAACTTTAAACTATATTACCTACTCCTTTTCCCACCAGAGCGGGGGTGATGTTGGCAACCGCTTGGTGAGCACTTCACACCCATCTTTTGTCACAAGGAGGGTGTGCTCAAATTGCGCTGATCTCTTGCCGTCAGCTGTGGCAGCAGTCCACCCATCTGGCCAGGTGACATCGCGGTAGGTGCCAACATTGACCATTGGTTCAATGGTGAAGGTCTGGCCCTCCTTCATCACACCCACGGCCTGCCACATGCATACCATCAGCCTCTGGAGCTCTCCTCTGCTTGCTTTCTGCTAGAATGCAAGCATGTGATGTGCACAATCAAATCGCTAACATCGACACACACCGTCGGCTGAAAGCGGTGTACCTTGTTGTGGGCATAGTGGGGGATGTTGGGCGCGCAGTGAAAGAGGTCGCCAATGCCATGGCCGCAGTAAGATCGCACAACCTGGAATTTGTTCTGCCCCACGTACTGGCTGATGATGTCCCCAATTTCCCGATACCGCACTCCTGGCCGCACAGCCTCAATGGCTTTGTCCAGCGCCTGCCCAGCAAAGAAATTGGTGTAACATCCTAAGGGACATTTTAACAGCAGTCTACTATGTTCCTGAGATGAAGTTCAAGCGGCCATAACATCATGAAGTTATTGTGTCGGAGATGACCTTGATGAGAATGGCTCGATGGAAAGTGCATCTCAGATATGCAGGGAGCGCACCTCTGCAGTCACTCTGATGAGCTTCTTGGACTCCTCGTCAACGTTGCCCACAACAAAAGTTTCATTCAAGTCGCCATGGAAGCCGTTGTGATAGGCTGTCACATCAACATTGACAATGTCCCCATCCTGCAGTGGGCGCTGATCAGGGATGCCATGGCAAATCACCTGTGGGATGCTACACGCCTTTAATGCCGCTCCACATAGACACCAGAAATTACATATCCATCCTCATGCATGAAAACCAGCAATAACTCACCTCATTCACTGACGTGCACACTGACTTTGGGAAGTTGCAGTAGTTCAATGGAGAGGGGTATGCGCCCGCTGCTAAGGTTGCTTCATGCACCTGCAGGGGAATTCACAATATTTGCATAAGCGGTGAAGAGTTTGTCACACAAAGATATTCGCGGGGCTGTATTTTATGAGCAAACCCATTCTCACCACCCGATCAATCTCATCTGTAGTAACACCAGGCCGCACAGCAGCATGTGCAGCATCCAAAATATTCCTTGCTATCAAGCACGCTTCACGGATGCCCTTGATCTCCTTCGGGCTCCTCACAGAAACTGCATGCCCAAGATGTAAATGAGTCATCCGGCTTTAGCTGATAACACCCAAAGCTGCGCCATTGTGCTGATCTGCAGAAGGGTCAATATGGCATCCAACGGCACACCTATGCGTTGTTGCCTGCTCTCGATCTCGGTGATGGGCTGCCCTATCTCTGCATAATCTGGGTGTGGGATGTCAGCAGGAACCTGGACACAGCTATGACAGTGATCAAGTGCTCTGAGGCATGGGGCAAAGACACACGGCAAGCAGCAGAAAGTTAAGCTTCGCAAGCACCTCACGGCGCGGCGCGACCCTGTCAGGCCTCAGTGAACCTGGCCATGCAAAAGTGGGCAATGTGAAGCTCCGTCCCCGCCCTCTCTGGGTCACGTATGCCCAGGTGTGGGGCCCAGGGTTGTGTGCGTGTTTGTGCTCCGCCCATGCCATCTGCATCAGGTGGCAGAGAATTAGATCTTGCATTGTGTCAGTTCGCGTGCGGGGAGTTGGCAGGTGTGCTTCTTACAAATATAATGGCGCATGATAGCGGTAAATCCTGTGCGGGGTCCCTTGTGACAAAAACTCGGGGCACAGCTCAATGAATAGCAGGAAGACCCTTGCTCCAGGAATGGAGAGGATCCCTTGTCACCTTGAAGCAATCCTGTGAACAGAAGGCGCTTGGCTCCTTCGGAAGGCCCAGCTCCAAACACTTGGGACACTGCAACTTGGCCGTCTTCTGGCATCTGCGCTTTGCATCCGCCCTTAATAAATGCCTCTCAGCAACGCATATATACATTGATGATATCCTGATTGTCCCCTTCACTATAATCCTGCCAGATAAACACCAAAGGTGGCTGGTACTTGCCTGGCACATCCGTAGACAATGCTTGAGCCATTTTCGAGCTCTGCTTCCTTGTCTTGAGCCATGATGTAGGACTTGCAATTAGATCAGGTCAGCTGCTTGTCGTTTGAAACCCACGGAGAATCTATCAAAGTGCAAGTACTAGGACTGCAAAAGAGGAGGATATCGAGGCAGCTCGCGCCATAACAGTTGTCATCAGTATCAGCGGACGGATTGCTGCAAAGCTTGCACATCTATCAATTTTCTGACGACTGAGGCACGTGCACGTGAGCTTGCCAAGTCACCCTGCTGGTCCAAGAAAGCAGTTTTTGTGCAGTTTCAGTTCTAATCAGAAAAACAAACAAAGTAAATGCACAGAAACTTTGCTAGCGGGGTGAAAGTTCCAATTGATTTATCATGGGTTTCTCTGCCTGATGATTCCCTGCCAGGAATAGTGTCTCTAAGGATGCTGCTGTAGTATGTCTGGAGATCATACATCTCATAGAATTAGTTCAATAAACATTGCTGAATTTCAGCAATCATCTTTGGTGCAGGGTACGTGTTAGTCACCGCTCCTCACCCATTTGAACGCACCATTGCTGTCCTGGAACATCTTCTCGTGATATGTTTCCCACGAGAAGATGAAATGAAATCCTAAGAAGTTGATTACTAAAAGTACCGCAGTTCTCAAAGCCAATACCTGAATATTAGATCAAGTGCAGAAAAGCCAAACGTCAACTTCTTCGCTTGCACAGGAGAGCACACAGATTCGAATGCATGCTGCAGTGAGCAGCAGGATACAGGGTCAGCAGGCACATGTGATCCAACTGGACGGCTTGCACTGCCCAGACAGAGTTTAGACGGGATGGCAGAAGCAGGGCCAGGACCTCCGAATATGGTGCCCCTGCTCATGAACAGAGCAACTTCGACCAGTGATCAGCACACGCCTGACACGTCGAGACAGAACTCTTTGCTGCATGACGCGTGCGTGCAAGGAATGATGCGGCAAGTGACAGTGCGGACAGATGCAGTCACGGGTCAGCCGTTGGATATTGTCCTACCCCCAGAAGCACCTACAGCAGACTTTCATGCTCCTGGAACTATGCTGCAGACACCAGGTGTGCATCTAGGGCGCGGCATCCCTTGTCTTCTCATTGTTGCTTTCAGTGGACAGAAGCAATATTAGACTTGGGGGTTGACCCTTGCATATTACTTGCAAGACTGAAACAGTCTAATGCTTTCCTGCAGACTTGCCTGACGCGGAGGTCAAGTGGCGAAAATTGCAGCCTTTGGTTGCCTTCTGGATGGCGTGCAGCACAGTTTCCTTTCTGTCATCCCTTTTCTGGCTGCCCTTGGGCTGCTTGTCAGGCTTCTTGGGCATTCTGGGGGCATTTCTCATCTGCAGCTGTCAAAGATGCTTCAACTTTCCAATGGCTGTCAAGGTATTCCTTGGCTCTGCCCCTAAAATATAAGGAGTGTAGCACACTATCGCAAGCTATCTTGTTAAAGCTGACTTCCATGTTTGCTTTTGCAGGCAATGCAGACATTGGCGAGCATCTGCATGGTGCTGTCTGGATCTGTGGCTCTTGTCCTGTTGTACGCCGCCATTGCGGTCCACTGCGATCACAAGCAGCAGAGCGCTACATACTGCTTTCGGCTCATTTTCACGTACGCGTCCGCCCTTCTGCATGCTCTTGCCTTGCATGGAGAATGGCAAATATAAAGCTCTTTGTGGGGCAATCATTTCTGATCTGCTTCTTATATGCTTTGGCTCACAGGCTATGCCTTCTGGTCGGGTGGCATTCATTGCATGCGGCGGTGTCCTCAGCAGTTTCTATTCGTTCATCAAATATCAAGAAGCTCCTGGACCCGATCAAGTCCGGTGTTATCCTTCTCCCAAGTTCCCGCAGACTGCAGCTTGGCGCTGGTTCACCCTGTTGATGGTGCAAATCACGCCGCCTGCTGTGTGCGCATATAGCAGACCTTCTGCCCTGCAACGCATGCTGTTGGGTTTTATATTTTTGTACAATAATCTGCAGCCTTATCAAAGCAGACGTGTTCTGTCAAGATTTGAAAATTGGGAAAGCATAGCATCCATCCTATGGCCTAGCATGGCTAGCACAGGGACAAGGTGCACTTAAGAAAGCAAGGTGGCTTAATGACCATGAAGTTCCTTAGTTGAGGTCAGCTAGGTGCACATGTAGGTAGTACATATGTATGCCTGAAATGCAAACATTGACTTGTGTCATCTTCTGATCGCCAGGCCTTGATGTAAATGCGCAATCTATAGCTATATATAGCCGCCAACAGTAGGCTATATCTGAAGCTCTAATGGGGGCTTCACCCACTACTTGGTAATTTAGTTGAGCTCACAACTTCAAATTTGATTGTCAACGGCAAGGGCATGGCCAGTAGGTTGTCAAGGTAGAGGTCTTCACGAGCCTCAGGGATGAACTTTCAGTCATCATAGAGCTGCAGCTGCCTGAAGTGTCTCTTTACACCAAATTCATGATGTAGTCAGAGGTCCCTAGCATTTCTAATGCACGTGTCCACCTCATGGTGAAGTAGATTCTAAATCAGAAAAAGATCTGAGATTGCCTATCACTGAGGGAAAATTCACACGAAAATACGACACCATTGGCAATCAGCGTTCCATGTTTTGACAACTTGGCCTGTGACACCAGATGAGAGTATCTAGATACTCTTGGCTGAAAATAAATGATTGCAACTGCTTTCTGACAGATAAAAGCAAAAGGAACATCTCCCGGCTTGTCACTGGCATGAATGGTAAGAAAGTCCTTGCTGCAAGAACTGGTATCTCCCTCGGCCCTGTCATTAAAGCTTCCCCACCCATAGAATACCGTGCCCTTGACACCTGAGCATGCCTAATCATCAAATGTCTGCTTCTTGTTCTGGCCGGTGCCAGCAGAGCCCGCGTCGATGCGCATTTTCGGCTTGAAGTCGCCGCGTCCGCGACCGCCGCCATCGCGGCCTCCGCCGCGACCGCCAAACCTGCCACCGCCTCCGCGGCCGCCTGCACCCGAGCACAGTGCAATCAGCAGATTATGAGACCAGGACAGAGATGCACGGCGAGCCATGAGGAAAACGCCAGAATGCTACCCAACCGACAAGGACAGAGAGACACATTACCTCCTCTGCCACCGCGACCGCCGCCAAAGCCACCATCTCCACCGAAGCGGCCCCCACGGCCCCCGCCGCGGCCACCAAAGCCACCACGGCCTCCGCCGCGGCCGCCGCCAAACCCGCCGCCTCCGCCGCCTGGGGTGCGCGGCTGTGTGTTGAGGTCGATCGTCAACCAGCCGCCAGCTGCCTCAGTCCCATTCAGATCAGCAGATGCTTTCTGCACAAGGCACAGAGGATTATGATCTGCCCATGCCCAACTGCAGAACAAGCTTGGCAGCACAGTCATCAACGGAGAAACAGCTTCTGCCCAACCAGATTATGCATACCTTGCCATCGGGGCTGGCAAACTCGATGAAGGCAATGCCCTTGAGTGCACCAGTCTCGCGATCGGTGGGCAGGCGCACAGAGCTGATGGCTCCGCACTCCTGGAAAGTCTCTGTGAGTTGCTGGCGGACATCGTCTTCCCCAAGGTCGCGGCTGAAACCCTTCACAAATATTGTCGTAGGATCGCTGTTGTCGCTGTTCTGAGCGCCTGTGCCAAGCCATTCATTGAGTGAGCCAAGGGATATTGAGTCATTTTTTAGCAAGGAAACACCGGAAAGATCATCACTACAGTAAAACCAGTACAACCCAGGAAGGAAAGCAAGCATTGGTCCACAAGCAGTGTCGCACCGCGATTTGAGTTGGGCGTGTTGCCGCTGGCAGGGCGCTCCTTGGCTGAGTCAATGAACAGCTCACGGCCCTCCATCTCAAACCCGCTCTTGGCAATGGCTGCTGCTGCGCCCGCCACTTCCTCAAATTGGACGTGAGCAAATCCCTTGGATCTGCCAGTCTCGTAGTCCATGCCTGCGTGCATCATATCTTACACATGAGCCAGGCTTCCATGATCACAGTCGGGAGGGTTGACAAAGAGCAAAGGAAGCTGGCAAACGTCCATTAAAGAGCGCAAAACGCAATGTCGGGTCAGTAGCGCACCGACGCGAACGCTGGCGACTGTACCGCAGTCTGCGAAGAACTCTGTCAGACTGTCCTGGTCAGCAGACCAAGGCAGATTCTTCACGAAGACAGTGCTGCTGCCTTGAGCAGCTGACTCATCCGCCTTGGGGGCCTGCCCCTTTGCTTTCTTTGCAGGAGGAGCCTCGGCCTACAGGCAGCATGGATTGTCAGCATGAAAATCGTACAACATGGCACAAAAGGCAATCATGATTAGGCTGTAAAGACTGCATGCATGACAAGAGTATGACTCAATGCAAGGCAAAGCAGTACCTCCTCTTCGTCATCCTCCTCCTCTTCATCGTCACTCTCCTCCTTATCTGCTTCCTGGAATGGCCAAAGGTTCTCTGAGCTTTCCGCAGTACATTAGCAAACAGTGCAATATTGTTTTATTACAGAGTCCAAGGTGCGAGTCATGTAATTACTCACGATTCCAGTGCATGAGCTTGGGAACTTGCCTTCTTGCGTTTCTTTGAGGCAGCTGCCTTGTCCTCTTCCTCAGACTCTTCTTCCTCGGACTCCTCCTACAAACAACAACCACTGCTGTAATTCAATATTCCCAATTAAGCCATTGTGTCTTCCTGCTCTTCTTTGACTGCATCAGAAAAATAGAAAAGGAAGAATAAAGTGCACAAACAGCAATGCAGGTGGGAGAGTAGGCCACCTCATCAGACTCCTCATCGTCAACTGCCTTTGCCTTGGCAGCGTCCGGCATGTCCTCGTCCTCGTCCTCGTCGGAGCTCTCCCCCTCATCATCGGAGGCCTCCTTCTTGGCAGCCGCGCGTGCCTTGGCTGCAGCGGCGGGTGCAGGCGCTTCGTCATCGTCAGACGACTCCTCCTCATCTGAATCTTCCTCCTCGGAGTCATCCTTGGCGGCAGCGGCAGCAGCCTTGGCCTTTGAAGGGGCAGGCTGCACATCAACAGCACTCTTCAGATCAGAACAAGAAGCCTCAAGATGCTAAGTGTACAACAAATACCTCCAACACAACTTTATAGCCAGCAATACCGCACCTCATCGTCGCTCTCTTCCTCATCGTCGCTCTCTTCCTCGTCGCTGCTCTCCTCTGCCTTGGCGGCAGGTTTGGCCGCGGCCTTCTTGGGCGCATCATCCTCATCGCTGCTCTCCTCCTCTGACGACTCGTCATCATCCGCTGCGGCGGCTGCCTTTGCAGGAGCGGTCTTCTTGGCAGGCTTGGCTTCCACCTCATCGCTGTCTTCCTCGTCACTGCTCTCCTCGTCGCTGCTGTCCTGCGGAGGTGGCGCCGCCTGCACCCAATAAGCGCACATAAGGTAGGGTGCTTTTCGAAAGAATGGATGTTGTGACAGGACCCTTTCCTGGAGTATTGAACGGCAACAAATTAGTTGGAAGAATTGCTCCTTTGGTGGCAAGGGGCCGGGTAAACCAAGGAAAGGAAAGAGGTGGGAGTTCGTCTGCCCTCAGCTTTGCACCCCATCATGTTCCTATGCGCCAAGTACCGCACTTGCGTGATCATTTACAGCTTGTAAGGGAAGTTGAGAGGCAAATGGGTACCTTCTTGTTCTTGGCCTTGCCGTTGGCGACTACAGGGGCTGGGGCCTCCTCATCGCTGGACTCCTCGTCTGAAGACTCCTCCACCGGCTGGACCTGAACGCGTGCGAATAACAATCAATCAAGCCAACACAAACGCCTGCATGAATGCAGCTTGCGAGAATTCCAGCGCCACAGTGAAAAACTGCGCTAGTAAGACCAAGCACCAGCGCCTAGGGTCCGACGTCGGAAGGCTTAAAAGCCCGATCCTAGCATCCCACATCGTTACAATGCATGATCGCATGATCTTATACTCACCTTCTTCGGGGCCTTCTTCGTTTCCGCAACGACTGCGGCTTGCTTGGCGGCTTTGGTCTTCTTGGCAGCCTTCGCCGCCACCGGCTGGGCGGCCTTCACTTTCTTTGCCATGTTGATAGATCTGCAATTTGCGAGTATCGTAAGTGTGGATCTTTCGCTGGAATGAGACAGAAACTGGTTTCTGCGAGCTTTGGTTGCTCAGCACGGGGTGAATGACTTTCGATGAGTCACCATGCTTCTCACGTGCAGACTCTGCGAATTCCATCGCACAGGACACAGCTTGGAGGTCATCTGGTGTCTGCAATTAGAAGCAAAAAAGCCTGTGTGATTTGTGAGAAAGCATCGGCCCAGTGTCAGCCCGTAGGAGCAAGTTGTCGACTCAGTCGTCGTCTTGATCTGACTTTGTATCTGGTCTTTGCTCAGAGTCGATGTGAGTCTGTGCTTTGATTAATATTTGAAGACCACCTAATTGAGTTCATGCGATTGATCGGTGTCAAGTTCGGAAGGCTTTGCTGACCTTGTATTTCTTTCATTTCTTGGTGAAAGAGTAGTCATGCAGTGCCAGGAGGGAAGCTAGGAGCCTCGAACGGCGGGGCTTCTTGATATGTCGCTGTTAGACGAATGGGAAACTGGTAGGGTCAGCATCGTAGATGACATTGGACGGAATTTGGCTGTGACATCTTTGGCTGATGACTCCCAAGATGAGTACCCAGGCTCCCCCACAATCGGGCAAGACCGTGGCCTCTGTGCCCTGGAACCAGTAGATCGACAGTTGACAAGGTTCGAGGCCCATCACAAGCATGTGGGAGTCGCTGCCTGGCAACAGGACCATGTGCTCTGCATAACATCATGTCCTGTCGTCTGGTGTGCAATTTGGTGCTGGCTCTGCCACAGGGGAAGAGGAAATGTCACCGCTGTCGCTGCTGGATCGGAATGCATACTTGTGGCAACATCCCGAGCCGTTCTCCTGCGCTATGACCTCTCAATCGGACTTCTTCCAGGTGGGGCAGTTGCATGGGGTTCCAACCTCTCGACTGGTGTTACTGTTCTGCCCGCCCTTGTTTTGCCGAGTGATGTTTTGGGTTTGTGACATGCAGTTTCCGAGATGGAGCTCTCGAGAGTGCCGGATGCGCGAGTCACGGGGTTGTGGATGGAACCCACAGCCACGCACGCGCTTGTCACCGTCACAGTGGGAAGCGCGCTGGGGTCCACGACAGAGATGCACTATGTGCATGCCAAGTGGAAGAAGCCCAGAGTGCTGTCCAAGCTGAAGCAGAAGGGCCTGAGCATCACCGCAGCAGCATGGAACCATGCAAAGCTGTCGGAGGCATCCAGCGGGTGTGTGAGCTGCCGTGTTTGTCTATCTAGAGGAATACGGGCTCCAGATGCCATCTTGGCAACATTATTGTGGCAAGGATGGCAAGATGAAACAATCCCTGAGCTCAATGCCAGCATGCGGCTGTGGTTGATCAACTGCACCTGTTTGCAGGCCTGTCATCCTTGGCACTGACAAGGGGAAGCTGCTGGAAATACCTCTGGAGGAGAAGGACAAGAAGGATGGCCCAGTGAAGGAGCTGTACAACTTTGAGGATATGCCGGAGCCCATCCGTGGACTTGAGCAACGGGAACTTCCCGAGGACAGAATGCTGGTGCTGGTGGCAACACCGACGCGACTGTATGTGTTCGTGGGCGGTCCGACGTTGGAGGCACTATTCGTGTCGTATCCTGACAGTGCAGGTGGGCGCATGCTTTCCCTGAAGGATATTGCACTTCCAGACAAGCCAAATGAATAGCGAGCATAGACACGCCGGGGGATCTTTGTGCAGGCGACCTGCGAAACTTCCTGCATTGCCCGGGGGAGCCAAGCGGCAGTGGCCTCCTGCAGACCTGGGCACCGCTGGGCACCAGGAGGGCAGCTGTGTTTTCCTGGCTGGCGCCCACCGGCGTGCAGCACGGCAGGCTACTTCTTGACTTGGAGCTGAGGCCACCATCAGACCTGGAGTACCTGGCGCTGGATCCTGGCATTGCACTTGATAGCATCAAACCTGGAGAAATCCTGTCCATGGTGACGTCCCAGCCATGTCTTTCTATTTTCAGTCACTCTGCACAATTCCTCATGCCTCATTTATGTTTACACCCATCAGCAGATCCTCTCTCTGAAGGACAATGTGGACGCAGGCCATGACAGAGTTTCACGTGCTGCTCCTGACGGCCAGGAGCTTGCATGTGGTGAGCCGGATCAGTGGCCATGTAGTCCAGGAGATGCTCATCTCTAGCTCCATCCCGACCATAACCCCAGGGGTATTCCTCAGGCTCGTCAGAGACGTGGAGGCCGCTTCCCTCTTCCTTATGGCAGGTACGCACCCAAGCTGTGACCATCAGACACCGAAGGGGGTGATGTCAGAACCATGCATGTCATGACCTTCTGAGCATGGAGTTTGCTTGGTATTGTCATCCACCGAGCACCTGGCGATGTTCCTTGACCAGGCGAAGGGCTGTATGAGGTTGCCATGGACAATGAGGAGCGGGATTTGTGGCGTTCGTTTCTGGACAGAGGGGACTTTTCGTCGGCAGCACGCTATGCGAGCACCCAGGTGCTGCATCAACAGCAATCGTTTGAGTATTGATCTTCCTTGTATTGTGCACCTGCGCATCCCAGTGCCTGCTGTCATTTTGAATTTGTGGCTGACAAAGGCTTCCTGTATGATGACGTGCCTCGCAGGCAGAGCGAGATGTGGTCGCTCGGGCCGAGGCGGACGTGGCGTTTCAGGGTGGCAGGCACGTGCAGGCAGCTCGGCTGTGGGGACGCATCAGGGCGGCGGAGCCCAGCTTTGAAGAGATCGCACTGCGTTTTGTGGGTGTGGGCGCCACGGAGGCGCTGCAGGCGTTCCTCATGGCGCGCTTGCAGGTGCTGGGCCCCGACGACAAGGCACAGGTGAGCGCCCCCTGCTGAAGGCTGGGAGCTTCCTGAACTGGGAGGAGCCCGTTTTTGCTCTGCCCGGCCTCAAGGAATCCGTGCGGATTGCAGAGAGGGTACATGCATGCTTTGCACTGTTGCAGGCGACGATGGTGGCATCATGGGTGGTGGAGCTATATCTGGACCAGATCAACCGGGCGCTACTGGAGGAGACGGCGGAGGCAAGCACCAGTGACGAGGCATTGTCCGAAGCGCTGCGCGGATTTTTGCGCGACCACGTGGACGTTCTGGACGTCAATGTCACCATCGGCTTGCTGGCCAGCTACGGGCGCCTGGACGACCTCATGCACTATGCCACCTACCGCCAGGTCAGCATTTCTTAACACTAGCAGCCCACCTACGACGTGCCTGCCGCTTTGCTATCCATTGCTATCCATCTTGGTGGTACTGGTCCTCTACCTCAGGACGGCGTTTCATCCTTGCTGGCATTGCCCACATGCAACAAAGCCAAGCTGGCTATAACTGTATTCCTGGCTGCATTATAAACATCTGTGTTTGCAGGACAATGAGACATTGCTGGAGTACCTGCTGCAGCGAGGCGAGGCCTCGAAAGCTCTGGCCGTGCTGCGGCGCCCTGGCGTCTCACAGGAGTTAGTTTACAAGTTTGCTCCTGTACGTGCTCGCGCCTTCCACCCTTTGTGCACCCCTTGTTCAAAGTTCAGGCTGCAGCTTGTTTGTGATGAGATCGATGTGCTGACTGTATTGCATCAAGCAGTTCTGCCCGAGGATCTGTCACGGCGTTCAGAAACACAAGCGCTTGTGTCCTTCCATGGCCAGGTAACATGGGACAGTCATTGTGGCTTTTAACCTTGGTTGAAGACACTGGTCATGGTGACAGGCTCTCGTAGCGGCACTTCCTGCGGAGGCAATTGATGCATGGATGGCAGCATCACCTGCGTTGGATCCGCGGAGACTGTTGCCTGCGCTCATGCGAGCTGGCCAGGCATCAGAGCTCTGCAGCTCCCAGGCTGACGCCCTGCGATATGTGGAATTCTGCCTGTCTCAGCTCCACTCCACTGACGCAACTGTGCACAATCTTGCGGTGAGAGGAAGCGGGACCTCTGTCCACTGTGCATGCCCATTTCGCCCTGATGAGCAGAATGTTGGCGATGATCACTCTGTTGGCAGTTTTCTGAAGCTACTGCATCATGCTTGCACAGGTGACCTTGTTCAGCAAAGATGCAGATGAGAGGCGACTGCTGGAGTACTTGCAGACTGCAAAGGACAGCTTTGGGAAGCCCTACTACGATGCTCAGTTTGCTCTGCGCGTGGCCCGGCAGAATGGGAGACTCAATGCCTGCGTGCAGCTCCTGTGTGAGCTGCAGCTCCACGAAGTGAGCACTTCTCACTTCTCAGAAAGTCTCGGAGCGTGTTTGTCAGCAAGCATGACATGCAACGGACCCTCTGCATCATCATGTATTTGTTCCTCACTTGGTTCGTGCCCATGTTCCAGGACGCAGTGGCGCTTGCTCTCACATTTGATAGGAGCATCGCGAGCGCGGTTGCCACAAGGGCTGAAGATGATGAGGCCTTGCAGCGGAAGCTGTGGCTTGCAATAGCCCGGCACCTGATAGATGTGGCATCTGAAAATTCCAGCTCTGACCCGGTGCTGCTCATGTGCTGTACTCCAGAAATTTTTTGGTTCTTTTGCATGGATCCCAGCACACTGGAGCACACACGATAGCTTTTCGCTGAGAAGGGGCTGATGCCCTTGCAGAGACAGCGAGTGGCCGCTGTGGTAGAATTCTTGGAGGAAGCCGAAGGGCGCATCCGCATCGAAGATGTGTTACCCTTGTTCCCAGACTTTGTGACTATTGACGCCTTCAAGGCCGCTATCTGTGCATCTCTGGAGGACTACAATTCGCAGATCGAGCAGCTAAAATTTGAGATGACTGACGCCACGCGCATGGCAGATGCGCTGCGGTGATTTCCTCACCTAGCCATCCATTGAATAATTTATTTCAGCCACTACAATGATGCAATGCAAGACATGTGTCCAAAATTTGGACTCCAAAGGGTATCTGTCAATGACGTCAGGAGAAACTGCCATTGCAGGCGAGACATGACGGCTCTTGAAGGGCAATCAGGCACTTTGGATATAGCGGAACTTTGCGCTCGGTGTGGGCGTGCAATTGGAGCACAACCGGTGGCAAGCACATGCCCCCACGGTGGGGCAGTGCCGCAATTCTACCTGTTCCCCACCGGTAACGCGTTCCATGGGGCATGTCTCGCCAGCGAAGTGATGGAGTTGGCATTGCCGCAGCAAGCCTCCAGGATCCAGTCTCTAATCCTCCGGCTATCGCAGGTATGATCCCTCTGGCTTTCAAAAATGGAGGTACAGTCTGGGTACAGTTGACTGGGGACACTTCCCTGTTGCCTTCCTTGCTTAATGCAGATACTGCTAGGCTATTCAGTCTTTTTCTGTTGCTGTTCTGTGCAGATATCTCCGGAGAAGAGCGAGCTAACAAATGGCAAAGGAGAACAGGACAAGGACGAACTCAGCCAGACTTTGGAGAGCATGATTGCCATTGAGGATCCGTACAATGGAGAGATGGTTGTGCGAAGTATCCGCAAAGGATTCATTGATGCAAAAGAAAGTGAATTGGACCTGTGGCAAATTTGACAGTTAACTCAGATGTCTAGATGATAGTGCAACTGCTATTCAACGTAGAGATGCTCCATCCTTGCAGTCAGGGGACTACAATATCGGATCATTAATGTCAAGCAATACTGCAAGTCAGAGCTCATTATCGTTTGCCTGCAGTGCACGTGTTTGCTTGCCTGTGATTGTTGCTTGCCTGCTTTGCTGTGCCCCCTGCCTCCAGATGCAATGCCGTAGGCTTGCCCCGTGGGTCCTCCGACGTCACCTGAGGGGTGTTGCCTAAACCCTAAACCCTAAACCCTAAATATAGGCCACCAACACTGGGGGGCGAGGCCAGTGTCCCGGGGGTGGAGGGTGCACTCCAGGGACCGTGCAGAGCTGAGCTCGGCGGGTCCCTCGACCGGTGATACCGCGTGCTTGAGGCCCCATTCCGCGCTGGCAAGTGGTGAAGGCGCAAGGAGCTCCGTCGCGGCATTCTGTCACCCCAGGGCTCTAAGGAAAACATACAAGGTGACAAGCCGGGCTGACCCGGGTGGAACTGCAGGAGTGAAAGCGGTCATCCGTGCCCGATACAACCCAAGGGGCTCTTAGCGCCCAGATGACCAGTAAACCTGCCCAAAAACTGTGGTGGTGACCAAAGTATGAGAAGAAACGAGCGGGTGTCATGGCAAAAGGCCAGGAGAGCATGGTCATACAGAGTGCCTGT